>Ga0105047_10003470_pt1 | contig 27759 bp, 29 predicted proteins | sample MAT04_FD_78384 | JGI IMG/M metagenome (GOLD analysis project Ga0105047, IMG submission 78384) | Freshwater microbial communities from Lake Fryxell liftoff mats and glacier meltwater in Antarctica - MAT-04 (megahit assembly) | ecosystem: Environmental > Aquatic > Freshwater > Ice > Liftoff... | reverse complement strand
GAGATGAGGTTCGCGGTCATCGCCTCAACCTGGTGCGCATTTCGCAGTCGACCGCCGTAAATTCCGCGTACCCCGGGCAAGAGGTTGGCCAACGCGGCCACTGTGTCAGTGGCGTCCCGATGGTCGCCGAGAACCAACGTGTCCATCGCCAGATCAAACACCGACAGATCAAGTAGCGAAACAGCACTCAAGTGATGGAACGCCGCGGTGACAATCGACTCGGTGAGGATCGCTTCTGCTTGCTGTGCGGCGCTCCCCTGCTCAACCGGCAAAGCAAACGAGCCCTGCTTGTCGAACCCAAGCGGATTCACACAATCAATAATGATCTTGCCCGCCAACTCCGAGCGCAGGGAGGTCAACAACTCCTCATGACCTGCCCACGGAACGGCAACAACCACCACGTCATTGGCCGCCGCACAGGTGGCATTGTCGGTGCCAACGATCCCCAGACCCAGCTCACCGGCAAGCACCGCCGCCTTGTGGCCATCGCGAGAACCGATAGTGACAGGTAGACCAGCGTTGGCCCATCGCAACGCCAGCCCGCGGCCCTGCTCACCGGTCCCACCGAGAACGCCCACGCGCAACCCCGAGACATCGGGCAATGCGTAAGGGTCTCGGGCCGGTGGCTTGGCAGTTTCAGTCATGCTGCTCAGCTTTCCACGGCCAGTTCAAGCTTAAGCGGCTCACCCCGGTTGGAGCTCACCACAGTGATCCCCGCAGGGTCCGCAACAAGGTAGTCAGCGGCAGCAAGGTCGGCGGCCGTATGCGTGGTGAGCACGCCAATCACAGTCATCCCCGCAGCCTTGCCGGCCTCCACACCAGCCGGCGCATCCTCAATCACGATGCATTCACGGGGGTCGACGCCGAGCATCATTGCTGCCAACAAGTAGCCAGCAGGATCGGGCTTGCCAGTTGAGACAGCCTCTGCCGTCACCAAGACCTGCGGCTCTCGAAGACTCGTCGGCGCACGGAACCGTGTCCCTGCCAGCTTCGCGGTTGAAGACGTCACGATTGCCCATGAGTGTCTGGGCAAGACGTCGACCAACTCCCCAGCGCCAGGCGTCAGCACTGCGCCCAAGTCGGCGAGGATCCCCTCGACCTCAATCGTCGAAGCAGTGACGTCCAACTGGGGCGCGACCTCGTAGATCACCTCTTTGGTTCGACGCCCGTGCGCACGCTCGAGGAAGGTCTCAGGATCCAAGTCATGGGCCTGAGCGAAGATTCGCCACGCCTGCTCAACATGGTCGCCAGAGTCAACCAGCGTCCCGTCGAGGTCGATCAGCAACGCAGCGGCGCTAACCAGGGTCACCGAATCACTCGTTATCGCTGGTCCAGCTCTTACCCTTGTCCCAGTCTGCGTCGGCGGCGTCCCACTCCTTGTTCCGCTCCTTGGCGTGCTGGATGGCGTTAGCCGCCTCAGCCTCGGTGGCAAATGGGCCCAGGCGCGAGTCGTTGGCACAGCCGGGACCCTCTTCAACCTTGGCGTGCTTCAGGCAATACCACCAGTTCACGACGCACTCCTCATCATTAGCGATCTCGGCGCAGACGTCATTGCCTTGCGCGACCTAGCCCTATCGTGTCACTTAGGATGGTGCCTATGCCGGTACAACAGGGAACCCTGTCACCCCCTCGGACTGTCCCGGCCAGCATCGCGCGCCCAGAGTACGTCGGTAAGCCGGCACCGACTCCGTATACCGGCACCGAGGTCAAGGACGCGCAGACCATCGAACGAATGCGTGTCGCTGGTCGAATCGCCGCACAGGCCCTTGCCGAAGTCGGCGCGAACATCCAACCGGGCGTAACCACTGACGAACTCGATCGGATCGGTCACGAGTTCCTCCTGGACCACAACGCCTACCCGTCAACATTGGGCTACCGCAACTTCCCCAAGTCGCTGTGCACGTCTCTCAACGAGGTCATCTGCCACGGCATCCCCGACTCAACAGTCGTGGCCGACGGGGACATCGTCAACATCGACATCACAGCATTCATTAACGGCGTTCATGGCGACACCAACGCCACTTTCTTGGCAGGCGAAGTCAGCGAGGAAGCGCGACTGCTCGTCGAGCGCACCCATGAAGCGACGATGCGCGCTATCAAGGCTGTGGCCCCAGGTCGTTCACTGAGCATCATTGGACGGGTCATCGAGTCGTATGCCAAGCGCTTTGCCTACGGCACCGTCCGCGACTTCACCGGCCACGGTATCGGTACGTCGTTCCACTCGGGTTTGATCGTTCCTCACTACGACGACCCCAACCTCACCGTCGAACTTGAGCCCGGAATGACCTTCACCATCGAGCCGATGCTGACTCTTGGCACTATCGACTACAACATCTGGGATGACTCGTGGACTGTCGTCACGAAGGACCGTAAATGGACCGCTCAATTCGAGCACACAATCTTGGTTACCGACACTGGGTCAGAAATCCTCACCCTGCCCTAACCCATCGAGAGTGACGGCGCGTCGCAACGTACAGTTCAGAGGGTGTCTACAGCTGTGCCCGCGCCCGCATCTGACCAAACGCTCACGACGGAGTTAGGTGATCCCGACGGCGGCAATGCGAACTACTGGTTCACCAACACCGCCATCTTGTCGGTAGAGCACCTCGACGCCGATGAAGTCGTGACATCAGCCGATTTCGACGCCGACCTCAAAGACACTCTTGATCGCCTTGAACTCAAGCCCGGAATGTTGGAAAACGTCGCCGGCATCAACGAGCGGCGCTGGTTCGGGGTCGAAATGACCTTCTCCGAAGCCGCCGCTCAAGCTGGCGCGCTGGCGTTGGAGGCATCTGGAGTCAGCCCCGACCAGATCGGCCTGCTCATCGATACTTCGGTGTGTCGGGCACGTCTGGAACCGTCATCGGCCGTGTACGTCCACAATGCCCTGAGTCTGCCACCCAACTGCCTCAACTTCGACTTGTCCAACGCCTGCCTCGGGTTCGTCAACGGCATGCATATCGCGGGCATGATGATCGATTCTGGCCAGATCGACTACGCGCTGATCGTTGACGCCGAAGGTTCCCGAACCGTTCAGGAAAACACGATCGCGCGGCTTCAAAGCCCCGAGACCACCGCTGCCGACATCTTCTCCGACTTCGCCACGCTCACACTTGGCTCGGGTGCCGCCGCTATGGTCCTCGGCAAGCACGACACGCACCCCCTCGGCCACCGCCTAGTAGGGGGCGTTAGTCGCGCTGCGACCGAGTACCACGACCTGTGTAAGGGCGATCTAGAACGCATGACCACCGACACGCGGGCACTGCTACTCGCGGGTCTTGAAGTCGCCGAGATCACCATGAACGACGCGCGGGATCGCTTCGGGTGGACTGACATGGACCACTACATACTTCACCAGGTATCGACTGTGCACTGCAACGCACTGATCGCCCGCCTCGATATCGAAGCTGACCGCGTTCCACTTTCCTTCCCGCTGCGCGGGAACATCGGACCGGCCGCGATCCCAATCACGTTGTCGCTCCACCAGGATCAGATCAACCCTGGCGAGCGCGTCCTGCTCATGGGGATGGGTTCGGGCATCAACGCTGCGGCCGCTGAGATCGTCTGGTGAATCGACCGCCTGCCGGACTTCCCGGTCTCGACCCCGACTGGTCGCGCAACGTTCGGGTTCCATCGAATGACGAAACCACCAACACTTGGCACATCCTGGACACCGGGGAATCCACCGACACACTCGGGACGATCCTATGCGTGCACGGCAACCCGAGTTGGTCCTACCTCTTCCGCAACATTCTGGCGAACGCCCCGGCTGGCTGGCGAGTGATCGCTGTCGATCACCTGGACATGGGTTTCTCGGATCGCACTGGCGTCACTCGACCGTTAGCAAAACGCATCGCTGACCTTGGAGAGCTGACCGACACCCTCGGCCTATGCGGCCCGGTGGTCACCCTTGCGCATGACTGGGGCGGACCAATCTCGCTGGGTTGGGCGCATAACCATCGCGAGCAACTGGCAGGCATCATCCTGGCCAACACCGCTGTGCATCAACCCGAAGGGGCCTCAGCACCTACTGTCATTCGCGCGGCCCGCACTCCCTTCGTTCTTCCAGCCTTGACTTCACGATCAACCAACTTCATTCGCGGTGGGTTGCTGATGTCGACGCCGCCGCCCCCACGAGCTGTGCGCGCTGCCTATTACGCGCCTTACAAGAGCTATGACAGGCGCATCGCGATCCAGGATTTTGTCGCCGATATCCCCCTTGACCCCGAACATACTTCGGCGACGACCCTGGATGGGGTTGCTGCCTGCCTGGCCGACTTCGCTGACGTCCCGACGCTGCTGCTGTGGGGCCCCAACGACCTGGTCTTCTCCGATCTCTACCTACAAGATCTAATCACTCGACTGCCGCATGCAGATGTCCATCGCTACGCGGGCTCGGGCCACTTCGTCGTTGAGGATGCCCCAACCTTCGCAACCGATGTCGCGACCTGGATCAACGCGTTGGCCACGAATGACTACACCCCAACCCTAGACCCCACCCCGGCGCCGAGCCCTGCTGCGAACGAGCAAGCCGTTAGCCAGCCAGCAGCAGGTGACAGTGATCGGCTGTGGTCACGCATCGATAGGCGCGCTGAGGATGCCGACGCGGCCATCATCGATATCGACGAGCATGGTGATGCGCTCACCACGACGTTCGCCACGCTCGCTGCGCGCACCAAAGCCATCGCTGCGGGCTTGGCAAGCATCGACGTCACTACGGGCAGCCGAGTCGCGCTGCTTGTACCTCCCGGCGCCGACCTTGCCGCGACCCTCTACGGGGTGTGGCGCGCTGGCGGTGTTGCTGTGGTGGTCGATGCCGGGCTTGGCATCAAAGGCATCCGCGCCGCCCTGCGAGGCGCTGGACCGGACTACATCGTCGGCACCCCGAAGGCCTTGGCTGCTGCCCGGCTGATGGGGTTGCATGCGGTTACCATCGCGGCTGCGGCGCTATCGGCGCCAACTCGGCGCGTGGTGGGTGTTGATCACCTACTGAGCGACCTTGAAGCCACCCGCGCGCCTGCTCCACCCGAACCCTCTCGCGACGACCTGGCCGCCGTCGTATTCACCTCCGGCGCGACTGGACCCTCGAAAGGGGTCCGTTACACCCATCGACAGCTTGAGCAACAACGCGTCGCACTCGAAAGCCTCTACAACATCACGGCAGCCGACCGACTCGTCGCCGCTTTCGGGCCTTTCGCGTTGTTCGGCCCGGCACTCGGGATCACTAGCGCAACGCCGGCTATGGACATGACGGCGCCAGCCACCCTCACTGCCAACGCCCTCGGCACGGCCGTTCGCCTCGCGCGCGCCTCACTGGTCTTCGGTTCACCGGCCGCTCTGCGCAATGTGGTAGCGACTTCGTCGGGTTTGGAGCCCCGCAACCGCGCCGCGCTGCGCGACGTTCGCCTGCTCTTGTCAACTGGCGCACCTGTGCCTGCCACGACCTTGCGAGCCATGCTCGAACTCACCCCAGCCGCGGATGCTCACACGCCATACGGGATGACCGAAGTCCTGCCCATCGCCGATATCTCAGTGGCTGAACTCGAACTGGCCGGCGAGGGCAACGGCGTTTGCGTTGGATCAACAGTGCCGAACGTGACAGTCTTCATCGCGACACTAGACCGCAGAGGAGTCCCAGGGGACGTGTTCACCACCGAGACCGATGTCACCGGGGAAATCTGCATCACCGCCGCGCACGGCAAGGACTCATACGACCGGCTCGCCGTAACCGAACATGCGACGCGCACGGCAAGTGGCGCGCACCGTTCTGGCGATGTCGGCCACTTCGACGCTGATGGGCGGCTGTGGATCGAAGGGCGCCTCGCCCACATCATCACCACCGACCAGGGACCCGTCACGCCGTACGCACTGGAGAACGCCGCGGTGAGGGTATCGACAGTTTTAAGCGCAGCTGCTGTCGGAGTGGGTCCGGTCGGCAACCAGGTGGTCGTCCTCGTCGTCACCACGTCGTCCCCCGCCAAGCGCGGGCTCGCCTCTGCTGCCCTACAAGCCGAGGTGCGGGGAGCGATCGCGGTACACAGCAGCGTCGAAGTCGCAGCCGTACTCCTTGTTGATCACTTACCGGTTGACATTCGGCACAACTCCAAAATCGACCGCGTCCGGGTGGGTACGTGGGCGGGCCGACTGCTCGCAGGTCGGCGAGCCGGTCGCGTATGAGAGTCCTGCTCACCGGCGCTTCGAGCTACCTCGGGGCTGAGACCGCTCGCGAGTTGCATGCACGCGGTGATGTGGTCGAGGTCCTCCAGCGCCGACCGTCCGAGATTGCCGCCGAGCTCGGTCTGACTGAGCACCTCGCTGACATCACCGATCTTGCGGCAATGGCCCGCGCCATGGGACGAGTCGACCGGGTGATCCACCTGGCCGCGAAGGTCGGCGTCGTCGGCAGCTACAGCGAATTCCACGACACCAACGTCGTGGGAACGCAAGTCGTGGTCGCAACTGCCCGCGATGCTGAAATTGATGGCCTGGTGTACATCTCGTCACCGTCAGTCGCCCACATCGGCACTTCGCTCGTCGGGGTACCCGCCACACCGGCGGACCCCGACCACGCCCACGGTCACTACGCCCAAACGAAGGCGATCGCCGAACAGCTTGTTCTAAAGGCGAGTACGCCTGAGTTCCCAACCGTCGCGATTCGCCCGCACTTGGTGTGGGGGCCGGGGGACACCCAACTCGTCGGTCGCGTAGTCGCGCGCGCAGAGGCGCGCAAACTCGTGCTCGTCGGCGGCGGCCGTGCCCTAGTCGACACCACCTACATCAGCAACGCTGTCGATGCGATCATCGCCGCCACCGATCGAGTCGGGCTAGTACGAGCAGAAGCCCTCATCGTGTCCAATGGCCAACCGCGTACTGTCGCCGAACTATTCACCGCGATCTGCGACGCGGCCCGGGTTCCCGGCCCTACCCGGTCAATACCCAGGGCAGTTGCCTACGCCGGTGGCGCAGTGAGCGAGTTAGTCTGGAAAGCTACCGGCCGACGCGACGATCCACCCATGACCAGGTTCCTGGCCAAGCAACTCGGAACGGCTCACTGGTTCGACCTGGCAAATACGCGCGAGAAACTACAGTGGGAACCACGAGTCAGCCTTGCCGAAGGGTTCGAAGAACTCGGCGGCACCTACTCGTAGGCAGTCGCGTCATCAGGTACCTAGGCACTCAGTAGCAGCAGCGCGAGAAACCCAATGAAGAACGACACGACACCCAAAGTGTGTCCTCAGCTTCCTCGTGCGCCTCCACGAGTAGCTCCTCGACGACGAGGTAGAGCAGCGCCGCGACACCAAAAGCCACCACCATCGCGAACGGCGCACCCTCGAGCCCGCCGAGCAGCGTCTTGCCGACTACCGCACCGAAGGTCAGCAGCACCGATAGCGCCACAGGAATACCGATTGACATCCCCTTGCCGTACTCGCGCTGCAGCAGCTTCGCTGTGACTGTGGTGCCCAGTGCAAGCACCTCGACTGTCAATGCAACAGTCAAGAGGATGGCCCTGCGTTGCACCGAGCGAGAACGCGATCCCCAACAACAGACCGTCGATGAGCAAGTCCACGCCGACAGTGACAATCAAAGGCACCAGCGATCGCGCGGGGCCATCACCGGCCCACACCCCTTCACCGGCCTCACCGAATTCATTGCGCTTCTCCAGGAACCTGCCACAGCCACGATCGCGAATACGAGGCCGGCGGCGAAGTGACTCATCACGTTGCGGGCTGCGGCCGTGACACCAAAAAAATTCGTGATCAAGACGGCGATCAGCATCGCGAGGATGGGGATGGACGCGAGCAGTAGGACCGAGAGAGTCGAGGCTTCTTCCACAGCCGGAGGCTAGTCCGACTTGACCTCCGAGGTGATCTTGGTTAGGCGAGCCGGTAACCCGCTCGGGGCGTTAACGCTGACTCAGCCCACCATTTCGCAATACTCTGGCACACACGCACCCAAAGGAGACAAGCAATGACGCAGTCGGGTACCTCAACAAGATGGCCAGCAGACGTGAAGACTTTCGCGATCGATGTCGGGGGAACAGGTCTCAAAGGGTCGATCTTGGACATAAATGGCACGATGGTCACCGACCGCATCAAGATCGCGACTCCCTACCCCTGTCCCCCGGCACGCCTAGTCGAAGAACTCATCGGATTGGGCAAACAGGCCGGCGAATTCAACCGAGTCAGTGTCGGTTTCCCCGGTCTTGTGCGCCACGGACGCGTCATTCAGGTCCCGGCATTTTCACGCGGCGTTTACGGCGGTCCACCTGAACCAGCTTTGGTCCAACAATGGAACGGCTACGACTTGGCCGGCTCCCTTGCCCGAGCTTTCAAGGTCCCGGTCAAGGTGGCCAACGACGCTGACGTGCAGGGTTGCGCTGTCGTTGAAGGCAAGGGCTTCGAATTTGTGATGACGCTAGGCACTGGTTGCGGAACAGCCGTGTTCTCCGACGGGGTGCTCCTGCCCCACATGGAGTTGTCCCATGCACCATTCCAAGACGGCGACAGTTTCGACATTCAACTCGGAAACGCCGCCCGCAAAGAAGTGGGCAAGAAGGAATGGAAGAAGCGAGTCATCAAGGCAGTGCAGACTTTTGACGACTTCCTCTACTTCGACAAGATCTATATCGGCGGCGGTAACGCGAAGTTCGTGGCAGATGTCGATCTCGGACCGAAAGCAACGATCGTCCCGAATACAGCTGGCATTCTCGGCGGGATTCGCATTTGGGACTTAGAGGCCGAAGAGCCAGAACCCTCCGGAGTGACAGCCGCCTAGCCGTCGGTAGTCAAAGAAGGTGACGAGTCGGTCTGTAAGCCGGATCCTGTGCAAGCTCACCGGCGAACCAGCGAACCAGCGGTAATCATCCATCTGGGACTGACGTTGCCGCCAGCCTCGTGCGGTCTACCCGCAGGTAATAGGACGGGCCGTCCTCCTGCGCAGCCGCAGCCCCGAAGGACCACAACCTCTTGACCTTGCTTCAGGTGGGGTTTACCTAGCCGCGATAGTCGCCTACCGCGCTGGTGGTCTCTTACACCACCGTTTCACCCTTACCAACGCAAGCGTTGGCGGTCTGTTTTCTGTGGCACTGTCCCGCGGGTCACCCCGGGTGGGCGTTACCCACCACCCTGCCCTGTGAAGTCCGGACTTTCCTCGACGGGAGTTTCCCCTCGCCGCGATTACCCGACCGACTCGTCGGCCTCAGCGTACGCCAGCACGCGTCAGTGGCTGTAACTTGTGCCCTTAAGTTGCTCGATCGCGTCAGGCAACGGGACCGTGAGCTTGTCGAGGTAGTCGATTGAGAACGAGATGTCGTTAAGGAGGATGTTGGCAAGATCCTCCGACATGCCAGCGCGCACGACGATCCGCATCACCCACTCGTCAGACAGGTCATCTGGCATCGGGTAGGCCGGAACCTGCCAACCACGAACGCGAAGCAATTGCGATAGATCCTGCAACTTCCACTTGTCGGTGTAGCCGGTCTTGATCTTCCAGGCGAACACAGGTATATCGCTGCCGTCTGAGAGCAGCTCAAATGGTGCCATCGCTGCGATTCCGGACGACAGCTTCAACGCGATTCGCCGACAGTCGCTATGCGTGCGCCGGTAGCCCTCATGGCCGAGTCGCAGGAACAAGTAGTACTGGAGTAGCACTTGCGCGCCGGGCCTGGAGAAGTTCAGGCCAAGGGTCGGCATGTCGCCACCGAGGTAGGACACATGGAAGATTAGGTCCGGTGGCACCAGATCAGGACTGCGCCACACGATCCAGCCCAGGCCCGGATAGACCAGTCCGTACTTGTGGCCCGAAGTGTTAATCGAGTGCACCCGCGATAGGCGGAAGTCCCACACAAGGTCCGGTTGCAAGAAAGGAGCAACCATTCCCCCGCTTGCACCATCTACGTGCAGGGGAACATCCCGGCCGGTCCGGTTCTGCAGATCATCAAGCGCGGCGGCCATTTCAGCAATGGGCTCATAGGAACCTGTATAGGTGACGCCCAGGATTCCAACTACCCCGATGGTGTTTTCGTCGATCGCTTCGAGCATACCTTCGGGTGTCATCTCCATTTGGCCAACCTTGACCGGCACGTACTTGGCCTCGACCTCCCAGTAGTTGCAGAATTTCTCCCAGACCACCTGCACCGTTGAGCTAACAACGAGGTTCGGCTTGTCAGTCGACTTGCCGGCAGCTTCACGCTCCTGCTGCCACCGCCGCTTGAACGCGAGCCCGGCGAGCATGCAGGCTTCACTAGAGCCAATGGTCGAGGTGCCGAGGGTCTCCCCGGGTGCATTCCACAGGTTGGCCACGATCCGGACGCACCGCTCCTCGATGGCAGCGGTCTGCGGGTATTCGTCTTTGTCGATCATGTTCTTGTCGAAAGCCTGTGCATACAGACGATTTGCGTAATCATCCATCCATGTGCCGACAAACGTAGCGAGGTTCATCCGGGCGTTGCCGTCGAGCATCGCCTCGTCATGGACGATCTGGTACGCGGTCTCGGCGTCGAGTTGAGTACGCCCCAAATGGCTACGAGGCACTTCGATACCGGCCGCAAACATCGGCGGAACCGATATGTGTGCTGAGAGGTCTCGTTCCTGACCAACCCTGTGGATAACCATGCCTGCATTAGATACCGAACGTCACGGTGATCGCAGGTTTAGCCCCACCCGACAGCGGGAATCACGTTAGTGAGCCCACAGCGCGCCACAGACAGAGAAGAACCCCTCTATATTTGCGATAGAGGGGTTCTTCATGTGAAAAGCAGGGACTTCCTCGCCACAGCAATTCAGCCAGTTGCTTCTCGGGTGTTTCATTAGACAGTTTGGTTATCTGTTGATTTCACTTGTTTGATCATCTTTGTTTGACACTCTCGTGTCGCACTCTGTTTCTCGTACTTCGTTTCAATCTCTTGATTACCAATGGTGTTTCATTGTTGGGATACTTTCAGATTCTGATCATCCATGTGTTTGTCTTGCGACTCCCACTTGATTCCTAGATTCTTTCTGTTTCCCGATGGATGCTCGTAACGTTCGCTAAGCGTCGGTTAGTTGCTTCCGGTTGTTCTGAATCTTTCACATTGACCTGTGTGGATAAATCCACGTGCTGTTCGCTGGCGGCTGTCGTCTTCAAAGATCTCGTCTTCGCGTCAGTCAGCTTTGGCTTTTGAACTGCTGTCTTTGTGTAGTCTTTCTGAACACATTTAGTAAAACCCGAAGCGGCATTGCCGTGCAACGCGAGGGAACGCGCGTTCGTCCGAATGGGTGACGTGACCAAATTGAGTCTGCAAGGAAATCAACAGAGGCGCCGATTGATCGCACCAGTGCCACCGCGGGCGACATCATCCAAGCTCTCGTTGACAAGCGCGTCGGCAGCCTTGTTGCTCTCGCGCGGGACCCACTGGTAGGTCACTTGCGTCACCGGAAATGCGGCGCGCACCTCAAGAGCGATTGTGCGGATATCCGGGTGCTTGATCTTCCAACGACTGCTCATTTGCTCCACCACGAGTTTTGAATCTAGCCGTGCTTCGACATGAGCAGTTGGGTCGAGACCACCCACGATTCGCAGTCCGGCAAGCACGCCTGAGTACTCGGCGATGTTGTTGGTGGCAACGCCGATGTACTCGGCGGCTTCAACCACAACTCGGCCGGTCTCGTCCCGCACAACCGTTCCGTAGGCTGCAGGACCAGGATTGCCCCGAGAACCACCATCAGCCTCAATCACAAATCGCGTCATGAACCGGCCTGCGTAGGCACCAAGATGATGCGGCACTCCTCACATCGCTGCACTTCATCGGCCGGCGCTGACTTAATCGCTGCAAGGTCGCTGGGTGCGATTTGCATATGGCAGCCACCACAGGTATTGCGCACCAATTGAGCGGCCACTACTCCGCCGAAGTCCGCGCGTAGCTTGTCGTACAACTTGAGGAGGTCAGCCGGAACCATAGCGACTCGGGGCTCGCGACCTTTCTGAACGTCGTCGCGTTCAACGGAAATCTTCTCTAGCTCCCCGCGCTGAGCGAGCTCTAGCTCAGCCTTACGAGCCTGAAGTTTCGCAACCTGCTCAGACAGTTTGGACACCTCGTTGTTGGCATCCTCTACCCGCTGCATGACTTCTAGTTCGGTGTCTTCCAAGGCAGCCTGGCGGCGAACAAGCGACCCAATCTCGTGTTGGATCTCCTCAAGCTGCTTGGGCGAGGTGATTGAACCCGAGTCGAGTAACTGTTGATCCTTGTCAGCACGCTTGCGTACCTGCTGCACCTCGTTCTCGGCACGCTCAAGCTCGCGGGACAAGTCAGTGACTGCGATGGACGCGTTCACGGCACTAGTCTGTAGCTCAGCGAGTTGATCGCCGATCGTCATCAGCTCGGCTGTTTGCGGGAGCACACGTTCCTGGTGAGCAAGCTGATCGAGGCGCAGATCGATGTCCTGTAGTTCCAACAGCTCTGCTTGTTGCTCTGGTGTTGCTTGCACTGGCTACCCCTCAAATCGTGGACTGCTAGATGGCACGTGATGTTGCCACGGATCGGTGACCAAGCGACATATCTCTACAGACACGGTATCTGCGAAGTGGGACTGCAGTTGCGCCGCCGCCTGCTCGGTCCAAGGAAACTCACTCGACCAATGCGCGACGTCGATAATTGCGCAGCCGTCCGCAGCGACATGATCGCTGACCCGGTGGTGCTTGAGATCAGCCGTGACGAATACATCTGCCCCAGCTTGGGTAGCCGTGGACATCAACGAGTCACCCGATCCGCCGCAGACAGCGACCGTGCGAATCACTTTGTCCCCGTCGCCTGCTACCCGAATGCCCTGCGCAGTCGCTGGCAATTCCGCAGCAACCACGTCGGCAAAATCCTTCAGAGTCATTGGCTCTAGCAGCGAGCCGATCCTGCCCAACCCGGTAGCCTGTTCCCCTGTGCCAACCTCGATAGCGGTGAAGTCGAACGCTGGAACCTCATACGGGTGTGCCTGGTGAATGGCAGCAATGACACTGGCGCGCGAGTGGCGCGCGACCACCATCTCCACACGTACTTCGCCGACCTCTTCGACCTCCCCAACGGTGCCGATATGCGGATTGGCTCCTTCGAGCGGACGGAAAGTTCCCAAGCCTTCGACTATGAACGCGCAACGGTCGTAGTTACCGATAGCACCGGCTCCCACCACGCTCAGAGCATCGACAAGCCCTTGCGCTGCGTCAACCGGGACCATGACAACTACTTTGTCCAACAGTTCCCCACCAATAGGCTCGAGTGGTCGGCGATGTCCACTCATCCCAAGGGCGTCGGCAAGTGCATCAGAGACACCGCCTATTGCCGAGTCCGCGTTGGTGTGGGCAGTCATGAGGGCGCAGTTCGCCTCAATCAGGTCGTGCAGCATCTTGCCGGTAGCTTCAGTCGCGGCTATCGACGATTGCGGTGTGAGCATCAGTGGATGATGGGCGAGGATGAAGTCAACGTCGCCGTCAACTGCGGCTGCAACTACGCGAGGCGTCACATCGACGGTTACCAGAATCTTTGCGATCGGAGCCTCAGGTCGACCGCAAACAAGACCGATCGCATCCCAGGGCTCAACCAACGCGGGCGGATAACGCCGCTCGACCCACTCAACAACCTCGGCAACCGTTGGCACAAAGCCACCATATCTGTGAATCAACGGTGTGCGCGGGAGGATAACCGGCCACGATCCTCTACGGTTTGACCATGCTGGTGACACTCAAGGCCCGACGAAATGCGGTTACTGCCGTCTTGGGGCTTGCTGCTGCGGCCACTTTCGCGGGCTGCGCTGCCTCCAGTTCGACCCCCGCGCCCTTGTTCTCCGAATCCGCTGCATGCCCCAAGGTGCAATCGGCAATCAAGAGTTTGCCAGCGGATCCTTCCACTGCGGACATCAACACAGCCAAGGCGAAGGTGACTGAGCTCAGGATCTCCTCGACCGGTGAGATAACTAAGCCATTGTCCGACCTCGAGGCCGCGCTCACGGAGTACGCGAACGCTGTTGATCAGCCCACCCGCAGCGCCGCGCAAAACGACTTCGCGCAAGCCACAGCCACCTTGTCGCAAATGTGCCAGCGATACGCCAAGCCCACTTCCTAGGAACGACAACGAGTCCTTTAGCCACTGATCACGCCGCGTGTAGACATAGGGTGGATCAGTACTGCCAGGTGGATTGTGGCAAGTAGATCCACCAGTGCAGCCGTGCAAGATTCACCTGGAGGCCACCATGTCCAAGACCCCGATGTCAGCCCGCCGTCGAATTGCGATAGCTAGCTACAAGCCACCGCACGAGGGTGTCATCTTGGGCAAACTCACTTTGGATTGCACCGAGGTGGTGACCTACCTGGCTGACCTGCGAGAGGCCACCGGGGAGCGCGTTTCCATCACCGGATTCATGGGCGCTGTCATTGGACGAGCCTTAGCTGCCGAACCGACCTTGAACGGGCGCATCCATCTGGGCAAGTACGTCGCCTACGACCGGGTAAACGTTGCGTTCCTGGTGCAGATCGACGGTGGAAAGAACCTCGCCCAAGTCCTCGTCGAAGATATTGATACTAAATCTGCGCTGGATGTCCATAAGCTTCTCCAGGCGAAGGCGGGCAGCGTGCGTGGTGGCACTGATGAGAACTTCAATAAGAGCATCGCTTTGACTTCCAAGATGCCAACACCGATCTTAAGACGAGTCCTGTCGTTTGGTGGTTTCGTCACCACCGGGATGGGTAAACCTTTCGCCGGTCAGCCCGCGTTCCCGTTCGGGTCTGCTGTCATCACTAGTTTCGGAATGCTCGGGGTAGATGAGGGGTTCGTTCCCCCAACGCCGTTCCTTCGAGTTCCGTTGTATATCGGGATCGGGAAAATCGCGGACATGGTGTTCGCCGAAGACGGCAAGGCCGTCGTCAAACCAGGGATCACAATTACAGCGACAATGGATCACCGATTCGTCGACGGCTTCCAAGCAGCGACTGTCAGTCGCGTCGTGCGCGCAGCGTTCGCTGACCCGCAAAGCGTCGGAACTATTCCGCGAGGGTAATCCGCAATCCCACCGAATCGCCAGCATTGCGTCTGACTCTTTCCACGAGCTGCATCGCTTTGTACATCAGTCCGTAGCGCTTGGCTACGAGCTTACGTACGTGCTCTGTCCCCTGAGCGTCTAGCAACTCAACGACACCGCTAACCGACCTTCCACTGATCCTGCCTCGCGCATCGCAGGGAGCAAGTTCGACGTTGGGGTTATTGCGGATCCGTTTGACCTTGCCAGAAGTCGCGCCAGTAATCACAAAGAGCGCATCGCCATCGCTGGTGACCCAAACCGGAGTAGCAACTTTCTCGCCGCTCTTACGAACCGTGGTGATCGACAGGTACTTGCTCTGACTCAAAGCATCAAGCTCCTTCATGCGGGCAGGCTACTCCGATGTCAGTTGAACTCAGGGCGTGGCGCGGGTGGTGGTGCTCGGTTGCTTTGGTCGTGGGTGGTTGGGGTGGGGTGGGCGCAGAGGGACTCGAACCCCCGACCACCTGCTTGTAAGGCAGGTGCTCTAACCAACTGAGCTATGCGCCCTGAACAGCGGCACCGCATTCCAGACCTGCGAACTGCGACACCGTCGGCGCGATGCTACCCCGTCGCCAACCGCGAGCATGCGCCGGTTGTGTGAACCAGATCATGAGCCCGGGGTGTTTGCCTAGCTGCTGGGTGGGTAAAACTAGGCAAAAGGAGGTCAACATGAGTCGTTATCGAGAAGCGATAGACCAACTTTCGGCTGCCCAGAAGCCTGCATATGGGGCTCCGGCGTACTCGCGATTCATCAACCGGCCCGTGGGCCGTCGCATTGCTGCGATGGCATATGCACTGCGACTTAAGCCGAACGATGTCACAGCCGTCAGCGCTGTGCTCTCAGCTACCGGCATTGCCGTTCTGGCGTTTAGCGACATCACGACACTGACCGGCATCGTCGTCGCGATCTGGTTAGCCCTGGGCTACGCATTCGACAGCGCCGACGGTCAACTTGCTCGGCTGACCAAGAGTGGCGGACCATCCGGAGAGTGGCTCGACCATGTCGTTGACATGGCCAAGACCGTGCTGTTGCCCGGAGCAATTGTCTTCTCGCTGGTCACACACGCCAACCCAGTCAATGCCGGCCTGATAGGCCTGACTGTTGGCTTTGCCACCGTCAGCGTGGTCGCGTTCTTCGCCTGGCTGCTCGTGGACCTACTCCAGCGCATCCACCCTGCTCCAGTTCCTCCGAGTGCAAAGAGTGATGGGTCGGCGCCGCTGATTCGATCACTCCTTCGTCTACCGAGCGATTACGGGATCATGTGTTGGCTGTTCGTTCTCTGGGGCTTACCGGTGTTCTGGTGGGCCTACGGACTGCTTTTCGCAGCGAATTTGTTGATCCTGCTCCTTGCGCTGCCCGTATGGTTCAAGCAAGCGAAGGCGGCCGGTGCAGGTGCCTGACGTACTCACAGATGTGACCTGGACTATTGACACTCTGCAATACACTGGAATTGACAGCAGGAACGCGCTTGGACACTGGGGAGTGTTAGGGCAGTAGGTACGTTTTGCAGTCCGGTGTGACCGGTTCTAGGGGGAACGAAGTGAACGAGCAGCGAATTTTGGTCGGGGTATTCGATTTACTCAATGTCGGCCATCTCAGCCAGATTAACTCAGTGGCTGGCGCAGGAGTCGACATCCACGTCGTTGTTGTAAGCGACGACGGAGTCAAAGCAACGTTGGGAACCTCAACTTACCTACCGACCCACGAGCGCGCCGCGATTGTTTCGCAGATGCGCAACGTCGATGAGGTATCCATCACCGGCCCCGAGTCGAACTGGAAGTTGCCAGTTGGGGACGCCTTGTTCGTCGACGCCACGCTATTCCACGAGGGCTCGCACCTTGGCGGGGTCTTTGCCAAGGCAACAGCCGTCACAGCAACCCGCCGACCCGCGCACCCAGCTCTGGTCGCCACCCAAGCAGTCGCATAAGCCACTCATGGCAAGCCACGCTGCTGCTAGTCGCTCGGCAAATGGCGATCGAGGAACTCGACGGTCCGTAACCATGCCAAGGCCGCCGCATCAGGGTCATAGGCATCTGTTCGGTCCCATTCGAAGAACCAGCGGCCGGTTCCCAGGTAAGTGTTGACTTCGACCTCGCAATCCGCCGCGCGCAACTGGCGTTCCTGGCGGGTCACGCTGGCAGGTTTGACGAACGGATCGGACTGCGCCAAGTGAAACTTGAACGAGGATTTACTCGCCGAGAAGTCTCCAGCCCGGGTGGCGTAGAAGACCGTCGTCGCGCAGATCGCTGGAATTTCAGGGCGAGCCTACTTGGCCAGCCGTAAGGCCCAGTGCCCACCCATCGAAAACCCAACCTGCACTACCGCTCCCCCCACCAAACTGGGAACGGACATGCTCAACGTTGGCCACGATCTGTCGCCACATTGGTTGGGTGCGTTTGCGTCCGCGCAGCGCAGTCGCCTCGGCGGCTGTTGACGCCAAATCTCCGCCGTAAAGGTCAGGAGCGACCGCCACGTACCCCAGCTCGGCGAGATCGTCGCAGACTCCGGTCATTACCGGAGTCAGACCCCACCAGGGGTGCAAGACCGCGATAGTCGCTCGCGCTCGGCCAGCAGGTGCCGCGACATACGCGCTGTCATGTTCCATCGCATCCTCCAGCACTGCAACCCAGTCAAATCTGAAAAGCCTGTTTAGTGGAAGGCAGGGATCACGGCAACTGGCGTCTTCGCATGATGCAGTGACTGATGCGACGCTGATCCGAGCAACAACGAAGCGAACCCGCCGCGTCCGCGCGAACCGACCACAAGCAACTTCGCCGACAGTTCGGCGGCGCGATGGGTCAGAATCGATCCAACGTGTCCTTCAACAACTTCACCAGCGACATCCAGCTTTGGGTGCCGGGCTGAAACGATTTTCTCCGCCTGCGCGACGTTTGCTTTGGCACCAGCAGCAAAGACCTTGACTCCTTCAACGATCGCCATCGGGCTGTACATCGACCCAGCGGTGAAGAGTGTGGCGTCCCAGACACCGAGGATCATGAGCGGTGAACCAAATGCCAGCGCTGTGTCGGCAGCCCACTCCAGTGCCCGGTCACTTGTCTCTGATCCGTCGACCCCGACTACGACCGGCCCGCTACCATCTCCGCGCTCCTTGGCGATGACAACGACAGGGCATCGAGCGTGCGCGGCGACCTGATCACTGACCGAGCCCATCAACAGACTCGAAAATCCACCCAAGCCGCGCTTGCCTAAAACCAGTAGTTCAGCGGCGGCATCTGCAGCAGCTGCCAACAGCTCCTGGGCATAGTCGCCGCGACGAACCTCAGTCTCGATCGACAGCGAGTAGCTAACCGGAACAACGTCGGCGACCAATTCAGCAAAGAGCTTCGCTGCTTGTTTTCGATCCTCTTCGTTGAGCTGCGGCCCCTCGCTGATCTGCGGGTAGGGCCACACGGGCTCGGGTGCGTGACTGCTATTCAAACCGGGCAGGAACTGGACATGAACGACCTTGAGCGCGGACCCAGTGGCGTGGGCGTAGTCGACAGCCCACGCCAATGCATCGTGCGATTCAAGCGATCCATCCACTCCGACGACGACCACACCTGGTGACTTGCCAGAATCTGATACCCCAGACATCACGACACTCCTCTCGAGCGTAGGCGCGGAATCAAGACCGCGCTCGGCGCGATGGGCATAACCCACCGCCAAATACCATTACACCGCGAATTCGCGCTGGGCAGCAGTGCCGTTGGTCCTGTGGTCGAAAACGGCGGCGAGCTAGCCCTTGATCTGCGCCAACGCTGCGCGGTAGTCATCGTTGGACCGAGCATCACCCGGGCCGTTAATAACCGACCAGCGAACGACGCCTTCTTTGTCGATCACAAATGTGCCACGAGTGGCGAAGCCTGGGCCATCAAGAAATACCCCGTAGTCGGTGGCAGTTGCACCGTGTGGCCAATGGTCGCTGAGCAGGTCGTAGTCGTAGCTCTCCGCCTCGGCGAACGCCTTGAGGGTCGCGTCGGTGTCAGTCGAGATGCCGAAGACGACAGTGTCATCGTCAACGATGGTGGCCTTCTCGTCCCGGATGGCGCACAGCTCCGCAGTACAAATACCGGTGAATGCCTTCGGGAAGAAGATCAGGACGACGTTCTTGTCACCCTTGAATTGACTCAGCGTCACAACCTGTCCGAATTGATTCTTGAGTGAGAATTCTGGTGCCAAGTCGCCAACTTCGATTGCCATTTCGGGCCTTTCGGGTGAGGGGACGGGTCCGGTGTCGGACTCGGAGTACATATCTTCACCCCAGGGACCCCACTACTTGCATGCGGGGCCGCATTCAGATGCACTACGTTGAGAACATCGAGCACTTGCTCGTAGATGCAAACATCCCACAGCGGAGGAATTGGTGAACGTGACGGTCCTGGCCGGCATTGAGAGCGGTCAGACGGTGCAAGAAATCGGCTACGACGATGACTGTGACGAGGCGCTTAGATCAACCCTAGAAACAACCATCGGCTCAGAGTTGCTCGATGAGGACACCGACGAGGTTGTCGACGTCGTCATCTTGTGGTTTCGAGATGAAGATGGTGACCTCACCGACGCTTTGGTCGACTCGATCACGTCCTTAACAGACAAGGGTGTCGTTTGGCTTCTCACACCTAAGCCTGGCCGTGATGGTCATGTCGAGCCGGAGGACATTTCCGACGCTGCCCCAACCGCCGGGCTACAACAGACCAGCTCAGTCAACGCCGCAGCCGACTGGCAAGGCACAAGACTGGTCTCACCGAAAGCCTCTCGCCGCTAGCTCCACGACCAGCAAAACTGAAGGAGGTCGACGTGCCAGACCTTCCTGACCAGTTGCCCATGTCCGATGGACTCCCTAGCCAGTACGTCGATACTGACCCGGCAGAGAGCCGCGAATGGATCGAGTCCCTGGACAGCGTCATTGATCAAGTCGGCCCGCAGCGCGCACACTACTTGATGATCGAACTCCTGCGGCGCGCCGCTGAACGCTCCGTCGGTCTCCCAGACGCGCGTCAGACCGACTACATCAACACCATCTCCCCCGACGATGAACCTGCCTTCCCAGGCGACGAGTTGATCGAGCGTCGCATCCGAGCCTACACCCGCTGGAATGCCGCGATCATGGTCCACCGCGCGCAACGCGAAGGTGTCGGAGTCGGCGGGCACATCTCCTCCTACGCGTCCTCTGCAGCTCTGTACGAAGTCGGGATGAACCACTTCTTCCGTGGACCCAATGCACCCGGTGGCGCCGACCAAATCTTCTGGCAAGGGCATGCCTCTCCCGGCGCCTATGCGCGGGCCTACCTGGAGGGTCGACTTTCCGAAGAGCGACTCGACGGCTTCCGACAGGAGCGCTCGCACGCAGGTGGGAGCCTGCCTTCCTACCCCCATCCCCGCTTGATGCCAGACTTCTGGAGCTTCCCGACTGTGTCGATGGGCCTTGGTCCGATCAACGCCATCTACCAGGCACGCTTCAACCGTTACATGCACGCGCGCGGGATCGCTGACACCTCCCAGCAGAGGGTTTGGGCGTTCCTCGGCGACGGCGAAATGGATGAGCCAGAGTCGACTGGAGCCCTGTGGCTGGCAAGCCGCGAGAAGTTAGACAACCTCACGTTTGTCGTCAACTGCAACCTGCAGCGCCTCGACGGGCCTGTGCGGGGCAACGGCAAGATCATCCAAGAACTTGAGTCGGTCTTCCGCGGCGCGGGTTGGAATGTCATCAAGGTGGTGTGGGGTCGCGGTTGGGATCCACTGCTAGCCGCCGACAACGACGGCGCATTGGTCAAGTTGATGAACAACACCCGTGACGGGGACTACCAGACCCTCAAAGCCGAGGACGGTGGCTTCATCCGCGAGCACTTCTTCGGCAAAGATCCACGCACGGCGAAGTTGGTCGAAGGCTGGTCCGATGCCGACATTTGGCGCCTCCAACGCGGCGGCCACGACTACCAGAAGCTGTACGCCGCCTACTCCAAGGCAACGCAGAGCAACGGCAAGCCCACCGTGATCTTGGCCAAGACCATCAAAGGCTGGACGCTTGGCTCACACTTCGAGGGCCGCAACTCCACTCACCAGATGAAGCACCTAACCGCCGAAGACCTCAAGACCTTCCGCGATCGGCTCCACCTGGAGATTCCCGACTCAGCGCTCGACCCGGAGCTTCCGCCGTACTTCCACCCTGGCGAAGATCACGAAACAATTGCTTACATGCGCGAGCGGCGCCACGAGCTTGGCGGCGGACTGCCCTCGCGCAGTGCAAATGCTGCCCCACTGGTGTTGCCCGGTGACAAGGTCTACGACGTCCTCAAACGCGGATCAGGCGCCCAGCCGGTTGCCACGACAATGGCCTTCGTGCGCCTTTTCAAGGAGTTGATCAAAGACGAGAACATCGGGTCACGATGGGTGCCGATCATCCCCGACGAGGCACGTACTTTCGGCATCGACGCCATGTTCCCGACGCAGAAAATCTACAACCCTGCTGGCCAGCAATACCTCGCCGTTGACCGCGAGCTGTTTTTGTCATACAAGGAGAGCGAGACCGGTCAGATCCTGCATGAAGGCATCAATGAGGCGGGTTCGGCGTCGTCATTCATAGCCGCAGGTTCGGCGTACTCGACTCACAACGAACACATGATTCCGGTGTATGTCTTCTATTCGATGTTCGGCTTCCAGCGCACCGGAGACACGTTCTGGGCAGCGATGGATCAAATGGTGCGTGGGTTCCTCCTTGGCGCGACTGCTGGGCGGACAACTCTCAACGGTGAGGGCCTGCAGCACCAAGATGGGCACTCGCTGCTGCTCGCGTCGACCAACCCCGCGGTTGTCGCCTACGACCCGGCATTCGGTTACGAGATCGCCCACATCGTCAAAGACGGTTTGCGGCGCATGGTCGGGCCCGACAACGAGAACATCTTCTATTACCTGACTGTCTATAACGAGCCGTACCCACAACCTGCCGAACCTGACGATGTCGACTCCGAGGGCATCCTCAAGGGCGTCCACCTTGTGTCGCCGGAGCTCGGCAAGGGTATGGCTGGAGCACCGATTCGGCTGCTCGCCTCGGGACCCGCCGTCAACTGGGCGTTGCGCGCCCAGGAGTTGCTGCGCGACAACTGGTCTGTCGATTCGCAAGTCTGGTCGGTCACAAGCTGGAACGAGCTGCGCCGCGATGGGTTAGATACCGATCGGGAGAACCTGCTCGACCCCACCGGTGATCAGCGCACTGCCTACGTCACCGACAAGCTGGGAGACGGCGGTCCAATTGTCGCGGTCTCTGACTTCATGCGTGCTGTCCCCGACCAGATTCGTCAATGGGTTCCTGGACGTTTCACGTCCCTGGGCACCGACGGTTGGGGAATGTCTGATACCCGAGAAGCACTGCGCCGGTATTTCCTCGTGGACCCCGAATCAATCGCCGTTGCGGCCTTGAAGTCGCTGTCCGACGATGGCTTCCTCGCCGCTGATGTCGTCGAGGAAGCCATCGAGAGATTCGACCTGCGACACAGATAAATGACCGATCGCTCACATGTCTAGATGGTCGTTCACCCACTTGGGCACCTAATTGATCGCCTCGCCTTACGCAAGCAGTAGATTTCAAAAGCCAACAAGGCCCAGGGTTGGGAGACCAGATGGATACGATCATCTTCATCGTGTTGCTTATCGGGGCCGTATTTGCCGCTATGGGGGCCAAGGCAAAAGTATTCCTGCCAATCTTCGCGGTGGGCTTCATTCTGACGGCTGTACTTTTCAACTACCACGTCACCAGCAACCTCCCCCTCTCCTTCTAAGGCGGCGCGATCATGCCATCGACAACTACAGACGCCGCCGTCAACGACGCGGCACCCGAACAAGCACCAGAAGGAACGTTCTGGAACAAGATCGGGTACTGGTTCCCCCACATCCTGATCTTGGCCTATTGCGGCACCATCGCCGGTGCGTTCTCAACGCAGTTCATCGGCAACGAATTCCCCTGTCCACTGTGCATGCTCCAGCGGATGGCAATGATTCTTGCATCGATCGGCGCGTTGTGGATCATCGGCCAGGCGCGCAAGGGCACTCTGACGATGTCGAGCTACATGATGTCCTACGGACTGACGATCCTGGCCGCGATGTTCGGCATGGCAATGTCTGGCCGCCAGATTTTGCTACACATCCTGCCCGGCGACCCGGGTTACGGCGGGACCGTCCTAGGCCTGCACCTCTACACCTGGGCCTTCATTACCTTTGTGGTCGTCCTGCTGTACGCCGCCTTAATGATGATCTTCTCGAAGAGCACGTTCCCAATCGCACCCAAGGGCAACGCAGCCAAGTGGATCACGTTCATCGTCATCGGCATCTTCATCTTCATCATCGCCGCCAACGCCGTCTCGGTCTTTTTCGAGGAAGGCCTGCACTGGTACTTGCCAGACGATCCCACCCGCTACGAACTACTCAACAGTTGACTGTCGACATGTTGAGCTATTTGATCAAGAAAATACCTCAACAACCACACACTCAACGGCTAGGTGGGGGCCTTACCCCGGGGCTGTCAGTTCGTGGCAGTGACGGGTTCGTTAGCGGATTCCTCGTCCGCGGAGATAGAGCGACTGGCCGAAACCTTCCACTCGGCCAGCAGGTTCACCACACCGAGTGCGGCTAGTAAGAATACTAGCCAGGAAGGCGTCGGGGCCAGTAGTACAACAGCAACGACAACCGCGCCCAACGCCATGTAGATCCACAAGCGGGGGCTAGACAACACGCGATCCGATGGCGTCAGGAGTCCAGGGTGAGCTAGTCCCACGTAGTGCCCAGCAGTGTGAATCGCCCCGCCGGCAACGACGATCGCGACCAACGCGACCAACGCCGAAATGATGCCCGAGACGATCGGTGGCGAGTACACGGGCAGCGCGTTAATGACCAAGCTTGGGAGCTGGAATGCGCCGCCGTAAAGCGCCAGAATCCCCAGCACCGTCACGAACCCGACAAGCGCGACAAGAACGGCAGCCACGATCACGTTTCGTCTACTTTCGGGGCCAACGATGCGAAGCGCGGGATAGCCAGCACCGATGATGACGACCCCGACGGCATACGCGATTGCTTCCCCCACGCTCAGCGGAGGAACCGGCACCTGCGGGGCGCTGAGCCCGGCGATGTCACCAGCGAGTATGCCGACACCGAGCAGCGCGATTGCCCCGATGATCGCCACTACGAGCACAGTGCGGCTCAGCCCGACTTCCGAGCGTCCGCCGACTGCGAAGGCAACCGCTGCCAGAGCGAGCACGATGCTGACTACATCGCCACGCAAGTACGAGAACGCTGAAATCAAGTGGCTGGCCCAGATCAAAACGATCGCCCCGAGGCCCAGAGAAATCGCGCCGCTGCACACCAAGTTCAGTCCAGCAGCACCAGGTCGGGCTGTCTCGTCTTGCATCGTCGGCGCCCGACCGAGGAGTCCACCGACCAAGATTGCCGCCATTGCGGAAACCGCAGCTACGATCGCCCACATCAAGTTGATACCGGTGTCTGCCGCGTAGCCGGCAGCCAAAATCCCCAGCGGCAGTGCGTAGACGAACAATTGTGAGATCCGTACTGATCGATCATTGGTGTTCCCCAACAAGGCGAGCAACGCAACAGCTGTCGCGACTACACCCAACAAGACTGCAATAACCATCACAGACCTCCGCAATTCGAGATGTTTGGTTTGCCAGCCATTCGATCGTTAAGCCAGTTCAACAGCTCAGGCTGACCGGTGTAGAGCAACGAGGAGTGAATGTCCTGCGGGAAGGTTTCCAATGTGACGTCACTACCAAGCAAGCACGATGTCCGTGCAAACGCGAGGTTGACGCCGGGAACCACACTTGTGTCTTCTAGCCCCTGTTGGATCAAAATCGGGTAGGCGTACTTGTTGTAGATCGGGAAGTTCTCCTGAGCCAGGGCAAGGATGCTCGTAGGAATGTTGGGCTGTATAAAGTCCTTCTTGGGCCCAGCGAAGGCTTTCGCCGTTCCGTCGAGGCATTCGGTCTCACCCACCTTGAGCGCGGCCATCCCCTTGGGGGTGAAGAATTGGGTGAGGTCTAGCTTGCCCGGGTTGTTAGCTGACCAGGAGTTGATCGCGTAAGAGATGAATCCGAGAAAGAATGAGGCATCCTCGTCTGGGGCTGACTGCACAAACTTGATCAGCAGTGGCGCCGGGGGGAAGATCGCCGGAGCCAAGCCCGCTACGCCCTTGATGGAGAGCTCGGGAGCGTAGTCGGGCGCTTCATAGGCAGCCGACAAGGCTGCGTGCCCACCTTGGCTGTGACCGATGATGGCGGCCTTACTCGTATCGAGTTCACCTGGGGCGAACAGGTAAGCCGCGCGCATCGAGTCGAGCACGTCATGTGCCTCGCCTTGCATTGTCAGGTAGTCCGGCATTCCTGCGACACCCATGTTGGAGTAATCCGTGGCGACTACGGCATATCCGGATCCGACCAGACCTGAGATCACCTGGCTCCAGGTTCCAAACCCGGTGGAGCCGCGGGTGAAAGGCGCCTGGGAGACCCCACAACCGGGTGCGTTGCCGGTAGTCCCGTGTGCGACGGCGATCAGCGGCCGACCGTTGGGGCCCGCGGCTGGACCCGTTCGAACGACGAACAATGCTGACACCACATGCTTCACACCGCCTGCAGTCTGCGATGCGTAGAGGATCCGCGAAGCACTTATCCCCTTAGGTGCATCGGCCAACGGCTCTGATTTGAGCACAGTGCCCGGAGCTAGGTCGCCTGCCAAGTTCGCTGGAGGCGTGTAGAAGTCACCGCCAGTGACCTGCTTGGTCCCTCGGTATTCAGGAAGGTCAACAAGCGAATGAGGTGCCGAGACTTGAGTCGGCGAGGGATTAAGCACGGTGACGCCCAATACGCAAGTCATGATGATCCCGACAATCAAGGTCACCATCGCCGCGCGCAAGCGGTACCTAGGGGAAAGCTCCACAGAAGACTCCTAGAGAAGGGGTGTCTGGCCGCAGTCAGCGTGCCACAGCCGACGCTCTGAAGCCGTGCTGAAAGACGCGCATGTAGCTGTCACTTCACGCCCAAGCAACCCGAATTTTGACGGCGTTGACCGATTCATTGCGCATCGAATTTGATCAATCCGACCAAATCTGAGGCCCGAATTGGCGATTCAGAGTGGAGTCAGTCGTAATTCGGGGGTTTACTCAAATCGGTACCAAATGGTTTGTCTTACCATGAGGTGCGATTGAGTCCACGACAACACGGAAGGGTCCTTGTGCACAGAAGCCTGCTCGGCCTAAGCGTCGCTGGCGCGACGACTGCGATGGCTTTGTCCCTCGCCTTGGTGCCCCAGGCAGCTGCTATCTCGCCAAGTCCCTCGCCAGCACCCACTGCTATTGGTTCAACAACCCTTGCCAATGATGGACCTACCCCCACAGCGACACCGACAGGTAGCCCCACTGCGACACCACCAACACTGTCACCGGCAGCCGAATCTATCCGCAAGACCCAAGTCGCGCTCAAGGCGTTGAAGTTCCCCATTCGCAATGTCGATGGCATCGTCACCAAGAACACGCGGCAAGTCCTGTGTATTTGGCGCGAACTCGCGGGTCAGCCGATCAGCCGACACAGACCCACACTCGCTGAAAGAACCGACATACAAAACACACCGCTCACCAAGGTGTGGACGGCCCCAAAGTCACTGTCCAAGGTCCGTTTCGCTGTCAACATGGACTGCCAGAGCGCAACCTGGCTAAGCAAGGGCATCGTCACGCGGATCATGGGCGTGAGTACTGGTAAGTGGCGCGGTTCAACGCGCCGGGGCCTGTTCCGCACCTACTGGATCTACCCCCACAAGTGGCAGTCAAGCAGCATCTACCCGGAACCCGATGGGCGCCCGTCGATGTACCGGCCCATCTACTTTGACGGGAACATCGCCGTGCACGGATCGATCCACCCGATCAACCCGATTCCGGAGTCCCACGGCTGCATCCGGACCCAGCGTGCAGATCAGGACTCCATCTTCAAGTACCTCAAGGTCGGAATGAAGGTTTGGGTGTATGGCGACTACTGGAAGCCGCAGTTGTTGCGCTTCGGGGTGAAGAAGAAGGTCAACAAATCCGGCGTAACGGTCGCGCCCCTTCCCAAGCTTTCATCACCTCGGTTGCGAGTGGGTCAGCGCCCAATCCCGATCGGCTAACAGGTCCAGATTCGACACCTCTGCGGACAATTCCCCGCCAGGGTGTGCGTTAGTGGTGGCTATAGCGCAACCTAACGCTCAAACTGAGCGAAAATGGAGCGCCGCTATTGCAGGACTGCGCGGGCTTGTTTGACGCGCAGACCAACTGAGTCGGTCTGCGTCACCGCGTCACCCTGAACCGGGAACGAACCTTGGCCGTTGACGCTGTAGGTGGCGTCCCAGGTTGTTTTGACTTCGACGTTCACGCGTCCGGATTGGCGGTAGGTATGGGCGACAGACATGTCAGGCCACTTGCCGCCCGGGTCAGTGGTCGAGGTACTTTTGCCATCTCCCCACGACCAGACCCACGACGCGCTCGCATCGAAGTGGACCTGGAATCCTGCGATCGAATCGTCGCGGGACAAGGACTTTGGCTGGCCCGACCGAAACACAGTCGGTAGTTGGGTTAATGCACCGCCTGGCGGCTGGTACTTGATCTGGATTGCCGGTGCCGCTTGGCGCACCCGATCGGCTACGCGCTGACCGAGTTCCTCGACCGATATCGGCGCTTCACTAGGTCCGGCGCAGAAG
>Ga0105047_10003469_pt1 | contig 27763 bp, 25 predicted proteins | sample MAT04_FD_78384 | JGI IMG/M metagenome (GOLD analysis project Ga0105047, IMG submission 78384) | Freshwater microbial communities from Lake Fryxell liftoff mats and glacier meltwater in Antarctica - MAT-04 (megahit assembly) | ecosystem: Environmental > Aquatic > Freshwater > Ice > Liftoff... | reverse complement strand
TCCGGTAGTTGATGGTTTCGGGATTTTTCACCTCACCTTTGGACCAGCCGCGGATGATTTCCGGGGAGGCGACGGTGATGGATACTTGATCGAAGGCTTCGGGACGCTCGTCCACGCCAAAGATTTCGCGAAGGTTGTTATCGACACTCATGATAGGTAATAGTTCTAAATGTGGGGTTGGTTTCGCGTTAAAGATCAGATGGTGAGATCATCGAGGGAGAAGTCATTTCCGGAACCCGGCAGCGGCGAGCCGTGGGTGGACTGGCCTTGGCGTCCGGGGCGGACATCGAGGCCGAGGGATTGCATTTCCTTGATGAGGACGTTGAACGATTCCGGGGTGCCGGCTTCGAGGTTGTTGTCGCCTTTGACGATCGCCTCGTAGATGCGGGTGCGTCCCTGGACATCGTCGGATTTGACGGTGAGGATTTCCTGGAGGGTGTAGGCGGCGCCATAGGCTTCGAGCGCCCAGACCTCCATTTCCCCGAAACGCTGGCCACCGTATTGCGCCTTACCACCGAGCGGCTGCTGGGTGACGAGCGAGTACGGACCGACGGCGCGGGCGTGGATCTTGTCGGCGACAAGGTGACCGAGCTTCAGCATGTAGATCATGCCGACCACGATGGGGTTGTGGAAAGCTTCTCCGGTGCGACCGTCATAGAGGGTCGATTTGCCGGCGGTGGTGCCGTCCTTGCCATCGCCGATCCAGGTGTAGCCGGGCGTCTCGGGCATATTGCCTTTACGCTCGACGGCCTTGCGACCGTCTCCGACGATTTTCACGCCATCGACTTTTTTGGCTTCTGACATGAAATCCCAGATGATGGCTTCCTTGATGCCGTCGAAAATCGGGGTGGCGACCTTGAAACCGAGGGCTTTCGCAGCGACACCGAGGTGCGTTTCGAGAACCTGTCCGACATTCATCCGCGAAGGCACGCCGAGTGGGTTGAGGCAGATATCGACAGGAGTCCCGTCATCAAGGTAAGGCATGTCCTCCTCGGGAACGATGGTCGCGACGACACCTTTGTTTCCGTGGCGTCCGGCCATCTTGTCACCGACGGAGAGCTTGCGCTTCGCCGCGATGAAGACTTTCACTTCCTTGATAACCCCTGGATCGACATCATCGCCGGACTCAAGCTGGTCGAGCTTGCGTTCGCGGTCGGTATCCAGCTCCTGGAAACGGCCTTCGAAGGAGTTGATGATCTCGACGATCTTGTTACGGATCGGGGAAGGATCGATCTCGATGTGATCGTGGACGGAAGCGAGCTTGCGGAGCAGGGTCTTGGTGATCTTGCGGTTAGCGGGAATGATGATCTCGCCGGTCTGGGCGTTGACCACGTCGAGAGGGATTTTCTCTCCGAGCAGGATGTCGGAGAGTTTCTCGGTGAGGTCGTCGGTCAACTTGTCGGCTTTCTTCTTGTGCTCGTCGTTGATCTTCTTGAGGTGCTTCTTGAGTTCCACCGGATCGACTTTTTCCGCACGGCGTTTTGCGAGGCCGTGTGAGGAAATGCGGACGTCCTGGACGATACCCGTGCAGCCGGATGGCACGCGGAGGGAAGTGTCTTTCACGTCAGCGGCCTTCTCACCGAAGATGGCGCGCAGGAGGCGCTCCTCGGGGGCGAGTTCGGTCTCGGATTTCGGAGTGATTTTCCCGACGAGGATGTCGCCGGGTTTCACTTCCGCCCCGATGCGGATAATGCCGTCGTGGTCGAGGTTGCGCAGGGCTTCCTCACCCACGTTCGGGATGTCGCGGGTGATTTCCTCGGGGCCGAGCTTGGTATCGCGGGCGGCGACATCGAACTCGGAGATGTGGATGGAAGTATAGACATCGTCCTTGACCACTCGCTCGGAGATGACGATGGCATCCTCGAAGTTATAGCCGTTCCAGGGCATAAAGGCGACGAGGACGTTCCGGCCGATGGCGAGTTCGCCGTCTTCGGTGTTCGGGCCGTCGGCGAGGACATGGCCTTTCTTGATCTTCTGACCGAGCCTGACGATGGGCTTCTGGTTGATACAGGTGCCTGCGTTGGAGCGCATGAACTTGCGCAGCGGGTAGGCGAATATGCCTTTTGCCACATTGGTTTTCACTGCTTCCGGATCGCTGAGGAATTTTTCCTCGGAAACGGGGAGCTTCCCGTCCGTGGTGGTGACAATGATTTCAGCGGTGGCGGCGGCGACGACACCATCGGCTTCGGCGACGACCACAGCGCGGGAGTCGCGGGCGGCTTTGCCTTCGAGACCGGTTCCGACCAGCGGAGACTCGGAAACAAGCAGCGGCACACCTTGGCGCTGCATGTTCGATCCCATGAGGGCGCGGTTGGCGTCATCGTGTTCGAGGAACGGGATGAGACCGGCGGCCACAGAGACGAGCTGTTTCGGGGAAACGTCCATGTAGTGCACTTCCGCAGGAGTCGATTCGATGAACTCGCCACGCTCACGAGCGTCGATGCGCTCGTTCTCGAAAAGACCCGCCTTGGTGATCACGTTGGATGCCTGGGCGATCAGGTAGTTTTCCTCCTGGTCTGCGGTGAGATACTCGATCTCGTTGGTGACCTTGCCCTTCTTGACCTTGCGGTAAGGGGTTTCGATGAAACCGAATTCATTGATACGCGCATAGGTGCACATCGAGTTGATGAGACCGATGTTCGGACCTTCCGGAGTTTCGATGGGACAAATGCGGCCGTAGTGGGACGGATGAACGTCGCGGACTTCGAAGCCTGCGCGATCGCGGTTCAGACCACCTGGTCCGAGAGCGGAAAGGCGGCGCTTGTGCGTCAGTTCGGCCAGAGGGTTGGTCTGGTCCATGAACTGGGAAAGCTGGGAACGGCCGAAGAAATCACGCACGACAGCGGAGAGCGCTTTCGGGTTGATCAGCTTCTGCGGGGTCATGCCCTCGATGTTGACATCGAAAAGGGTCATACGCTCTTTCACCAAACGCTCGGTGCGGGCGAGACCCACGCGGCACTGGTTGGCAAGAAGCTCGCCGACCGCACGGACGCGGCGGGAGCCAAGGTGGTCAATGTCATCAATAACACCCTCGCCTTTTTTCAGCTTCAGGATGTAGCGGACGGCAGCGAGGAAATCCTCTGGCACCATGATGCGCTGGTCGGAATCGACGCCGATGCCGAGCTTTTGGTTGATCTTGTAACGGCCGACGCGGGTGAGGTCGTATTTCTTCGCATCGAAGAACAGGCGCTTGAGAAGAGCGCGGGCGTTCGAGGCGGTCGGAGGATCGCCGGGACGGAGCTTGCGGTAGATGTCCTTGAGCGCGGACTCCTCGTCCTTCGCGGGATCCTTGCGGAGGGACTTGAGAAGGATTTCATCCTCACGTCCGTCGATAACCTCAAGCTTCTTGTGGCCGAGGGCGGTGAGCTGTTTCACGATACCTGCGGTGAGCGGCTCGTAAGCTTTCGCGATGACGAGTTCGCCATCGAGGATGTCTTCGAAAGGCACTTTGTGGCCGAGTTCTGCTTCATCGATCTTGCTGTTGAGGGCGAGGTTCTCGATGGAGTAGAAATGACTGACGATATCGCGGTCGGTCGGGTATCCGAGGACGCGCAGGAAAGTCGTCGCAAGGAATTTCCTCCTCCGGCGGCGGCGGTCGAGGTAAACGTAGAGCAGGTCGTTGGTATCGAACTGGACTTCGAGCCATGAGCCCCGGTCCGGAATGATGCGGAAGCTGTGGAGCATTTTTCCGTTGAGATGCTGGGAGGTCTCGAAGCAGATACCGGGCGAGCGGTGAAGCTGGGAAACGATGACACGCTCGGCGCCGTTGATGATGAACGTGCCACGGCGGGTCATCATCGGAAGCTCGCCCATGTAAACGCGCTCCTTCTTGTTACCGGTCTCGTCTTTCAACTTGAAAGTGACGTAGAGGGCGGCGGAGAAAGACTCGCTGTTGCGGAGGGAATCGAGGGAAGTGATCTTCGGATCCTCGATGTCATAGGAAACGAAATCGAGTTCGATGGCCTCGTCGTAGGATTTGATCGGGAAGACCTCGCGGAAAACCGCCTGGAGGCCGGAGTCAGAGCGGTCGCCGGGAGAAACTTCCTTCTGGAGGAACTCGTCGTAAGACCGGCTTTGGACTTCAATGAGGTTGGGTGGGTCGATGACCTCTTCAAATTTACCAAAATAGAGACGTTCAGCCATAATAATGCGGTGGTGGTGGTGTTACGAGTTTGAGCCCGGGCCGGTGATGGCTCGGGCGGAGTTGAGATCAGGAGATGGAGCGGAAAGACAAATGGACGAGAGCGACGTGTGACACTGCCGGGATGGGTAGTATCACGCGTCGATTCCGGTTTTGCAAGCGGGTGGGTTCTAACAGGGACGAAATGCCCGGAGCGGAAGGTATCCGCTCCGGGTGAAATCGGTAACGGTTTACTTGAGTTCGATCGTCGCGCCTGCTTCCTCGAGTTTCTTCTTGGCAGCTTCGGCAGCGTCCTTGGCAACGCCTTCGAGGACGTTCGCAGGGGCGCTTTCGACGAGTTTCTTGGCATCGGCAAGACCCAGGCCAGGAGCAACTTCACGGACTGCCTTGATGACAGCGATCTTGTTGGGACCCGCGCCGGTGATGACGACGTTGAACTCGGTTTTTTCTTCGACGGCTTCGGCAGGGCCGGCAGCGGCAGGACCGGCTGAGACGGCTGCTGCGGCGGAGACGCCCCAGGTTTCTTCGAGTTGTTTCACGAGATCGACAGCTTCCAGGACGGTGAGCTTGCCGAGTTCTTCTACTAGTTTAGCGATGTTTGACATGTGTATTCTCCTTTGCGGTATCGTCGCCTCCGGAAGCTTCCGGAGATTTCAATTTCCCTGCTGGGAAACCGACGAGGAACCATTGTTAATCAGGCCATTGCGTGGAGACGCGACAGGCCATCCGTTCAAATTGTTTGTTATTCGGCAGCGGTAGGCGCCTCTTCCTTGGCCTCTTCCTTGGCCTCTTCCTTGGCTTCTTCCTTGGCTTCTTCCTTGCTCTCTTCGGCAGGGGCTTCGGAGGATTCCTCCGCGCCTTCGGATTTGAAGTGCTCGCGCTCCGGATCGAATTTCTCGAGAAGGATGCGGGCGATGCGGGTGGCAGGCTCGTTGATGAGGCCGAGGAGCTGGGAAAGAACGGCTTCGCGGGACGGGATGTCGGCGAGCATTTTGAGCTTCGCGTTGTCGAGGATGTCCTGGCCGAGGATGCCGATTTTCATCTCAGGCTTCTTGAATTCCTTTTCAAAATTCTTGAGCACCTTCGCAGCGGAAAAGACTTCGGCATCGCCGGTGACGAAAGCCGTCTGGCCGACGAGATCGGCACCGATGTCGGGGAGGCCCGCTTCGGTGAGCGCCTTGCGCATGTAGCTGTTCTTGGCCACGGTGCACTTGCCGCCATTGTCGGCGAGGCGGTTGCGGAGCTCGCTGAATTGCGGGACGGTCAGGCCGGTGTAATCGATGACGATCACGTATGGCGAGTCGTTGACCCGGTCCAGCAGGCTGTTGATGATGATTTGTTTGTCAGGATTCATGGTCGTTGCTTGCTGGGATTATGCGGTTGCTTTGGCGGCGTAGGTGGCTGCCTCAAGCGGGAGGCCGGGAAGCATGGAGGCGGCGAGAGTCACACCCTGGATGTAGTTGCCTTTGGCGGAAGCGGGTTTGGCACGGACGACGCCATCGACGAAGGCGCGTGCGTTGTCGTGGAGCTGGGCTTCATCAAAGCTGGCCTTTCCGATCGCGCCGGAGACATTGCCGTTCTTGTCGAGTTTGAAATCGATACGACCGGCTTTGACTTCCTTGACGGCTTTGGCGACATCGTCGGTGACGGTGCCGGTCTTCGGGTTGGGCATGAGGCCGCGGGGTCCGAGGACACGGGCGATCTTCCGGACTTCCGCCATCGCGTCGGGAGTGGCGATCGCGGAATCGAAATCGACGAAGCCTTCCTGGACTTTCTTGATGAGATCCTCGTAACCGACGTGCTCGGCTCCTGCGGCAATAGCGGCCTCGGCGGCGGCACCTTGGGCGAAGACGACGACGCGGACGTTCTTACCGGTTCCGTGCGGGAGGGAAACGGAGCCACGGACCATCTGATCGCTCTTGCGTGGATCGACTCCGAGACGGAAGGATAGAGTGACGGTCGGCGTGAACTTGGGAGCCGGGAGTTTTTTCACGGTGCTGATGGCATCCGTGAGCGAATAGGATTTGCCGGAACCGACGAGTTCGGCGGCTTGTCTGTAGCGTTTGCTGCGTGTTTTGGACATTGTGTTTGTTGGTTTGCAGTGATAGCGGACAGGGCTTGCGCCCCACCCTCTTGCGGGATGCTCCGTTTTTGGCGGAGCTAAGAATTACATTCCGACGACTTCGAGACCCATCTGGCGGGCGGTGCCTGCGAGAATGCGGGCGGCGGCTTCTGGATCCTTGGTGTTGAGATCGGGCATCTTGATGTTCACCACTTCCATGAGCTGGGCTTTGGTGATCTTGCCGACCTTTTTCTTGTTAGGCTCACCAGAGCCCGATGCGAGGCCTGCGACTTTCTTGAGAAGGTTGCCTGCCGGTGGTTTCTTGGTGATGAAAGTGAAGGATTTGTCCTTGTAAACCGAGATCACAACGGGAAGCACGTCTCCGGCGGAACTCTGGGTGGCGGCGTTGAACTCTTTGCAGAATCCCATGATGTTCACGCCTGCCTGACCGAGGGCGGGACCGACGGGAGGTGACGGGTTTGCGGCTCCAGCTTTGATCTGGAGTTTGATGATTTTTACTACTTCCTTGGCCATGGTTCTATTTGGTAAATGCTGAAAAACTGAAATGCTGAAAAACTGAAATAAGACTTACTCGCGCTCGACCTGCCAGTATTCGAGTTCGACAGGGGTAGTGCGTCCGAAGATATCCACGGCGACCCGGAGTTTGCCGCGCTCGGGATCGATCTCCTCGACGACGCCATTCTGGGATTGGAAAGGGCCGTCAGCGACCTTGACGGTATCGCCGACCTCGAAGGAGATCGCAGGGCGGACGGTTTCCTCGCGTTCCTGGATCTGGGAAAGCATGGCATCGACCTCACGCTGGCGCATGGGGGCGGGCCTGTCTTTCGTGCCGGCGAAGCCGATGACACCTTCGATCTCCTTGATGAAAAACCAGGTCTTCTCGACGAGCTGGTTGTCCTGGGTGGCAAGGTACATGTTGACGATGATATAGCCGGGGAAGAATTTCTTCTTGGTTTCGGTTTTCTTGCCACGCTTGATCTCGGAGACGATCTCGGTGGGGACCAGCACCTCGCGGATGTAGTCCTGCATCTCCTCGGCCTCGACCTGGCGGGCGATACGTTCACGCACCTTGCCCTCCATTCCGGAGAGGACTTGGACGACGTACCATTGGTCTTTGTAGTCTTTGGAGTTGGGCATCGGGGAAAAAGGTGGACTTGTGGAGAGAAAAAGGTGAAACTTAACGGAAAACGTTCGTCAGGAAACCGACGATGAGAACCTGAAGGAAGTCCCAGAACTGGACGAAGCCAGCGAGAAGGATGACGGCGATGAGCACGACCACGGTGGAGTCGATGAGTTCCTTGTATTTGCGGAAGCCCTTTGCCTTGGGATCGGAATCCCACGGCCAGCTTGCCTTGCGAAGTTCGCCTTTCACCTCGCCGATGAAGCTGGAAATCTTCGGGAAATAGCGGATGACCAGCACCAGCGCGATGATAGCGACCGCATAGACGATGCCGGCTGTGTACCAACTGCCGCCAATCTTAAGATATTCGGGGAAATTCATTCGGGAAATTGTGAAAAGAAAAGTGGCACGCCAGGAGGGACTTGAACCCGCAACCCTCGGTTTTGGAGACCGATGCTCTACCAATTGAGCTACTGACGTATTACTTGTGAAAAAAAGACTGTTGATTAAGGCGACTATAGGGCACCCCGGATTAGCGGGATGCCCCATGAGCCCGGCTCGCCGGAAAGTCAAGAACTTTCCGACGGCGCCGTTGAATTGCTATTTGACGATCTCACCCACGCGACCGGCGCCGACGGTGCGGCCACCTTCGCGGATTGCGAAGCGCATGGTAGGCTCCATGGCGATGGGGTTGATGAGTTCGACCTCAAGGCCGATGTTGTCACCGGGCATGACCATTTCAACTCCTTCAGGGAGCTTGATGGAGCCGGTCACATCGGTCGTGCGGAAGTAGAACTGTGGACGATAGTTCGAGAAGAACGGGGTGTGGCGGCCGCCTTCTTCCTTGGAGAGAACATAGATCTCGGATTTGAAGACAGTGTGACCTTTCACAGTGCCGGGCTTGGCAATAACCTGGCCACGCTCGACCTGGTCCTTCTTAAGACCACGGATGAGGAGACCCACGTTGTCACCCGCACGACCTTCGTCGAGGAGTTTGCGGAACATCTCGATGTCCGTAACGGTGGTTTTCTGAGTGTCGCGGATACCGACGATCTCGACTTCCTCCATTTTCTTGACGATGCCGCGCTCGACACGACCGGTGCAGACGGTGCCGCGACCTTCGATGGAGAACACGTCTTCGATAGGCATGAGGAAGGTCTTGTCGATCGGGCGCTCAGGCTCGGGGATGTAGGAATCAACCGCATCCATGAGTTTCATGACGTTTGCCATATGAACCGGATCCCCTTCGAGAGCTTTCACTGCGGAACCGGCAACGATAGGGATGTCGTCACCCGGGTAGTCGTAGGAGGAAAGAAGATCGCGGATCTCCATTTCGACGAGTTCGAGAAGCTCGTCGTCATCAACAAGGTCAACCTTGTTCATGAACACGACGAGAGCCGGGACGCCGACCTGACGGGCAAGCAGGATGTGCTCGCGGGTCTGAGGCATCGGGCCATCGGCAGCGGAGACAACGAGGATACCGCCGTCCATCTGAGCGGCACCGGTGATCATGTTTTTGACGTAGTCGGCGTGACCAGGGCAGTCAACGTGCGCATAGTGGCGCTTTTCCGTTTCGTATTCGACGTGGGCGGTGTTGATAGTGATACCGCGCTCGCGTTCCTCGGGAGCCGCGTCGATGTCCGCGTAGCTTTGTTTCTTGGCTAGACCTTTCTCAGCAAGCGTGTTTGTGATCGCTGCTGTGAGGGTGGTTTTGCCGTGGTCGACGTGACCGATGGTGCCGATGTTTACGTGCGGCTTGGTGCGTTGGAATTGTTCTTTGGCCATTTTCGTTGTGGTTTCGCTGAGTCGTTTTTGAGAGGCTTTTCGTGTGGCTGGAGCTCGTGGACGGAATTGAACCGTCGACCTCATCCTTACCAAGGATGCGCTCTACCCCTGAGCTACACGAGCAAACCTGAATGTTTCGCTCTTCCTTCCTGCCGACAAAAGAACCGCGACCTGTCGAGTTTGACCCAAGACCGGGCGCGGCACCCCTGACTGCATGTGGGGAAGAGCGGGCGGACAGTAACAAAGACCGGCACTCTGTCAAAAAAAAACTGGTCTTTTCGACACTTTCCCTCAACCCCTTGATTTACAAGGGGTTGCGGGGAAATTCAGGTGTTTTCAGGGACTTCGCAGGCGATTTTTTCCGCGAATCTTTCGATGGAAACGCAGCGGCCGGTGGCAATATCGGCATCGATGACGACTCCGCACAATTTCACCGGACCTTTGGCGATTGGGAACCGGGTGGGCATTCCGGATTTGAAACGCCAAACCACGGACTCGATGCAGCGTCCGAGAACCGATTCCTCCGCTCCGCACATGCCAGCGTCGGTAAGGTATCCGGTGCCTCCGGGGAAAATCGTTTCATCGGCAGTCTGGACGTGGGTGTGGGTTCCCACGACGAGCGAGACCTTTCCGTCCAGCAGACGCCCCATCGCGATTTTTTCCGACGTCGTCTCCGCGTGGAAATCGAGGACGATGACTTTGACTCCCTCCGCCCTGAGACGAGCGGCCTCCTCTTCCATCGCCAGGAAAGGGTTTTCCAAAGGCGGCTGGATGAAGCTGCGGCCTTGTGCCTGCACGACGGCGACTTTTCCCTTCGCGGTTTCCAGAACCACGCTGCCGTTTCCCGGAGTGCCGGGAGGGTAGTTGATGGGGCGGAGGAGTCTCGGCTCGGTCGGGAAATAATCGACGATTTCCTGTTGGTCCCAGACATGGTCTCCGGTGGTGATGACGGCGGCTCCAGCGCGCAGAAGGTCGATGGAGATGCGCGGAGTGATCCCCCGCCCTCCCGCCGAGTTCTCGCCATTGACGATGATGAAATCGATGGAGTGGCGCTCCCTGATCGAGGCGAGGTTCTCGATCACCGCATTTCTCCCCGGCTCCCCGACGATATCGCCGAGGAAAAGTATTCTGATCGTCCCTTCGTTCCGTGCTTCGTTCATCGGGGGGAGACTTTCGGGAAAATGCGCGGCGGGACAATCACAAAGTCCGAATTCACTTCGGCAGTTCCGCTGTTTCGAATCTGCGATACTGCTTGCGTATCATGTCATCGAAGGGCGAGAAATTCACAGCCTTTCTGGACCACTCAAGCGCGCCTTTCCTGTCGCCTTTCGCGAAATGGACTTCTGCCATGGTATCGAGATACGCGGGCTGGTCCGGGGTTTGCGCCAATGCGAGCTGAAGATGTTTCTCCGCCTCGTCGAGCTTGAGGCCGGCCCGCGAGGCGAACCATGCGGCGGTGTTGCGCGTATTGTCCGAGCCGGGATATTCCGTGATCGCGGCGTTGACAAGCTCCCAGGATTCACCGAACCAGCGGTTCAGCTCTTCTTTGAGTCCGGCCTTTTTCACGAGTGGGAAAAAATCATCGGCCAGCACCCCGTCGGCCACGAAATTGCCATGGATCGCATCAAGGATCGCGACCGCCTTTTCCCGGTTCTCCGGAAGGATCGCGAGAGCTTTCGCGAGATCCGCGCTGAGCCGGGTTTTCGCGATCGCCGGGATATTTCCTCCCGAGTAATCGCGGCTCGCATAGACCTGCGCGATGGCCTCGTAGCAAGATGCGGCGACCGACCAATCCTGCGCCTCCATCCTGGATACCGCATAGGACTCCAGATAGGCGGGAAAATCGGTTTCCGCAGGGTCCGCGAGGTATGCGGCACGCTGGAACCATTTGGCCGCACGTTCCTCATCGCCACCGTAGGAATAATACGCGCCGATCAGCCTGCTGCTGCGGGCGGAGCCTAGGACGAGCTTCTCGACCCAGGCGTCATGCTCCGCGGCTTCCTTTTCCATACCGGCGCGGCGCAGGTGGACTGCCAGATAAGCGTGCAGCTCAGGAGAGCTTTCACCACTGGATTTCGTGGCGTCCTTGAGCATTTCAGCGGCCTCCTTCCAACGCCCTGCGGCACTGAGGAACTTGTCGATGGAGTTCCACATGGAGGAGGGTTCAAGCATGTCGTAGGCTTTGAGCGCGTTCGCAAGATCCTCGTGGGCCATCGACAGGATCAGAATGCGCTTCACATACGACTGCTTGGTCTTCTCATCCGCCTTCCCGACAGCCTCCCAGGCTTTCGCGATCCATTTCTCGCGGAGACGGTCCGGATCGTATCCCACTCCGAATAGCGCCATCATCGCCTTCAAACGGTCGGGCTTGGAAATTTCCGGTTCCATTTCCTTGAGCCAGTCCCGCCATTCGGCAACGGCGTCCTCCTCACCCAGCAGGACGGCGTAGGTCTCGTCCCAGCGTTGCTCGTTGTCGCCAGCCCATTTCACTGCCTGCTGCATCGCATAAGTGGGCGCGCCGTATTTTCCCTGGCAGAGAGAACGGAGGAAATCGAGAAACTGGTTCTCATTTTCCTTCGCGAAGCGCTCCATGGGTGCGGAGAACGCGGCGTCCAATTCAGTCTTGAGACCGCGCCTTTCAAGGAAAGCCGCGACCATTCCGAGTTCCCCCTGTAGCTCCGAAGTGTCCACATCCTGCTCCTCATCATCAGCTTTGAAAATTTTCTCGAAACGCCCGGCGACCCATGCCGTGTAGTCCGGATTCACTGGATCCATGCCGAACAGCTCCAGAGCCTCCGGCACCCTTTCCACCGAGAGATAGTATTCGAACCCGAACTGCGGATTACCCTTCGCCTGCTTCTTCTCAGCGGCAGCGAGATTCCCCAAGGCGGCCAGCGAAGACATCGCGTGATTGCTTTCCTCCGTATCCTCGGAATTCAGCGCACGCAGCAAAGGTTCGAAATCAGCGGCGCGGACGTTTCTACCCTCCCATTTTTTCAAAGCGATATCGACATACCCGTCCAGCGCCTCACGGTCGCGGTTGCCAAATCCGTTCTGCCGCAGCCACAGGGTCGGATCGCCGGCAAGCACTTCCAGCCCCGCGAGAAGACGGGTGCGTTTGGATTCCGCAGCGAGTTTCTTCGCGCCCTCGAGATCGCCCTGAACCCTTAGCAGAGTGATTTCCCACAACTCCGTCGCCACGTTCGGCGGAGCCTTGGGAGTGTTCTTGCCCTCCTCAAGCAGCCCCATGTTCCGGTAAAGTGAAGCCAAAGCCATCATGTCCCCGTCGTCGTTGGCGGACATTTCCAGGAGCTTCGCAGCCATCGGCAGATCAGCCCGTGCGATGGCCTCGCGCGCGCCCAATAGTGCGACTCCGCTTATGTTCGGCTGCAACGCGGCACGACCCTCAGCGTTCTCCATGGACACCAGCTTGAGCACCTGGAAATACGCCTTCGCAGCCTTCAGACGGTTGAGAAAATTGATTTTCTGATTCTGAGGCGCGCCGCGGTAACTCTGGATCAGATCGAGAATCAGCGCGGGCGTTTCCGGCGTGATGGCGAGTTCGACCTTTTCCAGAACCTCCGCCGCCCGCAACGAGACCTCGGGATCATCGGAACGGCTCGCCGCCCTGAGCAGTTCGAGTCCCTTGTCGCCCATCGCCCATAGTTCACGGGTCGCCGCCTCCCTCACCTGGAAGGAATCGGATGTCAGATCCGCGATCAGCTCCGCGGGCGGCTTCGGATTGCCGGCCTTTTCCTGCGCCAGACCGGAGGGGGAAAAGACGAGGGAGAAACATGCGAACGCGGGTGCCAGAAACTTCATGGATGCCTCAACGTGAGTTATCCGGTGGATTTTTCAAGCCCGCTTATTCGGGCGGTGCGTCCATCGGGGAAAATGAGAAAACCGCTGTGCCGTCCTTGGGGCTGTGAGCCACGTTCCGGAGACTCAACAAGTGGGTTCGTCCGAAGGGTTGCATGTCTTCCTGAGAAGGCATGACAGTCGCCAATCGGATAATGATCCCTGTAATTAACATCGGTCCGGGCCAGCTTCCAAAATGGTCGAACACAGCAGTAGGCGGCCAAACTACCCGTCCATCCCCGCCCGCGCAACGAGAATCTGAATTTTGAAAATTTCCTTGGGGCATTCCTCTCCCTTCCTCCGGAATGGGAACATAGAACCCAACCTGCCGGCCTACTCTTGCTCGCCGTCTTTTCTCTTCCTCTCGCTCATGCGGAGCACGACCGTCGATGAACTTCCCGCCGGAAAGAATGAACTTCCTCACGACCGCCAAAGGCCACGGCTCCGGCGAAACCCCCTATGCCGGAGCCGCCGTGTTGATTTCTTCCGGCAACCACTCGGCGGTCCGAAATGAGATGTGTCGCCAGATCGTCGCGACAAAATTTGCAATCGCCACTTCGGCACCCGCAACCGCGCTTTCGAGCCACGCAAACGCCCCTTCGCCGCCCCCAACTTCCACTTCGTCCGTTTCAAACGCGCCTTTGCCATTCGCAATCGCGGCTTCGGTCCTTTCAATGAAACGCTTGGCCATCACGATCACCGCTTCGATGTCCGCAAAAGCCGTTTCGATATTCTCAACTCCGCCTTCGATATCTGCAACGGCCGCTTCGATACCGGAAACTCCTGCTTCGACCTCCCAGACGCCCCCTTCTATCCCCGTAACGCCATGACCTGCATCAGTAAAGAAATATCGCAAGTCCCAACTCCTTGAAACTGAACGATTTACGCAGCCGACTGCTTTGCCAAGTCCACTCTCCTGAAGAACCGTCTCGCCGCCGCCCTTGAGGACGATGCCGCCGGCCTCGCACCCCTCGGTATCGCCCCCGCGGATCTCACCGCCTACGAGGAACAGCTCGGCGATTACCAGGCCGTCATCGAAAGCCCTTCCGGCGGTGCCCCTGGAATGAAGTGCTCTCTTCCGCATCCAGAACCTCGCATCTGCGGGGGTAAGATAATTGAGATTTATTTCTTCATCTTCATCACAAAAATCGAAATGAGCAGAACAGAGGCGATCCCAGCAAGCCATGCCCAGTTTTTCCGAACCCGTTGGTGCCATGTTGTCTCACCGTTCCTCTCTTGGTGTTGGTCGTCCAGATATGTGGCACCCAGACCAGACTTGTCGGCACGTCTCTCGATTTTTGCAATACCCCGGCCAAGGATCATCCTCGCTTTTTTCAGATCTCCAACTTTTTCGCTATTAATCCCATTCAATCTTTCAAGAAGTGCTTTGGCTTTCGGCAGATGTTCCGGCAGTCCGTGTCTGGCGACGCCCTCGGCGATATACTGATAGGAGAAATGATTGTAGAACTGGTTTCCGCGTTCACGTTCCGAGTTCGCATATTCGAGCAATTTGGAGAGAACCTCCGGATGTTTTACCTTCGCAAGCGTTCCTGTAAAACTGAGGAAACCGACCGTTTCGAAATCACCGCGACCCTCGGCGGGACTTTCCGCTAGCTTCAATATTTCTTCAAACAAAGTCAGGGAGGCCTTTACGATCCTCGGGTCACTAGTAGTCCCTCTGAGCTCCGCTCCACCAAAAGCATTTTGGGAAGCGTGTCTTCCGTAAGTTTCTGGATTTCCGATCATCTGCGCAAGACCCTCTTCCCAGTCCCTTTCATCGTTGTTGATCGCGTCGTTTTTAGCGGGAGATTCGTAATCCCTTACATCCATCGCTCCATTTGACCTTTTCAGGACGAATTTGATTACCTCCTCGTTCAACTGCTTCTGGGATTCCACCTCCGGTAGCGGTGACGCGGACGTCCATGGCAACGTCAGAAAAAGTGCGACCAGAAGAGATAAGGTGTTTTTCATTGGCTTCTAGTCGTGAAGGACTTCCTCGAAAAGGTCGTTTTGTTGAAGTTCGTAGAACCGTTTGGAACCCCGGATGTGATTGCCCGAGGAAGTCCCGTCACGCATGAGATTATGCATGATAAGATGTTCAGCAGGATTTCCGCCGTATTCCGCCCCGTAGTGAAAATTGTTTGTGACGATATGCCCCACCTCATGTGCTAGGACAAAGTTAAAAACTTTGTTTACATTAAGTATATCATCCAAAGATAAGAATGCGGTATTGGCATATGGGTGATCCTGCGGTGCCGTTGCGCGCTTCGTAAAAGATCTCCCACCAGATAGGTCCTCCATATTTTTCACGAAGAACACGGTGACCGTTCCGGTTTTTCCTTCTGCCGCAGCTTTATCAAACAGTTTCTTGGCATCGTCATGGACAAGATTTCCTCCTGCACCTCCTGAACCACCAGCCCCCCCATAGGCCCGGACTTCGTTTTCATCCACCCCTTCTGGCACGTCCATGAGAGTTATGTTGAGATCGAACTTGATTCCGAGCTGGGCGTAGCGCTCTATTGCAACCTTCTTGAAATCGTTGATTTGTAGAACCGAGGTCTGCGAACTTCCTACTACCACGATCCTCCCCTGGATTATCTGCTTCACTGGGACGGACGCCGAGAAGCCGGCGACGTGTTCCTCTCCGTCTATGATGATGCTTTCGACGCGGACGTTGCCGCCTAGCTGGATCTTGTGTGTGCGATCGTTCTTTTCATCGTCCTTGCCAACTCCATTCCGGAAGTAGTCGTCGTCCGTGTCGTCGGAGACGAGGAGGAGGGACTTGCTGATGAACCAGTCGCCGTCCTGCACGAGGTCGATCTGAGTGGGATCGTCGTTGTAAGTTGCTTCTGGGTTTCCGGCGGTCGCGAGCTTGATGGAGACGTTTTTCATCGTGTCGTTGCGCTTAATGCGGACGAAGAAGCGGTCGGGGTCGTCATCGATGGTGAGCTTGCCCATGGCATCAAGGGAATGCTCCATTTTGGCGACTTTCAGCTCGGCGGCTTCCTTTTTAGCCGCATTGAGAATCTGAATGGGTATGACCGACTGGAGCAGACTTTCGGAATAACCTTGGCTGCCCGTTCCGCTGCCGGTGAACTGCGGCGTGAGATCGAGCGGACTGGTTTGGGTCTGGCCTTGAGGGATCGTGAGGGTGAGTATCTGGCTGGTGGGAGTTTGCTCAACTCCGTCGATGGTGCGCTCAGTGAGGAGGATGGCTTTGAACTCGCGGAGGGCGGTGGCGGGGGCGCCGAGTTTTACCATGATGCGTCTGTGGCTGAGGGTGGCGTGGTAACAGTCGGGACTGGGGATGGTGCGGGCTTCGCCTTTGGCTGTGAGGTCGGCAGCAAGGCCTGCGTTGGGGAAAATGCCGGGGAAGGGCTGGTTCTGGGCGAGGCTGGTGTGGAGCTGGTTGTAGGGGATTTTCGCGGTGAGGGGGCTGGTTGTGGTGGGATTGGCGCCAGGCCAGGTGGCGGTGGTGGTGAGTTTCCGGGGGACATTGGGGTTTGGTTGGCCGTTGGGCAGATAGTAGTCGTCGTAGTCGTATTGGAGGCTTCTTTCGACGCTCATCCAGGTGGGCGGGTAGAGGTGGGCGGGTAGAGGTGGGCGTCGGGGACGGTGGGGTTGGTGTTCGGGTCGGTGCCGATGAGTTCACCGTCGAGGTAGGCGCTGACGATGCCGCTGCTGCGGACCATCAGGTAGTGGTGGTATTTCCCGTCATCGAAGGTACCGGGGGGCTTCTGGGCGGAGACGACTCCGGCGGAGACGTCGATGGTCTGGCCGGTGGGGAGCGGGGTGTTGGTGTTCTCGTAGTGGTTGCGGTACTGGTAGGTGCCGGCTTTGAGGACTTGCTGGCCGTTTGCGAGCCTTTGGATCCAGATGCCGTTGATGTCGATCTTGTTGAGGCTCTGGTAGGGGGCGGGGTTTTCACCTGGCGGTGGTGGGTGAAGAGGGCGGCGAGGGGGCGGCTGGATGTGATGGTGTTTTTCTCGATTTTCACCCACATGGAGACGGAGTAAATCGTCCGGTTGTGCAGGAGGGTGCGCGGCGGGCAGAGGTAGCCGACGGCGCTGGAGGGGGTGCCGGAGGAGTAGGTGGTGCCGGCGGCTTTGGAGGGCATTCCGTCCTGTTTCAACTCAGTATGGAACGGGACGATGTGGAAGGTCCCGGCGGAATCTGGATGGCGGGCGTTCTGGAAGTAGGGAGTGGCTACAGGTGCGATGGTGACGGTTTCCATATCCCATTTCGCGAGCAGGCCGGTGGCGAGAGCGGCGGGGAGGCCGGGGCTGTCGGGATTTGCGCTTAGGTTGTTGGTGAAGGCTGCCGCGCCGGTAGTGCCGGGAATGTATTCGATGCCGTCGGGGATGGTGTCGCGGTCGGTATCGGGATCGAATGGGTCGAGGGTTTTTCCTGGATTGTTCGGATCAGGGATGTGGAGTTCCTCGTAGTCGGTGAGGCCGTCGAGGTCGCTGTCGGTGTCGTTGATGGCGAGACGCCAGAAGAGTTTCGGGGGGACGCTGCCGTCCTGGTAGAGGGTTTCGCTCTCGAAGGTCTGCGCGATGCCAGAGCCGTATCGGTATCGATGAGGGCTCGCGCGCTTGGAGAGGCCAGAAGCCAGAGACCAGAGGCAAGAGTGGAGAGGATGATTCGGGGGCGCATGGCCTTATCGGGTTTCTGGGGTGTGGACTCCGGTTTCGTCGAGAGGAGTCTCGGCGATGCGGTAGCGGATGATCAGGTCTTTCGGCTGGGGAGGGTGGGCGAGGAGTTCGGCACGGGCGGCGTTGATTCGCTCGCGGCTTTCGTGGGCTGCGACTAGCTTGTCCTTTTCCAGTGCGTAGAGCTTGTGGAGGGAATCGACGGTGAGGAGAGCCTCGGCGGGGATGTTTTCCTGATCGGGAATGAAGGCGGGGGCAGTTGTGGGGAATTGGGGGACGTTTTCGGCAGGTTCCTGCTCCGTGCCGATGCCCATGACGAAGGAATGCGTCTCGCCGTCCATGGCGCGGAAGGTGGTGATGCCGGTTAGCTGGTTCCAATCGACATTCGACCAGCCGGAACATTCGTAGTTCGTTCCATCCACCGAGCAATGCGTCCACTGGAGATAGGTGTACGGGCCGGGATAGGCCGTGGCGGAGAGCATGAGGAGGAAAGAGGGCGGGGTGGCGGTGGGTTCGCCTTCTGACTGGGGAGGATCTGGGACGGCGGAAGCCTTGGGAGGCCTCACGGGTTTGACCGGATCGTTTGGATCAAGGGCGAGGTGCTGGACAATGATTTTCCTGCCTCCCTGATGGTGGACGGTGGTGTCGAGGGCTTCGGCGGGAGCGAAGGTGTAGCGGACTTCGGGGGCGCGGACTTCGCTCCCGCCGGGAGGGTCGGAGAGGAAGGCGGGCTGCTGGGCGTGGAGAAATGGAATTCCGCAGAAACAAACCACAAGGAAAGGAAACCGGAAAGTGAGCGTCATGATGTTTGGAGTAGAAAAGAGTTATCCACGAGCGTCAACGTAAAACTCAGATATGAAATGACTATTGTAATGGAAGGGATTTTCCGGCCACTTGCTAGACAATGCCCGATTGGAAGATTCCGAGACATTACGCGCATGTTTCTCCGCCGCACTGAAGCGGCGCCGATTGCGCGCGGGTATAAGCCAAGAAGACCTGGCTGCCAGATCGGGTCTCGAGCAGAGTTACATTTCCCTGCTGGAACGCGGGTCACGGCTTCCGGGGCTGGATGTATTCATGCGCCTCTCGCAATCATTGGGAATCAAACCAACGACTTTCCTGGCCGACCTTGAAAAGGGACTGAAGGAAGGACGGGATTCCAAGTAGCCGTCAGATTGTTCCGAAAAGCCGGTCCCCCGCATCTCCGAGGCCGGGGAGGATGTAGCCCTGGTCATTGAGGCAACGGTCGATGGCGGCGGTGTAGATGGGAACTTCGGGATGGGCTTCCTGGAGGTTTGCGATGCCTTCGGGTGCGGCGAGAAGGCAGGCGAAGCGGATGCGTTTCGCACCCGCTTCAAGCAAGGTCGTGACGGCGTGGACGGCGGAGCCACCGGTGGCGAGCATGGGATCGAGCAGGATGAGATCCGCCTCGGCGAGAGGAGTGGGATGCTTGAGGTAGTATGCCTCAGGCAGAAGGGTTTTCTCATTTCTCGCCAGGCCGATGTGAGCGACCGCCGCCTGCGGGATGAGATCAAGAAAGCCATCGAGAAATCCGAGGCCGGCCCGCAGGATGGGGACGAGGATGATGGGGCGGGAGATTTCCGTCCCGGAGGTGAGTTCCAGGGGGGTGGTGCATTGGACTATTTTCCAATCCAGGGTCTCGGTGACGGCCGGCACCATCAGGGAGGCGATGCGGCGCACCCGTTGCCGGAACTCGGGACTCGGACATTCCGGATTCCGCACACGGGTCAGTTCGGCGGAGATCAGCGGATGTTCGATGTGGTGGAGCATGTCAGTCTTTGGATGAGAGAATGCTTTTCAGTTCAGCAAGCTCCACGCCAAGTGCGTTGGCTGCTTTCTTGAGATTCCCGTCGGACCTGTCGAGCAGCCGCCCTGCGATCTGGCGGGAGATCCAGCTCAGGATGGGTACATCGGCAGGAGCTGAGTTGATGACCTGGTCAAGTCCGAGAGCCAGCGCGGAAGACCTTGCGGGCGCTGTCGCCAAAGGGATATCTCCGGGCAGGAGCACCTGTGAGGACGCAAGCGCGCAGGCACGCGCGATGGTGTTTTCAAGCTCGCGGACATTACCAGGCCAATGGTGCCCGGAGAGGGCTGCGGTCGCTTCCGGAGAAATGCGAATTCTCGCCATGCCGTTCTTGCGGGTGATCTTCTGGAGGAAATATTCGGCCAGCAAGGGGATGTCCTCAGGCCTGTCACGAAGCGGGGGAATGCGCAGCTCGACCACGTTGAGCCGGTAGAAAAGATCCTCCCGGAAGCGCCCTGCGGAGACTTCCGCGGCCAGGTTCTTGTGCGTCGCCGCGACGATGCGGACATCGGTCTTGAGGGTCTCATTCGCGCCGACGCGGGAGAAGCTGCCGTCCTGGAGAACGCGGAGCACTTTCACCTGGATGGAGAGCGGCATGTCCCCGATCTCATCTAGGAAAAGCGTGCCGCCATCCGCTTGCTCGAAGCGGCCGGCGCGGCGGGCGATGGCTCCGGTGAAAGAGCCTTTCTCATGGCCGAAGAGTTCGCTTTCGAGGAGGTTTTCCGGGATCGCGCCGCAATTGATCGTGATCATTTCCTGCTGCCTGCGCGGGCTGTATTCGTGGACGGCCTTGGCGACGAGTTCCTTCCCGGTGCCGCTTTCACCGGAAATGAGAACCGGCGCATCCGATCGGGCGACGCGACCCACGAGCTTGAAAACGTCCTGCAGGGCGCGGGAGATACCGATGATTTTCACCCGCCCGTCCTGGCTCGGAAGCTCGGTCGGTGGCTGCACGACGCCCCGCCTGTCCTCGACTGTCTGGAGCGCGGACTCGACGACCGGGCGCAACTCGAAGGAGAGCGATTCTTTCCTCAAAACATCATGCGCTCCCTTCTGCGTGGCCTCGATGATCTGGCCTGTGGTGGGGAAACCGGTGGTCAGGATCACCAGCGTGTCCGGACTCTGCGCGCGGATGCGCCCGAGCAGGTCCATGCCATCGAAGGGCTGGAGTTCGATTGCGGAAACGACCACATTGACTGGCGTTTTTTCGATCACTTTGATCGCTTTCCCGGCATCATCGCAGCGCAGGATACGCAGACCCTTGGCCGCAAGGTGTTTCGTCGCCCAGTCCAGGAAATCCAGGTCGGGATCGACGAGGAGCATGGTTTCTTCTGGAATGGGATCGGTCATGGGCGCACGGGAGATTGCGAAATGCTCCAGATGGATGCAAGAGGTAAGACCCACGCGATGAGGGGAAACAAAAATTTCCGGCAGATGGGTCGGCTGCTATTTTTTCGACTGCTCGATCATGCCCTCGGCCAGCGGCTTGAGCTCCTCGACAGGGATCGCGAAGGTTTCAGCGCGGTTGGCGCGCGCGATGTTCATACCGATGACGCGACCGTCGAGATCCAGCACGGGGCCACCCATCGTCTTACTGCTCGCCAGGATATCGTGTTGCAAGACTTTCGGGAAGCCGCTGCGCCGGTTGGAGAAATCACCGCTCATTTCGTCGTTTCTCGATATCTCTCGGAACAGTTCTCCGCGGGCGGAGAGCCTCACATCCAGTTCGAGGTTTTCGTCGTCGCGTTTCACCGAAATCTTGGCCTTGGTTCCCGCTTTTTTCGTATTGAGAAGATCCGACAGCCCCTTGATGTCTTTGACAGCTTCGCCTTCGACGGAGACGATCACATCGCCCGCTTTCATACCCGCCTGCTGGGCGCCACTGCCTTCCGTGACGCTCTTGACGATCAGCTTGTCCTTGGATTTCTCCAGCTCAACACCGAGCACCGCGCCACCTTCCGCAGGGATCTCGCGTTCGTTCGCGCTGATGATGCCGGCGAGAATCCTCCGCCGCGTCCGGCTTGTCGCCCCGTTCACCACCACCCACGTCCCTTGCGTGAGTTTGCTATCCGGCGCGTACTGGGCGGGGGTAAGACCGGCCGCATCGATTTTCACCAAGGCGACATCCCAGCGCGGATCGACCATCACGATCTTCGCGTTTTTGAAAAGGCCGGTGTCCACTCGCACGTCCAGTTTCGCAACTTTCTCGATCTCACTGGCCTTGGAAAGAATGTATCCATCCGCTGAAACCACCACTCCGTAGGAAACCAGATCCCGTCCATCGTAGAGAGCCGCGCTGCATTTCTGGATCGCCTGCCGCTGCGGCTCGAAGACCGCGAGCACCCCGTCACCGGTCATCCGGAAATTCGATTCCAGGCTCTGCTGGGAAAAAACATTTCCCCCGCAGACCATCAGGCAGAACAGTGCCGCAGCGATCCTAGCGCTCGCCGAGACGTAGTTTGATCGTTTCATTTTTCCCTTCACGAGTGATTTCCAAAGCGAGCTTGTCACCTGCCGCCATCTCGGCAAGGACGGCTTTCAACCCGTCCCTGTCCTTGACCGGTGTGCCGTTCATCGTCCGGATGACATCCCCCTCCTTCAATCCGGCGACCTCCGCCGGAGTGCTCTTGCCGACTTTCGTGATCTCCAATCCACCTTCAGCGGGTTTCGTGGCGATACCGAGCATACCCTTTCCCTTTTCAGGCTTTTGCGCGAAGGGTCCCTCGCCCACGAACTCGGATTTCATCATCAGATCCCATCCGTCCAGGAAAACTTTCACAGGCACATGCATGTTCACCGGAAGCTGCGGCCCCACGCGCGAGTGGATACCGATCAGCCGGCCCTCCATATCGAAGAGCGGTCCGCCCGAGTCTCCCCCGATCAGGGTCCCGTCCGTCTGTATCGTAGCGTTCGCCACGCGGACCAGGCGGCCAAGCCTCGCGACCGCGCCCCGGTCCTTGTCAAACCCGCCCGAGTGGCCGAGGGAAAAAATCCAGTCGCCCAGCTTGGTGTCGTCTGTGCGGTTGATCTCCACGAAAGGAAAATCTCCTCCTCCCGGGAGCTTCTCCGTGATGCGGACCAGCGCGGCATCCGACTCCGAGAGAAGCCCGAGCGTCTCCCCCGTGAGTTTGGTTCCGTCCGGCATGATCACCGTCACGTCCTTCCCGACACCTGAGGCAACGTGCGCCGCAGTCATCACCAAACCGTCCGCGGTAACGATGACTCCGCTGCCGGTTCCCTCGCCGAGATCGATACAGACCGTCGCCGGCTCCACCTTCGGGATCGCAGCATGAAGTGCGTTCTGGATCGCCAGCAAATCTTCACGGGACTGCGGGGCTTTCTTCGCATTGAGCGGAAAAGCGTAAGCGGCAAACGGCATCAGACCGAGAGCAGTGCAAAGCGCGACGGATGCGAGGCGAACTCTCATATTACCTTTCCAAAATCTCCACCTCATATCCGTCCGGATCGGTCACGAAGGCCATCTTCATTTCCCCGCCGGTAAATTTTTCCCGCCACTTCGAAGGCCAGATCTCAATGCCCGCCTTCTCCACTTTGTCGCAGTATTCCAAGATATCCTGCACGCCGAGCGCCGTGTGCATCAGGTCCTCCGGGCAGCTCGCCGTGTATTCGGCGGACCATGTCAGCTCCAGAAAAACATCATTTCCTTCCAGGGACATAAAAGCGAGCTTGTTGCCCTGCGGGGAATCCTTCTTTTTCGCCAGCGTGTAGCCCAGCTTCTCGTAAAACGAAATCGACTTCTCCAGATCCCTGACCCGGATGCGGGTGTGCAAAAACTTGATCATTACCCCGCAAACCTATCGAACTTCCTCCCCCCCGCAAGCCAAGTCTTTTCCAGCATCCCAATTGAAAGTTGAATTTTGAGTTTTGAAATTTCCGAAATCGACCGCGAGGACTTCCGCAACCTCCTCGGGGAAATCCACCGCACCCACATGCCTTTCGGGATGTTCGGAAAGGAAAAATATCCCCCGCGCGGCGTCCCCATCTTCGATCTCCCCGAGGAATACCTGATGTGGTTCAAGCAACGCTCCTTTCCCAAAGGCCGCCTCGGCGAACTCATGGCCCACGTCTGCGAGATCAAGGAATGCGGCATGGACTCCCTCTTCGAACCCATGCGCAAAGCCAACGGCGGGCGCACCAAGCTGAAACTTTAAATTTCAAACTCTAAACTTAAATTCCAAGAGCCTCCGGCTCGAATGCCTTCCCTGATGTTTGAATTTTGAGTTTTGAAATTTCACACCAGCCCGTCCTTCCGGGCCTGCTTCCAGTACGCGTATTCGGACCGGTTGAAATCCACATACTCCGGCGAGAGGTCGCTCGAATACATCGTGTAAGCCGCCGCTCCCTGGTTCAAATTGATCACGATCTCAAACTCCGGACCGGAGACAGCCTCACGCAACTGATCCATCGGTGTTTCCGCCTGGAGTCCGCCGAGACATGCCGCTTTCCCGCCGATGAAAATATCAATGAGCTCCTCACGGATGCGCGCCCGCGAGTAACCCACCGCATGGATGATCCGCCCCCAGTTCGGATCACCACCATTCCACGAGGATTTCACAAGTGCGCTCTTGCAAACCGCCTCCGCCACCTTCTTCGCATCAAGGTGGGTTTTCGCGCCTACTACGTTCACCGTAACGAACTTCGTGACGCGCTCTCCGTCCCTGACGACTGCCTTGGCCAGCTCCAGCATCACCCAGGCCAGCGCTTTGCGGAACTGTTTGCAGGCGGCTCCATTCCTACGCGCCAAGGGCATGCCCGAGGCACCGTTCGCCAGCACGATAACCGTATCGTTCGTACTCATGTCGCCGTCGATGGTGATCCTGTTGAAACTTTCCTCCACCGCCTCCTGCACCCCGCGGCGTAGGCAGTCTCTGGATAGGTTCGCATCGGTCGTAATGAAGCAAAGCATCGTCGCCATGCTCGGGCAGATCATCCCCGCCCCCTTCACACAACCGCCTATTCTCACCCGGTGATCCCCCATATCAAAAGAGATCGCCAGCTCCTTCTCGTGCGTGTCGCTGGTGATGATAGCTCGCGCGACATCGTTGCCACGTTTCACTGCCAGCCCTTGCAAGAGCGCCGGGATCTTTGGCTCCAAACGCATCATCGGCATTGGCAGGCCTATCACTCCCGTCGAGCAAACGCCCACCTGGGTTCTTTTCAGACCCAGCCCCTTCGCGATTGCGGCGCACATCTCGGTGGCATCGTGGATACCTTGGACACCGGTGCAAGCGTTCGCGTTCCCGGAGTTCGCTACCACCGCCCGCAGCTCGCCCTTCCGCAGATGCGTCTGGGAAACACGAACCGGAGCCGCCTTCACTCGATTGGTCGTGAAAGTCCCTGCCGAGACGCACGGCCTCTCCGAATGAATCAATGCGAGATCGAGGCGGTCGCTGTCAGGATTCTTGATCCCGCAACTCACCGCACTGGTGAGGAAACCCTTCGCGGCACCCACCCCCCCCTTGATTCTAGTAACTGGAAAATCCATCGGAAATGCTCGGGGGAGACACTAACTCCCCGCCCTATCCGAACACAAGCATTTCCCTGTTTTCCTATTTTTTTCTGATTGTTTCAAAAAAATCTAACCGATCACCCGACCCCATATCGCCTTGAGATAGCGGGATTCCGGATAGTTCGAGAGCGTCGGGTGATCCCCGCCAGCGCCCGTGCGGTCGAACACCTGCAAGCGCTTGTCCTGCCTGTGAACCACGTTGATGACGATATTTTCAAAGGCCTCCACCCCGAGCTGCCCCGAACACGAGCAAGTGACCATCACCCCGTCCTTCTCAACGAGCTGCACCGCCAGCTTGTTCAGATCGTGATACTTCGCGTAACCGATCTCGTCCTCTTTCCCGAACATGAACTTCGGAGGATCCGCCATCACCACGTCCCACTTCCGCCCGTTCTCGATCATCGTTCGCACCCAAGTGAACGCATCCGCATGGGTCAGCTTGATCTTCACATCATTCAGATTCGCATTCCGTTTCGCCATCGCGATAGCCGCTTCATCCAGATCCACCGCCGTCACATCCGCCGCCCCGCCCAACGCCGCAGAAATCGAGAACCCACCCGAGTAGCTGCACAGATCCAGCACCGATTTTCCCTCCACCATTCCGCGAAACTTTTTCCGGTTGTCACGCTGGTCGCAGAAAAATCCCGTCTTATGCCCTGTCGAGAAATCGATCTCATACCGCACCCCGTTCTCCACCACCTTCACCAGTCGCACCTTGTCGCTCTCCACCCCGCCTGATCTCGGAATTCCTTCGATCCTCGCCAGCTCCGCATCCACCTGCACCACCACTTGCTTTGTCCCGAAAGTCTCGTGAAGCAGCGGCAGCCAGCCTTCCAGTCGCATCCAAGCCGCCAGCGCAGTGATCTCCACGGAGAGCACATCGCCGAACTTATCCGCCACCATCCCCGGTAAAAAATCCGCATCGCCATGGATACAGCGATAGCATTCCGTCTCGCCATCCAACTTCAAAATTCCTCTCCGCAGCTCTCCCGCCCTAATGATCGCCTTTTCAAAAAACGACTCGTCCAGCTCCTCCACCGAGTGACTCACCATCCGCAGCGGCATCCGCGCCTTGGGATTCCACAAACCCCACCCGAATCTCGTTCCCTGTTTCCCGAACACCTCCACCAAATCTCCAGCCTTTGCATTCCGCGAAACCTCCCCCACCATCTTCGGCCAAATCGAAGGATGAAACGTCTGATACTTTAAATGAACCGTAGCCACACCCGCATCCTAAATTTCAAAACTCAAAGTTCAACTTTCAATCGTCACGGTCGGAATCCATACGCCTGATCAAACCATCCCCCCTACCACCCTTTCTTCCATATCCGCGAAAATTAGCGTTCCTTTGCGTTCAATCGCGGTAGAAAAAATCCACAACCCAAGCCCGTCACACAACCTCTTCCTTGAAAGTTGAATTTTGAATTTTTTATGAAACTGCACCGCCACCTCTGCGCTTCCACCCTCGAACTCGCCAAATCGGTTTTGGTGAACCACCGCGTACTCGACCACGAGCTCGCCACGGCCTTCGAGGAAAATCCCAAATGGGGGAAACGCGACCGCTCCTTCGTCGCCGAGACCCTTTTCGAGACCACCCGCTGGCGCCGCGCCCTCGCCTTCCTCGTCGATTCCGAGGAAACCAACTCCCTCATCACCGCCCAATGGCTTATCATGGGCTACACGCTTCCCGAGTGGCACAGCTACAACGGCCTTCCCGCCGCAGAAATCCTAGCCCGCCAGGAACTCCTCCCCGACCAACCCCGCGCCATCCGCCAATCCATCCCCGATTGGCTCGACCAACTCGGCGAATCCGAACTGGCCGACCAATGGGAGCCCCAGCTCGCCGCTCTCAACGAAAAACCCTCCGTATTTCTTCGCGTCAACACCCTCCTCACCACCGTCGAGAAAGCCCAGGCATGGCTCGCCGAGCACAACGTGGAAACCACAACCCTAGTAGATCACCCTCAAGCCCTGGCCCTCCCTCCGGGAAAAATCCTCCCAAAATCACTTCGTCTCGACGGTCGCATCGAAATCCAGGATCCCTCCTCCCAGCAAATCGCGCCCCTCCTCGATCCCCAGCCCGGCCAGCGCATCATCGACGCCTGCTCCGGCGCCGGCGGAAAAGCCCTCCACCTCGCCGCCCTCTCCAACAACGAAGCCCGCATATACGCTATGGACGTGGATCAGAAAAAACTCACCCAACTCGAATTCCGCGCCAAACGCGCCCGAGCCACCTCCATCGTCCCGAAATCCATCATCGAGACCACACCCGCCGATTTCGCAAACATCGCCGACTCCCTCATCATCGATTCCCCCTGCTCCGGCCTAGGCACCCTCAAGCGCCAGCCCGATCTGAAATGGCGGCTCAAACCCGCCGCCCTCGACCGCGTCCGCTCCATCCAGGCCCAGCTCCTCGTCGAATACCCGCAAATGCTCAAGCCCGGCGGCAAACTCCTCTACGCCACCTGCTCCATCCTCCCCTCGGAAAACCAGAACCAGGTCACCCGACTGATGGAAAATCATCCCGGAAAATACCGACTCGTCTCCCAGCAAAACCTCCTCCCCTCCGAGACCCGCCACGACGGCTTCCACGCCAGCCTCCTCGAAAAACTGTAGCCGCCGCGTGGAGCGCCGACTTCTGTCGCAAGTCCATCCCCACTTGAAGTTTGAAATTTAAAATTTGAAGTTTCTTCTAAGGTTCCCAGTTCTCGCGTGTCATCCCATTAGAAGCATGTCAAAACCGTATCCATGGAACCCCGCACCTCCAGC
>Ga0105047_10003468_pt1 | contig 27763 bp, 23 predicted proteins | sample MAT04_FD_78384 | JGI IMG/M metagenome (GOLD analysis project Ga0105047, IMG submission 78384) | Freshwater microbial communities from Lake Fryxell liftoff mats and glacier meltwater in Antarctica - MAT-04 (megahit assembly) | ecosystem: Environmental > Aquatic > Freshwater > Ice > Liftoff... | reverse complement strand
CGCGGTGCATTTAAACCGCTCGTGTCGGGCATTGGCAATCAGCGGCGACCCCCGTGCTGCCCACTCGCCCACACCTGGCGCCAACGGCTCAGCGCGTCGAGGATCGGCACCGGTTGAGCGGCGGCGGCCACGTCAGCGTCATCGCATGGTCCTTTGGCCAGCACGTCGACGCGCACGGCCGGGCCTGCGGCCACAGTGGCGGCCTGCGCGGGTGTCATGCCACCCCGATGGCCCAAGGGCCGGCACGGTCTGACATCGCCCTCAGGTCTCCCGCAGACCGGCGCAAAGCGCGAACTCCCCCGCTACCCCTGCTGCAAGGCCAGAGCGGAGCAAAGATTGAAAGCGTCGTCCTGCAAGCCCTGGCGGGGCGGGCACCGCCTTTGCCCTTGCTGTTCCTCTTGCCGAACCCTTCAGGAGGTCTGCCATGCTGCACTACGCCGTTGTTTTCTTCGTCATCGCACTCATTGCCGCACTCTTTGGTTTCGGTGGCCTCGCTGCGGGCGCCGCAGGCATAGCGAAGATCCTCTTCTTGGTGTTCGTGGTGCTGGCCGTCGGTACGTTCGTCTTCGGTCTCATCCGCCGCGGCTGACCTGGCTGGGCCCGCCATCACAACCACCGCAGCACCCACGCCCCCGACCGCGCCAGCGCCAAACAGTGCCTGGAGCGGTGGGTCAGGCGCTTGGTGCCTGTCAGTTGCCGGCGACTGGCGCGGGCAGCGCGCGGGGTTGCTCGCTTTGCCTGAAGCGCTGGCGTCCAGCCCACGAGCGACGCTGAGTTTCGACAGCCGTGGGCTGAGTCAGTGGGACGCTGGTTTGGCATCGGCGTTGTGGCAGCGGCTGTCGGCGCTGGACCCTGGCCGTGTTGTCATCGACTCGGGCGGCCTGCCGCCCGGCCTGGCGCAGATCCTGGCACTGTCCATGCCCCAGTCAGCTGCCACGACTGCTGACCCTGAGCAAGCCCCACGGGGCCTGGCGCTGTGGGGGTTGTGGGCGACTGCCAGCAGTCAACGGCTGACCGCCACGCTGGCCTTCGTCGGCAGTGTGGTGCTGTCGATGGGGCGGCTGGCGCGCGGGCGCAGTGACATGCGCTGGTCCGACCTGGTCTGGCAGGTCGAACAAACGGGCCCGCGCAGCCTGCCCATCGTGGCGCTGGTGAGCTTTCTCATCGGCCTGATCGTGGCCTACATGGGCGCGGCGCAACTGGAACGCTTTGGGGCGCAGACCTACATCGCCGATCTGGTGACGGTCGGCGTGGTGCGCGAGATCGCCGCACTGCTGGTGGGCATCGTGCTGGCCGGGCGTGTGGGCGCGGCTTTCGCGGCGCAGATTGGCAGCATGCGCGCCAACGAAGAGGTCGACGCGCTGCAGACCATGGGCGTCGATCCGGTCGATCACCTGGTGCTGCCGCGGGTGCTGGCGCTGCTCATCGTCGGGCCGTTGCTGACGGTGTTCGCGGCGCTGGTGGGCTTGCTCGTGGGCTGGGCCGTGGCAGTGCTGCTGTACGACGTGACACCTTTGGAATACGCCTACAAAAGCCTGAGCGCGCTGACGTTGCCGAACCTGCTGATTGGCCTGCTCAAGGGCACCGTTTATGCCGTGTTGGTGGCCCTGGCCGGCTGCCGCCAAGGCCTGGCAGCCGGGCGCAGCGCGCAAGCCGTGGGCGACGCCACCACGGCCGCCGTCGTTCAGTCAATCGTCTGGATCGTCGTGGCCGCCTCCGCGCTGACCGTCATCTTTCAGCGCCTGGATTGGTAAACCGCCGATGACAACTGCCCTCGCCCCGCTCCACCCGAAAGAACTCGCGTCAACGCGGCTGCCTGCACGAACTGACGCGCAGGCGCTGGTGCACGTGGAAGACCTGACCATGGCTTATGGCGAAAATGTTCTGCAGCACGACCTGAACTTCGACATCCGCAGCGGCGAGGTTTTTGTCATCGTCGGCGGCAGTGGTTGCGGCAAGAGCACGCTGTTGCGCCACCTGGTCGGCTTGCAGGCACCGGCCAAAGGCCGCGTGCTGTACGGCCAGCGCGACCTCTACGACAGTGACGATGCCACGCTGTCTGCGCTGAGACGTGAATTCGGCGTGAGCTTCCAGGCCGGTGCGCTGTGGAGCAGCATGACGGTGGGTGAAAACGTGATGCTGCCCCTGCAAATGTTCACGGAGCTGGACGCCCAAGCGCGTGAAAGTGAGGCTCGCTTCAAGCTGGCGCTGGCCGGACTGCCGGACAGTTTCGACAGCGAACCGTCGGCGCTGTCGGGTGGCATGAAGAAGCGCGCTGCTATCGCTCGCGCGCTGGCACTCGACCCGGCACTGCTGTTCCTGGACGAACCTTCGGCTGGCCTGGACCCGATCAGCTCGGCGCACCTGGACGAACTGCTGGCCCATTTGTGCCACGACTTGGGCACGACGGTGGTGATGGTCAGCCACGAGCTGGACAGCATCTTCAGCGTGGCTGACCGCGTGCTGTTCCTGGATGCACAGAGCAAGACGATGACGGCGCTGGGCCCACCGCGGGAACTGCAGCGCAGTGGCCCGAAGCACGTTCGCGACTTTTTGCGCCACGGCGGCAACAACGCCACCGGCTCAGGGCCATGAAGCGCAAAGCCAGCCCGACGCTGATCGGCGCTTTCGTGGTGAGCGGCATCACGCTGTTGGCGGTGGCCATCATCGCGGTTGCCGGCAGCAAACTTTTCACGCGCAAGGAGCGCACGGTGATGCATTTCAGCGGCTCGGTGTATGGCCTGCTGGTCGGCGCCCCGGTGGTGTTTCGGGGCGTGCGCGTGGGCAGCGTTGTTGCCATCGACGTGTCCTACAACCGCAAGGACGACAACTTTTCCATCCCCGTCGTGGCCGAGCTCGACGGTGACGCCGTCAGCGGGCTGGACGGCGGCCCCGCCAAGGTCGACGTGGCGCTGGCTTTGCCTGCGCTGGTGCAGCGTGGGCTGTCGGCGCAACTGTCGATGCAGAGCCTGCTGACGGGGCTGCTCTACGTCGATCTGGACCTGCGGCCGAACGCCAAGCGCAGCGTCCGCGGCACCTACGGCAATCTGGTGGAGATTCCCACGACCTCCACCGCCATTCAGGCGCTGAAGGACCAGCTCGAAGGCATGGATTTCCGCAAGGTGGCCGAAGACGTCGCGGCGATTGCGACGTCGGCCCGCGCGGTGGTCGCCGGCCCGGAGTTGAAGCAAGCGCTGGGCGACCTGGCCGGGGTGATGGCCAACGTCAAAGGCATGAGCGCGCGCCTGGACCGGCGTGTAGACCCGCTGGCCGACGGGCTGCAGCGTTCATTGGTCAGCCTGGAGTCGGCGCTGCAGCAATTGGGGCAGGCAGCACAGGGCGTCAGCGGCACGGCCGAGCGGCTGGGTACGGCGTCGGACCGTGCGTCGGCTTTGCTGGCGCCAGACTCCGCGCTGGTGCAGAACCTGCACGATGCCTCAGGCGAGGTCGCGCAGGCCGCTGCCGCGCTGCGCCAGGCCACCGCTGGCGACTCCACGCTGCTGCGCGGCAGCGAGCGCGCGCTGGCCGATCTGTCGCGCGCTGCCCGCGCGCTGCGCGATCTGGCTGAAGCCCTGCAACAACAACCCGAAGCCGTTCTGCGCGGTCGCGAGATGGCGCGGTGAAGGCGGACCCCACCCTGCCGATGCTGACGCCGCCACACCACCACCGCCGCCGTTTGGTGCTGGCTGCACTGTCGTGGGGCTTGCTGGCAGTGGCTGGCTGCGCACGCTCGCCGCCGATGCGGCTGTACCAGTTGCGCAGTGAGCCGCCGGAAGATTTTCCGCCCTCCGCCGCCGACGCTGCGCTGGCTGCTGACACTGGCGTCTGGGAACTGTCCCCAATGGTCGCCCTGCCCGGCTCGTTGGACCGCGACACGCTCTTCCTGGCTCGTGATGACGCTGGTCTTGAGCCCTTGGAAGGGCACCGTTGGGCTGAGCCTCTGCGCGACGCCGTCCCGCGCTTGTTGCTGCACGATTTACAGGCACTGCGCGGGCCGGCGCGGGTTTGGCAGGCGCCTGCGCCCGCGGGTGTGGTGCCCGTGCGCCGCCTGCGCGTGGATCTCCTGGTGCTGCAAGCCAGCGCCGACCGCCGCACGCTGCGCCTGCAGGCGCGTTGGTGGTGGACACCACTGGCAGCGCCCGGCGCACTGCCGCCAGCGCGGCCCCGCGCGCCTTGGCCAGGCGGGGCCAGCTTCAACGTGCCGGTGGCCAATGCCAGCGTGGACGCGTTGGCCGCGGCTCACCGTCTGGCGCTCTGGCGCCTGGCCCGGGAGCTGGTGTTGACGGCAGCGGCCGAGAGCTGATCCCGTTTTCAGTCACCAGACCGGGGCGGGCACGCCGTGTGCCCTGCAAGGGTTGGCGACGCTGTGAACCGTCAGCCTCTTCCCACAACAAGCCGGCATTCAGGCCGCTGGCGGGGATGCGGCGCGCACTTCCAGGCTGACGCTGTTCATTGATTTGCCCTGCACCGCGGCCGTTTGTTCGCAGCGGCCCACCCCCATTCATTGATTGCATGCCATGAACGCCACTCCCCTTCTGATTTCCGCTCGCATGCCCGTTGGCCAGGACGCTTTGGTGTTGGGGGCGCACCTGAAAGCCTGTCAGCGTGCGCAGGGACGCACCTTCGCCATCCGCTGCATGGGGGAAAGTGTGCACGCAGCGCTTGGTGCGCGGTTGGTCACAACGGTGGCCGGCGTCGCCAGCGTGATGCTGCTGCTGTGCGCAATGGTTTAACGGCGCCGTGGCGCGCCCGCACGAACCCCAAGCCTCCCTGATTCACGGCGCGGCCGCTGCCAGGCTGCTGGCGCCAGCCCAAGGCGCACTTGAACCCGCCGTGCGCGCGGTGCTCTTTGGTGCGGCACGTTTCAGCGAGCACGGGCGCAGCCTGGCGCAGGTACAAAAAGTCGCCGCACCCGGTGAGTTGCGGGGCAGCTTCTTTCCGCGTCTGGAGCAGAACATCCAGGTGTTGCGCGATGCGCGGCAGGTGTTGGAGGAGCATGCCGCCAAGGGCCACCACCTGGCGCCAGCGGCGGGTTGGCTGATCGACAACGGTCACCTGCTTGATGGCCAGCTCGAGACAGTGCGCAAAAACCTGCAGCGGCGCTATTTCCAAAAACTGCCGCGCTTGCGCGACCCGCCGTTGGCGGGTTTGCCGCGCGTCTATGAACTGGCCTGGGCCTGGGTGGCACACAGCGACAGCGGTCTGGACGAGGACCTGCTGCAGCTGTTTCTGGGTGCCTACCAGAGCCATCGCGAGCTGACGCTGGCGGAGGTGTGGGCAATTCCCACGACCTTGCGCGTGGTCTTGATCGAGAACCTGCGGCGCCTGGCCGAACGCGCTGCCACCACCCAAGCCGCACGCGACGTCGCCCACCGCTGGGTCGAGCACACCCCTTCGCCCGAGAGTGCGGCCCAGCTGGCCAACCTGGGCCAGGCTCTGGGCGCTCGCGGTGTGCTCGAGGCTTTTGCGCTGCAACTCCACAGCCGCAGCGAAGACGCGGCCCCTGAGGCCCTGCCGGCGCTGCGCGAATGGCTGGCTGTGCATCTGCCAGACCCCGTCGGTGCGTTGCAAACGCAGCAGCAGCAGGCCGCCGAGGACCACCAGAGCGTGCGCAATGCCGTGACCTCGCTGCGCGGTCTGGACCGCGTCGACTGGCGCGAGGTACTGCTGCGCAGCAGTGCAGCCCTGGCGGCGCTGCAGCAGCTGCCAGTCTTCGTGGCCGAATCTGAAGCGACTCAAGACCTGACCCTGCACGACATCGAAAAGCTGGCGCGGCGCGCGGCGGTGCCGGAATCGCAGGTCAGCGCGGCACTGGCGCAACTGGTCATCAATGCGTCCAATGCTGCGGGCGGTCGTGCGGGCGGTACTGCGAGCGGTACTGTGGCCAACACTGCGGCCAGTACTGTGGTTAATACTGCAGTTAATACTTCAGTTAATACTGCGGCCAGTACTGCTACCGGTGCTTCGACGAGTACTGCAGCCGGTACAGCAGCCAGCCATGCGGCAAGCGACGCGGATACCCGTGCGGTGACCCCTGTGGCTGCCCGTGCGGCCGTCGGCAGCGCAGGCTCAGCCCCGCAATATTGGCTGCGCGGCCCCGGCCGGCTGGCGCTGTTGCAGGCGCTGAAGCTGCCCACGCGCCGGGCGCGCTGGCAGCCGTGGTTGCAGCAACTGGCCACGCCGGCCTATCTGCTGACCTTGGCCCTCGGGACCCTGGCCGTGGTGTCCACCTTCATGCACCTGGCGGCTGCGCCCGGGCTGCCGCTGTGGGCCGGCGCACTCAGCGTGCTGTTGCTGGTGTGGCCGGCCAGCGAGGCGGTGCTGGCCGTCCTGCACCGCTTGATCAGTGAATCGCTGCCACCGCATCGGCTGCCGCGGCTGGCATTGGACGCCGGCATTCCGCCCGAGCGCCGGGTGTTGGTGGTCGTGCCAGCGATGCTGACGAGCGTGCCAACCGCCCGCGCCCTGGCCATGCAGCTCGAGCAGCACCACCTCGCCAACCCCGAACGCCATGCGCAGTTCGCGCTGCTGACCGACTTTGCCGATGCACCGCAGCAGCAGCGCGCGACCGACGCGGCGCTGCTGCTGGCCGCGCGCCAGGCCGTAGAAGCACTCAACAGCCGCTACCCCTTGCCCGATGGCGCTGCGCAGCGCTTCCTGCTGTTGCACCGCGAGCGCCGCTACAGCACCTCAGAACAGTGCTGGATGGGTTGGGAACGCAAGCGTGGCAAGCTGGAACAGTTGCTGGCCTGGCTGGTGGCCGGCAGCCCGGAAACGTCCACCCCCTTTTTGGCGCTGGGCACGCTGTCGGCACCGGCATCGGGTGTGTGCAGCGTGATGACGCTGGACAGCGACACCGACATGCCGCCGGGCCGCCTGCGCGAACTGGTGGCTGTGGCCGCGCACCCGCTGAACCTGCCCGTGCTGACCCTGGACCGGCGCGATGTCAGGCGGGTGATTGCCGGCTACGCGATCCTGCAGCCGCGGGTCGTCGCACCCCTGCCCCGGGCCAGCACCAACACGGCTTTCCACTGGCTGTTCAGCGGCCAGTCGGGCGTTGACGCCTACAGCGCTGCCAGTTCCGAGGTCTACCAGGATCTGTTCGCCGAAGGTACCTTCACCGGCAAGGGCCTGCTCGACGTGGCTGCCGTGCACGCCGTGCTGGGCGGGCGCCTGCCGGATGCCCAGGTCCTCAGCCACGACCTGCTGGAAGGCGCGTTGACCCGCTGCGCGACCCTCAGCGACGTGACCTTGGTCGAAGACTCCCCCACCCACCCCGACGTGGCCGCCTCACGCCTGCACCGCTGGACCCGTGGCGACTGGCAGTTGTTGCCCTTCCTGCTGCATCCGACCCGCTGGCCGATGGCCGGCATCAACCGCTGGAAGCTGCTGGACAACCTGCGCCGTTCACTCGTGGCCCCGGCCTCGCTGGCCTTGCTGGTGTGGGCCATCGTCAGCGAAGCGCTGGGCGTCGGTGCCGCGCTGTGGCTGGTGGCCGCAGCCTACGGCGCCGGGCCGCTGCTGGGCGCGGTGGCCGCGCTGGCGCCCCCGCGTGACGACATTGCGCTGCCGCTGTTTTTCCGCCGCGCGGTGCCGGATGTATTGCGCGCCCTGGCCGGGGCTGGCTGGCATCTACTCCAGTTGATGGACCATGCCTTGCGCTCGCTGGACGCGGTCGTGCGCGCGCTGGCGCGGCAGTTCTCCAGCCACCGTCTGCTGCTGCAGTGGACCACCGCCGCCGCCGCGCAAGCCGCCGCGCGCGGCGAGTTGCGGGCCTTGGTTCGACGCCACCGCCGCAGCCTCGTCGCTGCGGGTGTGTTGTTGCTGGCGCTGCTGGCCTGGCAGGCCTGGCGGCCGCCCAGTCCGGAATTTGCCTACTGGCCGTGGCTGTTGTGCGCGGTGTGGGCGGCCACGCCACTCTGGACCTGGGCCGCAGCCTGGCGCTGGCCACGGCCCACTGAACGGCTCGACACAGGCAGCCACGACCACCTGCGCGGCGTCGCGCAGGACACCTGGCGCTTCTACGAACGCTACGTCACGGCGGCTGATCACCACCTGCCGCCCGACAACGTGCAGTTCAGTGAAGCGTCACCCATGGTGGCGCACCGCACCTCGCCCACGAACATCGGGCTGTACCTGCTGGCCACCGCGACAGCACGCGAGCTCGGCTTCATCAGCGAAGAGGCCCTGGTCGAGCGCCTGGAATCGACGCTGGCCACGCTGCAGACGCTGCCGAAATGGCGCGGACACTGCTTCAACTGGTATGACACGCAGACCCTGGCCGTGCTGCCGCCGGCCTATGTGTCCACCGTGGACAGCGGCAACCTCAGCGGCCACCTGCTGGTGGTGGCGGCGGCCTGCCGGCAGTTCGCGGCGCCGCCTGCGGGCGCTGCCACCGAGAGCGCCTTTCGAGCGCGCCTGCTGCAGCTCGCCGAACAAGCCCAGACGCTGGCACTGCAGGCCGATTTTTCGGTGCTGTACGACCCGCGGCGGCGCTTGCTGCACATCGGCCGCGACACCGACAGCGACCGCAACGACGCCGCGCACTACGACCTGCTGGCCAGCGAGGCGCGTCTGGCCAGCCTGGTGGCCATCGCCAAGGGCGACGTGCCGCCGCGCCACTGGTCGGCGCTGGGCCGGCCGCTGTTCGGGGCAAGCGAGCGCATCGCCGGTGGCTGGGGCCGTGCGGTCGGGCTGAAGTCATGGTCGGGCTCGATGTTCGAATACCTGATGCCCAGCCTGGTGTTGGAAGAACCCGAGGGCAGCCTGCTGGCCGCGGCCACGCGCACCGCGGTGGCGCTGCAGCGCGCCGACGGGCAGGCGCGCGGCGCACCGTGGGGCAGTTCTGAATCTGCCATCGCCGCGCAAGACCACACGCTGGCTTACCAGTACGGCCCTCAGGGCCTGGCCAGCCTGGCGCTGCGCCGCACGCCGGGCGACGAGCGCGTCATTGCGCCCTACGCCACGTTGATGGCGCTGGTGGTCGCGCCACAAGCGGCCGTCGACAACCTGCTGGCGCTGGAGGCCTTGGGCGCGCGCCACCAGTTCGGTTTCATCGAGGCGCTGGACTACACCCCGCACCGCCAGCCGACCGGCACCAAGGAGGACCACACCCCCGTGCTGACCTTCATGGCCCACCACCAGGCCATGGGCCTGCTGGGCTGCGCCCACGTGCTGACCGGTGGACAGGTGCAGCGCTGGGCCCAGGCCTCACCGCAGCTGCGCGCCGTACTGCCGCTGCTGCAAGAACGCGCCCCGTACGTGGCACCGCGCCTGCGCGTCTTGCCGCCGGTGCCCGCGCAGCGCGCGCTGGCCAGCCAGCGCTGGCGGCTCGACACCGTGCCGCGGCGCAGCGCGCTGCAGCCGACCCAGCTGCTCGGCAACGGCCGCTATGCGGTGGTGTTGCGCGCCGGGGGTGCCGGTTACAGCCAGTGGCAAGGCCAGGGGCTGTCACGCTGGCGCGATGACGCGCTGCGCAACGCCCACGGCTTGTTCGGCTACGTCAGCCGCAGCCGCAGCGGGCCCTGGGAGCCGCTGTCGGCCAGCCCCGGCAGCGAGGCCGGTGACAACGCCGCCTATGAGACCGAATGCCACCCCGACCGCGTGCTGCTGCAAGCCCGCTTTGGCGACCTCACGGCCTGCACCACCGTCAGCGTCAGCACGGTGGATGACTGCGAACTGCGCCAGGTGCAGTTGCACAACCCAGGCCGCCGGCCGCTGCTTGTGCGGGTGGCGATGGCGCTGGAACCCACGCTGGCGCCGCAGCGCGCCGACGAGGCCCACGCGGCCTTCTCCAACCTCTTCCTGCAGGCCCGCTGGGAGCCGGCCGACCGGGCGATGTTCCTGCAACGCCGCACGCGCCTGCCCGACGAGGCCGCCGTGCACGCGGTGCACTTCCTGGCCACCTGCGATGACCCGCAGGCCCGCGTGTCGGCCTGCGCCGACCGCGCGCTGTGGCTGGGTCGCCTGGGCAGCGCCGGCGAGCCGCTGACGGCCGACTGGCCCGAGCCGGTGAGCGGCGACATGGCCACCGGTCTGGACCCGATGTCGGTCATCTCGGTCGAGCTGACGATTCCCCCGCGCAGCAGCCGCTGCCTGGTCTTCGTGCTCGGCGCCGCGCACGACGAAGCGGCCTTGCACGCGCTGGTCGACCGCTGGCAACAGCCGGACAGCGCGCAGCGCGCGCACAGCCTGTCTGACACGCTCGCGCGCATCCGCCTGCGTGAACTGCGGCTGGACCCGGAGACCTGGGCTGCCTGGCTGCACCTCAACACCTTGCTGGTCAGCAGCGTCACGCGGCCATTGCCGGTGCCGGGTGTCGACCACGTCGACCGCCGCGTGCTGTGGCGCCACGGCATCGGTGGGGACCGGCCCATCCTGGCGCTGTGGATCGAAGGCGCCGAAGGCCTGGACCTGGCGCGGCAACTGGTCACGATGCTGGCGCTGTGGTCGGCCGCCGGCGTGCCGGTGGACCTGGTGGTCGTCAACGCCGAGCCGGCTTCTTACGACGCCCCGGTGCGCCGGGCCTTCATCGCGCTGCAGGAACAAGCCGCCCAGCGCGCCGACGCCGCATTGCCTGCCGAACGCCGCGCCACGCTCAAGCTGTTGGGGGCCAGCGATTTGTCGGCCCCGGAACAGACCACCCTGCGGCAGCTGGCGCGGGTGCTGATGCTGGCCGATGGGCGTTCTCTGGCGCAGCAGATCGACCGCGTGCGCAGCGTGCACGAAGAAGAGGCCGCGGTCCGCCGGCGCACACCCTGTTACCCGCTGCTCGTGCCGCAGGGCACAGGCGTCGCGACCGCGCCGACGGGCCGCTTCAGCCCCGAGGACGCCAGCTTCCGCTTCACCGTCACACCCACCCAGCCGACGCCGCGACCCTGGGCCAATGTGCTGGCCAACCCCGACTTCGGCTGCCTGGTGACCGAGGCCGGCGGCGGCAGCACGTGGGCTGGCAACAGCCGGCTGCAGCAGCTGACGGCCGGGTCCAACGACGCCCTGTGCGACCCGCCGTGCGAGGCGCTGTGGCTGCACGACCTGGACAGCGAGCGCGTGTGGTGGCTGGGCCGCGACAGCGCCGAGCGCGAAGTCACCCACAGCATCGGCGCCACCCGCATGGTTCAGCTGCTGGATGGTCTGGCCGTGGAGCTGGAATGGTGTGTCGACGAAAAGGCCTGTATCAAGCAACTGCGCGTGAAGGTCTCGTTGCAACCGGCAGCGGTGTCGCAGTTGAGGCGGCTGCGCCTGGTCGGCTTTGCCGAATGGACCTTGGGCGCTGGGCGCAACGACCGTGCGACAGTCGTCACCCGCCCCTACCGCTGGCTGTCGCCAGCGCCGCAGCTGGCGGGCGAACAGGGCATCGGCATGGCCGTGCTGGCCACGCAGGTCGACGCCAGCGCTGGCCACGGTGGTGCCACCGCCTTCCTGTGCTGGCGCGTCGGCGGCGACGCCGCGCCCTCGCTCCTGCCGGGCAAGACACCCAACACACGCGCCGCAGCCTGGCTGGAACTGGACGACTGGACCAGCGATCGCCGCGAATTCCATGACGGCGGCGGCCGCTGGGTGCTGCCGGGTCAACTGGGCGCGCGCTCCGGTGCCGGGCTGGACGCCTGCGCGGCGGTGGGCTGTCGGCTGGACGTGCAGGCCGGCCAACCCGCGCAAGCCACGCTGTTGCTGGGGCATGCCGACACCACCGAGGCTGCCGGGCGGCTGGCGCAGGAAGCCTGCGCGGTGTTGCCGCAGGCGCGCTTGACGCAGCAGCTGGCGCAGTGGCCTGCCTTGCTGGACAGCATCACCGTGCGCTCGCCCGACGCCGCCTTCGATGCCATGGTCAACCGCTGGCTGCCCTACCAGGCGATCGCGTGCCGGCTGTGGGCGCGCGCCGGCTTCTACCAGGCCGGCGGCGCTTTCGGTTTTCGCGACCAGCTGCAAGACGCGATGAACCTGGCCTTGCGCGCCCCGCAGCTCTTGCTGCAGCAATTGCCGGTGCACGCAGCGCGCCAGTTCATCGAGGGTGACGTGCAGCACTGGTGGCACCCGCCGGCCGGTGCAGGTGTGCGCACCCATATCAGCGACGATCTGCTGTGGCTGCCGCTGGCGCTGGCCCATGCCGTGCAGCATGTCGACGCCTTGCAGGCCCAGGCGCTGCTGGACATGCCGATCCCGTTTTTGCAAGGCGGCGCGATCCCGCCCGGCAGCGAGGACTTGTACGAGACCCCGCTGGTCAGCTCAGAGGTCGGCAGCCTGTTCGAACACGGCGCCCGCGCGCTCGACCGCAGCCTGTCGACGCTGAACCAAGGCGTGCACGGCTTGCCGCTGATGGGCAGCGGCGACTGGAACGACGGCATGAACCGGGTCGGGCACGAAGGCCGCGGTGAATCGGTCTGGCTGGCGTGGTTGTTGTGCAGCGTGATCGACTGTTACGCCCCGTTGGCCGAGGCGCGCGGCGCGACTGAGACTGCGCGCGCTGCAGCCTGGCGCGAGAAGCGCAACGATCTGGTCCGGGCCGTGGACGCTGCCGGCTGGGACGGCGCCTGGTACCGCCGCGCCTACTTCGACGACGGCTCGCCGCTGGGTTCGTCAGTCAATGCGGAATGCCGCATCGACCTCATCGCGCAGGCCTGGGCGGTGCTGTCGGGCGCTGGCCAGCCGGCCCACGCGCAGGCGGCAATGGCGGCAGTGCGTGAACATTTATGGGACGACGCCGCCGGTGTGATGCGCCTGCTGGACCCGCCGCTGGCCCAGGCCGTGCCGAACGCCGGCTACATCCAGGCCTACCCCCCAGGCATCCGCGAAAACGGCGGCCAGTACAACCACGCCGCCGTCTGGGCACTGATGGCTTTTGCGCAGCAGGGTGATGCGGCCTGGGCCTGGCGCGTGTTCGAAGCCTTGAGTCCGGCGCACCGCAGCGCGCACCCGACACGCGGCCCCGCGTACCGGCTGGAACCCTTCGTGATGGCCGGCGACATCTACAGCCAGCGGCCGTACGCCGGCCGCGGGGGTTGGAGCTGGTACACCGGCGCGGCCAGCTGGCTGCAGCGCGCGGGCCTGGAGTCGATCTGCGGCCTGCACCTGCGCGCCGGTGTGCTGCGGCTGGAACCGTGTCTGCCGCCGCACTGGCCCCGTGTGGAGCTGCGGCTGCAGCACGGGCCCCATCGCCACCGGGTGGTGCTGGTGCGCGGTGCGGCGCCGGCGCTGGCGGGCGTGGTGCGCCAGGTCCAGCGTGGTGAGCTGATCGATCTGTCCACGCTGGTGGGCGACACGACGATGCTGCTGGTGCTCGATGAGCCGGACCCTATGGCCCGCGAGGCTGCGACCACACCCTCGAGCACGACCGCGCTCTCACCCACGCGCGGCAAGGCCGATGGCGCGGATGCCCAGGCTCGCGCCGAATCCGACGTTGGCTGACCTGTGGTTCTGGCGCGGGTGTCGGCAGCAACGGATGACGGCCCGGCTGGCGCTCCTTCCTACGCTGCAGCCCGGCTTTGTCCGCTGCCGCAATGCGGCTGCCAGGTCCATCGTGAATGAATCACAACCATCACTTTTGGAGAGCGCCATGGGAAAGTACTTTTTAGGGTGGATGCTGGGCGTGCCCGCCGTCGTACTGTTGTTGCTGTACGTCTTTCTGCGTTGAGGAGACCGCCATGACCAAGTCCTTGCCTGCGGCTGCGCCGGTTGCGCCGATTGCGCCGGTTGCGCCCGCCGCTAAATCCAGCGGTTCACCTTTTTCACATGAGGTTGCGCCAGATGCCCAACGTCAAGCCCTGCTGGACGCCGAACGCGCGGCGCATGCCGATCAGCCGCGCAGTTTCAAGGACGACGCGTTGACGGACAAGATCGTCAGCGTCGAACCCGACGGCACGGGGCCAACCTCGACCCAGTCGTTCGACGCACCCCAGGACCAGCGGGCCGGTTCTGGCAACAACCAGCCAGCCTGAGTCCCTCAGGCCGGCAGATGCCGGGCAGCAAGCTGTTCCTTCAAGGCTCCAGCGCACCCGGCACGTCGGTCACGGAAGCTCTGGCAAGCCGCTGGGCAGCGGCCGAAGCAACAAGCGGATCTGCGCGGCAAATCGGTTGACATCGATCGGCTTGGCAACATAGCCATCGCACCCGGCGGCGCGCATCTTTGGCTCATCTCCCCGCATCGCGAACGCGGTGAAGGCCACGATCACGATGTGCTGGGTCGACGGCTCGGCTTTGAGTTGCCGCGTCAACTCCAACCCGTCCACCCCTGGCAGTTGGATGTCCATCAAGATCAACTCTGGCCGGAAGGCCCCGATCTGCTGCGCAAGCTCTTGGGCGCTGGCGGCTGACTCAATCTCGAAGCCATCCGCGCTCAGCACCGCCCGCGCCAGGATGACGTTGAGCACGTTGTCGTCGACGATCAGCACCCGCGGCCCGTTCACCGCGCGGCCCCGTCTGTCTCCGAAACGACGGCTGGGCGCAAGCGCCGTACACGTTCAAGCAAATCTTCCATCGCGCCGCCACCCTTCATGAGAACAGCACGCGCCGACCGCGCCAACGTCGCGTACTCCTCGTCCGTCAACAGCAGGCTGGTCCAGATGAAAACCGGCACATGCCGCCAATCGGGCAGCCGCTGCAAGGCATCGAGCACCTGAAAACCGTCGAACTCCGGCATCATCAAATCGAGAATGATGGCGTCTGGGCGGGTCTGCTCGATGTCGCGCAAGGCGTCCCGTCCGTCCTGCACGCACACGGCCTGAACGCCGATGCTGTCGAGCGTCGCGCGCATCAGGTCCAGCGCGTTCCCGTCGTCGTCGATGACCAGAACCTTGGCGCGGCCAGACGCCGACTTGAACGGCGCCATCGCCAGCAGGATTTCGTCGCTGCGGATGGGTTTGCACAACAGGTTGGCAATGGAAAACGTCGCAGATCTTTCGTCCGCGGGCATGGTGACGCCGATGACAGGGGTCGCATGGCTGGCACCATGGCTGCGGATGTCGGCCAGCAAGTCGAGGCCGCGCTGGCTGGGCAAGCTGAGGTCAAGGGTCATTGCGGCGTATTGAACGTCGCGGGCCTGGCTCAACGCCTTGGCGCTGTCGTCGGTGGCATCGACTTCGAAACCGGCTTGGGAAAATGCAGCGGCGAGTCGCCGTTGTTCACCTGGGTCGCGTTCGATGACCAGCACACGGTCTGTGTCTGCCGCACCGCCGTTTGTTGATTGCGCGAGAAACGCGCCGACTCCATGCACGCGGTTCAGCACGATGTGGAACACGCTGCCCATGCCCAGGGTGCTGCGCACGCCGACACTGCCGCCTTGGGCCTCCACCAGCCGGCGGGTCAGCGCCAAGCCCAGCCCGGTACCCTGGTGCAGCTTGCTGTAGCCGGCATCGAGTTGCTGAAACTCCGTGAACAAACGCGGCAGGTCAGCTGCAGCGATGCCAATGCCGGTGTCCTCGACTTCCAGGCGGAAGTGGTCCGGACCCTGAACGAAGGCTCGGACAGTCACCTTGCCGCCAGGCGCCGTGAACTTGATGGCGTTCGACAGGTAGTTGTAGAGCACCTGCTTGAGCCGAGAAGGATCGAGCTGCAGGCTCGTGACCTCAGGGTCCACTTCGACGGTCACCACGATGTGCTTGCGCTGGATCGCCGTGTGCAGCACGTCCTTGGCTTCTTTCAGCACGCTCGGCAGGTCAATCAGCTCGGGGAAGAAATCAAACTTGCCCGATTCGACCTTGGACAAGTCGAGCACATCGTTGATCAGCTGCAGCAAGTGGCGGCCGCTGGTGCCGATGTGCCCCAGGAATTCCTGATGCTGGGGGGATTCAGGTTTCACGAAACCCGAATGCAGCAAATCCGCGAAGCCAATCACGGCATTGAGTGGGGTGCGCAGCTCGTGCGACATGTTGGCCAAAAACACGCTCTTCAGGCGGTTGGCCTCCTGGATTTGCCGGTTCTCGGCCTCCAGCCGCTGCCCCTTCAAGCGCGCCTCGTCAGCCTGGCGTTGCTGGGTGATGTCCCTGACCAGGCCCCGCATGCGGGTTGGCTGGCCATCACCGTCAAACTCAAACCGGCCAGTGCCGGTGATCCAGGCGGTCGTGCCGTCGGGCCGCACCACACGAAAGTCATGCTGAAAAAGGCTGCGCGACGCAGTCGCCAGTGCAATCTGAGCGGCGATGCCGGGCGCGTCGTCGCGATGCACTCTCTGCGCGAACGAGAAGTAACTGCCGTCGAATTCGCCCTCCCCGTAGCCCCAAAGGACTTCATGTCGTCGCGACCAGATGATGCGGTCGCTTTTCAAATCCCAATCGTACGTGCCCATCTCGGCTGACTCGATGACCAGTCGCGACCGTTCCTCGCTGTCGCGCAGCGCCGCGGCGTCCTGCCGCTGTCGCGTCATGTCGCGCAGCACAACGGCGACGCCTCGCACCGTGCCGTCGTCCTGGCGAGTCAGAGCCGTCTGGGCTTCGACCTCCGTGCGGCGGCCGTCGCGGGCTATGGCAAATGTCCGTTGGACGGTGTCGATCGTGAAGCCCTGTTCGATAACCACATCGACGGGGCTCTGCGTGAGGTAGGCCCGTGGGCGATCTTCACGCTCGAACACTTGCCAGAAACTCTGGCCTTCGGCTTGTGCTTGCGACCAACCTGTCAGGTGCTCGGCAACGCCGTTCATGCGGGTGACGCGCCCGTCACGATCGGTCGCAATGAAGCCGGCGCCAATGCTCGCCAGCGTGACCGCCAGGTTCTGCTGGATCTCCCCCAGGTTGTCTTCGGCACGGCGCCGCCGCTGGACTTCGGCCTCGAGCGATGTGATGACCGACTGCAGGCGGGCCACCGAAGGTGCCTTCAAGGCCTTGGGGATCAGCGGCCAAAGGGCCACCGCAGTGATCAGCGAAATGACGGCTGTCACGGCTTTGCTCACGGCCTGCCAGCCGTAGTCGGGCTGCCAGACCGTCCACACAGCCATCAGGTGGGTGATGCCACAGGCCAGGATGAACGCGCTGAAAAGCCAGGCAACCTTGTTGTTCGACGGCTCGCCGCGTCGCCGCACGAAACTGAGAATGGCCACCGGAATGGACAGGTACGCTGCCGCGATCACCAAATCCGACACCACCATGGTCCAAAGAAGGCCGGGTGTCCAGGTAAAGCAGTAGCCGTGCGGCAGAAAGCCATTGCGGCCAAAAAACGAAGTAAGGGAATCCATGGGCTCTCTTTCCGACCAAAGGTCGCCGAGGGCCGTGAAGAACCAGGAACACGTTTCAATCCCCCAGCTTATCTGGGGACGATAGAAAGTGGCGAGGCAGCGGTCTGTGCGTTTGCGCACACAGGGTGACCTGTGAAGGAAATCCCTAACCGAACGCGGCCCGGCGCAAGCTCGCGATCACCAGCGCCGGGTTCAGGGGCTTGGACAACAACTGCACTTCACTTGGCAACTGTCCCAGGACCGCCAGTTCCTGGGCTGAACTTGCCGACACCGCGATCAGCGTCTGCGGCCGCAGGAACGCGTGAGTCATCAGTTGCCGCAGCATCTCGAAACCGTCCATGTACGGCATGTGGATGTCGGTGACGACGATGTCGGGTTTGATCTTCCCGATCAAAGCCAGGGCCAGGAAGCCGTTTTCGGCTACTTCGATGCGCGCGTCGGGCAAAGCCTGGCGGACCAGCGCGACCATCAGCGTCAGGTCGGCCGAATCGTCGTCGACCACGACGGCACAGAGCGGAGCCGGCAGGTTCGATACCGGTTCCGCGCTGATCCGGTCTTCTTGCGACTTGAACAACTGCTCGGCGCTTTGTGCGTCGATGCGCCGGTGGCCGCCCAGGGTCTTCCAGGCTTTGAGATGCCCGGCGTCAACCCAGCGCTGAACGGTTTGCAGCGACACCCCGAGTCGCTTGGCCACGTCAATCGTGGTGTAGGAACGACGGTCGCTTGGCGTCACGTGCTGGTGGATGTCCTGTATTGAATCGTAAGAGCCGCAGCACCCGCTGGTCAGTCCTGAGTCCTGGGTTCCTGTTCCGAGGATAACAAGCACAGAAAGAAGTCGAATTCAATGCTTTGGGTGTTTTGGTCGAATTAAAGTTTAGCAAAAGGGCACCCGATAAAGGTCGAGCCACTCAACCTCTACCGGAATCCCCATGCAAGCGGCAACAACAGGGCATACCCAAGCAGACTCCATCCGCGCCTTGCATGCGCTGGAGGTGCTCGACAGCGAACCGGAAGCTGTGTTCGAGGCCCTGGCGCACGCGGCTGCGCTGGCTTGCTCGGCCCCGATTGCGCTGGTCAGCCTGCTCGACGCCGACCGCCAGTGGTTCAAAGCGGCGATCGGACTGTGCGGCGTCCGGGAGACGCCACGCCAGTATGCTTTTTGTGCTCACGCCATCCTGGGCGACGGGCTGTTCGAGGTGCCGGACGCGCGGCTGGACGCGCGTTTTGCCAGCAATCCGCTGGTGACTGGCTACCCCCACATCCGGTTTTACGCCGGCGCGCCGATCTGCATGGCCAGTGGCGAGCGCATTGGAACCCTGTGCGTCATCGACCACGAACCGCGGCGGCTCGACGAAACCAGGCGGCAGATCCTGAGCAAGCTGGCCACGGCGGTGGCGGCTGCGCTGGAAGGTCGCCACGCAGCGCACGGCATGCTCAAGGCCCAGATCGCCGCGGCGCGAGCCGCCACCGAGCTGGCCCTGCAGCAAGCGCGTGCGGTGCGCAACCTGACAGCACACCGCAAGCTGACGGCAGATGCTCAGTTTCTGGCGACGCACGACGCACTCACCGGGCTCATCAACCGGGCACAGTTTGAGTCCCAGCTGTACGAGGTGCTGCAACGGGTGCAAAACGACAGCGGGGACAGCACCAGCAACGCCAGCAACGCCAGCAACGCCAGCAGCACCAGCACCAGCACCAGCAACAGCAACAGCAGCAGCGAGCATGCTCTGCTGGTCATCGATCTGGACGATTTCAAACGCGTCAACGATGCTGGCGGCCACAGCGTCGGCGACCAGGCGCTGCAGGATGTTGCCAAAGTGCTGTCGGCCAGCGTTCGCACCAGCGACACCGTCGCCAGGCTGGGCGGTGACTGCTTCGCCATCATCCTCAGGCGCTGCCCGGTGGCGCAGGCAGCGAAGGTCGCCATGAAGATCTGCGCGCGCATGGACACCGTGCGCTTTGGTCACGGCCCGCAGCGGTTTCGCATCGGCACCAGCATCGGATTGGTGCCGATCGACAAACGCTGGGACACAACGGTGGCCCTGCTGCAGGCAGCCGATTCGGCCGGCAGAGCTGCGAAAGAAGGGGGTGGCAATCGGCTGCATACCTGGTTCGACAGCGACCAGGCGATCCACGCCCAGCAGAGTGAAATGCAGTGGGCCGCGCGCATCGAACAGGCTTTGGATGAGGACCGGTTCGTGCTCTTCGCGCAGCGCATCACGGCGCTGGACAAGGCCAGTGCAGGCATCCACGCCGAGGTGCTGTTGCGGATGGTCAACCACGACGGAGCTTTGGTCGCACCGGGCCTCTTTCTGCCGTCAGCCGAGCGCTACCGGCTGGCCCAGCGAATTGATCGTTGGGTACTGAGCAAGGCGATTGATTGGCTGGCCAATTGCGCTGCACCTGAGCTCGTCACCACCTTGAGCGTGAACCTCTCCGGCAACTCGGTTGGAGACCGCGCGTTCCACCGCTGGGCCACCGATGCATTGACCGCAGCAGGTGCAAAGCTGTGCGCCAAGCTGTGCCTGGAGATCACCGAAACCGCAACGGTGGCTCACATGGCCGACGCGACCGCCTTTGTGCAGCTCGTCAGGGCTGCCGGTGTGCGCGTGGCACTGGACGACTTTGGCGCGGGTGCCTCCTCCTTTGGCTATCTCAAGGTCTTGCCGGTGGATTACTTGAAGATCGACGGTCAGTTCGTTCGCACGCTGCTGACAGACCCTCTGGACGATGTGGCCGTGCGCTGTTTTGTCGACGTGGCCCGGGTCCTGGGCCTGAAGACCGTGGCCGAGTTCGTGGACCACCCCGCCGTGCTCGCACGGTTGCGCGAGATCGGCGTTGACTTCGCACAGGGCTTCCTGCTGCACCGGCCGGCACCCCTTGATGAGTTGCTGGGGTCGCTGACACCAGCGCCACCGCCGGCGCTTTCACTGACCCCAAACGGTTGAATCAAAGACAGCAAAACACCACGCCCGACCCCTCGCTCCGACACCCCTGCCCATCCCCATAACCCTACCCCGACCCCGTCATGAAACTCAACAAACTGAAAATTGGACTTCGCCTGGGCCTGGCTTTCGGCGCGCTGGTCGCACTGATGGTGATGATGACTCTCGTGCAGGCGCAGCGCCTGGAAGCGCTCGATGCCGACAGCAAGCAGCTGCTGAGCCTGCAGCAACGTTCGCAGAGCGCGCAAGATTGGGTGGCTCTGGTTCGCCTCAACGCCAGCCGGGCGCTGGCGGTGGCCATCAGCAACGGCAACCCGGCGTTGACCGCGCACAACACGCCGCGCATGACCGAGACCAGCGAGAAGATCACCGAGCTGCAGCGGCAACTCACCGAGGAGATCGACTCCGACCAGGGCAAAGCGCTGCTGACCGCGATTGGCGAACAGCGCAAGGCCTATGTCGCGATCCGTAATGCGGTGATGAGCACCATCAAGGCCGGCGACACCGCTGCGGCGCAGGCCCTGGTGGACCAGCAAATGGTTGCTGCGGCCAACACCTACGTCATGTCGCTCGAGGCCCTATTCGGCTATCAGCAACAACGGGTCGACATTGGCGTTGCCAAACTCACTCACGACGTGCGCACGGCCAAGTGGCTGCAAGCCGGCTTTCTTGGCGGCAGCCTGCTGCTGGCGGCTGGCTTGGTGCTGGTCATCACCCGGTCGGTGACGCAGCCGCTGGCGCGCACGGTTGAAGCCACTGGACGCATCGCCGCTGGCGATCTCAGCCTGCCCGTCAACGTCGAGGGCAATGACGAGATGGCTGACATGCAGCGCTCTTTGGTGAACATGCAGGAGTCGGTGCGCCGCCTGGTCGCCGAAGTGCAGGCTGGCAGCGACAACATTGGCACAGCGAGCGCGCAAATCGCTACCGGCAATCTCGACCTGTCGCAGCGCACCGAGCACACCGCCAGCAACCTGCAGCAGGCGGCCAGCAGTCTGGAGCAGCTGACCGGCACCGTCAGCCAGACGGCCGACAGTGCCCGGACCGCCAACCAGTTGGCGGTCGCGGCGAGGCAGGCGGCGGCGCGCGGCGGAGACGTTGTCGCGCAGGTGGTCACGACGATGGCAGCCACCAACAGCAGCAGCCACAAGATCGCGGACATCATCGGCACCATCGACGGCATCGCTTTTCAGACCAACATCCTGGCGCTGAACGCCGCGGTTGAAGCCGCGCGGGCGGGTGAAAACGGTCGTGGCTTTGCAGTCGTGGCGAGCGAAGTGCGCAACCTGGCCCAGCGCAGCGCGGCAGCGGCGCGCGAAATCAAGAGCCTCATCCAGAACAGCGTCGAAAAGGTCGACACCGGGGCGCGCCTGGTGCATGACGCCGGTACAGCGATGGGCGAGATCGTCGGTGGCGTGCAGCGCGTCAGCGACATGATCGGCGAGATCAGCGCCGCCACCACCGAACAGAGCACCGGCCTGCAGCAGGTCAATAAAGCTTTTTCCGGGCTCGACCAGATGACACAACAGAACGCCGCGCTGGTTGAACAGAGTACTGCCGCCGCGGAGAGCCTGCGCGAGCAGGCTCTGCGCATGTCGGCCACGGTGGCGGGCTTCCGCGTCAGGGCTCAGGCCTGACCCGTTCCCCAAAAGCGCTGCGCTGCACTTCTCTGACACACGACAAGCCGATTCCGGCGGTCGTTTTCAGGATCCCAAACCGATCGCTCAGACAACCGCCAGACCGTCTGGCTGCTGGCGCAGTCAATGCAATGGCTGTCGGTGATCGGTGAGCCCTCGAATCCTGCGCTCAGCGCCGATTGCGCGGGCTCAGCAGGAGCCAAGCCCCATACATGAGCACACCGGCTGCAACCACTGCCAACGCGGTGCGCGCGGGCTTTTCACGAGCGTAGTCGATTGAGCTGTCGGAAACCTCGGACAACCGCCGGCGCGCGCGGTGGCTGTTGTCGCGCACCCAATCGGCACCTTCGTGGGCAAGTCCGTTGGCGCGGCCTACCAAATCGTTGACCACGGGGGTTGCGTGCTCGCGCCAATCGCGCGCGGTTTTGCGGGCACCCTGGCGGGCCTGGTCAATCACGTTGTCGACTTCGGTCTGGGCGCTGGTCATGCGTTAACTCCTGGGTTAGGGTGGCTGCGGAGAGGTCCTCCGGCCATGATGCAACTGTGAGCGCCTGGCGGCGACGTATAAATAGGGGCGAGCGCTGCGCGGCTGTCGGAAGAAGCGCAGTCAGGGTGTGGGAAACAACGCACCCTTTGCGATGAATTGACACAGCCGCCGGCCTACATCACGCTGGGCGTCCAGCTGCCTGCTTTCGACTTGTCACCCCTGAATGTCTTCAAGGCCTCATGCCAAGCTCTTCATTTGCTCGGGGGCTGAACTGTCAACTCGTTGTTGACACCCGCGACGCCGTCAACCGCTTGCGCCAGTACAGTCGCGCGGTTGCGCGAGGCGGTGTCGGGCGCGCTGCCGCGCAAAACGACCTGGCCATTGACCGTGTCGACGTTGATCGACAGGGCGCTGAGCTCTTTGTCAGCGGTCAACTTGCCGTTGATGCTGGTGGTGATTGCCACGTCGCGCGCCTTGTTGGCCATGACATCGCCTGTCTGAGTCGCGGATTCCTTGAGTTCACGGCCGGCCTCACGGGCCTTTTCGCCCGCTATGTCGGCTTGACGCTCAGTCGACGCCACGACGTCGTCCACACGTTCGCCAGCGCTGCGAGTGTCTTCAGTTTTATTGCACGCAGCAACCAGCGAAAGGCTGGCCAGCGCTGCACACAGCAGGAGACGGCTGTGGTTTTGCGAGGGGTTCATGTCGGTCCTTGGCTAAATAACCTCTGCTTGAGGCGGTAGCCAAACCGTAAGACCCTTCGGCCTTGCCGTCGATCAGCCAGTAGCGCGTGTTGCTGTAGGGCTTCGCTCACACAGCCAGGGGCGGGCCTGCCGGTTGCCGTGATTCCCTGGCCGGCGTCAACTTCGGCGGCCCAAGGAGTTTGTATGCGTGCATTTGACGACAGCTCATCCCGCTCAGGCGTTGGCAGCTTGCCTCAGGCTCTGACCCTGCTGGCTCTCGGCGGGCTCCTGGCCCTGGCCTTCGCATGCGTGCGCAACACGCGCCAGAGGTTGCGCAAAAGCGCTGTTGCACACGCACCTGCGCCGAGCGTGGAGACCTGGGAATCCGAGGGCGGCCGCCCTGCGCCTTTGGCTGATACGTCCGACCCGGCCGCTTCGCCGACAGAACGCACGAACGGCTGAACCGGCGGTGAAGCCGCTGAGGAGAGACTTGCCGACAGCCTTGCGGCAAATTGTGAAGGTGCTGGAAGCGACTAGCGAGCACAACAAAGCCTGAGTACAGGAAAAGTTATTTCACCCATCAGCGAACACCTGCAAAGCAGCAAGGTGGCCCAGTCGCTCCTGTTGCTGTCGGCCGATCAATCGCGATGGCCAGGAAGGGTGTAACCGCTGAAAAACCGCCACATCTCTTCGCTGGCGTCGGGCCCTTGAGCATCGGTGAAACTGCCTTGCGAGCTGCCGCCCGACCAAGCATGCCCAGCACCGTGAACCACCCAGCGTTCGGCCACCACGCGGCCGTTGCCGTCGCGGTGTACGTAGCGTGTGGCGCCATGGCCCGGGTTGCCTTGGCGCAAGGGGGCGGCTTCCACCGCCACCTGTGCAGCCGGGTCGTGCGCGGCCGCGTCCAACAGCCGTTCGCTGTTCACGGGGTGCACCGTATGGTCGGCATCTCCGTGGAAAACGATGGTGGGTGGGGCCACCAGGCGGTCAGACTTGGGCGCCTGCGGGCGCCCTTGCATTGCCGCCAGCGCGGTCGGCAGGTCGTGCGCTGCACCGGTGGGCAGACCTGAATGCACGCCGACGGCAGCGAAGATGTCGGGGTAGGCGTCGCCCAGGATGGCCGCCATGGCACCGCCTGCTGACAGCCCGGCGACGTAGACCCGCCGGGAGTCGACCGCATGTTCTTTCATCACTTGTTGCACCATGCCAGCCAACAGCGCCGGTTCTCCGCGGCCCCGGCCCTGGTGGTTGTGTTTGAACCAGTTCCAACAGCGCTGCAACTGGTGCTCGGCCGACTGCCCCGGGTACAACACCAGAAAGCCATGTGCATCAGCCACCGCGTTCATCTGCGTGCCAGCGGCAAAGTCGTCGGGGTTCTGGGTGCAGCCATGCAGCATGACCACCAGCGGCAACGGCACCATCTGGGCCGCCAGAGCCTGGGGTGGCACATACAACTTGAAGTTGCGCATGCCCTGCGGGCCGCTGTGGCTGCCCGGGAGGAAACGACCCTGGCCCTGGCCCTGGCCGTGGCCCTGGCCTCTACTCTGCCGCTGCCGCTGCCCCTGCCCCTGCCCCTGCCCTGGCTCGTTCCCATGATCCTCAGGTCCGCGGCCCGCGCCCGGTTCGCGCGCGGGCACTGGGCCTGCAGGTGAGACCGGTGTGCCGGGGGTGAATGGGTTGAACGGGAAGCGAGGCCGCACCGTCTTCGACTCACCTCCGACACCGGCCGCGGCCAGCGAAGCCTTCAAGGTAGCAGCCAGCGTGGCCCGGTTGTTTTGCAAGCCACTGCGCGTGGCTCGGCGAATGGCGCGTGCCATCCATTTCTGCATCATGTTCGACATCAAGGGTTCCGTTGTCAGCCGACGGCTTGCGCCGTGAAGGGTGAAATGCAAGGCAGCACCTTGCGCGAGGTGGCTTGGCCAAAGATGGTAGCGAAGGCCACGTCCTTGGCGTCACGGCCCACGGCGATGCGCACCAGCTGCTGCGGTGGCGACATCCGTGTTGGGTCGAAGAGTTGCCAACGTCCGCCCAAGTAGGCCTCGAAGATGGCGTGGAAATCGGGCGGCGGGGTCGTGAAAACGGCATAGCCCACGACCAGCCGCGCCGGGATGTTGAGCGCACGGCAGAAGGTCACGCCCAAGTGAGCAAGGTCGCGGCAGACACCTGCCCGGTTCACGAAGACATCGCGCGCCGTGGTGGTGGTGTCGCTGCTACCCAGGCGGTAGTCGATGTTGGCGTGAATCCAGTCGCAGATGGCCTGCACCCGCTGCCAGCCCGGCGCCACTTCGCCAAAGAGTTTGAGCGCGGCTGGCCCCAGCAGGTCGGACTCACAGTAGCGTGTGGCCAACAGGTTGTGGAGCACGTCGTCGGGCAGTTCGGCGATGGGGTGTTCCACGGCATGGCGGTCCGGCGCGGGTCGTGCCAGCTGAACGCGTGCCCGGTAGCGCAACTGCAGTGGCCCGGTGTCGGCCTGGACGCGCAGGAGTCGGTGTTTGAGCAGCCGATCTTCGTACAGATGCTGGCGCGCACCGGGCGTCAGGACAAGCGACTCCGTGAGCACTTCCTGGTCCATGCCGTGAAGCGCATGCACCAGAAAGTTGAAGTCGGTGGTTGCAGAGAGGGTGTAGGCCAGTCTGCAGTCGATGTCGAAAGTTCTGCGTTTCATGGTCAGGAGCGTGATTTGCCACCGCCGTGGCAAGGCGCGCGCCCGCGGGCTGTGGGAGTGAACAGTGAACCTTGAATTTCCGACCGAACCCAGCCGCGAGCTTCTCGGCCCTGCTGGTCTGCAGGACAAGCCGGCTGTAGACGATGACAGCCTGTGGCTGGGCTACGAATCGGCCCACCCCTGGACCTGCGCGCTCGCCGACATGGGAACCCATGGCAGTGCGCCCGAACGGCGCAACTGAAGCCCGCTGGTGCCACGCTGAGAACCCTTCAACCCGTTGCTCTGAAAGAACACCATGAAGCAAACCCCCCCACCCCATCAACCCCTTCCACCTCAACCGACTCCACCCTTGGCAAACAATCCATCACCAGGTCCTCGTGCGGTCGGCAAGTCGCCCATTTCCCCTGGTGATACCGAGCCCGGTAGCGGCAGAGGCAGAGGCCTTGCGCTACCGCATGAACGCGACGAGTCAACTGGCCAAACCGCGGCTGAGCCCGACCCTGTGATGGTGCAGGCAGCGCGTGACATTGCCAATGGCTTGGTCGACACCGATCTGCACAACACGCCCGGCCTGGATGCCGAGCGCCGCGCAGAGTTGCTGGGCCCTGGTGCTTGAACAACTTCAGCCAACGCCAGCGCTGCCACCCTGGTTGAGCAAATGTTCGGTTACCGCTGCGGGTTCGGTGCCGGCGGCGTTGACCGCCTCGATGAGCTGTTCAGGATTGACACCGAAATGTTCGCACCAGCGCTGGAGATTCTTGATGTCAGCAAGGTCCACGATGCGCGGCAAGGGCTCACGCCCGGCCGGCTTCTTCACTGCTGGCCACGCTTGGACTCCAGCGCACGCCCGCGCTGAGCAGGGTCTCGCGATTGGGTCGAGATGGGAACGCCGGGCGGGTTCGGGTCTGGGGCGGGCTTGACCCGCAACTCGGCAAGCCAGTCCGACGACGGCGTCGTGTTGGTACCCGCGGGCGCACCACTGACGCTACCGAAGCTACCGCCGTTACCGCCTTGACTGGCGTTACTGGCGTTGATGGCGCCAGCAGCAGCCGGCGCGGGCGCGCCCCGGCCGGCTGCGTCGCTCACGGCGTGGCTGGCAGGACCGGCGCGGGTGGTGACGGGCACGGCCGGCTTCAAGGGTTTGGTGGGAGTCATCGAGATTCCTGTGAACTGAAGGTGCAGCTCGTTGGGCAAGCGGCAGACCCAGGAACCGCGCCTGACATGAACGCCATCCCACGGCCCAAAGACACAACGGTCTGCAACGAACAGAGCCTGCACACCCGGTTGTCAACAGTCTTGTCGGGCACGTCATTTGCTCCAGCGCCATGCGTTCTGCCCATTTCTCCACCGCTGGAACATTCGTGAAGTACATCCACAGGCCGATCCTCATCCTGTTCAGCCTGGTTGCTGGCGTGGCCACTCTGCCGGCCACTGCGCAAGGTCTGAGCACGCAGTGGGTCGCCAGCGGGTTGACGGCACCGGTGTTTGCCACCGCACCGCTGGCCGACGGCAATCTCTTCGTGGTGGAAAAGGGCGGGAGCATTCGTGTTGTCAGTGGCGGCGCGGTGTCCACCTTTTTGAGCATCGCGGTGGCCACTTCTGGTGAACGCGGCCTGCTGGGCAGGGCTTTTGACCCCGGTTACGCCAATCCAGCCTCCCCCGGCTTTCGCCGCTTCTTCGTCGACTACATCGACCCGACGACGCTTGACACAGTGGTGGCGAGCTACCGCACCAGCGGTACCGACCCGATCTTGGCCGATGCAGGCAGCCGCTTGGAAGTTCTGCGCATCGTGCAGCCCGCCGGCCGCAACAACCACCAGGCTGGCTGGCTGGGATTCAAGCCCGGCGACGTCAACCACCTGTTAGTTGCCACAGGCGATGGCGGCAGCGCCAATGACCCCGACAACCATGCGCAGAACAACGGCGTGCTGCTGGGCAAGATGCTGCGTGTCGACATCAACCGGGATGACTTCGCCGACCCGAACATCAACTACGGCATACCGGTCAGCAGCCCGTACGTGGGCGTTGCCGGAGCGCGCGGCGAGATTTACGCCAGCGGCTTGCGCAATCCCTTCCGCAACAGTTTCGACAGCGCCACCGGCAACCTGTGGATCGCCGACGCCGGCGGGTGACGGCGGTGCCCGAACCGGGGACGCTGGCGCTGCTGCTGCTGGGGTGCGGCGGG
>Ga0105047_10003466_pt1 | contig 27766 bp, 28 predicted proteins | sample MAT04_FD_78384 | JGI IMG/M metagenome (GOLD analysis project Ga0105047, IMG submission 78384) | Freshwater microbial communities from Lake Fryxell liftoff mats and glacier meltwater in Antarctica - MAT-04 (megahit assembly) | ecosystem: Environmental > Aquatic > Freshwater > Ice > Liftoff... | reverse complement strand
TCGAGCGCACGCGAAAGGGCTGGGAGCTAGCGGGCGTCCAGCAGGATCTGATTGAGAAGTTTTCCCGCCGCACGGTCCAGATTGAAGAGAAAGCCCGCGAGCTATGTCTTGATAGTGCCGCGGCGAAGGACGGGATCGGAGCCAAGACTCGCGAACATAAGCAGAAGAACCTAAGCTTTCCGGAATTACAGGAGACCTGGCAAAGCCGCATGACGGCGCAAGAACGGCAGGTACTGGCCTCTCTGGAACAGCGAGTTGGTGGCGATGCGGAACCTGTCGATGACAACGCCGCTGGCCGAGGGCTGGACTATGCGGTCGGGCATATGTTTGAACGCAAGTCGGTCGTGCCGGAGCGCCGCTTGTTGGCGGAAGCCCTGAAACACTCAGTCGGCGAGGCGTCCGTGGCGGACGTTCACCGGGCCTACGAGCGCAGCGACTTGATCCGGGGCGAGCGGGACGGTCAGCAAATGACCACAACCCGCGACGTGCTAAATGAGGAACGCCGTGTGATCGGCTTCGCGCGCCAGGGGCGTGGCGCCTGCCGGCCGTTTGCCAAACGGCTTGATCGTTTCAAGCGGGACTGGCTCAATGACGCGCAAAAGAGAGCCGTCAAACATATTGTCGAATCGCGCGACCGGATTATTTTGCTGCGGGGTGCCGCCGGCGTGGGCAAGACGACGCTACTGCAAGAGGCGGTCGAGACGATTGAACAGAGCGGAACGCAGGTGTTTGCATTCGCTCCCTCCGCCGATGCGAGTCGCGGGACATTGCGCGAAGCCGGATTCAAAGATGCGGACACGGTGGCCAGTCTGCTCAAGAACGAAAAGCTGCAAGGCCAGGTCGCCGGACAGTTCCTGCTGATCGACGAAGCGGGCCTGCTCGGCACGAAGACAATGGCCGACGTATTCGATCTGGCTGAGAAGCTTGACTGCCGGGTCTTGCTCGCGGGGGATCGCTATCAGCATGGCTCCGTCGAGCGCGGCGCGGCGCTGCGGTTGCTGGAAGAGGAGGCGGGGCTTGCCCCGGCCGAAGTTAAAGAGATCCAGCGCCAGGCCGGCGCCTATAAAGCTGCCGTGAAGGCGCTATCCGAAGGACGCGTGGGCGAGGGGTTCAAGCGGCTCGATGATCTGGGCTGGATTCGCGAGATTCCCAACGAAGAGCGTTATCAGAAACTCGCCGCCGACTATGTCGAGACCGTCATCGCCGGCAAGACGGCCTTGGTTGTTTCTCCGACCCATGCCGAAGGGGACCGCGTCACTGCCGAAATCCGCAGGAGCTTGCGCGATGCTGGCGAGCTGTGCCGCGACGAGCGGACATTCAAGACGCTCCGCAATGCGAACTTGACCGAAGCGGAGAGGGGGGACGCGGTGAACTACGACCCTGGCGATGTCCTGGTGTTTCATCAGAACGCCAAGGGCTTCACGCGCGGTGATCGCGTTGCGGTGGCGCAAGGCAAGAATCTTCCGCTCGATCAGGCGACGAGATTTCAGCTCTTCCACCCGGCGACGTTACAGCTCACGGCGGGGGACGTGGTGCGGGTGACGCAAAACGGCCTGTCCGCCGATGGCAAGCACCGGCTGAATAACGGGGCGCTGTTTCGGATCAAGGGCTTCGCCGAGGATGGCAATATCCAACTCGACAATGGCTGGACGATTGGAAAAGACTTTGGGCATCTGGCATATGGCTATGTCGTGACGAGCCATAGCAGCCAGGGCAAGACGGTCGATCGCGTCTTCGTCGGCCAGTCGGCCGAATCGCTGCCGGCATCGTCGCGAGAACAATTCTATGTATCCGCTTCGCGTGCGAAGCAAAGCGTCACGATCTATACCGACAACAAGCACGATCTGCTCGATGCCGTCAATCGGTCGGACGTGCGGCTCAGCGCGACCGAACTGACCAACGGGCCATTGGACCGCGACGTGGTTCCGCTGCGGCAGCATCAGCAAGAACGTGTAAAGGAATTACAGACTATTCAGGAAAAGGAGGACCGGGCTTATGAAAGGTAGTCTGCTGGAGAAATACGCATCCCATCGACCCGCCGAGCCGGCGAGCGCAGCGCCGGCGGATGCCGAAGGGCTTGACGATCTGGGCGCATTCGGATTCCTGCGAGGTGTCCGCGATCGGTCCATCATGTTGGAGCTGAAGCATAAGGACGGGCGTGTCTCGGCTTTTGGCTATGCCTGGCTCGATCATGTCGAGTTTGATCCGTCGGAGGGCATCACGCTGCATTTTGGCGGCAGGATTATTAAGATCACGGGCCGCAATCTAAACGCCGAAGTGCAACCCAATGTGCGGCTGCTGGACGCGATTTTGCGGCACCGTGTGCCGTGGATTCGGGAAGCAGACGCGCCGACGGCCTTGGAAGCCGGTCGTCATGCCACGGTGATCGAAGAAATACGATGCTAATGGCGGGAACCCGCCTTGCGCCGGCCCCGCTTTTGTGCTAGCATTGAATTAGCATCTAATTCAGTGCGAAGGAAATCCCATGCTGAACCTCGAACACGGCATCGACTCGCTGACCAATTTCAAACGGCAGACGGCCGAATATCTGGAGCAACTCCATAAGACTGGGGAGCCAGTCGTGCTCACCGTCAATGGTAAGGCGCAGGTCGTCGTCCAGGACGCCAGCGCCTATCAAAAGCTGGTCGAAGCGGCAGCGAAAGCCGATCGCGAAGAAACCATCGCGGCGATCCGCGAGGGCCTGGCGGATGTCGCCGCCGGTCGCACTAAGCCGGCCAGAACGGCACTCAAAGCCTTGGCGAAGAAGTTCAATATACCCGTCACGGACAAGTAACGTGAAATTCCAAGTCCGACTGACTGCGAAGGCCGAGCAGGACATTGGGGGCGTGCTCGCCTGGTTTCAGGAGCAGTCGGCCGAGTCAGCGGGCGCCCGCTGGTTTGCCCAGCTCATGGCCCGGATCACGACGCTCGAATCGCATCCCGAGCGCTGCGGCCTGGCGGCGGAAGCCGAGGACCTGGGCTTGGAAGTCCGCGAACTGGCATTTGGCAGGCGGCGGGGCCGCTACCGATTGCTGTTCCAGATTCAGGGGCGGACGGTTTTCATTCTGCGAGTGCGACACAGCGCGCGGGATGCCATCTCGCGCGACGATCTTTAGCCGCAACTGCCAGAGCCGCGCGTCGGACCTATCTGACGCGCGGCTCTGGCCTCGTTCGGGAAAGTGAAGCCGATGTTAATTCCACCTTCGGCGACAGCAGGCGAGCAGACTCAAGCCGCCAACGATCAGCATCGCGAACGAAGATGGCTCGGGCACCGCCGTAATGATTCGCACCTGGTCAAAGTTCAACTGAGTGCTCAGGATCGTAGTGACCGTTTTGCGGTCGGCGCTCAGCGTGATGCCGTCAAAGGTATTGATTCCAGCCATTCCGACCGCCAGTTCCAGCCCTTTGAGCGGGTCGCGGAGAGTGTATTCCGACCCTGAGGCGCCCAGCAGCCCATCGGTGTTGTCGAGACTGGTTGACAGAACTTCGATACCGAGCACGGGCCTGTCAAAGGTGATCGATCCGGACAACGCGAGAGCCAACTGGGGAGTGCCCACCGGGTCAAAATGGAGCAGCCAGCTATCGACATGTGTTCCGGCAGGAATGGTGCCCGGCGTCAGATTGATCGAGGAGCCATTGGGCACGGTTGACGGAGCGGAGATATTGACGGCCAGATCATTCGCCAAAGTTTTATTCGACTGCTCGGCGAAGGCGAGAATCGACGTGTTGCTCTCTAGAAAGCCAAGTCGGACGTTGGATGGCGACGAGACAACGACGATCGCACCGGTAGTTCCGACGATCGCTGCGTGCGATGAGGGACACCATCCCAAAAAGACGATTATCGCAAAGGCCGTAATAGCTCTGACGCGCATCAGGGCCTCAAGGTGACTGAGCCGAAGGAAAAGTGGGAACTGTTGTGACGGAGTGGCAAGACTGATGTGCTGCAAAGTAGGCATTGAATAAACCTCATAGGTTGCGGAGCGAAGGAATAGTGCACGTTGTCGCCTCGCTGTGATCGCAGACTCTCTTGCGGATGATGGCAAGCGCAGCGTGCCGCAATGGCCGAATAATTCGGCGCTAACCACAGCGGTTGAAAAAGAAGCCGCGAAAGAGGTGTAGAAGTCGTCGATCTAGTCGATCGACCTACGGGTTGCGGCTGAGGCAGGTGTATTTCATTAGCAGCAGGAAAGCCCGGGCTCCCGGTCTTACTTTCTTTGAATCCACGGATAGCGGTGCGGTTCGATCAGGTGACGGAACGTCCAGAACACGCGATACGCCAGGCCAATCCGGTCGTCGGCGGCGAGCCGGACTTTGGTTTCTCCAATGTGCGAGCGGACCGTTGCATGGCTAATGTCAAGAACGGACGCGATCTCTTTATCCTTATGGCTCTGGATGACGAGTCCCACGACTTCGGCCTGGCGCGGCGAGAGTGCCAACCGGCTCACGATTTCGCACCACTCCTCGGGAGTGAACAGCGGCGGAAGCGAAGGATCGTGAATGATCGCGGTTTTACGTCTCGCCATGCTTTGCTCTGCTTGTCGGCTCATAACCGGGCGACGGACACCCGTCGCCCGGCCGCATCCATCGCGGTTTGCGCACCATCCTTGCTGATGAGCCGAGGATACACGGACGCGGAAAGCTTGCGCATCCTCATTTCCCCCATCATCATTTATGATGATGTACGGCCTTCGACGAACTCGCGAAAGCATGCAAACACGCGGTAGGCGAGTCCGATCCGATCGACGGCATTCAATCGCGACTTGGCGATCTTGATATGCGTGTACACCGTCGATTCCTCGACACGGAGAATTCGGGCGATCTGCTTGTCTTTCTTGCTTTGAATGGCCAGACCCACTACCTCGGCTTGCCTGGGCGATAAGGCGAGAGTGCGGACGATCGTCCGCCATTCTTCGGGAGTGAAGAGCGGCGGGCGACTTTGATCGTCGCGGGCAGGGATGGAGTATCGCGGGGCCATAGAGATTTCAGCGTGATTCAGTCGCCGTCTTGCTCGGTCTGGAAAACGTCCTGGTCGTCGTAATCGAAGCTGGTGTCGCATTCATCGCAGCGCACGACGTTCCACGGATCGGAACGGTCAGGGCCAACAGCATCAGCGGGAATCTCGACGCGTGCTTCGCAGGTCGGACAAATGACATAGAACATGGGCAAGCCTTTCGGGTTGTTGATGTGTTCAGGCCAGGTGAGCGGTCCGCCTGAGAACATTGGCGATGTAGGCGTTCATTTCTTCGGGTGAGAATTGGTAGGGATAGAATCCGCCGCTGGCGAACCAGCGTTTCAAGACGAGTGCGAGGGCACGGGCCGTCTCGTGATCTCCTTCACGCATCGCGTCGTACATATCGAGATAGGTTTGGTTCGGGTCCATGTGCGGGCGTCCTCATAAGTAGATGAAAGAAAGAGCCGCCCGCCGGAACGCTCCGGCGGGCAGCGTGTCGGGTGGTCTATTCCGTTGGCTGCGGCTGCAAGCCGTGCAGATAGTCAACGGCCTGGCTCGCCAGTGATGCGGCCGTGAATACTGCCCGTTTGTCGCCCTTAAGAATCTCCAGCCAATTAGCGATATAGCTGGCGTGGTCCTCGCGAACTTCCGGCGTGATCTGTAGATCAGCACAGAGAAAAGCGGCACCAAGTTCCGCGACCAGCTCTTCTGCCGCGTAGCCTTCGTCGCCCCAACGTTTGCGGCCGAGGTCTCGATTGAGTCTGGTTTCGTGGCGGGTCCAGTGCGTCAATTCGTGAATCAGCGTGGCGGCGTGGCTCTCGGCGTCGCGAAACGTCTCAAAGGGGGGCAGTCGTACATAGTCTTCCTGGATGGCGTAATAGGCTCGGTTCCCGCCATAGCGAATGTCCGCCTTGGTGTTGGCACAGAACCGCTCGACCAGGTCGATACGTTCGATTGTCTCCTTAGGGGGCTCGGCCAGTTGATAAAAGCGTTCCGGCAGTCCCTCGCATTGCTCGGCGTTGAATACGGTGTATTCCCTGAGGAACGGAATTTCCTGCTCGATCTCCTGTCCTTCCTCGTTCTTGTCGGTCTTCTTGAATGTGTTGGCGTAAACGACCGGTGAGCCGTGCTGGCCTTTCTTCACAAACCCGCCCAACTCTTTGGCCTGCTGGAATGTCAGCCAGAACGGACAACCAAACCCCTGAAGCTCGGCCGAAGCCCAGAGCATCAAAACATTAATTCCCCGGTAAGCGGTTCCCTCGTGCCGCAGTGGTCGCGTAATCCGTCCGGCAGCAAAGTCGGCGTTCCAAGGCTTGAGCCAAGGCCGTGTGCCTCGCTCAAGCTCTGCCACGATCTGGGCAGTCACACGGGTATAAACGTCGGTCCGTTGGGTTTTGCTGGTCGTGGTCGTCATGGTTTCGGTCTCCCTTGCTGAATTGCTCAATGTCCCCCTGTGCGAAACGCACGCGGGCGTTCTCCAGCGCAGGGGGGACGAAGTCCGAAGCGCCAGGGGGAGGGCAGTCAAGGACCGCCGGCGTGGAGGGGCACCCGGTCTGCAAGGAGCGCAGCGGATGAAGATCGGGGAGGAGGCCACAAAGGCGGCGTGGCTCCGATCCTTGACGGCCCGGGGGATGTGCCCCCTAAAACCAATAACGCGAGAAGCACGTTTCAGTCACCGCAGGTGTCGATCTTAGGCCGCAAGGCCGGCGCACCATGCGGGCGGAAGGGGCAACGGCGTCCGGCAGGACCGAAGCGAAGGCGCAGCCCAAAAGCACGCGGTCGCCGCAGGCGAGGTGCTAGGGAAAGATTGGGAAGCAAACGAAATGGAGGAGGAATCTAGTTTGTAAACCTGAATGAAAGTTGGCAGGCGAGCGTATTGGAATAGAGCTTCGTTTGGTAAATGTCTCCCGACGCGCCCCAAATTCTAAGTGCGCCGCACGGATTATTGGCACTTTGAGTCAAGAAATTGACTTGGAGGTCGGTGGTGTAATTTGAAGCCCGCACCGTGCCGGCGAATGGGTAACCGTCGTCGACTTTGCTATCAATCGCCTGTGCCTGGATAGTTGAAAGATTACTTTGGGTGGTCGGGCGGCCACTACCGTTCGTCGAGGCAATTCCGGCCAAGAAGAAATAGTTACCTCTTGGAACGTAGGGGGTCTGCCAAGGTGAAGGGAAGCCGCCGGTCACGCCACCAGCTGCTATCCAGTTATTATTGCCTATGACCGACGCGGGAAGAATTGTTCCCATGGTGGCAGTCGTAAGGTTTGAGATGGTACTGCTCGTGAACGAGCCCTCAATGAGCAATGCGAAGGACAGGTCTTGCCAGAACATCGCCCCTTCGCCCCCAATGCCTGCTAGCGCCGTTGCGTTGGTATTCCCATACTCGATCAACTGATTGCCATGTGTGATATAGGCAGTATCCGGTCGCGACGACGGAAACGTAAACCCAGCGTCGTCGGCCTGGGCTTCCGTCATGTCGCCCGGCAAGGCGTTGTATTTTAGCTGGAACGTCCCTACTGCTGTTTTGTATTTCTCGATCTGGCCAATAGCGGAGCGGATTCTAAATCCTTCGATCAGATCACGGCCAACGACGATGCCACCGATGACCAACCCAATGATCACGAGCACGATGGAAAGCTCAATAAGGGTGAAGCCACGACGTCCCATAATGCCGCATAGTAGCGTGGAGCGGTTAAGAATCTCTTAAGCGGTAGCACGCCGAGTAAAGAATTCGCCTTGCGCTGCCTGTACCCGAGATGTCGATCAGCAGCCAAAGGCCGACGCAACAGGCGGGCGGAAGGGGGCATGCGTCCGAAGGACCGAAGTGGAACGTAGCCCGAGAGCACGCGATCGCCGTGGGCGAGGTGCTGCAAGGGATAATCACCGCCGAGGGCGTTGACGAGTGATTAAGTTCACGTGAGGCCCCGCTCTGTCTTCAGTAACGACGCCCGGGGGCAATGTATGGCGATCGTTTGTGCGCCGAGAGAACAGGTGCCGAAAATCAGGTAGCGGTCAACTGGCCAGCGTTTGAGTGGAGCGTCTCTCAGCGACTTCGCCTGGCGCGGACGAACAGGCCTATGCCGATAGCGCAAATTGCCAGAGCGAAGGACGAGGGTTCGGGGACCGGCAAAGTCACAATCCAGCCTCTGCCCGAGCCTGGGCCCGTATAAAGGCTGCCATTGCCGACGATCTTCCGCCCGTCGGCACTGATCCCAGTGACTAAGGAAAGCTGGGCGTTCGTCAAAGCGACTCCCAGAGATGGCAGCCAGGTGTTCAAGTCCACCATTCCGAGTTGACTTGTCCACAGAAACGCAGAATTGCCACTGGGGCCACTACTATACCCAACGACCACTGATCCATCGCCACTTACGGCGGTTGCCACGCTGGAGGTGTCTCCCGGCAGAAATCCAAGGGCGTGAAACTGAGGGGCCGCGCCACCGCCACCTAAGTAGGCTTGGGGATCAATCTGCCAAAGACCGGCAATTGAGCCGTCCTGACCGCTAATAGTGCCGACAACAGTGGCGCCGTTTTCGCTGATCGCATTGGCGCTTCCGCCCGCCAGAAACGGCAGCGGAAGTCGTTGCATTCCATTCGCTGCCGACCAGATAAATGGAAGTGAGGAATAATCGACGGCGACGTAAGACTCGCCATTCTCCTGGTACGCTGCGATATGCACATCGCCCCATCCGACGACGATAGCGCCATTTCCACTGACGCCGGTTGCCGTGGATTGATTGCCTCCGACAAAATGGCCGATGATCTGCGAAGTTCCATCTGTTTGCCAACGAGCCGCGACCAGCCGATAGGGACTATTGGACACAGCAACCTGGCCCACGATTACCGAACCATCGGCATTGACTGCATTGGCGGGCCCGTAGTTCACTCCGTCGGCGGGCACGGGCAACAGATAAGCGGGATCCGCGTTTTTCCAGACCGTCGGACTTTCCGGGGCGCCTCCCCAGTTGGTAATTCCAACGACGGTGTGCCCATCCTGACTGACAGCACTCGTCGCGGAAAACCCCCATGTATATGGCGGCTGTGGAGGCACCGGAAAAGCATCCGAGTCGACCCCGTTCCTGATCACATGGCCTGCGGTAATCCCACCGGAAACGATGTTGTAGGTGACAACCGAGCCATCGCCACTTACGCCAGTTGCCTTGGTGTAAGCGTCAAGAAACTGAATTGTCGCAGCTTTGACGGACGAGTCGCTGGCCAAACAAACTATCAGACAGGCGATGAAGACGGTGACGTAACTTGGCAGCACACGCTGTGCGAGCAGGCGCCCTGACCGCGCGAGGCTTGAAACGTTCGTGCGAAGCGGCCTGCAATGGGAATTGTCCGCCAGTGTGTTCATTATGCGACAACCAATTCAAAAAGGATGACCTACAAATAAGATCGCGCATCGCCGCTTGGATCACGCGAAGCCCGTTGCTGAACCGAAAAAAAAGACAGCTTGTCGCTCGATTTGGCCGGCTACCTCTTCGCCGCGCAGCTTCCCGATATCTATATGCGTAGACGTCGCAAAATCGGACACAATTTCCACAGACCTGTGTCAGCGGGAATGGAATCTGACGTTAAATCGCTCGCCGGCGTCGGCGAGTGGCGGCAAATAGGGCCAATCCACCGGTGCTGAAAAGCAAGACGGTGGAAGGCTCGGAACGGGTGCTGGCACATGGCCCAAGGCGACAAAGGGTCCGGGAGTCTGGTTGGATCCAATGATCTCCGGCGGCATGTTCGATGTGAAACCCACTAGCTGCGTGGTCTGGCCAGGCGAAAGCACACTCGGGAATTGCATTTGGAACGCCGTATTGGTTCGAGACAGGATCGCGACTTTCTGAATCGGCGAATCAGCCGCGATGACGTTGGGAGAAACGACACCGAGATTGGCCGGAGCCAGGTTGACGAAGGGAATGCCGTCGATGCCGAATGCATTGGCAACCGTGAACTTTCCGCCATCGTCACTGAGAAACAGATTCCATTGAGCGTAGGAGGTCACGGACGTAAAACGTGGCTGCCCGTCACCAAAGTCTCCTCCCCCAAAGGCCGCTGCTGAGTTGGGGCTTGAGATCATCTGATAGAGATACAAATAGCGTGCCGACGTATCAAATGCCGCGGAGCCGGCCCCCTTCAGTGCGGCGGTATCGAATGCAGTTTTGCCAGTGCCGAATGCATCGCCACGCGAAGATGCGCCTGTGAGACGGTCAAGAACGGCAAAGCCGGCGTACAAACCGACTGCGTTCGTGGTGCTGCCGAAGCTGCTATTTCCTGAAAAGGAATTCAAATAGCCCGCGTACGCAGTTTGACTTACCAGGGAGCAAATGCTGATGAAAGCGGCCCAGCAGGCGGTGCGAACAGTAGGCAAGAAAAGCCGATGGATGTTGATCATGGAGAAGGAGCCCTGAAGATGTTGGCGTAGCGAAATGGAGACCGGTGTATGCGCGCCGTCCGTGAATGGCTTCTGAAACCATGCAGAGGCGTAACAAATCACCACTTGTGCGAAATACCACATCGAGAGATGCGGGCGACGCTTGGGATGGCCAAAGAAATCAGCCGCCGAGAGAACGCGAGAGTCGACGGATTGTCCGTACAACTCCGGCAAGGCGACTAATGATTAGAGCTCACGAGCTTCTCGGAGTGACAAAGGCCGGTTGGGGCCATGGTTCAAACAACTGGTTGTCGGCAACGGTTCCGCAGCGGGCACGCATCGCGGTCGATTGCCGCACGACGATCCACGCCGGTCGAACCAGGTGACTTGCTACCAGCAAGCGTCCTAATGTCTATATGCGTAGGGGCCTCGCTTTCGGACACGATTGGGGAAGAATTCTGGATTTTCGCGATGTGGACCGTGTAATGCGCCGCTTCTGGCCTTTGTCTGCCCAGAGACTTGGCTAAAGCGAAATGCACAACCGCGTCAAATCGGACAGGCTTTTCTGGATTCTTTTGGAATTCAAACCGCTTCAGTTGAAGTGCCGTCCTCCAGTTGTCATGCTACCGTTGGGGGATGTCTGGTTTTGGCAGACCTCGTTGTTCCCAACATCTTTCCTGACGATAGATCATCAAGCGGCAGGTGTTCGGGTGGGATGGTGCGGTTCTAGCTAAGTCAGGGCGATCGCGTCGCGTCGTAACCGTGCTTCCAGGAAATCAGCGGCAAATTGCATGAGCACTAACCTGACTGACGACCACGCGATTGCCGATGCCGACCACTTGGTGACCGCCGCCAGATCTGGCGGCGACGAGGCCTTGGATCGCCTCATCGAATTGCTGGCGGCGCAGCTTTGGGCCGAATTGGGAAACCGCCGTCTGCGAGGCATGAGCCCGGCCCGCACCATGTCTGATCTCATTCAGGAAACAGTGGTCCGAGCGCGAGAACAGTTTTCTCAATTCAACAAGGAGACGTTCAGCGAGTTCAAGCAATGGGCACGCGGCATCCTCTACTTGCGGCATAAGCATCTGAATCGCCAGCATCGCAATCGATCTGAGGATCGCATTAAACGACGAATCTGGCTGGCCGCCGCGTTCAAAAGAAATTGGTCGGAGACAGACCGGTCCGGCCAATCTGCCGAGGACTCGCTAGAACGACGGGAGGAAGCCGCCCGCGCGTTCACGGCCTTTCAAACCCTCAAGCCGCACGAGCAATTCATCATCAACTTGCGGGTCGTGGAGGGACTGCCATTCGGCCAAATTGCATTGCTGGTGAACAGCACAGAAGGCGCGGTAACCAAGGCTTGCCGCCGAGCCTTGCAACGACTTCGCAAGCAGTTCGTGACGCATGAAGAACTCTGAATTCGATCAAACCAGCTTGTCGAATGGCGATACGTCGCACGACAATGCGCCCGGCGAGTCACGAGCCGAATCGTTAGTAGTTCTGGTGTGGTTGGCGGATTTGGCGCGTACGGTTTTATATCAAGATGCGCTGGGCGGCGTTCCGCTCGACGACGCGATCGAAAAACCACCTAAGCATATCGGACACTTTCGACTCGAAGGCCTGTTAGGCGCGGGCTCCTATGGAGCCGTATTTCGGGCGTTCGATCAGGAATTGGAGCGCTGGGTAGCGCTCAAACTCGCGTGGCCGCATGTGATGTTCGACGCGGTCTCCAGTCGGCGGTTCGTCGAAGAGCCTAAAGCGGTTGCGGCGCTCAACCACCCAGGAATTGTGAAAGTCCACAAGTCGGGCTCGGTGGATTCCGTTCGTTACATCGCTCTGGAACTGGTCGACGGCCCAACCCTAGGCGAATGGTTCAAGCGGCAAGAGCATGTGCCCTTGAGAATCGCGGCTCAGATCGTGAGTAAAGTTGCGGAAGCCATTCACTTTGCCCACCAGCACGAAATCATTCACCGGGATCTGAAGCCCAATAACGTTTTGTTAAGGCCCTCCGCTGATAGCGAGTTTCCCTATCAGCCAGTGGTTACCGACTTTGGCTTGGCACGCCGGCCTCGTCCGATGGCAGCCTCGAACCTGACCGGCACGCACGAGGTGTTGGGAACGGACCCATATAGTTCGCCAGAACAGTTACAACGCGGCGCGGCGACCGTTGGGCCTGCGAGCGATGTGTATGCCTTGGGCGTGATGCTCTACGAGTTGGTTGCCGGCCGGCGACCGTTTGACGGCGAGAGCGCCGATCAGGCGCGACTGCAAGTACTGCACGACGAGCCCCCCGCCATTCGGTCTAGTCGCCAGCGGGTGCCTAGAGACCTTGATACGATCATCCATAAATGCCTGGAGAAGTCGCCCGCGCAGCGGTATGCCTCGGCACGGGATTTGGCGGGGGACCTGACCAGGTTTCTTAACCATGAGCCGATTCGGGCTCGTCCCACCAGACTCTGGCAGCGCGGCGTAAAATACGCCAAGCGCAAGCCTCTAGTGGTTTCCCTGGTCTCACTTGCGCTCGTAAGCCTCTTGGTGACGGCCGGTCTGCTTGCAATATTAGCTGTCAATCGGATCGCGGCCGATCAGCAAATTGCGGTAGCCGAAGCCACGGCTACGGTGGCCGCTGGGATTGAGCGGCAGCATCAGTACGTCTCCGGCATTCAGCACGCAGCTGAGGCGCTGCGGCAGGGGAAAAGCCGCGAAGTGTTGGAGTCGCTCCAACGATGCCAGTTGCTTGCCCGCGAGCCGGTGAAATGCGGGATTGAATGGGACTGGCTTTCCGCCCAAGTGAATCGTGCGGAGCGAACCATCAACGCTCATCCAAAAGGCGTTTGTGCAGTTCGTTATTCGCCGAAAGGTGACCTGCTCGCTTCCAGTGGACGAGACGGTAGGGTAGTTCTCTGGGACACCACGACTTGGAACAGGCGTGCGGAATGGACCTATGGAAGCGACGTGGAAGTCTGCTCGACGGACTTTTCAGCGGACGGCTCACTCTTGGCAGTTGGGGGCGATGACGGACGGCTTGTCGTCTACAGAGTAAGTGACGCATCCGTAATTTTCGACGAACGAATTGTCCAGGGTCGAGTTTACGATCTCGTGTGGGTGGGTGACAGCATGCAGATTGCCGTGGGAGGCGATGGCACTACGCTGTTCGTTGTCGATCCAGTGAGCCACGGCTATCGGCAGACAACGCTTGATATTTCGGCTGAAGGTCGGTTGATTGATCCCGGCCACCCGGACGAGATCAATGCCTTAGTGTACGTTCGCAGTCGCAATGCAATTGCTGTGTTCCTAACCCCGCCGACAACCTACTTCGTTGATCCAGTCACGCTCGATGTGTTGCCACCCTCCCTTGCAAGGGCCCCTTCGATAGGTGCAGTATGCAGTATTCCGCTGGATCATGAATATCTCGCGGCTACCGGTAGGAACTCAAACGTGGAACTGTGGAACGCTGCTGATGGACGGTGTGTGGCTTCAGTTCCCGTGTTGGGTCAAGTGAGAGCAATGCGGTATTCAATGGCGACAGGATCGCTAGCCCTGGCATTACGAGATGGAGCCATTGAGGTATTGCACGTCCCTTCGATCTTGGATGGAAAAGAGCAATCAGCACAGCGGCTTTGTGCCCACTCCGATCGGGCTGTTGCGGTCGATGTTTCTCCGGAGGGCGATAGGTTTGTTACTGCCGGCTGGGACGGCGATATCAAGCTGTGGCGTTTCGCATCGATCCAACAACCTTTCGAGGTGAACTTGCCGAGCGCACCTTTGCGAATCGAATTCTCTCGGGACGGTGAGTTGTTGGCGGTCGCCTGCGCAACTCAGCAAGGTGTGGCGCAAGTTCAAGTGTTCAGTGTTGACAGTGGGACTGTTCTGTGGACGACGACTCTTGTCACGAAGCCATTCGAGCGGGCCGATACGGAATTGTCGCTGTGCACATTCGCCCCTTTGGGAGCAGAACTCACAATTACAGATGGCTCGTCAATTCGCCGACATGATGCCCGGACAGGGAAGATCAAGTCGAACCAACCTCTGCCACTGGGCACGGCGGTCCGTGCTACTTCGTACTCGCCCGATGGGAAATTACTTTTGGTTCGACGAAGTGGCGGTCATTCTATTGTTCTGGATACAGCGACGGGCGACAGCTGTGAGCATATCAGTGCCCCTGAGTGGTCTGATCTGGGAGTGTTCCGGACCATCCACGGTGACTGTTGGTTAGAAGCGTCAGTATCTGGCACGCTCTCACTTCGCGAGATGCATTCGTCGACGGCCGTGAGCACTCTAGCGGGCGCCACAGAGCAGATCGGATGCGCCACAATTTCGTCGGATGGCCGATATTTAGCTGCTGGTGGGCTGAAAGGCATTGTTTATTTCTGGGATTTGACGAGTCCCGACAGTGCGAGTCAGTGCGTCGGTCATGAGGCTGGAATTGGCGATCTCCGCTTTTCGTCTGACGGACGCGCGATTATTAGCAGCAGCTACGATGGAACCGTGCGGCTGTGGCACGTTCCCACGCACGTTGAACTGCTGCGCTTTGGAACTCCGCGGCAACGAGTGGTCTCGATGTCGCTAAATGCTAGCGGTAGTTTACTGGTATTGGGGGTTGAAGTCGCAGGGCGTCATGGTTTGCAGTTTCACCGGATAGGGCCCGAGCGCGACAAGCTGCCGCAGAAGTTCGCCACTCCGCCTGTGGGGCAACCATAGTACTCAGCTAAAATCTTCGCGCTAAATAAAGGAGGTTATTTAGCACGAAGGTGATGGGACGGCAGAAGGCCGCTTGAGTGCCGTTGAATGTTTGGCTTGCCAAGCAGCCCGACTTGTGGCAATGTCGAGGATGAAGCCCCAATGGCTTCGGAAACGGCATGGAGACTATGGCAAGCCAGGAACATCGGGTTTACCGCACTAAGTTGGACGCATCGGGTCGGATTGTCATTCCCGCCGAGGCACGGCAGCGGAACAAGATCGCCGAAGGCGATACCGTGGTCGTCGTTGAAGACGAGCACGGCCTGCACCTGAAAAGTTTGGATCAGGTGCTCGCTGAGGCGCAGGATTACTATGCGACGTTGGCGCCGCCGGACGTGATGTTGTCCGACGAGATCATTGCCGATCGACGTTCAGAGATTGAACGTGACTAGCGTCGTGCTCGACGCATCGGCGTTTATCGCCCTTCTGCGGCGCGAACCAGGGATGGAGGTGGTCCATAAGCATCTAGCGAACGCAATCATCTCGGCCGTGAACTATTCGGAAGTGTTGAAGAAGACCATTGAGCGCGGCGGTTTGCTCGAACCGGTGAATGCTTACGTGCGAAACGCGTCGCTGGAGATTGTGCCGTTCGACGCCGAGCAAGCCGTGGCAGCGGCTAAGCTTTACCCGCTGACAAAGCCACTTGGGCTATCCTTTGCTGATCGCGCCTGCCTGAATTTGGGCATTCGGTACGGTGCGACCGTACTGACGACTGAGAAAAGCATGTCCAAAACACCAGCACCGGTGACGGTACTCTTGATCCGGGGGAAACACTGAATGAGCGATAGCCCGACAGGCATGGAAGTCGAGGCTGCACGAGTGAAAATGAGGAAAAAGCTTCCCGCACAGGACACGCGACGGGCGAGCCGCCGACAGCGGATTGATGGCTGACTATGCAGGAAGCAGAAGCCAAGAACTCATTAGTGCTGAAGGCCGGAAGCGGATTGCAGCTTGCGGCACCGCATTCCATTCTGGCGGCCGGCGCTGCTGCTAGCTTCGCCTGGGAAGAGTTTTTCGTGGGCCGACTGCGGAATGGCTACACGCGACGGGCATACTTACACGCAGTGCGCTCGTTCCTCTCATGGAGCGAGCAGCGACAGATGGAGCTAGCGCGGATCACTCCCGGGATGGTCGGGCAGTATTTCGATGAACTGCGAATCAGCACGCCTTCCAAGAAGCTCTATTTGTCCGCAATCCGGTCGTTCTTCGACGTGCTGGTCCAGCGGCACGTGATCGTGCTGAATCCGGCGCTTTCAGTTCGCACCGAGCGGTTTTCAGCCACGGAAGGGAGAACACCCGAAATCAGCGTCGCGCAATCGCGACAACTCCTGAACGCTATTCCATTGGGTACGGTCGTCGATCTGCGCGACCGCGCCCTGATCGCAACCCTGATCTATACGGCGGCTCGTGCCGGCGCCGTTGCGAAGCTGCGGCTCAAGGATTTCGAATTCGATGGAACTCAATTCGCGTTGCGGTTTGCGGAGAAGGGTGGCAAGGCCCGCTTGATTCCCGTTCGCGCCGATTTGCAACGCTTTTTGCAAGAGTATCTCGTGGCCAGCGGGCTGGAATCTGGTGAAAAGGACAGCCCGTTGTTTCGCACTGCGGCTGGACGCTGTGCGAAGCTTTCTGCCGCGCCAATGAGCGGTGTAGATATTTGTCGTCTCGTCAAAAGGCGGCTCAAGGCAGCCGGACTACCGACGCTGATGTCTCCCCATAGCTTTCGGTCGATGGCAGCGACCGATCTGCTATTACAGGGGGTCGCCTTGGAAGACGTGCAATTTTTACTGGGCCATAGCGACAGCCGGGTTACAAAACTGTACGATCGACGGCAAAAGCAGATCACGCGGAATATTGTGGAGCGAATTTCGGTGTAACAGTGCAGAGGACGGGCTCGGGCCGAAGGATGATGGCCTTGAAGCCGGCAGCCATTTGCCGAACGTCTGGTGGGCGCTGGCACGTGACGCGTCGACGAGCAATTAAGACTTTCCTATTAGAGGCATTACTGATGGCGGAACAGGAGCGTTCCTGCCTAGGCCACGCTGACGCCGTTTGTCGAGAGTACCTGGACGCATTCGACGAACCCGAGGAGTTCCTTCGGCGCGAAAGCGAGCTGGTTGCGCGGATGCGGTCAGTGGATGTTTCGCGAATGATGTCGGCATTCGTGGACGCACTACATAAAACAGCAGGTGCTCGGCGTCTGGGTGCCGCGAGCGCAATACTATATCTCGAACGAGAATCTGGGCGACGCATTGCAGCGTCGGCAGCGACCGAGGCTTCATTGGCGTTCGCCGACGCGCTAAAAACGAATAGCGCCGATCTGCAAGGCATTGCAGCGAGTCTTTTAACATATCACGGGGAAGTTCCAGAACAGGCTAAGAAACCTCTCATAAGGCTCCTCAAAGCGGAGGACATGCTAGTCAGAACGGCGTCGGCCGCCGCATTGTGCAGTACAAATGCGAGGCGACTTCGCATTGTCACAATTCTGGGGGCCGCGCTCGCAAGCAAAAACGCGGGGTTGCAAGCCTTTGCGGCTGTTGGGTTACCGCGACTCGGACTTAACGCTTCCGATGTAGTCAAAGAGTCGCTAGGCACACTGGGAAAAGCCAAGCCGGAAGGCGTGCGTGCTCTAGTTGGCGCATTGAACAGAATACCACGGATAGCGCGGGAGTTGGTGCCATTACTGGCATCCCTTCTCGCGGACGATCGACTCGACGTTGAGCTACGGTCTTCGATCGCTACGAGTCTGGGTGAGGTCGGTGGCGAGTCAAAGGAAGCGATGCAAGCGTTGGCTTCCGCGCTGCGGCACTCGGATTGGCAGATCGTATTGAGCGCCGCAATCGCCCTAAGCAGCGCGAATGCAAAATCGCAATTTGAAGCGATGACATTTCTCATCAAGTTGCTTGACTCCGATGATCGTAATCTACGCGGATCCGCCGCCGCAGGTTTGCAGGAATTCGGTAAGCAGTTGAAACGGGCTGTGCCGGCCTTAGTTTCTCGGCTGCTCAAAGAAAGAGACGAAGAGATTCTGGAGGAGGTCATCCGTACATTGATGTCGGCCGGAAACGCGGCGTTCCCAGAGTTATTGCGCGAGTTGACGAGATGCGACGTAAGCGGCAGGCACGTCATCGGCCTTGCGTTGTTGCACGTGGGGCAAGACGCCACTGCCGATATGGCCCGCGCTATGCTGGAGAGCGAGCATCGAGCCGTGCGTGAATGTTTGGCGTCAGTGCTTTACAGGCTTGGTCCGCGCGCTGTTGATGCAGTTCCCACTCTGATAAAAATGATCGAGCGAGGTGACGCAGATGTGAAGCACGACGCGATCGTGGCGCTGGCGGCAGTTGGTGCTGACGCACGAGCGGCGACGGCAACCTTGATAGGAGCGTTTGATACGGTAGACGAAGAGACCGTTGCATGGGTGGAGAAGGCACTGTTCAGCATCGGATCGGAAGCACTGCCGCTGATCCGAGCAAGTCGCGGAGAAGGCTCGGATAGACGACGAGCCTGCTTGGAGCGGGTCGGAGAACGTTTAGGCGCACTCGACCCGGCGTCAAAGGGAGATGCCTTTGGGTGGCTGGCCGACGATCGCCTAATTGAATTGTTTGTGATCGTCGCTGGACTGGTGAGCGGGAACAAAAAGCCGATGGGAGGGAAGGCGTTGTCGCAGGCGCTGATGAAAATGCGGGAAATGGGCGCATTGCCTCATAGAATTAGCGTTAGTCCCGGATACATCCGGAAGTCACTTCGCGCCTTAGAAGATTTGCTGACGCGGGAAAGCGGGCGCACGATTCATCTTTTTGAGCGAAAGCGCAATGCTGCCGGAAGACTGACGAGCGATGGTCACGATTTCCTGGAGAGGGCGCTATCGTATCTGAAAGCAACGAGAATGGGAGCCGCCGGGTCATCAGATCGTTGACAGAGGTGATGAATCGCTGTATTTAGCCATCGCAGTACGAAAACGTTCAGTAGCGTGATGGCCGAGGACAACCCAAGACCCAATCGACTGAAATTGCCGATTCCCAGCGACCAGGTTGCTCAGGAAGCCGTCAGTCGCGTAGACCCGTGGTCCCATCCGGCCTATGCCGCGGGCTACAAGAACTTTTCCCAAGAAGATCTGGCCGGTTCGATTTACATCGCGATGCGGTCAAAAGAAACGGAATTGATCGAAAAGACGTTCGCCACCGCTCTGGGAAGGGGCGATCCTCATCCGGATCACACGCGAGAGTCTTTAGTCGAATCGCTGGTCGCCGATTATCAACTGTTCGGCGTTTCCTCGGGACGGCAGCATACCGATCAGTTGCTTCGCGATCTCGAACAAGCTGTAAGAGCGCAAGCCTTGAATAAATCAGGCAGAAATCGCTAGTTCAGCTTTCCGAGGTCTCTCCTCTGTTTCCTCCCGGTTTACAACTGCGCACGATCTGTGCGCAGTTCCACGACTCACAAACGAGTTTGCTAAAAGAAGGCAGACGCGGGGCCAAATGGCAGCCCTCTCAAAGGTCTAGCGACATGGGTCGCTGGAGATGACACCGTTTTGAGTCTCGTACACGAACTTGCGGGTATCGCCGGCCCTGACGGGCCACCGAACGCCCAAACGGAGGATTTCAATGGATTACCACAATCATCGCGGTCTGAAGCAGCAGGCGGTGGTCGGGTCGTATCCGGTTCCGATAACCACAGATCGAACGGGCGTTACTGATATTTATCCGGTGCTGGCGAAGCATCAGCGTGAAGAGAACTGGGTGGGTCGTGAGATGGTGGGATTCTTGCAGGCTTGGGCAGAACGGTTCAACCAGGAATTTAAACTCGGCATTCTCAAAGTGGTACTGTGTGTCGATCGATTGCCCGCTACTTGCTTCGGGCATTTCCGCCTTGGTCATAACGGTTTTGGCCTCGAAGGCGAGATCGCGATCAACTCGCGTTATCTCGTTGGCCAGCGGCCGATGTGGGAGATCCTGGGCACGCTGTTGCACGAGCTGATCCATGCTTGGCAGGCAGCACACGGTACTCCCAGCAGGCACCGTCACCACAATGCGGAGTTCCGCCAAAAGGCGCTGGAGTTCGGGCTAATGATCGACGCGGACGGCGTCACGAGCTTTGCGGCAAATGGATCCTTCAAAGAGCTACTTCACGAGTGTGGAATCGAGGTTCCCCAAGGCCATGAGCAAGTAAGGCGTCGGCCGGAGCGAGGTGTCTCAAAGCTCAAGAAGTATTCGTGTGGATGTACGAACGTGCGTGTCGCTACGGCTAACTTCCGAGCCGTTTGCCTGCTCTGCGGCAATGAATTCCTGCATGACGACACAAGCGGTCGGCCAAAAGGCCGAGCAAATACTGAAACTGTTCGCCAATAAATCAAGCGTTGTTAAAGGCCGAAAGCGGACAGCGGCCGAGCGATTTCCTGTCCGCTACTTCTTTCTTAGGAGAGTGAGATGGAGATTGTTACGCAGATAGCGGTGCAGCTAGTGCTTATTTGGTTGTTCGGCGGCAAAGGTGGCGACGGCGGCGCATGTACTGCCTGAACATCGTCGCAGGCGGTCCGGCCGGCGACGATCGGCCGGGCCGCGATGGCCCGAAGTTGCCAGCGGTGAAAATCAGAAAGTGTCGTTCTTTAATGGAGGTGGAAGATGAGTGATCTGTTCAGCACCATTCGACTCGTGATTATGTGTGGTACAGGGCTGTTGATTGCGACAGGATTGATGTCGCATCTGCCAAATAGCCCTCTGCGAAACGTGTTGCTAAAAGTGTGCGGATGGGCAACAGCGGCACTATGTGGTGCGTATGTGCTTTCACCGGTGGATTTGATGCCGGAGGCTCTTCTCGGCCCGTTCGGCCTTCCAGATGACGTGATTGCGTTAGTAGTGGGCGCCATGTCGGCGATGTCCGCTTGGAAGGCAGGACACGAAACAGCGGCGGACCATTAAATAGAACAGCAGGCGGCACAGATGCCGCCAGTCGTTCGCTTGCAGCCAATAAACAATCAAACGGAGAAGGTTATGCGTCAAGAAGCAATTCAGTATCTCCCGCTCGACAAGATTGTGTGCGAAGCACAGGTTCGCGATGGCGTGGCTGACGAATCCGTCGTCGGCGTCGCGCGGAGTATCCAGGAAATCGGGCTACAGCAGCCGATCCGCGTAAGGCGTGAGGGAGACAAATTCGTTGTGGTCGATGGTGAGCGTCGTCTGCGTGCAGCGCGGCTCGCCAAGCTCTCGACAATTCCCGCGATCGTTGAAGAAAAGGAGCTCGGCGAAGGCGAGGTGATTCAACGGCAACTGGTCGCAAACATTCAACGAGTTGATTTGTCTGCCTTGGAGAAAGCCCGCGCCATCGCACGGCTGATGGAAGCGACTGGCTGGAATGCGGCTGAGACGGCAGCGCGGCTAGGCATCTCGGCTGCAACCGCAGCACGCCTTACCGCGCTCCTGTCATTGCCAGCGACAATCGTCGCCCAAGTGGAGGCTGGGCGGTTGCCGGCAAGCACTGCGTATGAGATCGCGAAAATCGAAGACCCTGCCAGACAGGCGGCGCTCGCGCAGGAAGCTGTTGAGGGTCGACTGACACGCGACGGAGTCAGCGGCCAGTTTAAGAAAAAGAGAAGGGGCGAAAGCCACAAAGAGTCGGTGACCGCATCGCGCGTGATCGTCAATTTGGGTGGTGAACGATCAGTGACAGTTACTGGGGCAGGCATTTGCTTGGAGACGCTGATTGGCTGGCTGGAAGAGCTGTTGGGCCGAGCGCGAAAAGCGAGGACGCAGGGCCTCGCACTGAAGACATTCATCAAGATGCTTCGCGATCAAGCCAAGGCAAACGCATAGGAGAATCTCACCATGTGGCCATTCCGTCGACGAAGGCGAGCGGCATCTGAGCTGGCGACGCCGCTATTGATGTATTCGCAAAGTGATCCGTTCACGCTAGGCGATGCGTTTGAAGGCGTTTTGATCCAGGGGGCAACGGGAAGCGGAAAGTCTTCAGGTTCGGGTCGAGCATTGGCGCGATCGTACTTGGCAGCCGGATTCGGGGGGCTGGTGCTTACGGCTAAGCCCGACGAGCGAAAACTGTGGGAGTCCTACTGTAGAGCGACTGGCCGACTGAAGGACTTGCGAGTATTTTCACCGTCCGAGCCTTATCGGTTCAACTTCCTCGACTATGAGTTGCATCGTGACGGAGCCGGTGCCGGGCTGACAGAGAATATCGTGCATTTGTTCTGCGAAGTCATGCAGATCGCTGAGAGACAGTCGGGGCAAGGCGGGCGGGAAGACGAAGGCTACTGGCGGCGCGCTAATCGCCAGCTACTGCGGAACGCCATTGATTTGCTGGTATTGGCCAAAGGTCGTGTGTCGGTCCCCGAGCTTTACAGAGTTGTAATCTCCGCTCCTACTTCGCTTGCGCAAGTTTCATCTGACGCCTGGCAGCGCAGTTCCTTCTGCTATCAGTGCCTTGGCGAAGCGGACTCTCGCATCCTAACGGCCGATCAGCAACGGGATTTCGAGATCGTGACCGACTATTTAGTTGTCGAGTGGCCGGCGTTGTCCGAAAAGACTCGTTCGGTCGTGCAGAGCACTTTCACCAGCATGCTTGACGTGATTCATCGCGGGCTTTTGGCCAAGCTGTTTTGCAAGGAAACAAACATGACGCCGGAAGACATTGCGAATGGCGCAATTGTCGTAGTTGATTTGCCCGTCAAGGAGTTTGCGGAGGTGGGACTATTTGCCCAAATACTTTGGAAGGCGGCTTTTCAGAAGGTCATTGAACGCCGTAATCTCGCCAAAAACTCTCGACCAGTATTTCTGTGGGCAGACGAGGCACAGTATTTCATAACCGCCTATGACCAGCAATTCCAGACAACCTGCCGCTCATCGCGAGTGGCGACTGTCTATCTGACACAGAACGTCTCGAACGTTTACGCAGCGCTAGGTGGTGGTGATCTGGGGAAGTCACAGGCGGATTCTTTATTTGCGAATCTGAATACGAAGGTGTTTCACGCGAATGGCGATCCGGTCACGAACGAATGGGCGGCTTCACTGATCGGCCGCAGCCGACAGTTCCTGACAAACTCATCTAGCAGCCACCAGCCGAGTACAGGCTTTTGGGGAATGCAGTCGGAACCGCAGACGACGGCAGGCGTGAGCGAGCATATTGATTTTGAGGTGCAGCCCCGCCGATTTACCACGCTTCGTCGCGGTGGGCCAGCAAACCGTTGGGAAGTGGATGGAATCGTGTTTCAAGGCGGACGCCGATTCCGCAAGACGGGACGAACCTGGATGCCGGTCACTTTCCGCCAGAAAGGATAAATCATGTCTGATGATAATCAACCATTCAGTTTGCCCAGTGCCAATCAGGTGGGAAACATCGTCGAGTTGGCAATCAGCGGTTGGGCGCTGTCGATGGAGGTATGGCTGCGCCACGGGTTTGGCAGTCGCTACATCGGCATTCAGGGAATAACCGTGATTCCCGTCATCATTGGATTCTCGATGCTGTTTGAGGGGCACGACATTCGGCCGTTGTACTATTTTCTGCTTGGTTATCTCGGAATGGTTGGTTTTCGGCGCGCGCAAATGGTGATTCGCGTGCGGAAAGGGGAACGAAATCATTCGCGTTACTCCGGAACGCCAGGCCTGATGCCTCGCTGGTCAGAGATAACAGTCAAGAAGTACGTGGAACCGATCTTCACGTTCTTCACCGGAATCGTGATTTGCCAGTTCAACGCTCCTCTTGGGGCGTACGTCTTCATCGGCGGTTTCATGCTGATGTTGGCCATCAGTTCAGCGGAAAGATGGACGCGGCAGAGGGTCCGGGAGATGAACGATGCCGTGTCTGAGCAAGAAGTGATCGCGGAGCGTTTTCGCGACCTGCGCGGGGACAGTTTCTAACTCTAACGGGGACTGGCGATGGCTGAAGAAAAAAAAGTTGGCGAGGGGCATCTCGGCGCAATGGGGCGTATGGGCGTGGGAGAGTTACGTAGTGCTGTGTATCCAGGAAGCAATGTCGCCCAACCGTCTGAATACGGACTTTACGGCACTTTGACACCGGGGGAGGTGGCAGAGTCTCGGCGTGGGGACGATCGTGATTTCGACGAAGAATCACCACGAGGCTCGTCGATTCTCGCCAATAGCATGCGGCAGGCCAAAGATCGCAGTGACCACGACCTGGAATCGAAAGACCTTGACCTTGATAGGGGGTAGCCCTGTGTCACTTTCAACTTTGCTCTTATTTGTTTGCCTGTTTCGGTAGCTACAAGCTTGGCGCCCTCAACCAACGGCAACCGGGTCGGGCCTGGGAAACGTGTTGGAACGCCAGCCTTTGGCTTTGGAAGGCAATTAACAAGTAAGTCGGCCGGTTCTGATTAAGGAGGCCTCATGTCGACGTTTGATTCGCAACCCTTGGCTCCTACCGAGCCGCTGCTAATCGCGGCGGAGGAGTTTGCCCATCTCTTGCAAATTAGCACTCGCACGCTTTGGCGGTTGCGCAGTGCCGGCGAGTTGCCACAACCGGTTCGCTTCGGCGGAACGGTGCGATGGCGGCTCGAAGAAATCCGAAAATGGATCGCGGAGGGTTGTCCTCTGCCGCGAGCGCGCGAAAATGAAGGGCGACGGAAATGATTCGGGGACCTCCGTTGGAGCTTGCACGATGGCGTCGATATTTAAGCGTACAAAACGCAAGGGCGAACCCTATACGATTCAATACCTTGACCATCGCGGCAAGCGCCGCACGGCCCCCGGATTCACCGATAAGGGCCTTACGGAAGAATTGGCTGGGAAGCTGGAGACGGAAGCCCGGCTTCGCCGCACTGGTATGGTCGATGCGAATTTGGATCGGATCACCGAGCACCGGCTCTTGCCGATTGAGGATCAGCTCATCGAGTTCGAGGAAAGCCTGTCCGACAACTCACCGCAATATCTGAAGCTCACGATGGGCCAGGTGCGGCGGACGGTGGAAGGCTGCAAATTCAAGACGCTAGCCGATATGGACGCCGAAGCAGTGCAGAAGTATCTTCGGTCGCGCCGTAAGGACGCGAAGACCGGTCATCGGACCTACAATCAGTATTTGCAGGCCTTCGGCACCTTCTGCAATTGGTGCGTGACGACGAGGCGGCTTCTCGCGAACCCCATGCTGGGCGTCGAGCGACTCAACACGGCTGTCGATGTCCGTCATGCACGTCGGGCGCTCACGCCGGAGGAAGTGTCTAAGCTCATTGCCTCGGCTCGCACGAGTGGCATCAGCATTCAGCGGTTTACGGGGGAGCAACGCGCACGGATCTACCTGATGGCCTATCTGACTGGCCTTAGGCGGCAAGAACTCGGCAGCCTGACGCCGCGTAGCTTCGATCTAAACGCCACGCCGCCGACCGTGACTGTCGCGGCGACGGCCTCGAAGCATCGGCAAGAGGATGTGCTTCCCCTGCATCCAGAACTAGCGGGAATGATGAGAGGCTGGCTCAATGGGATGCAGCCAGGCGACAAGCTGTTCCCGCGTCTGGGACAGCGCAAGACGCACGTTATGGTCCGCAAGGACCTGGAGCGAGTGGGAATCCCGTACGAGAACGAAGAGGGCCTCGCCGACTTCCATGCGTCTGGCCGGCATACCTACATTACTGAGTTGCTGCGCAACGGAGCCTCGCTCCCCGAGGCGAAAGAACTCGCCAGGCACTCCGACATCAAGACGACGATGCGCTACACGCACATTGGGATCAACGATCAGGCCCGAGCCATTGCGGCACTACCAGTGCTACAGCCATCGGTTCCTGTAGCCTCGGATACCCCCCGCCCTGCAACCACTCCTGAAGCCGCGCTGCAAATGCGCTGCATTTCTGGCGGCGCTGAGGGGCATTCGGTGTCTTTGGATGGCAACCAAGCCACTGTCCAGAAACGACAAAACCCTCGCGGCTGCAAGGGTTTCGACGTTGTTTGGCAATGGTTGGCGGAGATTGCCAAAATCGGGGCGACAGGATTTGAACCTGCGACCTCTTGACCCCCAGTCAAGCGCGCTAGCCAGGCTGCGCCACGCCCCGGATTGCCGCGCTGGGGCCCTGTGGGGGCCGGCGGGCTAACGTGGAACGGGCGAGTATCTCACATTTCGGCCTGCTTATCAACTTCACCCCGCTTCGGTTGTGGGTCAATCTGAAACTCAAGCTGCCTCACTACCCAGTCGCCACGCCATTTCCTCGACACTCACGTTAATTTCCCCACGTCAGTTCAGTTTCCCCTTTCTCGCGCGACTCAATCCCGTCTCACGCAAATCACACGCCTCATACCACTCGGCCCGCCCCACGTCACGCCATCCGGCCCCGTCTTTACGCCTGGAACGGGCTAGTGTCACGCTAGAGAGCGGCCGACCAGGGTGTCCGCCGTCACGCGAAGAATCGCTACGCCATGTCAGGCGCGGCGTCCCGACGATTCACCTAACCCCCAATGCCAGAATCAGGTCGGCGCACGCCATAAAAAGGAGTCTGGATCGGGTGCATTCCCCGGATTGTAGTTTTCAGGCGGCTTGGCGATAGCAGTCGGCGCCGTTTTGTTGGGCTTGCCAGCGGCGCCAGAAGGCGTCCAAGGGCTTGCTGTCGCTGAGGGTGTCGGCGCGGAGTTGCAAGACGGCGTCGCCCGAATCGCGTTCCCAGAATTTTTCCGTTCCTTTGATCCGCGCGTTGATCTGTTTGATGGTCGATTCGATCTGGCTGCTGGTGATTGGCAGCCCTTGCCGCCGGTACTCGGGGTAGTTCATCCGGACGCGGTTGTTCGTGTAGTAGGTTAACGCGCGCTGCACACGCCAGCGTGGATCGCCGGATTCAGTGTCGGGCGGTGGCAGGCCGAGACGTTGTTGATGTTCGCTCAGCGCGGTGAGTACCCGCGACAGGTTGCCTTGCCAAATCCACTCGGCCCAAACAGGGTACGAACCTCCGCCATCGACTGCATGGGCCGCTGAGTAGGCATACGACAGGGCGTGCATTAGATCGAGGATGCGCGTGGCGAAGGGGAAGTGACGTTCGGCGATCGTCCAGTTGACCGGCAGGCCGTCGGCGACGAAGGCCTGCCGCGGCGCGGCCGGAAAGCCCAACTGCCAGGCGCGCGCTTCGAGTTCCCAACCAAAGCGTTCGGCCTCGTGGCTGCTGGCGATAACCTCTCGCGAGACGAGCTTGGGCGGCTCGTAGCCGAACTCGTCCGCGGCGATCGCGTCGGTCGCGGCCGACACGGATTTCGACGCGGAAACGTTCGTTTTCTCGGCCATTTTTGCCAATTCGACGACCGCTGCGCTCGAAGCCAACCAGGCTGGAAACTCCGGCGCGGGATCGCTGACATGGATGTCGCTCTGCATCGACAACAGGCAACCGACCTTCGTTTCGCTCCAATGCGTGGTGGCGTCCTCGCCCGTCACCGCGGCGCCAAAGTGATCGCGCCGCTGATAGCGGCCGCCGTCCATTGAGATCACCGCCAGCTCGGGCAGTGACGCGGCTTGACTCCCCGCGTGGCGCTTGGGCAGAGGCATCGTTTGCAACTGCCGCGCCGCGTCGTCGCGTTCGGCTAGCCGTGCTTTGCCCACGCGAATCACTAGTTGTCGAATCTGCTTGATCGACAAGCGGACGTCGGCCAGCTCATCGAGCGCTGCGGCGGCCAGCGCGTAGCTGCCGTTGTTGGCGCCGGCCCAGACCGCCTTCTGCAACACTCGGGTCGTGACCCGGCTCCGCGCCGGAATCCCCAACCGCGCCGTCAGCGGGAAAAAAAGAC
>Ga0105047_10003463_pt1 | contig 27775 bp, 21 predicted proteins | sample MAT04_FD_78384 | JGI IMG/M metagenome (GOLD analysis project Ga0105047, IMG submission 78384) | Freshwater microbial communities from Lake Fryxell liftoff mats and glacier meltwater in Antarctica - MAT-04 (megahit assembly) | ecosystem: Environmental > Aquatic > Freshwater > Ice > Liftoff... | reverse complement strand
GCCCTGCTCGAGGGTCAAGGTGGCCGCGAGGTCGTCGGCCCGCTCGTCGAGCAGGTCGGCCACCCGGTGCAACAGCTCGGCGCGCTCGAACGGGGGCATGGCCTCCATGGCGTCGGCACCCGGCCCGGCGGCCGCGGCCACCGCCCGCTCGACGTCGACCGGTGCGGCCTGGGCCACGTCGGCCAGGTGCTCGCCGGTGATAGGGCTGTGCAGGGCCACCGTGCGACCGTCGGCGCCGGGCGACCACGAGCCGTCGATCAGCAGCAGGGGAGAGGCGGGCATGGAGGCTCCAAGACGGGATGACGACAGATGTACGCAAGCTTCACCACGGAATCGGTTGCGCAAAGGCGATTCTGGCACGGATTCCGTCGCAGGGACAGGGCCAACCGCGTAGATCGAGCGAACCGGCGATCCTGAAGGCTAGGTTCGCACTCATGGCCGCCCGACTGGCAACCACGTACGCCGAGCGCTGCCTGTGGCAGGCGCAGGTCGAACCGCCCGCCGCCTCCACCGGCGCACTGCCCACGAACGCCGACGTGGTCGTGGTGGGGGCCGGCCTGTGCGGTCTGGCCGCGGCTGACGAGCTGGCTCGTGCCGGGCGATCCGTCGTGGTGCTCGACAAGGAGGCCCTCGGGTGGGGGGCCGCCAGCCGCAACGGGGGCATGGTCATCCCCGAGCTCAAGGCCGGTCCGACCGCCCTCGAGGCCAAGCTCGGCCCCCTCGGTCGACGGCTCTATGACGAGGTCAACGCCGCGTTCGACCACGTGGAGTCGGCCATCGCCGGCGACGACGGCCGCGGCGGCATCGCCTGCGACTACACCCGCTCCGGGCAGCTCTTCCTGGCCCACTCGCCGCGGCACGTGCCCGGCCTGCAAGCCATGGCCCACGAGCACGGCGAGGTGCTGGGCGAGCCCGTGCGGTTCGTGAGCCGATCGGACCTGGTCGGCGAGATCGGCAGCACGGCGTTCTTCGGCGGCGTCGTCATGGAGCGCACCGGCGGGCTGCATCCGGCCCGCTTCCACGCCGGGCTGGCGGCGCGGACGCTGGGCTCGGGAGCATCGGTGCACGATCGCACGGCGGTGACTGCGGTCGACCGGCAGGCCGGCAGCCACCGGATCGAGACCACTCGGGGAACGATCCACGCCGCCGACGTGCTGCTGGCCACCAACGCCTACGCCGATGCCGCCGTGCCCGAACTGGCCGCACGGGTGCTGCCCGTGGGGTCCTACATCATCGCCACCGAGGTGCTCGACCCGGCCGTGGCCCGCTCGGTCAGCCCCACCGGTCGCATGATGGTGGACACCAAGAACTTCCTGTTCTACTGGCGGCTCACGCCCGATGGGCGCCTCGCCTTCGGTGGTCGCCGCAGCCTCGACCCGGTCGACGTCCCCGAGGCGCGCGACTTCCTCTTCGACGAGATGGTCCGCCTGCACCCGCAGTTGGCCGACACGTCGGTCGAGTACGCCTGGGGCGGCAACGTCGCCGTCACCCTCGACCGCCTCCCTCACGTCGGCCGGATCGACGATGCCTGGTATGCCACGGGCTGCAACGGCTCCGGCGTCGCCCTCAACACCTGGCTCGGGCACCGTCTGGCCGAGACGATCCTGGGCCGGACTTCACCGCCGGCCTTCGCCGAACTGACCCATCGCAGGATCCCGCTGCGCTCGTGGCGCAACGCCTACCTACCGGTGGTCAGCCGCTGGTTCGCCTTCGAAGACGGCCGGTGAGGGCGCTTCGGTAGACGCATCCGAGTGATCGGGATGATCAGCGGCTGAGCCAGAGCTCGGCGATCCACGTCTTGGCGCCGACCGTCTGCAGTGAGCCGTTGGCCGCAGGCCCGATTCCGTTGACCCTCGGGTTCGCCGCCAACAGCCACACCATCTGACCGAGCCAGATGTAGGGCACGTCGGCGGCCAGGGCGCGGTTGACCTCTTGGTAGAGCCGATCGCGCTCGACGGGATCCTCGCTGGCCATGGCCGCGTCGATGGTGGCGTCCATGTCGGTGTTGACGTACCGCGGGAAGTTCAGCGACACGAGGTCCCCGATGCTCTCCGAGCGCCAGAAGTGCGAGTCGGCGTCGGGGTCCGGCTGGTTGAACAACCGGAACCGACCCATCTGGTAGTTGCCGGTGGCGATCGTGGCCACCAGGTTGACCTGGGGCACGGACGTGATCTCGACATCCATCCCGGCCTCGGTGTAGAGCGAGGCGAAGTAGTTGGCGTCGCGCAGGGTGTCCACGTCGGCTTGGTTGGCGAAGGCGAAGGCCAGCGGCTGGCCGGTCTCGGCCTCGTACTGGGCGACGAGCTCTTTGGCCTTGGCCATGTCGAACTCGGGGTAGCCGTTGTTCTCGACATAGCCGGGCTGACCTGGTGAGAACGGGCCGTTCGAGGGGAGGTCGCCGGCGCCGTCGACCGCGGTGTCGGCGCGCCACGACGCTGCGTCGGTGGCGTAGGCCACGGCCTGCCGAGCGAGCAAGTTGTCGAACGGGGCCTTCGACGTGTTGAGCACCGACATCGTCTCGTCGCCGAGGTCGTACTCGACCCGCTTGACGTCGGGGTCAGCACGCAGGAGGGCGATCTGTGCCGGGCGTTCGGTGTACATCATGTCGAGGTCGCCGGCGGTGAACATCTCGAGCCGCTGGGACGCGTCCTGGACGATCTCGAAGTCGATGGCGTCGAGGTAAGGGAGGCCGTCGCGCCAGTACGAGGTGTTGCGCGTGAACGACCACTGCTCGTCAGGGTCGTGACTGGCGAAGACGAACGGGCCGGTACCGACCGGCTTCAGCGAGTACGCCGGGTCGTCGATCATGACCGGGGCCATCACGTACCCGATCTGCGTCGTCAGCAGCAGCGGGAAGCGGGCGTAGGGGCGATCCAGCGTGACGGTGACCGTGGACGGGTCGGCCTCGGCCACCGACTCGATGGCGAAGAGGGCGGCGCCGGTGATGGAGGACAGGCGGTAGGCCTCGAGGTTCGCTACCACGGCGGCGGCGTCGAGCGAGGTGCCGTCGTGGAACTCGACCCCGTCGGGCAGCGTGATCGTCCAAACGGTGTTGTCGTCGTTGGGCTCGATGGCCGAGGCGAGGTACGGCACGGCGTTGCCGTCGGCATCGAGCGTCGCCAGCGGATCGAACACCGCGGAGGCGATCACGTGGCCGGCGTTCGAGAACGCGTAGCGGGTGGTGTCCAGACCACCGGGTTCTGCCTCGATACCGAACGGCACCCGCCCGCCGGCGATGGGTGGGCCCCCGTCGGCAGGCCCCGACACTCGGCCGCCCCGGCTCGGCACGATGGTGGTCGTGGAGTCGGGAGCGGTGGCGTCTCCGTCGGAGCTCCCGCAGGCCGACGCGACCAGGGCGACGGCGACGACTGCGCACCAGGCGACGCGACTCGGCCGACCGATCGATCGGGTAGGTGGGTGCGACATGTCGTGCCTCGATTCGTCGCTCCGGCCGGAGCCGGAGGTGGTGGAGCCGCCCATGGCGGTCCCACCGCGTGGCCACGCCCGGTCGGGTGCAGCGAGACGAGTCGTCGAGGGTTCGACTCGTCGGGCGATCATCGTGGTGTCGGGACTCAGCGGCTGAGCCAGAGCTCGGCGATCCAGGTCTTGCCGCCGACCGTCTGCAGCGACCCGTTGGCGGCGGCGTAGATGCCGTTGACCCGGGGCTCGGCGGCCAACACCCACACGCTTCGGCCGAGCCAGATGTACGGCAGGTCGGTGGCCAGCTGGGTGTTCATCTCCTGGTAGAGCGCATCGCGCTCGGCGTCGTCCGAGGTGGCCAGGGCTTTGTCGATGGTGGCGTCCATGTCTTCGTTGACGTAGCGGGGGAAGTTCAACGAGACCAGCTCGCCGATGCTCGACGAGCGCCAGAACTGGCTGTCGGCGTCGGGGTCAGGCTGGTTGAACAGGCGGAACCGGCCCATCTCGTAGTTGCCGGTGGCGATGGTGGCGACGAGGTTGATCTGGGGGATCGAGGTGACCGTGACGGTCATCCCCGCCTCCTCGTACAGGGCCTTGAAGAAATCGGCGTCGGCGAGGTTGTCGACATCGGCCTGCGTGGTGAAGCTGAACTCGAACTCCGTGCCCGTCTCGGTCTCGTACTGGGTGACGAGCTCCTTGGCCTTGGTCATGTCGAACTTCGGGAAGCCGTTGTCCTCGGCGTAGCCGAGCTGGCCCGGGGCGAATGGGCCGTTGGCCGCGCCCTCGACGTTGTCCTTCTCCGCACGCCATGTCGCCGAATCCGTGGCGTAGGCCACGGCTTGGCGGGCGGTGAGGCTGTCGAACGGTGCCTTCGAGGTGTTGAGCACGAGCATCGCCTCGTCGCCGCTGGCGTACTCGACCTGCTTGATGTTCTCGTCGGCGCGGAGCTGCTGTACCTCCTGTGGGCGCTGCGTATAGGTGACGTCGAGGTCTCCTGACGACAGCAAGGCGATGCGCTCGGAGTTGTCAGGGATCGAGCGGAACGTGATGGCGTCGAGGTACGGCAGGCCGTCCCGCCAGTAGTCGGTGTTCTTGGCGAACTTCCACTCCTTGTCGGGCTCGTGGCCGGAGAAGATGAACGGTCCGGTGCCGACGGGCTTGAGGGCGTAGGCGGCGTCGTCGATCATGACCGGGGCCATCACGTAGCCGATCTGGGTGGAGAGGATGAGCGGGAAGCGGGCGTAGGGGCGGTCGAGCGTGACGGTGGCGGTGAGTCCGTCGAAGGCCACGTCGGTGATGGCGAACGTGCCCGCTGCCGTGATGGTGGAGGTGCGGTGGGCTTCGAGGTTCTTGGCCACGGCCTCGCCGTCGAGCGGTGTTCCGTCGTGGAACGTCACGCCCTCGGGCAGGGTGATCGTCCACACCGTGTTGTCGGCGTTCGGATCGATCGAGCTGGCGAGGTACGGCACGGCATCGCCGTTCTCGTCGAGCTTGGCCAGCGGGTCGAACACGGCCGAGGCCACCATGTGGCCGGAACTGGAGAAGGCGTATCGGGTGGCATCGATGCCACCCGGCTCGGCCTCGATGCCCCAGACGATGCTGCCCTCGGCCACGGGCGGCGAGTCATCGGGTGGACCCGAGACCGTGCCCTGCACGGAGACCTCGGAGGCGGCAACGGTGTCGGGTGACGATGCTTCGCCGCTCGAGTCGCTCCCGCCGCATGCGGTGGCCAGGACGGCGACGGCCACGGTGATCGCGGTAGCGGATCGGATGCCCTTGGCGGACCGTGGGTGATAGGTGATCGATTGCATGTGCGGATGCCTCACGCTTGGGTGGTGCCCACACGTGGAATGGGCACGAAAATCTGGGAACTTGCACCTTTTCATCGTTTTCGTCCGATGTGCGGTGCAACTGCATGCAAATGAGCCGTTCGGCCCCCTGCAGAGCGTCGAAGATCAGGGCTTCGTCAGATCCTCGTACGCGTCCGGGCGGCGGGTGGCGAGGAACGGGAACAACGAAAGCCAATCACGCCGGGCATCGAGATCCACGTCGACCACCAGCACGGCGTCTTCGTCGCGACCGGCTTGGGCCAGGATGCGCCCGTAGGGGTCGCTCACGAACGACGAGCCGTAGAAGGTGATGGACGTGGGGCCCATGGTCTCGGTGCCGGTCCGGTTGACCGCCACCATGGCCAGGCCGTTGGCGATGCCGTTGCCCACGATGACCTGCTGCCACAGAGGCTGGGTGTCGAATGACGGGTGGTCCGGCTCGGACCCGATGGCCGTCGGGTACACGAGCAGGTCGGCGCCGGCGAGCGAGTAGGCCCGAGCCAGCTCGGGGAACCACTGGTCCCAGCACGTGGGCAGGCCGACAGCGGCTGCGCCCACCTGGACCACGGGATGGCCGGTGTCGCCGCCGCGGAAGTAGCGGTCCTCGAAGTAGCCGGCGGTCACGGGGATGTGGAGCTTGCGCGTGCGGGCCAGCAGCGTGCCGTCCGGCGCCACGGCGATGGCGGTGTTGAAGCCGAGGCCGGTTGCGTCCTTCGGCCCCGGTGCCTCGTAGAGCGACGCATGCACGACCACCTCGTGGGTGGCGGCGAGCTCGGTGGCCAGGCGCTGGGTAGGGCCGCCGGGCAGGGCTTCAGGCTCGGCGCCCACGGCGTCGGGGCCGTCGGGGAGGATGGCGAAGTAGGGCGAGAGCGTGAGCTCCGGTAGGCAGATCAGGTCGGCTCCCGCCTCGGCGGCCAGGCGCACCCCGTCGCCCAGCACGGCCCGGTGTTCGTCGGCGTCGGCGTGCCACGAGGTCTGCACCGCGCCGACGCGGAACGTGCCCCGAGCCGCTGCGTCGACCCGTGCCGGGGAGGTGCGCGCCCCGAACGAGGTGATCACGCGCACGCCGGCACCTGCTGGGTGATGCAGTGCGGACCGCCGCCGCCGTAGGCGATGACGGTGCCGTCCACGGGGACGACCTCGCGTCCGGGATAGCACTCGGCGATGGTGGCCAGGGCATCGTCGTCGGCTGGGTGGCCGGTGACCGGCACGACGACGAACCCGTTGCCGGCGTAGAGGTTGAGGTAGGGCACCTCGACCATCTCCCCGAGGCAGCTGGCGTGTGGGAGGACGGGCAGCACGGTCACGGCGAGCCCTGCGGCGCGCAATCGGTCGGCGGCCTCGCCCAGGATGGCCTGGTCGGGATCGGTGGTGTCGTCGCAGCCCTGGACCAGCACGCGCCCGGGTGCGACGAAGGCGACGATGTTGTCCGCGTGGCCGTCGGTGTCGGCATCGTCGGTGAGCCCGGCGGCCAGCCACACCACCGTCGTGGCACCGAGCCACTCGCGCAGGAGGGGCTCGAGTCCGGCGCGCGTGCGGGGGGTGCCACCGGGCAACGTCCCGCGGTTCGGGTGCAGCAGGCACTGCTCGGTGGTGACGAGCACCCCGGTGCCGTCCACGGCGATCGACCCGCCCTCGAGCACGAACGGGGCGCGGGTGCTCGGCAGGTCGAAGTGATCGGCCAGCGCGCCGGCGATCCTGGCGTCGTCGTCGAAGGGCTCGAACTTCTCGCCCCAGGCGTTGAAGCCGAAAGCCACCGTCGTGCGGGCCGACGAGGCGGCGTCGGCGACCACGATCGGTCCCGAGTCGCGCAGCCACGAGTCGTCGATCGGCAGCTCGACGAGCTCGACACCGACACGGGAGCCGAGCAACGTCGCTGCGCTCGAAGCGCCGCCGTCGTCGAGCTCGCCGGGCCGCACGACCATGGTGACGGGCTCGAACGGGGCGATGGCGGTGGCCACCTCAGCCCAGGCCCGACGAGCCTCGACCAGGTGGCCGTTCCACAGCGTGTGCTCGCGGGTGCGCGTCGGCCACGCCATGAGGGTTCGCTCGTGCGGGTCGGTCTCCGCCGGCATCCGCAGCAAGGCGGGTCAGGCCTCGGCCAGGGCGTGGCAGAACGACGAGAACATCTCGACGTAGCGGTCGACGTCGGACGGGGTGTGCTGCACCGACAGGGTCCACTGCTCCTCGTCGCCCGGGGTCATGAACAGGCCCCGGTTGAGCGCCCACGGGAAGGCGGCGCCGAACAGCTGCGGCTTGGTCTCGAGGAAGTCGCGGTAGTTGCGCGACCGCTCCTTGCGGAACGACACGCAGCCCTTGGCGCCCAGGTCGACGGTGTTGGCCGGGATGCCGGTGGCGTCGATGGCCTCCTGGCAGCCGGCGGCCAGCCGGGCGCCGAGGGCGTCGAGCTCGACGTAGGCCTCGGGGGTGAGCACCTCGGTGAGACACGCCAAACCGGCGGCGGCCACCAGGGGGTTGCCGTTGAAGGTGCCCATCTGGGCGGCCCCGTTTGCGATGATGTCCATCACCGCCGCCTCGCCGCCGAAGGCGGCGCCGGGCGTGCCGCCGAACAGGGCCTTGGCGTAGCAGGACAGGTGGGGCTTGACGCCGTAGCGGCCGAGGGCGCCACCCGCGTGCACGGTGGCACCGGCCTTGACCTCGTCGAAGATGAGCACGGAGCCGTTCTTGTCACAGATGTCTCGAAGCGCCTGCAGGTAACCCGGGTCGGGCTCGATGATGCCGACGTTCATCATCACGGGCTCGAGGATGAGGCACGCGATCTCGTCGCCGCGCTCGGCCACGATGGCTTCGAAGGCGGCGGCGTCGTTGAACGGCACCACGGCGGTGTGCTTGGCCACGTCGGCGGGGATGCCGAGCGACATGGGCGTGGTCGGCGGCAGCTCCCGCCCGCCGACGGCATCGGCGTTGGGGAGCACCGAGAACATCACCGTGTCGTGGTGGCCGTGGTACGAACCCTCGACCTTGACGACGAGCTCGCGGCCGGTGGCGGCGCGGGCCACGCGGATGGCGTCCATGGTCGCCTCGGTGCCCGAGTTGGCGAAGCGCACCTGGTCGAGTTCGAAGCGCCGGCACAGCTCCTCGGCCAGCTCCACGGTCACCGGTGTCGGCGCCGCGAAGTGCGTGCCCGTCTTGGCCGCGTGGGTGATGGCCTCCACGATCTTCGGGTGGGCGTGGCCGCACACCCCGACGCCGAAGCCGCCGTGGAAGTCGAGGTAGTCGGTGCCGTCCACGTCCCACACGTGAGCTCCGGCGCCGCGCTCGATGTAGATCGGGTAGGGGTCGCCAGCCTGGAACGAGGACGGCACGCCGAGCGGGAGCGAGCGCAGGGCCCGCTCGTACCAGGTCTTTGACGTGGGGGTGGCGGCCAGCAGCATGGCCATCTCGGCGTCGGCCAGCTGGGCGGCTCGTGCGCTGAGGCGGTCGGAGGAGAGCGAGAGGTCGGTCATCAGAACTTCACCATGATGTGCTTGAGCTCCGTGTAGTGCTCGATGGCGTAGATGGACATGTCTTTTCCGTAGCCGGACTGCTTGAAGCCGCCGTGCGGCATCTCCGAGACGATCGGGATGTGGTCGTTGACCCACACCGTCCCGAACATCATGCGGCTGCTCATCCGCATGGCTCGCGACACGTCCTTCGTCCAGACCGACGCCGCGAGCCCGTAGTCGACGCCGTTGGCCCAGGCCAAGGCCTGGTCCTCGTCGGCGAACCGCTGGACGGACACGACCGGGCCGAACACCTCCCGCTGCACGAGCTCGGCATCCTGTGCGGGGTTGGCCACCACGGTGGGGGCGTAGAAGAACCCCGGCCCGTCGATGGCCGAACCGCCGACCACCGCTTCGGCGCCGGCGTCGACGGCACGGGAGACCATGCCGGCCACCCGCTCCTGCTGGGCCTTCGACACGACGGGGCCGACGGCGGTGTCGGCGTGGGTCGGATCGCCGGTGACGAGCGCACCCACGGCCTCGGCCAGGCCGCCCACGAGGTCGTCGTAGATCTTCGGGCCGGCGATCACGCGGCACGGCGCCGTGCAGTCCTGACCGGAGTTGTAGAAGCCGGCCTCGGCCAACGTGGCGATGACGACGTCGAGATCGGCATCGTCGAACACCACGACCGGTGCCTTGCCGCCGAGCTCGAGGTGCACCCGCTTGAGGGAGTCGGCCGCGTTGCGGGCGATGAGCTTGCCGGTGTCGACGTCGCCGGTGATCGACACCATGGCCACGCCCGGGTGGCGCACGAGGGCATCGCCAGCGGTCTCGCCCTGGCCGGTCAGCACGTTGAACACCCCGGGCGGGAAGACGTCGGCGGCGATCTCGGCCAGCTTCAGGGCGCTCAGGGGGGTGAGCTCGCTCGGCTTGAGGATGAAGGTGTTGCCGGCGGCCAGGGCCGGCCCGAGCTTCCAGACGGCCATGTTGAGCGGGTAGTTCCAGGGGGCGATGCCCACGCACACGCCGAGCGGGTCCCGGCGCAGCATCGACGTGTGGTCCTCGAGGTACTCGCCTGCAGCCTGCGTCTGCATGGTGCGGGCGGCTCCGGCGAAGAAGCGCAGGTTGTCGACGGTGAGATCGAACTCGAAGTCGATGATCGACACGGGCTTGCCGACGTTCTGCATCTCGAGCGTCTTGAGCTCGTCGAGGTTCGTCTCGACCGCGTCGGCCAGGGCCAGCAACCGCTCGGACCGTTCGCGCGGCGTGGTTCGGCCCCACGTGGTGAAGGCCTCGGCGGCGGCGGCGACGGCGGCGTCGACGTCGGTGGCATCGCTCGACGCCACCTCGGCCAGCATCTCGCCGGTGGCGGGGTTGAGGACGGCGTCGACGGCGCCGCTGGCTGCGGGCCGGAACGCTCCGGCGATGAAGTTCTGCTCGGCCACGTGCTTCCTCCGTGTTCACCAAGGTTGGGTGTTCAGATTCGTATCGGTTGCGGGCATCGCACTCTTGCATAGATGTTGGAGCCTGGCCGGGGGATGTGCAAGGGATTCCGTTGCAATTGTGAAAACTGCATGGGGAATCCCTTGCGCGCTCGGAGTGGCCGTGCCATCGTTCCACCCGTTCGCAGCGTGACGAGCGTCATGCTCGAGGACGTGCGACAGTTCCAGTGACCGAACCGACCGGTTGGCGAGGGGTGAGAGACGAGCACCGTGGACACGACGACCAGCGATGCCCCGACCGTTGATGCGACTGCTGGTGCGGCCGCGCCGAGGCCCGTGATCGAGATCGATCACGTCACCAAGGAGTTCACCGACTTCACCGCCGTCGCCGACGCGCACTTCTCGATCGGCGACGGGGAGTTCTTCTCCATGCTCGGTCCGTCGGGCTGCGGCAAGACCACGACACTGCGCATGATCGCCGGCTTCGAGACCCCGTCGTCGGGCGCCATCCGCCTCGACGGCGTCGACGTCTCGAGCACGCCGCCCTACAAGCGCAACGTCAACACGGTCTTCCAGCACTACGCGCTCTTCCCGCACATGACGGTGTGGGACAACGTCGCCTTCGGGCCGCGCGCCAAGAAGTGGGCCAAGGCCGACATCACGCGCAAGGTCGACGAGGTCATCAAGGTCGTGCGGCTCGAGGAGTTCGCCCAGCGCAAGCCCTCCCAGCTGTCGGGCGGCCAGCAGCAGCGCGTGGCGCTGGCCCGGGCGCTGGTCAACGAGCCGCAGGCCCTCCTGCTCGACGAGCCGCTCGGTGCCCTCGACCTCAAGCTCCGCCAGGTCATGCAGTTCGAGCTCAAGCGCATCCAGCGCGAGGTGGGCATCACGTTCGTGTACGTGACCCACGACCAGGAAGAGGCGCTCACCATGAGCGACCGCATCGCCGTGATGAACGCGGGCCGCGTCGAGCAGATCGGCACCCCAACCGAGATCTACGACAACCCGGCGTCGGTGTTCGTCGCCGGCTTCATCGGGCAGGCCAACCTCTGGCCGGCGATGGTCACCGCCGTCGACGGCATCGTCCACGCCGACACGCTCGGCTCCAGCGTGACCGCCCGGTGCGGCGCCACCGCGGTCGTGACCGGGCCAGCCGTGATCATGGTGCGGCCCGAGCGGCTCTCGCTCTCGGCCGACCGACCGGCCGGCACGTCGGCGGTGGCCGGCACCGTGGTCGACCTCACCTTTCAGGGCCCCGTCGTGCGGGTCTCGCTGGCGGCCGCAAGCGACGTGCCCATCATCGCCCACCTCGGTCCCGACGACGACCTCCCCTCGCTGCGCCCCGGCGATCGGGTGTGGGTCTCGTGGCCAACCGACGCCGCCTGCGTCCTCCCCGACGCCGAGCTCCCGCCCGACGACGCCGACGTCATCGACGACGCCTGACCGTTCCACCACTCGACCCCACGAACCCCAGGAGGGGCCATGGCCCGCAACACCGAACCCAATCCCGCACTTGCCCAGCGCATCGAAGCGCAGCGCCGTTCGCGCCGTCAGTTCATCGGCCGCGGCGCGCTCGTGGCCGGTGGCCTGGTGTTCGCCCCGTCCGTGCTGGCCGCCTGCTCGAGCGACGGCGAGACCTCTACCGACACCTCGACCGGTGGCACCACTGGCACCAGCAGCGACAGCCTGCGCATCTCGAACTGGCCGTTGTACATCTCCGATGGCTTCAACACCGCCTTCCAAGCGGCGACCGGGATCTCCGTCGACTACCAGGAGAACTTCCAGGACAACGAGAGCTGGTTCGCGGCCAACAAGGACGCGCTGAACGCCGACCAGGACATCGGCGCCGACCTCATCGTGCCGACCGACTCCCTCTCGGCCCGGCTCATCGCGCTGGGGTGGCTGGCCGAGCTGAATCCGGACAACATCCCCAACATGGCGAACATCCGGCCGGACCTCAAGCTCCTGCCGGCCGACCCGGGCAACAAGCACGTGCTGCCCTACATGGCCGGCATCGTCGGCATCGCCTACAACAAGGCCGAGACCGGTCGGGAGATCACGTCGGTCGACGACCTGTGGGATCCGGCGTTCACGGGCCGGGTGTCGCTGTTCTCGGACATGCGCGACGGGCTCGGGATGATCATGCTCTCGCAGGGCAACGACCCCGCCGAGCCCACCGAGGAAGCCGTGCGGCAGGCAGCGGACCTCGTGGCCAGCGAGAACGCCAATGGCCAGATCCGCAAGTTCACGGGCAACGACTACCAGGACGACCTCACGAGCGGGAACATCATCGTGGCGCAGGTGTACTCGGGCGACGTCGCCCAACTGCAGGAGGAGAACCCGGACCTCGAGTTCGTCGTGCCGACGGGCGGCGCCACGCAGTTCGTGGACACGATGGCCATCCCCTACACCACGAAGAACCAGGCCGGCGCCGAGGCGTGGATGAACTTCGTCTACGACAAGGCCAACTACGCCAAGCTCATCGCCTCGGTGCAATACATCCCCGTCCTGGCCGACATGACCGAGGCCCTCGCCGTCGAGGACCCGGAGCTGGCCTACAACCCGCTCGTGAACCCCCCGCAGGCGACCATCGACCTGCTCACGAGCTGGGCGCCGCTGACCGACGAGCAGGAGCAGACCTTCGCTTCCATCTACACCGACGTCACCGGAGGTTGATCGGATGCGCGGTCGAACTCTCGCAACGGTGACGCCCTAGATGGCCGGCATCGCCGCGAGCGGCCGCAAGCAGGCGAAATGGGTGCCCTACGCCATGATCGCCCCCGGGATGATCTACCTGGGCATCTTCTTCGTGTACCCCATCATCACGCTCTTCATGGAGTCGCTGTCGACCAACACGGGGTCGGTCTTCCTCCCCGAGTTCACGTTCAGCTGGGAGTGGGCCAACTACACGAACGCCTTCAGCGAGTACCAGGAGCAGATCATCCGCTCGTTCTGGTACGCCTTCGCGGCGACGGTGCTGGCACTGGCGATGGCCTACCCGCTGGCGTACTACATCGCCTTCCGGGCCGGCCGCAGCAAGAACCTCATGCTCGGCCTCGTGATCCTGCCCTTCTTCGTGACGTTCCTCGTGCGGACGATCGCCTGGAAGACGATCCTGGCCGACGACGGCTGGGTCGTGTCGCTGCTCGGCGCCATCGGGGTGCTCCCCTCCGAGGGTCGCCTGCTGTCGACGTCGTGGGCGGTGATCGGCGGGCTCACCTACAACTTCCTGCCCTTCATGGTGCTGCCCATCTACGTGTCGCTCGAGAAGATCGACCCGCGGCTGCTCGAGGCGTCGAAGGACCTCTACGCCAAGCCGGCGAAGGGCTTTCGCAAGGTGATCCTGCCGCTCTCGATGCCAGGGGTGCTCGCCGGCAGCCTGCTCACGTTCATCCCGGCCAGCGGCGACTTCATCAACGCCGAGTACCTGGGCGGCACGCAGACGACGATGGTCGGCACCGTCATCCAGAAGCAGTTCCTCGTGGTGAAGGACTACTCGACCGCCGCGGCGCTCTCGTTCATGTTGATGGCCATCATCCTCGTGGCCGTGCTGGCCTACACGCGTGCGCTCGGCACCGAGGACCTCGTCTGATGTCGGGGGTCACCACAGCCGCGCCGGCCCGTCGCTTCGGCGGTGCCGGTGACCTGGTGCTGAAGCTGGTGGCCGGCGCCGTGCTCGTCTTCCTGTTCGCGCCGATCTTCGTGATCGTGCTGTTCTCGTTCAACAACCCCGCCGGCAAGTTCAACCTCACGTGGAACGAGTTCAGTTTCGAGGCGTGGCTCGACCCCTTCAAGTACCCACAGCTGAGCGAGGCGATGGTCACCTCGCTCGAGGTGGCCGCCTTGTCGACCGCCGTCGCGGTGGTGCTCGGCACGTTCCTGGCCATCGCCCTCGTGCGCCAGCGCTTCCGTGGCCAGGCCGCGGTCGATACCTTCCTGGTCCTGCCGCTCACTGCCGCCGAGGTGGTGATGGGCGCCTCGCTGCTGACGATGTTCCTCGATCTCGGCTGGAACCGCGGCTTCGGCACCATCGTCCTCGCCCACATCGGGTTCCAGGTGTCGTTCGTGGCCATGACGGTGCGGGCACGCGTGCGCGGCTTCGACTGGACGGTCGAGGATGCGGCCATGGACCTCGGTGCCAACCCGCGTCGCACGTTCGTGAAGGTGACGCTCCCGCTGATCCTGCCCGGGATCGTGGCCGCCGCCATGTTGTCGTTCGCCTTGTCGCTCGACGATTTCATCATCACGTACTTCAATGCTGGCTCCACGTCCACCTACCCCTTGTACGTGAACGCCGCCGTCAAGAACGGGCTGCCGCCGCAGGTCAACGTGCTGGCCACCGCCATCCTCGTCATCAGCCTCGTGCTCTTGGCCGGGAGCTCGCTGTGGCGGCGCAAGAAGGGCGTCGTCTGACTTCTGCCAACGGAAGCGCCTCCTCGTCGCGCAAAAATCCATCGTGATCCGACGTATTTTCGCACGAAACACTTGCGATCTGGGCGTATGGCCGCGATAATCGCTCGCACTGCCGCTTTGATGCGACGGATCCGCTTGGTCAGGAGCCACCTTCGATGACGCACACCACCGCCGAGCTGCAGGAGCTTGCCGCCAAGCACCTCTGGGGCCACTTCAGCCAGCTGGCGCCCTCGAACCCCAGCGAGATCGCCGTCATCGAGCGGGGCGAGGGTTGCTACGTCTGGGACTCCAACGGCAAGCGCTACCTCGACGGCCTGGCCGGGCTGTTCACCGTCCAGGTCGGTCACGGCCGGCGGTCGCTGGCCCAGGCGGCGGCGATCCAGGCCGAGCAGCTGGCCTACTTCCCGCTGTGGACGTACACGCACCCGGTGGCCATCGAGCTTGCCGCTCGTCTCGCTTCACTCGCCCCCGATCACCTCAACCGCGTCTTCTTCACGACCGGCGGAGCCGAGGCCGTCGAGTCGGCGTGGAAGCTGGCCCGCCAGTACCACCAGGCCAACGGCGAACCCGGTCGCTTCAAGGCCATCAGCCGCAACATCGCCTACCACGGCACGACCATGGGGGCCCTGGCCCTCACCGGACTGCCGGGCATCCGCAGCCAGTTCGAGCCGCTGACGCCGGGCGCCATCCACGTCGAGAACACGAACCGCTACCGCTGCGCCTTCTGCTCGAAGGGTCCGTCCTGCACGCTGATGTGCGCCGACGACATCGAGCGGGCCATCGTCCGCGAGGGTCCCGAGACGGTGGCCGCCGTGTTCCTCGAGCCGGTGCAGAACGCGGGTGGCTGCCTCACCCCGCCGCCGGGCTACTTCGAGCGCGTCCGTGAGATCTGCGACCGCTACGGGGTGCTGCTCGTGTCCGACGAGGTCATCTGCGCCTTCGGCCGCATCGGCGAGTACTTCGGCGCCCAGCGGGTGGGTTCGACCCCGGACATGATCACCATGGCCAAGGGCCTCACCTCGGGCTACTCGCCGCTCGGCGGCGTGATGGTGTCGGACAAGGTGGCCGAGCCGTTCCTGGGCGAGGGCGAGATGTTCCTGCACGGCATCACCTTCGGTGGCCACCCGGTCAGTTGCGCGGTGGCCATGGCCAACCTCGACGTGTTCGAGGCCGAGGACCTGACCGGACGCGTGCGCGACGAGCAGGACAACTTCCGTGCCGCCCTCGACACGCTGACCGACCTTCCGGTGGTGGGCGACATCCGGGGCATGGGCTACTTCTACGGCATCGAGCTCGTGAAGGACCGTGACACACGGGAGTCATTCGACGAGGAGGAGGGCGAGCGCCTGTTGCGCCGCCTGCTCTCCCCGCGCCTGTTCGAGCTGGGGCTGATCTGCCGGGCCGACGACCGGGGCGATCCCGTCATCCAGCTGTCGCCGCCGCTCATCGCCGGCCCCGCCGAGTTCGAAACGATCGTGGGCATCCTGCGCACGGCGCTCACCGAGTCCATGAAGGAGATGGGTCGATGACCACCCTCACCGTCGGCGTGCCCGCCGAGATCAAGCCCGACGAGTACCGGGTGGCCATCACCCCCGACGGTGTGCGCGAGCTGCACCTGCACGGTGCCCCCGTGCTCGTGCAGTCCGGCGCCGGCGTCGGGGCGTCCATCCCCGACGACGACTTCGCCCGGGCCGGCGCCGAGATCGTGGCCAGCGCCGCCGAGGTGTGGGCGCGAGCCGACATCGTGTGCAAGGTCAAGGAGCCTCAGGCCTCGGAGTACGAGCACTTCCGGCCGGGCCTGGTGTTGTTCACCTACTTGCACCTGGCCGCCTATCCGGGCGTCGCCGACGCGTTGCTCGAACGTGGCGTCACCGGCGTGGCGTACGAGACGGTGCAGTTGGCCGACGGGTCCCTCCCGCTGCTGGCGCCCATGAGCGAAGTGGCCGGCCGGATGTCGATCCAGGTCGGTGCCCACTTCCTCGAACGCCACAACGGGGGCCGCGGCGTGCTGCTCGGTGGCGCCCCCGGTGTCCGCCCGGCACGGGTCGTGGTGCTCGGCGCCGGCAACGTCGGCTGGAACGCGGCCTGGATGGCCGCCGGCCTCGAGGCCGAGGTCGACCTGCTCGACAAGAGCGTCGAGCGATTGCGGTGGATCGATCAGATCCAGATGGGACGGGTCACGACGCTGACCTCGAACCGCGGTCTGGTCGAGCGCACGGTGGCCGAAGCCGACCTGGTGATCGGCGCTGTGCTGGTGGCCGGCGGTCGTGCCCCGATCGTGGTCAGCGAGGACGTGGTTCGGTCGATGCGGCCTGGAGCGGTCATCGTGGACATCGCCATCGATCAGGGCGGTTGCGTCGAGACGTCCCACGAGACGACACATCAGGATCCCGTGTTCGAGAAGCACGGCATCGTGCACTACGCCGTGGGCAACATGCCTGGCGCCGTGCCGCACACGTCGACCTATGCCCTCACCAACGTGACGCTTCCTTACCTGGCTGACCTCGCCCGTCACGGCGTGGCCGACGCCGTGGCCCGTGATGCCGCGCTGGCCCTCGGTGTCAACACCGCGGGCGGCAAGGTGGTCAACACCATCGTGGCCGAGGCGCTGGGCAGGGAGTCGCAAGACCTCGCCGCCGCGCTGGTCGAGCAGTGAGTTCGTCGTCTGGCGCCTCCTGGCACCACCCGGCAGCATGAGCACCATCAGACCGGCGCGTGACGAGGGGAGTGTCGTGGCCCGCAGTGCACAAGAGCTACCGGCCAAGGTGGTGCTCGACGAGATCGACAAGGCCATCGTCCGCGAGCTCCAGGTCGACGGACGAACGCCGTATGCCCACCTGGGGCCAAAGGTGGGCCTGTCGCAGGCCGCGGTCCGCCAGCGCGTGCAGCGGCTCATCGAGAGCGGCGTCATGCAGGTGGTGGCCGTCACCGATCCCCTCATGCTCGGCTTCACGTTGCAGGCAATGGTCGGCGTGCGGGCTTCCGGAGACCTCCGCGAGATCGCTCGCCAGCTCGCCGCCGTCGACGAGATCGACTACGTGGTCATCACGTCGGGGCGCTTCGACCTGCTGGTCGAGGTCGTGTGCGCCGGCCACGAGCAGCTGTTCGAGCTGCTCAACGACGAGGTCCGCAGCGTCAAGGGCGTCATCGCCGCCGAGGTGTTCACGTACCTCCACCTCGAGAAGCAGTCCTACTCCTGGGGCACACGCTGAGGACGTGCGCGGACAAGTGACTTCGTCCGTGCTCGACGTCTCGTCCCGCTGCGCTCGACCGGGACGGATCGTCGCCAGTTTGGGGCGCAACGCGACAAGGCGCCGCCGCCCGACGGGAACCGTCGGATGGCAACGCCTTGCCGTCATCACCGCAGTGAGCGGATCAGGTCACGGGCTGCTCGCCCTGGGTGTGGCGGAACAGGAACGCGGACATGGCCTGACGGGTGACCACGTTTCCCGGCCGGAAGGTGCCGTCGGCGTAGCCCATGATCACGTCGCGCTCGGTGAGCTCGGTGATCTCTGGGGCCGAACCCGTCGACGTCGTACGTGCCGGTGTCGTCGCCGTCGAGGCCGTGCTGCACGACCGTGAGGTCGTCCAAGTCCTCGGCCACCGTGCCGGTCACGGTGAACGTGCGGTCATAGGCGATGTTGCCGTTGGCATCGGCGACAGTCATGTCGTGGCTCATGCCGATGCCGTGGATGTGCTGGGCGTGGACGAGCCCGGGCGTGAGGCCACTCGACCTGATGGCCACCGTGAGCTGGTCGCCGTCGAGCTGCATCCGAGCGGTACCCGTGGCTTCGGAGTCGTTCAGGATGTTGAGGCGAGTGTGCACCATCGGGATGGTCATGCCATTGGCCGAGATGCCGCCGCAGTTCGCGGGGATCGTTGCCTCCTGAGGCAGCGTCGGATCGAGGTCGCTGGGGCCGAACCCGTCGAAGTCGTAGGTGTTGGAGTCGTTGCCGTCGACGCCGTGCTGGACGATCTGGAAGGCGGACACGTCGTCGACCACGGACGGAGGAACGGTGAAGGTCCGCTCGTAGTGCAGACGGCCCTCGGCGTCGGACACGGGCATGTCGGCCACGGCCAGACCGGCGTCGGGGCTGGTGTCGCCCTGGACGGTCAGCGAGGCGACGATCTCGCCGTAGCTCGGCAGCCCGTCAGCGGTGTTGAGGAAGTGCACCATCTCGCCGCCCAGGTCGCGTTGGATCGGGGGGTTTGTGCCCCGGCACCGCTCACGGCGGTGAAGACCATCGCAACGGAGAGGCTGCGAACATGCGCTTCTCGTACAACATGCAGAGTGCTCCTTCCGTTCGTCGAGAACGGTCCATGTGGGGGGCGAACCCTCGAGAAGCGGGTACTCGTGCCGTGAAGCGCGTGGAAGCGCGTGGAAGCGCGTGGAAGCGCGTAGAAGCGCTGAAGCGCGGCGCTGGGGCGGCGCTAGCTGTCGAATCCGACGCCGAGGGCGTCGAGGACGCGCAACCACGGGCCGCGGCGGCCGTCGTGGGCGTCGGCACGGGCGATGGCTCGACGGGTCAGCGTGATGCCGGTCCAGCGGATGGGCTCGGGAGGCCAGGGGATGGGCGCCGAGCGGATCATGGCCAAGCGCGTCCGCTCGTTGTCGGCCCCGGACAACAGGTCGAGGGCCACCCGGGCTCCGAAGCGTGAGGCGCCCACCCCGAGCCCCGTGTAGCCCACCGCCCAGGCCACCCGGCGGTCCCAGCGCGTGCCGGCGGTGAGGGCGAAGCGCGTGGTGGTGGCGATGGGGCCACCCCACGTGTGGCTGACGGCCAGGCCTTGGAGTTGGGGGAAGCAGGCCAGGAGCTGCGCCGCCAGCATGCGCTCGGTCGGCTCGCTCGACTCGACTGCGGGCCCCATGCGGTTTCGGTAGTGGTAGATGGCGTCGTAGCCACCCCACAGTATGCGGTCGTCCGGGGTGAGACGGAAGTAGTGGAACTGGTTGGCGCCGTCGGACAGCCCTTGGCGTCGGGTCCAGCCGATGGCCGCACGCTGGGCGGACGACAACGGCTCGGTCACGAGCACGTGGTCGTACACCGGGACGACGGCGCGGCGGATGGCGGGCACCAGGCCCGGGAAGGCGTTGGTGGCGAGCAGCACCCGAGCGGCATCGATCTGCAGGCCGGGTCCGTCGACGGCGATGCCGGCCGCCGTGCGGCGAAGACCGGTCACCGGCGTGTGGTCGGCCAGCCGGCCGCCCCGCGCCACCAGCGCGGCGCGGAGCCCCTCGACGAGCCGGCCGGGGTCGACCAGGCCGATGCCGCGGTGGCGCCACACGCCGCCGACGAACGTCGGGGAGTCGACCTCGGCGCGCACGGCGCGGGCGTCGAGGACGGTGACCTCGTCGCCGGCGGCGGTGTGCGCAGCGGCGGACGCGTGCAGGTCGTCGAGCTGCCAGTCGGCGGTGGCCACGTCGATCTCGCCCACCGCCTCCCACCCGGCGTCGATCCCGTGCCGATCGACGTCGGCCAACAGGCCGGCCAGGTTTTCGTCGCCGAGGCGGTGGAGGGTCGGGTACTCGTCGGGCCACCGTGCCGTCCCGTTGCCGATGCCGTGGGTGACGGAGGCGTCGCAGAAGCCGCCGTTGCGTCCCGACGCGCCGTCGCCCGGCCCCGAGCTGTCGACCACGAGCACGTCGAGCCCGGGTTCGTCGTCGAGCGCCTGGTGCGCCGCCCACAGGCCGGTGAACCCGGCGCCCACGATCACGAGGTCGGCCGCAGATCGTCCCCGCTGTGGCGGCGCGGCCGCGAGGGCAACATCGGGTCGGTCGAGCCAGAACGGTCGGGGGCGCGCCCCGGCCAGCATGGCAGTGACGACGGCGTCGTCTGGTGACGGCCCACGTCCGCTGGTGCTCACGGCGTCGGCTTCAGGCCGCCCCCTTGGCGACGGCCAGCAGTGCGTCGCGCGTCACGCCGAGGATCTGATCGAGGTCGTCGTCGCCGATGACCAGCGGTGGGCAGAAGGCCACGGTGTGGGTGGCGATGGGCCGGGGGATCACGCCGCGGGCGACCATGGCGTCGCGCACGGCCATGGCCGAGATGTCCTCGCGCATGCCCAAGCCCCAGATGGCATCGGACCCGCGAACCTCGGTGGCGAGTCCCTCGGCCACGATCGAGCGCAGGCCCGGCTCGAGGCGGGCTCCGATGGCCGGTGCCCGGGCCAGCAGGTCTTCGTCGCGCAGGAGCGCGATGTTGGCCACTCCGGCGGCGCACGAGGCGGGGTGGCCCGAGTAGGTGAAGCCGTGGCGCAGCCAGCGGGTGTCGTCGGCCTCGAGCACGTCGAGCACCCGGCGGCCGAGGACGACCCCACCCAGAGCTTGGTAGCCGGAGGTGGCGCCCTTGGCGAACGTGAGTAGGTCAGGGGTGACCCCGTAGCGTTCCGATGCCCACCACGTGCCCAGACGACCGAAGCCGGTGATCACCTCGTCGAAGATGAGCAGCGCGCCGTGTTCGTCGCACAGTGCCCGCAGGCCCTCGAGGTACCCGGGCGTCGGAGGAAAGACGCCGGCGGCCCCTTGGAGGGGCTCGGCGATCACGGCGGCGATGCGGTCGCCGTGGTCGGCGAACCGCGCCTCCATCTCGGCGAGGTCGTCGGCGTGGACCTGCTCGACGTCGGTCAGGAGCGGACCCCAGTGCTCCTTGTTGGGGGGCAGGCCCTGGGCCGAGGTGCCGCCGTAGGTGACGCCGTGGTAGGCCCGTTGGCGTGACAGGACGAGGGTGCGATCGGGCCGCCCCTGCCACGACCACCACAGCCGGGCCAGCTTCAAGGCGGTGTCGACTGCCTCGGACCCCGAGTTGGTCAGGAACACCCGGGCGTCGGGCATCGGGGCCATGGCCGCCACGTCGGCGCAGAAGGCCTCGGCCGGCTCGTTGGTGAACATCTCGAACGTGTGGAAGGCGTCGAGCGTGCGCAGCTGGCGATCGACGGCGTCGGCGATCTCGGCTCGGCCGTGGCCCACGTGGCAGTACCACAGCGATGCCAGCGCATCGACGTAGCGACGTCCGCCGTCGTCGAACACGACGGCTCCCTCCCCGCGCACGATGGTCATGAACTCATCGGCCGTGGGGCGGGCAAACGGGTGGAGGAAGGCGGTACGAGCCATGGGAGAAGTATGCCTCGCCTCGGGTGTCGGCGGCCCGGTGGCGTAGAGTTCGGTCGTCCGGCGGTCAGGCGACGTCGGCGGTGTGGCGGAACGTGGAGGTGAGTGCGAGATGTCGTCGTGGAGTCGTCGGCTGGAGGCTGCGGATCGCCGCGATGCCGTCAGCGGCCCGCGCCCCTCGGAGCCAACGTCGTCGGACCCCCTGGCGAAGGCGCACGAGGCCGGTGTCGGGGCCGACGACCTCGCCGCGCTCAGTGCTCTGGTGGCGGTGGCCCGCGATCGCGTCGGGTTCCGCACCCGCCTGACCGTGCGCGGCTCCGCCGGCGGCGGAGCCACCGAGCTCGACTTCGAGATCGCCCACGCCGAGCGCGGCGTCGACGTCCGCCTCGTCTCCACCCGCCACGACGAGGGCGATACCGACGAGGGCGACGCCGACGACGGCATCGTCGCCGTGCTGACCAACACGCTCGTCGAGACCCCGGATCTCGTCGCCGTGTTCTCGTCGGTCGGTCACGAGGCCATCTGGGCCAACGACGCCTTCGCCACCGTGATTCCCGTTCGCGTCGATGACAAGGTCTGGTTGGTCGAGCTCCTCGACGAGTGGTCGAAGGGCCACTACGAGGTGAAGGTGCTCCCTGCCCTCGTGAAGTACGGGCGGTGGCGCGGCCGCCTCACGCTGCTGACCGGGGCGGGCGAACGGCCGGTGTCGGCGGTGATCGTGGCCCACCGCGACCGCCGCGGCGAGATCGAGTCGGTCTCGATGGTGGCGCGTGACACGGTGTCGGAGCCATTGGACGACGCGCAGGTCGGCGAGGCCGATGCCCGACTGGCGGCATTGGTCGAGCACGCCGCGGACATCATCGCCGTGTGCGCGCCCGACGGCACGCTCCGTTACGCCAGCCCGGCCGCCCTCCGGCTGCTGGAGGTCGACGCCGCCCACGCCGTGGGCCTCAACGTCATCGACCTCGTGCATCCCGACGACCGCGTCGAGTCGTTGCTGGAGCTGGTCCGACCCGATGAGCAGGGTGTCGGCGTCCCGGTCGACGTACGGCTCGAGATCGGCGGCACGTCCCGATACCTCGAGGCCATCGTCACCGACCTGCGCGACAACCCAGCCATCGGTGGAGTCGTGCTCAACGTGCGCGACGTGACCGAGCGGGTGCAGAACACGCGCACCCTGACCGAGCGGGCCTACACCGACTCGCTCACCGGGCTCCCGAACCGGGTGCGCCTGCTCGACCGCCTCGGCACGGTGCTCGAGGCGGCGGAGCCGGTGGCCGTGTTGCTGGCCGACCTCGACCGGTTCGACACGATCAACGCCCGACACGGCACCGAGCTCGGTGATGCCGTCGTCCGCGAGATCGGGCGGCGGCTGGTCGACGCCGGCCCGGCGGCGGGGTTCATCGCCCGTGCATCCGGCGACCAGTTCGTGGCCGTGGCGCCCGGCATGGGCGACCGGGCCGACGCCATCCGCCTGGCCAACCACCTGCGTGGGCTGATCGGCGAGCCGGTGGTGGTGGGCGACGTCCGGGTGGTCGTGTCCGCCTCGGTCGGCGTCGTGGTCACCGATGCGGCGCTCGAGCCCGAGGACGTCCTGCGTGATGCAGGCCGCGCCCTGGCCCAGGCCAAAGAGGTCGGCCGGGATCGCATCGAGGTGTTCACGGCCCAGCTGGCGGAGTCGGCCAACCGTCGAACCGAGGTCGAGGGCCACCTCCGTCACGCCCTCGACAACGACGGAGTCACCGTCCACTACCAGCCCATCGTGAACGTCGACGGGCGCACCGTGGTGGCGGTGGAGGCGCTCCTGCGGGTCCAGGACGAGCAAGGCTCGTTGCTGTCGCCGGCGGAGTTCATCGAGGCGGCCGAGTCGTCCGGCCTCATGTCGCGCCTCGGCGGACGGGTGTTGCAGGCCACCGCCGACCAGCTGGCCAGCTGGTCGGGCGTCCCGGGGACGCCTCAGGAGATCTCGGTGAACATCTCGCCGAGGCAGCTGGCCGACCCCAACCTGCCGAACCTCGTGGTCGAGGCGCTGCGCGTGTCCGGGGTGTGGGCGGGGCACCTCGCGCTCGAGATCACCGAGAGCATCCTGATCAGCCCCGGGCCCACAGTTGACGCCGCCATCTCGTATCTCCGAGCGCTCGGCGTGCGCGTCGGCCTCGACGACTTCGGCGCCGGCAAGTCGAGCTTGGGCTACCTCAAGCGGTTCCCGCTCGATTTCGTGAAGATCGACCGCTCGCTCATCGCCGGACTCGGCATCGACGATCAGGACACCGCCATCGTGCGGGCCACCATCGACCTTGCCCACAACCTGGGGCTGCAGGTCATCGCCGTCGGTGTCGAGACCGAGGAGCAGCTCGAGATCCTGGAGCTGCTCGGGTGCGAGCGGGCCCAGGGCTACCTGTTCGCTCCGGCCCTACCGCCGGGCGAGGTCACCGGCCTCGTCCGCAGGAGTTGAGCGTCGCCGTCAGCGGCGTTGAATGCCGACCCGGCCGCGCCGGGGGCTGCCGTCGCCGACGGTGATGCGTCCGGCCTGTACGACGGCCTCCATGTCGGCAACCCCTCGGGCTCCGCCGTAGCGGGGGCCCATGGCCAGATCGCAGCCCATGGTGGTGAGGAGATCCTCCTGGGCCTTGTCGGCGACGCCCTGGGCGATGGCCGACACGCCGAGGGAGGTGGCCAAGCCGAGCAGTTGTCGCACGATGTTCTCGTCCGTTCGGTTCTCGACGGCGTCGTCGAGCAGGTCGGCAGGGAGCGTGATGACGTCGACCTGCTGGCGACGGAGGTAGGCCAGCGATGACCACGCCGTGCCGAAGTCGGACAGGCCGCGGTGGATTCCCAGCTGGGCGACGGCGTGCAGCGGTGCCCAGCTGGCGTGCAGGTCGGTGCGCTCCCGGCCCGAGACCTCGAAGCACAACGAGGCGGGGTCGGCGTCGGCGTCGCGCACCAGCGTGGCGAGCCACGTGGGGAAGGCCGGATCGAGCAGGAGCTCGCTCGGCACCGCCATCGAGACGACGAGCTCGAGCGTCGGGTGGTCCTTCGTCCATTTGGCCGCCTGCTCGATCGTGGCCGCAACCATGCGCTCCGCAGCCTCGGAGACGAGGTCGGCCTTGTCGAGGAGCAGGTCGAGCTCCTGCCCGGCCAGGATGCCGTGGCCGAGGTCCTCCCAGCGCGGCTCGGCCCGCATGCCGGCCAGGCCGAGGTCGGGGAGTGACACGATGGGCTGGTACTCCACGAACAGCTGGCCGGCGATGCTTCGTTGCAGTCGCTCGACGGCGGCATCGAGCTCCGGTCGACGCATGGTCGGGCGGAAGGCGACCCGCGAACCTCGGCCCTCCTGGTGGGCGGCATCGAGCGCGAGGTCGATGGCGGCGACGACCCCGGCGAGGTCGGTGAAGCTGCTGTCGACCAGGACGACGGCGACGGAGACGGTCACGCGCAGGGCGTCGTGGTCGATGGTCACCTTGGCGTTGAGCGGCGCTCGGAGCTCGTCCGCTCGCCGCTCGCCGGCATCACGGGTGGTGATGCCCGGGCTGAGCAAGGCGAAGCGTGGCCCGTCCCATCGGGTCAGCGTCTCGCCGGAGTGGCAGAGCCCGCGCAGTTGGGTGGCGAGCGAAGCGAGCAGGCGGTCGCCGACGTCCTGGCCGTAGACCTCGTTGACCATGGCGAACCGGTCGAGCTCGAAGATGAGCAGGGCGCACCACTGTCCGCCGATGCGGCCGGCGAGCTCGTCTCGTGCGAACGCGGGCAGGGGGAGACCGGTGACGAGGTCGATGGTGTCGAGTCGGTGGAGGCGGCCCTGGACGGCCGAGGCCCGTCGGTTCACCACGGCTGCCACCACGAGCGCGGTGATGGCCACGGCCATGGCCACCAACACGGCGACGGCGTGCGGGTCGGTGATGACAGCGATGGGTGTGGCGGTCACCGTCATCGATCGCTCCGGTGCCGCACGCGACGGCCGGAGTGACACGTGGCGGCGTTCCGCCTGACGACGGCGCGCTGCCGCTCGGTCAGCGGGACAGCCATGGCGCGACAGGTTAGTTGCCCCCCGGGGTCGAGGGCTCCGCGAACGGTCGGGACTTCGACCGGACGACGTCGCAGCACGCCGCGCTGCGGCAGGGCAGACTGTGCGTCGCATGTTCGAGAACGTGATCGTCCCCTTCGATGGCTCCCCCGTGGCACGGGTCGTCCTGGCACCGGCCACGGATCTCGCCTGGCGATGCGGCGCACGGGTCGTGATCGTGAACAACTCCGCGGTGAGTGACACGGCCTCGCGGGCCGCGCTGAAGTCCCGGGCGCGCTCGCAGAGTGGCGCCGACATCGACTTCTGGGTCGACAACGACGTCACCGTGAGCGAGGCCGTGCTGTCTGCTGCGGAGCACCGCGCCGACCCGGTGATCGTGGTGGGCGCGAAGGGCAAGTCCGGGGGCATCCTCCGGCCGAAGCACGGGCTGCCGACGGCCACGGCCGAGATCCTGGCTGCAACTCGGTGCCCGGTGATGGTGCTGGGAGCCAAGGCGGACACCAGCCGCGGGCTGCCCATGACCGAACTGGTCGTCCCCCTCGATGGCTCGCCCAACGGCGAGCGCATCTTGTCGCTCGCCGTCAGCTGGGCGCAGACGATGCGGGTTCGCGTGGTCCTGCTCGGCGTCGTGTCGGCGTCGGCCGAAGGCGATCACCGGGCCGAGCGCGACTACCTCGAGGTGCACCGGCGCGCCATCGCCCCGGTGGTGCCCGAGGTGACCGTCGAGCTCGTGGCGGGACCGGATCCGGCGACCGGGATCCTCTCGTTCCTGGCCACCCGCGAAGACGCCGTGGTGGCGATGTCGAGCCACGGGCGAACAGGCCCGAAGCACGGCCCGCTGGGCGCGGTGGCCGCCAAGGTGATCGCCGAGTCGCCTCGCGCCGTGGTCATCCGACGCGTCGAGGCCTGACCGTCGGGCTCCTCGTCCGGCCCGGCAGTGGTCGGTCGGGTCACGGGGTGATGGCCATGTTGTCCAGGATCCGGCGGCCGAGGTCGGCGTCGCCGCTGATCCGGACGCGGTCGGCTGCGGCTGCCTCGGGACCGGACCAGCGGCCCCCGCCCAGCGCGCAGAACGTCTCGACGTCGAGGTCGAGCCGCACCGTGGGGTCGGCGACCTGGTCGACGACGTCGATGGCGCGCCCGCCGTCGACCACGACCGTGAAGGTGCCGCCCGCGTCGCCGCCGACCGCGAAGACCACCGACGTCGCGTCCGGCGCGCCGGCGCGCTTGCCCACGATGTATCCGAGGCCGTTGCGGATCCGTCCGACCGAGACTCGAGCGCCGGACGCATCGAGCTCACCGGGTCGGTCGGCTGCTCGTCGCATGTCCTGCTGGTGCATCCACGAGTCGAAAACGCGCACCTCCATGAAGGTCCGGTAGGCCACGTCGCCGAGCGGGGACCAGCCGACGACATCCCACTCGTCGTCGGACATCGCGGCCAGAGCGGCCAGTCGTCGCGGAAAGACGGCGCACCACTCTGCGGCGACGTCGCGGCCCGGCGTCGCCCGTCTGGCCTCCACCCACACCTCGATGATCTCCGAGAACGGGTTCTTCAGATGGGTCAGGTGGCTGAGGTCGACCGCCGGTGGCGGCTCGCCGAGGAACCCGAGCTCGGTGCCGACGAGGTGGCTGAGGCAGTCCTTCACCGTCCAGCCGGGGAGATCGGTGGGGATGTCCCAGGCTGCCTCGTCGAGCTCGTCGGTCAGATCGGCGACGGCCGTCCAGACCTCCTCGAGCTGCGTGAAGCGTTCTGCGTTCTCGGCGCGCATCTCGGTCTCCCGGTCTCGTGTCGGGCAAACAATCGTCACGATGTCTGACAACGTCTGGTTCGCCGGTACGGTAGCGGAGCAGTCGATGCACGCGAGCCGTGCGAGCCACGGGGGGACGCCATGCCCGAGACCAACCAGGTGCTCGAGGTCTTCACCGACCCGATGTGCCCGTACGCCTACCAGACATCGGTGTGGCTGCGCTCGGTGCGGGCCCAGACCGGGCTCGCCTTCCGGTGGCGGTTCTTCAGCCTGGAGGAGGTCAACCGACTCGAGGGCAAGAAGCACCCCTGGGAGCGCGACTGGTCCTACGGCTGGAGCCAGATGCGGGTCGGG
>Ga0105047_10003462_pt1 | contig 27783 bp, 24 predicted proteins | sample MAT04_FD_78384 | JGI IMG/M metagenome (GOLD analysis project Ga0105047, IMG submission 78384) | Freshwater microbial communities from Lake Fryxell liftoff mats and glacier meltwater in Antarctica - MAT-04 (megahit assembly) | ecosystem: Environmental > Aquatic > Freshwater > Ice > Liftoff... | reverse complement strand
TGCGACACGCTCGGCGATCCCTTCAACGTGGCCGTACAGCATCGTTGCGTTGCTGAAAATTCCCAGCGAATGGGCCGTACGGTGGACTTCAAACCATTTGTCTTCGCGCACCTTGCCCTTGAAGATTTCGTCATGCACGCGGTCGTCAAATATCTCCGCACCCCCGCCGGGCAAGCTGCCCAGACCGGAGTCACGCAGCGAAGTCAGCACTTCGGCAATGCTCAGGCGCGCGATGCGTGAGAGGTGGATGATCTCGATGGCCGTGAAGGCCTTGATGTGCAGCTGCGGGCAGACCGCCCGGATGCCCGCGAGCATGTCCGTGTAATAGTCGAACTTCAACCACGGATGCAGCCCGCCAACAATGTGCACCTCGGTCGCCCCGGCGTCGGCAGCCATTTTGGCGACGTCGATCACCTGCTCGACGGGCATTTCATACGCACCATCTTCGCCACGCTTGCGGTAGAAACTGCAGAACTTGCAGCTGAGTGCACAGACGTTCGTGTAGTTAATGTGTCGATTGCGATTGTAGTAAACCCGATCGCCATGCAGACGCTGACGCACGAAATTGGCCAGCCGACCAACCGCATGCACATCGCGACTGCGAAACAACGTCTCACCATCTGTCTGCGTCAGCCATTCGCCCGAGCACACCTTCTCCTTGATGCGAGATAGTTCAGCGTCCGCGGAATGAATCAAACGGTCGGGCATTACCGCCAATCATACGGCATGCCGAGCCAGCGTTCGACTTTCAGGATTTCTGGAATTACGACGTCTTCACATCGGTGCAAATCGGTGGGCCTCGCGGTTTTCCCACGCGGATTTGCTTTTGGCGAGGTAGCGCTCCATGGCTGCGCAGTCATCGCTGTTGGCTGAGGGCTGGTGGGAAAGTTCTGTCAGGCGGGTGATGTATTGGTAGGCGCTTTTATCGTCACCCAGCGCGATGGTAAGTGCAACCAACTGATAGGTCGCCTTAAGCAACCCGCCCCCTTCGAGCGTCAGAAACGCCTGCTTCAACCCGTCCATCGCTAGAACGGCTCGCGCCTTAACATCGACAGCCGAGGCCTTCGAGAGTTCCATCAAATGCGCGATGCGCAAGTGATAGTTCGCCAGACGGAGATGCTCCAACGGAAGCGCATGGCGGTTGCACGTGAGGATCACTTCCGATGCGCTGATGGCCAGGTCGTAGCTGATCAGCGCGTCGGCAACCGTGCGTTGCTCGGTAAAGAAGCCGGACGAAATGCGTGAAGCGATGGCGACCCGCTGAGCCGTTCGCGAAATCATCATGTCGCGCGTGGGTTGCGAATGATGATGCAGCTTGAGTTTTTTCTCAGATGGATCGTGGAAATAGCTTGGTTCATTCGTTGCAAAAAAACATTTGGGGCACACGGCCACAGCCAGCAGGTGATAGTTAATGAAATCGCATTTGGGGGCAGCATGAATGTAGACGGGCAGATCGAAAAAGGTCTGATCGGTCAGAATCCTTCCGGTGCGCAGCACGAAGCGATCCAGCGCAACAAACGAATCATGAAAGGGGCAGGAAATCTTTCTGGCCAGCAGCGAATTGTTGCCCGGCACATGGCGGGTCGCACAGACTTTTGCGTCGTCGCTGGCATGATGCTCATGCTTCAGGCGTTCGGCCTCCTCCTGCGCTTCATCAAGCAGATCGACCATGGCCTGTCCGTGTATCGTTCGACTGACAACGCGAAACGCCCCGAGCGCCTGCGCGCGGGCGAGCTTGGACGTATCCGTGCCCGAGGGCACCATCAGGATGACGACGACTGCGCGCGTACCGGGAAATCTTTGCAGCACTCGGATGACACTGCCTGCATCGGTGCGGGGGAGTTCGGTGTCGATGAATACGATATCGGGAATGATCTTCTTGGTCTGCTCGATCAGACTCGACCCGTCATTGCACACGCCCGCATGAAACCCAAGCGCGCTGGCAGCCACCACCAGCTCGGCTGCGGAGGCGCAGTCCGCGTTAGCGATGAGAATCTTGTGATTGCCAGCAGCCTGCGTGACAGTCCGCGCGGCAGACAGAGGGGTCGATAGTACAGCAGTCGACATACCTGATTGATCGGATCAAACGCCTGGCCGATCCACGTCCGATGGATGGAATAAGGGGAAAAAGCCGACTTCAGCGGGTTAACATGCGATGCCCCTGACGGTCGTCGGATGGCGTGATCGCATGCTGTACAGGTGGGCTATCGAGGATCCGTGAGGTTCTCAACCGCCAAGTCGCTAGGAAGTCAGGAGGGTGTAAAGATGCCCGCAGGTGGGTTGATAGTTATCGGGCGTTCGTTGATAGTCACCGGTCCATGTCTAAACGCACGACGGATTTTGATGTGCTTGTCGTTGGGGACCACCCGGCTGCGTATGTCGCTGCGGTGGCGTTGCGGGCAGTGGGGCAGGTGCGAGTACTGCATGTGACGGTCCCGGGCGAATCGTCGGGCGATCGGCTGACGCTTTTGAACCCGGCCGCGTTCTCCCTGTCGAAGGATCTCGAAGGTCTTGCCCGGAAGATCGAGACCACGCCCGTATATGGTCTGAAGTTCCTATCGCATCAGGGAGAAGTCTTCAGCGAACACCGGAGTCGGTCAATCCTGTCGCACGTCACCACGATGCGGGCGATGCGAGACGCCTGTCGTGCGCTTGCAGTTGCCCGAGAGGTGACGATGGAGCAGCCACGTACATTTCGATTGTCGTCTGTGGATGAGACCGGCGCGACGATCGACTGCGGGCGCGAGCAGTATCGCGCGACGATGCTCATCATCGCAACGCCCCTGGCCGAGGCCACGCGCAAGCAACTAGGGATGCCGGCCCGATGGGATCAGCAGAGCCTGTCGCAATGTTCGACGATGAAGCTGCGTGCGGGGAAGTCGATCGCGACCGACGGGCGAGTCATCCTCCCCATCTCATTGGATGTTGCCGGTTCGTTTGCCTGGGGGTGGATGCTGTGTCATGCGGGGGCGGTGCAGTTATCGGTCGTCCACGAAGGGGCGGGCGATAACCCCGTCGCGCCTGCAGTACTGATGCGCGGGTGGGTCGATATTCTCATCGAGCATGGGTTGGTCAAGCCCTTGGAAGTTTCCGAGGCAGCAGTCGAGACCACAGACCAACCCTTGGCCGGCGCTCTCGCGAACGAAAGCGTCGCCGACCGGACGTTGCTGATCGGCCCTGCAGGTGGTTTTTTGGCCGCCACGGGGGAGGAGCTCTATCCCAGCCTGTGGAGTGCGATGATCGCTGCCGATGTCGCGCGCAAAGCGCTGAAGGAGCGGCATCTTCAGGACGCGTTGCAACCGTTCCGATCAAAATGGCGAACGACGTTAGGCGAGTACCTGCGTGGCCCGCAGCAAAACCTGCGATTCTTACTGCCGCTCGTCTATCGAAATCAGGTAATGACGACACGCATGACCGAAGCGATTTTGAACGGGAAGAGCGTCGTCCGATAAATGGTTGGCCCGATAAAAAGTGAGCGTTGATTTCTGTGGAAGAGAGAAAGTGTTAATCTGAGTCAGATAGATAACATGGGATAGATATCCGTAGCGCAAGAAATGTAGAAATTCCTGAATTTTATGCGCTGACCCTAGGCGACTAAGTCGTAAGATGGGCGTGGATATGAAGTTGCGAATAAATTATATATTCCTCTTGTTCTTCAAGAGAGCGCAAACCCTGGGACGATAAAAACAGGGTCGGGATGACACTTACAACCGATCGGTAACGGGCGACGGAGTCGCCCGGCCAACCCGAGGAAACAATGTACCGGGATCACACCATGAGCCAAGTCAACGGAATCGCAACCAACACCCCTGTTCAGCGAACCCTCAACGCCCCTGTGCAGAAGAGCATCGCCAGCGATGCACCGAAGCAACTGCCCGCTGTCGACAAGGTCGAAATCAACGGCATTGGGCACCTGCTCAGCGCGCTGAAAGCCAACGACGTCCGAGTCGATAAGGTCGCCGACATCAAGGCTGCCCTCGCGGCGGGCACGTATGAAGACGACGCAAAGCTTGACGGCGCGATCGACAAACTGCTTGATGACGTGTTGAAGTGACGTGTGCCCGACCGCGGACCCCGGCTTTCGACTTCATCAAGTGTGATAATCGGCGTTGATCGTGACGTATTCCTTCGAGAAATCGCAGGTCCATACGGTTGTAGATTGATCGCCTAGTCTGCAGTCGAGTTTGACCAACACTTCTGGCGCCGCCAACGTTGCGCTGACCTTGCCCGCATCGAAGGGGACAGGACGGCCTGATCGAAAAACGGGTGTGCCCTGGAGCAGCAAAGTCGCACGCTCAGGGTCGAACGGAACACCCGCCAAGCCCGCGGCGCTGACGATTCGGCCCCAGTTCGGATCGTTTCCGTGCATCGCGCATTTGACGAGCGGACTGTTTGCGATCGCGCGAGCAATCGCGCGGGCGTGCTCGACTTTCGCGCAACCTCTGACTTCAATTTTCACGACCTTTGTCGCGCCCTCCCCGTCGGCGGCTATTTGATACGCGAGTGATTGCGACACCTCCGCGAGCGCCTGCGTGAACGATTTCAACGACGCGCCCACACTCACTTTCGCCCCCGAAAGGCCCGAGGCCATGAGGACGGCAGTGTCGTTTGTGGAGGTGTGATCGTCGACCGTGACCGCATTAAAACTGGTGTCGGTCGCCTGCTGCATCAAGCGACGCAGCAGCACAGGCGAGATCGAAGCATCCGTCGTGAGATAGGCAAGCATGGTCGCATGAAGGGGCCGCCTGCGACCAGTCCGCGGACCTGTTGAAGCGGACCGCTTCGCTGCAACGCTCGGTCGAAGGTCGGCCGGCGTGTCCACCGACATGCGCGGGCCGATCATTCCTGATCCCTTGCACACTCCTGCAAGCGTGACCACCTGCCTGCCGATCTTGAATCGAACGCCAGCCGACTTGCGCTTGAGATCTGTGGTGAGGATGGCGTCGGCAAAGAGCAGGGCGTGGTCGCGCGATGACCCGAGTGCGTGCCCGGCTTCGACGATGCCCCGTTCCAGCTTCGACATGGGGAGCATGTGGCCGATGATCCCCGTCGACGACGGGAGGAACTCACCGGGCGAATATCCTGTGACCTCGGCAGCCAGCTGGCACATCCGACGCGCGTCTTTTTCGCGCTGCCGGCCGGTGCAGGCGTTGGCGTTTCCTGCGTTCACCACCACCCCGCGCAACGTGCCGCCGGCGAGATGTTCACGACCCACTTTAATCGGGGCAGCGAATACCTTATTGGTGGTGAAGACTGCCGATGCGCTGGCGAGTTCATCACACAAGAGCAGACCCACGTCAGGCTGATTTCGACTGCGGATCCCAGCATAGACCCCGGCTGCCTTGAACCCGCGCGGACTGAGCAAATGAATCTCGGGCATGCGTACTCCAATGAAAGCGTGGAGCGTACGCAAAATGCCCCGTCAGGTCGAACGCGCGAGGTTGCCGATCCCAGCGAAGGCGAGCAGAGGCACACAAAGCGTCGCACTGGATCGATCTCGATACAGGATAGCCTGGCCGTCCGCCGATCAAGCTGCTGCGGTTTCTGGAGAGGGCTTTGCGGTACGCTGCCTGTCCCAGTGCTTTTTCTGACGCTCTCGCACTGCCGGCGCGACGGGGTTGGTTTTGATGAACTCGGCTGTGTGCTTGACCAAGCGGAAAAACTCCGGGAAGTCCTCGCTGAACAGGTACAGGCTGTGCTTGCGCAATTCGTTGGTTTTGCTATCGCGCTTGCCTTCAGTGAGGATGAGATAGTGATTCCCATTCTTCGCCTGCTTCAACTGTGCAGCATACGTGCGCGGGCCAACGGACTTGAAGAAGTCCTGGAATAGGATCGGATCGTCAGACGACTTCTGCCCCTTGCCCCCGCCAGCAATGGGTTTGGTGTTGAGAACCTCTTTGTCAGATCGGCGCTGATCGGACCCCGGTATTGTCCGCAGCGTTTCAGCCCCGCGGGATGGTGGAATCCGATGGCCAGTTGACACCCGAGAGGTGGGTAGCGGACGCGTCACGGTTGATGCATGCGATGCGGCAAGGGGACGGGAATAGGGTTTTGCGCTGAATGACATGCGGTATTCCTTTCAAGGCAAGTAAGAAGTGTCGACCACTGAGCCCGCTGACTTTCTGCATACAGGGTTCATAAGTTTTAGTGACGGCCCCTGTCATGCGGGGTCAAACCGATGGGCTATTAATGTTTTTGACATGCGCCACGCGTTGCGAGCGGACAGAACGCTCAATTCGTATAGCTGCGCAATACGCCAATGACCACGCCTTGGATACGACAACGCCCGGCATCGAGGATACGCGGTTCCATTGTGCTATTGGCTGGCTGCAGGCGAATCTTGTTACCCGGCTCGCGATAAAACCGCTTGAGCGTCGCCTCGCCGGTGTCGAGGAGGGCAACAACCTGCTCGCCGTTGCGGGCAGTTTCGCGCCTTTCAATGACGACGAAGTCACCGTCGCAAAGATGATCGTCGATCATGCTTTCGCCACGCACCTTCAGGACGTAGACGCCGTTGCGCGAATGGAACAATTTCTCCAAATCAAGCTCCTCGCGATTTTCAATGGCTTCGATGGGTGAACCGGCAGCGATGTTGCCCAGGAGCGGGAGCTTGGTGGAACGATTTTCGTCCGGAAGTTTTTCATCCGAGATAATCTCGAGCGAGCGGGCCTTGTGCTTGTCACGTCGAATCACGCGCTTTTTCTCAAGCGCCCCAACATGTTCAAAGATTGTCACCTTGCTCGTCCCCAACTGGTCTGCCAACTCCTGCATGGTTGGGGCGTAGCCATTGAGATGACGATAATTTCGGATGGCAACGACTACATCCAACTGCCTTGGGGTGAGATTCATAAGGGGCTCCGGAGTGTTCGGGTATTGTATGTGGGTGACATTACCCTAACATCGGATGTCGTGTCAATAGTGGTAAAATTATTTTGTCCCTAATTCTTGGCAAGTTCTCCATGGTGTGTCGCAGGAAAGTAGATATCGGACGTCGACACCGGCGAGGGTGCATTTCCCAGCAGTCGACAGTCGCCGTTCCTCGCTAGGCACCTCGGGCTATGGACCGTTGATTCCTGACTACGGCCTCCCCCCAAACTTTGCCGATAGACAGGCTATGGATCTGACAGCCGCCATCTCTAATCTGCAGCAGGCCAAGGTGATAGGGCAGGTGCAGATGGCGGTCGCGAAGAAGGTGCTGGACAGTCAGCGGGCTCAGGGGGATGCAGCCGTCAAGCTCATTGAGGCCGCGTCGCGCGGGGCAGGGCAGGCGGGGGACGCGCTGGCCGCCAAGGCCACTGGGCTAGGCGGGTTGCTGGATACGCAGGGGTGATCGGGTCCATCGATAGCAACTGGATAAAAAAAAGCGGAGGCGATCCTTTTTGGGGATCGCCTCCATTTTTTTGTTGGCTCAAGGCCGGTCGTAAGCCGAATTCTGTTTCGACGGCGCATCATCCGAAGAAGAGCGCAATCGATACGATCATTTCTCTGGGATCCTGGTTGCCCAGAACCTCAAGCGACCTACCCGCACCGATTGTCCGCCGGCGAGTTTTGCAACACGTCAGACGGATGGATGTTCGGACCGAACACGCGCCAGAAGCGCTCGCTGCATATTTGGTCTTGCTGCCGGTGGGGTTTGCCTTGCCACAGGTGTCACCACCTGCGCGGTGCGCTCTTACCGCACCATTTCACCCTTGCCTGAGGAGTTGCCGGTTGTCAGTTGTTAGTTTCCAGCAAGGCATTTTCTGGCAACTAACAACTGGCAACTGACAACTCCTCAGGCGGTTTCTTTTCTGTTGCACTTTCCGTCGGATTACTCCGCCTTGGCGTTACCAAGCACCGTGTCCATGTGCAGTTCGGACTTTCCTCATCCCTCTTGCGAAGGACGCGACCGTCACACCTGCCTCTGAGCCAACGCGCTTGATTATACACGACCTATCGCGCACTGTGTGGGACTTGTCCGGTGTGTCGTCCGGCTGGCGGGTCGTGATGCAGAGGAACATGGAAAAGCAGGTGCGATCCAAGCCGAACCCCAAGCCCAAACCGGTCGAGCCGGAAATCTCCGATCTCAAAGGCGTCCCCATCGGTCGAGCGTCGGATGAAGATCTCATGCGACGCACCCAACAAGGTGATCGCAACGCCTACAGCCTTCTTTATGAACGCTACAGCGGGTCGGTGCTGTCCTATCTTTATCGCATGCTGGGGAATGTCGAGGATGTCGAATCGATCGGGCAGGAAGTGTTTCTCCGCGCGTTCCGGTTCGCCCCCACCTATCGCTATCCGCAGAAGCTGTCGACGTGGCTTTTCACGATCACACGCAATCTCGCGATCAACCATTCGCGCAGGCGCAAGCGAAGCCCCGTGCGGAACATCACCGAGCTGAATCTGGAAGGCGTGGACATGAACGGCGATCCGCTGGACGTCGCCACCCGGGCCACCGACGATGTCGAAAAACGCGAGGAAATCGCCCGCGTGCTGAAGGCGCTCGTCGACCTGCCCATGGATCAGAAAGAGGTGATCGTGTTGGGCATTTTCCAGGACCTCAGCTATGCCGAAATGGAAGACATCACCGGCACCAAGGCCGTCACCCTGCGTTCACGCATGTTTCATGGATTGAAAAAGCTGGCGAGGATGATTGGTGGGGACGGTGAAGGGGAGGCGGAGGCCGGGGGCCGAAAGTAGCGTTCGGCGGTCGTAAGGCCGAGGTTGCTGGTCGACGAGCATTTATAGGGAATATCTTTAAGTTCAACCCGCAACCCCGAACCCCTGCTTTAACATGACCGAATCCGACATCGAATCCGACGCCTTCCTGAAGCTTCTGACGGAGGCGATGCGCGCCGGGCCGGGCAGTCCGGAATGGCGGCAGGCGGTGGAGAGGGTGCGCGCATCGGGGGCGTCGGGAGAGGAATATCAACTGCTCCTCACGGCCCGCGAGCACCTCGAAAGCGGGAAGGAATATCGTTCCATCGGTGCGGGGCCTGACTTTACCCGTAAGGTGATGGAAGGCCTTGATGCCGACGCAAACGCGTCGTCGAGGCCGGGCTTCGACACCACGCGCGTGGTGGCGGGGTTGGGTGGAATGCTCGTGGTCGGGGTCATTGTCCTGGTGGCTATGCTCTGGTGGAAATCGTCCGATGCGACGAACAGACAGGATCTGGCAGCGCTCTATTTCCCGACCACGACAAGCTTGAGTACCTTCGACAGTTTCACCCCCGATGGTTGGCGGAAAATCGGCATGCTTCCGGTCATCGTCAAGCGAGGCTTGCGACCGCAAAGCGCACCCGCCAGCGCGGGTGAAGTGGCCGGCGGGGGGATCGTCAGCGCGGTCGCGCTCCCGACATCGGTCGCGTCTGCAGTCGAAGTGACGCTCGATGCTTCAGCCGTTTCGGAAGATGTCGCTGCCCAGATATTCCTCACCGATCAACCCCAGTTCTCTGAGGACCGTGCGACCAGCGACCATGAACTCGTATGGCTGGCCAAGGGCACAGACGTGCGCGTGATCACCCCCGACGGCAAAGTCGTCTCGCCCGCACAAACCCTTCCCGCGTCGGCTGGTATCGTCGTACGCTTCGTCGTGAATAAAACCCACATCATCGTCAGCAGCAATAATACGACCCTCTACACCGGCCCCCATCAACTTGATCCTGCCAGGCCCCACCTGGTAGGCATCCGATTTCTGATCAAGCCCGGCGTCGAGCCAGTCTCACCCGCAATCACGTCCGTACGATTTCTGGGGTTGGGGGAGAAGTAGGCAACGAGTTATCGAGAATAGCGCAAAGGCTATTGACAGTTCAATAGACTAAAGGCTATGGTATTGCTTGGAATGTTTTGACAACGGTGGACTTCGAAAGTTAGTTCGAGAGTTTAGACGACGCTTCCCAGATTGAGATCGTTGGAAAAGTTACACTGCTCAAGACGTTTGGGCCACACTTGCGTCGGCATCATGCCGACACGTTGAATGGATCAAAGCACGCCAACATCAAGGAGTTGCGAGCGAGTACCGGACGAAGTGTGCTAAAGCATTTTCGCGCGACTTGTAGCGTCTTGGTTTAGCCGGGTCGCTTGCGGCCCGTGGCCCACGGGCCGCAAGCGACCCGGCTAAACGCTACGCTTCGACCGAAGATGCTCCAAGGATCGCTTTTGACTTTAATCCTCAGCGTAACGCGATTTTGCTCTTTGAAGGCGATAAAAGCGGTGTTGCGGAAGGTCGATTTTACAAACAGCTTATCACGAAAGCGGATCCACTATTTCGATATCCATCTTGGGCAGGATTCTCGATGAAGGGAATGGTGACGTATGGCCAAGTCATTTGATGTGCTGGCGAAAAGAGTGATGACCAAGCAAGCGTTGGAACTCGGCAAGCGTCGCGGGCGCGACTTGCTTTCTGAGATGCTCTTGTCCGAGATTCGAAAGATGGCGGGACATAGTCAGCAGGAACTGGCGGACGCGTTGGGGATCAAGCAGCCAAGTCTTTCGAAGCTTGAAAATCAGTCCGATATTCAGGTGTCGACACTCCAGAGATTGGTTGAGGCATTAGGAGGGAAGTTGGAAATCATCGCGCGGTTTCCGTCGGCAGAGGTTCGGATTCGACAATTTACCGGCAAGCGGGGACGTGCGGCTTGATGGTTCGATTCAGGCAGCTTCGATCAAATTTTCTGCTTCGTCTGTGTTTACGCTTGGGATCAAGTCTTTCTCCCGGACCTCCCTCCGCGAGTCCATAAATCGCTTCAGGATATCGTCGAACTCTGTCGGCGAACTGAACTTTCGCATCTCCTCTTTCAGCATTCCGCAGGGGTGCATGGTTTTGGCATACCAGCTGATGCGCTTGCGGAACTCGGAGATGGCCGAGCGTTCGCTGCGGTAGTGGATCAGATTATAAAAGTGCTTGCGAATGGCGGAGCATTTTTCTTCGAGCGTGGGTTCGGGGGGGATGATGCCTGTGGTGAGGTAGCTCCAGGTGTCGCGGAAGATCCACGGTTGACTGAGGGCGGCTCGGCCGATCATCACGCCCGCGCATTTTGTATGACGCAGCATGCGTTTTGCGTCCGCGGGGGATCGGATGTCCCCGTTGCCGATGACAGGGATATGCTTGGCAGCTGCGACCACCTCGGCGATCCCGTCAAGCCTGGCTTCGCCACTGAAACGCATCTCGGTCGTTCGCCCGTGGATCGTCACCATCTCCACGCCAGCGTCTTCCAATCGCGGAACCATTTTCGGCGCGACGATGCAGCTGTCGTCCCACCCAAGCCGCAGCTTGCACGTCAAAGGCGTGTGCTTGAGGGCCGATCGTACGCGCTCGACGAGCTTCATCGTCTTATCCGGATCGCAAAGCAGCTTGGACCCGCCATCACGCTTGGTGATTTTGTCGACCGGACATCCCATGTTGATGTCGACGACGTGCGCCCCGCGATCCTCCGCCCACCGCGCTGCCTCGGCAAGCAGGCCGGCATCTCCGCCGTACAACTGCATCGACAGTGGCGAATCTTCCTCACACGTGGCAGCCAGCTGCATCGAACGATAATTCTCGCGCAGCACGCCTTCGGGTGAGAGCAGGTCGCTGACGGCTAATCCAACGTCACCAAACGAGCGCGCGACCAACCGGAATGAGACATCGCAATATCCGGCAATCGGCGCGAGCAAAAGATTTGTCGAAAGTCGAAGCTTGCCGATCTGAAGGGGTGCAACGGTCACGATGCTCGACAGGATAAGGAATTTCACGCGTCTAGGAAGTGCACGCACCCAAACAAAAAACCCACGTCGAGCGTGCCGTGGGCCGACGCTCGACGTCCAGGTTAATTTCAATCTCCACAAATCAGTGCGTGTAGTGGCCGAGCATGGTCAGGATGAAAAGCTGTCGAATAGTCCGGGATCAGGAAGTCGCGCGGGTTTCAAATCCGGCGCGCCGCGGGCGAAGTTTACCGAACTTGCATATACCTGGGCAACGTAGCTGAGCCGATCGGCATCCGCGGGTCTCTTGTCCCACCTGATGCGCTTGATACGGGGGAACCGTAGTGCGTATCCGCCGGCATGGCGCGTTGAACGCTGAATCTGGTCACACGCAATCTCCAACACCACGCGTGGCGGGACCTGAAAAACACGCCCGTCGTTGCTGGTGGAGATGCTTTGAAACAGCTCGGTCAACTGCGCAATCTCCGCGTCGGTCACACCGCTGTAGGCTTTGCCGAGATTGACGAGTTTTGGCGTGTCATCTTCCCCACCATCCCACACTGCGAACGTGTAGTCGCTCAAACTTCCCCGCCGTTTCCCGTGACCAAATTCCGCTGCGGTCACGACGCAGTCAAAGGTCGGGAGATGCGTCTTGAGCTTGAACCACATCTGTCCACGCTTGCCGGGAGAATAGACCGAGGCCACATCCTTGAGCATAAGCCCCTCATTCTGCCGCTCGCGCGCGGCGTTGAAGGCACTGGCGATCTCTGCCTCGCTGGTGACCGGGACGGTGACCGTTCGCACGAGCGGCTGACCTGCAAGCAGCGCGTCAAGCGACGTCCGGCGCACGCTCCACGGGGCCTCCATCAGCACCGATCCATCCCGATACAGAATATCAAACGCAATGAAGACGGCAGGGTTTTCCTTGACCATGCGGGCGGTAAGGTTCTTACGACCGAGCCGGCGTTGGATGTGCTGGAACGGCAGGACCTGCCCGTCGCGCCACGCGACAATCTCGCCGTCGAGCAGAAACTCGCCGGGCAGTTGTTCAAGCTGCTGAACGACATCGGGAAAGCTCGCATCCGTGCGATCCATCGTCCGTGTATAAATCGCCAGACGTCCCGGTGATTTGTGCACCTGCGCGCGTATCCCGTCGAGTTTGTCCTCGGCAACAAATGTGCGATTGACCACCGCGAGCGCGGCGTCGGAAGCGGTTTCCTGTGGGGTGGCAAGCATGAACTGGATCGGGTGAAACAGTTTGAATCGCGCCTGATCCAGATGATCATTCCTGGCCAGAACGGCAAGGTCACCCACGTCACCCAGATACAGAAACGCCCGTTGAATATCAGCAATAGGCCGACCAAAAGCCTGCGCGATCGATGCAAGCAGAACGCCATCCTGGACCCCCGTTCGCAAGTCGCCCAGGATAATTTTGGTGATGTAGGCAGCTTCCCGCGCCGTTGAGGCGCCTGCCATGAGCTTCAGCAAGTGCGACCGCTTTCCGTCGAAGGTGCCGGTGGACGCGATGTGATCAAAGGCATTCGCGATGTCGGTCAGAATCAGGGGAGACGCGGATGGTGATGACGGGACCCGCCAGAGTTCACGCAACGCGTCACCGATCTCGCCGTGCCTGATGACGGAAGCGCGATAGACGGCGGGGTCGAGATGCAGCAGGTTGATTAAAACGTCTGACAGAATCGCGCCGCTCACGCCAAGTACGCGTTCGTCGGTCGCAATAAAGCTGCGTCCTGAGACGTATCGCGAGGCAAGGCGCAGGTCTTCATCGGTTAATGACCCAAAATAAGCGGCCAACAGCGCCTGTTTTCGCAGCTTGCTGCCCACCGAAGCGACCTCATCATTGACTTGGCAGAACGTGAGAAATGGTGCGGCCATGGCGGATTTTATTCATTCTGAGGTCCGGACGCAGAGGAAAATCTCGACTATCAAATTTGCGCGATTTCCAACGGTTTTCTGTGGAAGGTGCTCCTACGCGTGATATGATAATTATTCCGGTTGTGGGAGATTATTTTTGGGCACGGAGGTCAGTATGCGAAACGTCCAGATCGATGAGCGGATTCGTCTTCGCCACGACATTCCCCAGCAGAATCTGCATCGCGGGGAGATCGGTACTGTGCGCAGCATGTGGTGCGCGCCGCAGATCGTTTATGAGGTAGAGTTCGACCAGGTCGGACTCGACGATCACACCCGCGCGCTCTTGCTGGAGGATCAGGTCGAGGAACTTGTCGCGCCGTGCGGGGAAAGCGAAATCGCGGGCAACGTCGATTCATCGGTCTATTCAGCTTGATCGATTGCAGCCGCGATGACGCATAATTACACTCGCTTAACCAAGGCGACTAATCGCCCGGGTAAGGCGTCGCGAGCTACCCATTCAGATCCTGCGTCGCTTAATAGATACGCGCCCGCTTTCATGCCAGTCACCATGTCCAGTGTGTTGGCAACAAGATATTCCGCACCGCTTGCCCGCCGACTGGTCTGGCCGATCTCGATCAAATCGGGCGTTGATACGTCCACTTCAAGCTTGAACTTCACCAGCAGCCCGCGGTGCTGCCAGCGCGTGCGGAAGAGGTCGACGATTTTTTCAGTCGGGCGACCGGCAATCGCGAGGGCGGGGTAGGTCGATTTGATTTTGCCCGCCTGCACCGGTTTGACCCTCCAATTTTCCGATCCGTCGCTGGCTACGTCGCGCGTGAGGATTTCAAACGCCCCTGAGGGCGCGTAATCGCTGACGGCTGCGGACATGAAAACAGCATCGTAAGAATGAGCTTGCATGTGCTCGTCGATCAAGTTGACGAGATCGGCATGGGTCGTGAACGACGTTGCATGGATCGGGGCCGGTGCGCTGGTGACATGCGCGCGATTGCTGGTCAGCAGGTCCACCGAACCCAACGCTTTGGCAGCCATCGCAATGGCATACCCGGTGTTGCCGGTGAAGATATTTCCCCAGTCACGCACCTGATCGATGCGCTCGCGTGTGCTACCGGCTGTGATGAGGATGCGCATGTCCGACTAACCATCCCAAAAAACTTAAGACTGATCATCTAAGCAATCTTCATCGCTCTCGCCATTGTTTCACCGATGGTCGCCGGGCTGTCTGCGACGGAAATGCCTGCGGCTTTTAGCGCGGCGATTTTGGACTCAGCCGTGTCCTCACCGCCGGAGATGATTGCGCCGGCGTGTCCCATGCGTCGACCCGGTGGGGCCGTCGCGCCGGCAATGAAGGCGACCACCGGCTTCTTTACGTTTTTGCGGATGTATTCGGCAGCCTCGGTCTCGTCGCTTCCGCCGATCTCACCGATAAGGATGATCGCATCGGTGGCAGGGTCGTTCTGAAACATCTCCAGCAGCTCGATGTAATTCAGCCCCTTGATCGGGTCTCCGCCGATGCCGACACACGTCGTTTGCCCCATCCCGCGGGTGGAGGTTTGCCACACCGCTTCATAGGTCAACGTGCCAGATCGCGAAATAATTCCGACGCTCTTTTTCGATTTCGCATCCTTGGGAGAAGTGTGAATATATCCCGGCATGATGCCGATCTTGCATTCGCCCGGCGTGATAATCCCTGGACAATTCGGGCCGATCAACACTGATCCAGGCTTCTCCTTCAGATATGCCTTGACCTTGATCATATCCAGAACCGGGATGCCCTCGGTTATCGCGACGATCACCTTCACGCCCGCGTCGGCAGCCTCCATGATGGCGTCGGCGGCGAAGGGTGGGGGTACAAAGATCATCGTCGCATCCACACCCACCGCATCGACCGCCTGCCTCACGCTGTCAAAAATCGGAAGGTTGTTGACGTCCTTGGTGTCTCCCTTGCCGGGCGTGACGCCACCGACCATGCGCGTGCCGTAGTCGAGGCAACCCTTGGTATGAAAAGCGCCGGCGCTTCCGGTGATGCCCTGCGTGATGACCTTTGTGCTCTTGTTGACAAGGATGCTCATATTCAAACCAAGAGTACGGGGCGGTAGCGAGCCGGGCAAGCAGCGGGGCGATCTGATTCGAGACTGGCGTAGAAAGAACCAAAGGAAATACGAATCGACAAGTCGTTACGCATCAGTACGAATCAAACGCGTGAAGCGATGCACCACGCGTCTAACGATTGCCTGGATCTCCCCTGAGCAAAGTTTCGCCGTGGGGCTTGCCCCACGTTTCCCTCGCGAAAGCGCGGGGCAAGCCCCGCGGCGAAACCTGAGCTAGCGAATTTCATACAGAGCTTTCTTTCAACGCCTTAATCCTTCTCCTGCACCTCCATCAGTTCCCCCTTCATGTCGAACGCTTCCTTGCCGGATCCGCTCATTTCCATTCTGATCATTCCACCCGGCACTTCAGGAGATGACCAGATTTTGCCCGTGCCTTGCGCGCCCTCCATCCCTCCGGTGAATGTGATGACGTGACAGTTGTACGTTTTATCCCCGATGGTCACCTCTTCGTCTCCCACGAATTCAGTCGACCCCGTGAAACCTGGCGGAAGCTCACTCGATCGCTTCTCCGACATCGCTTCGATCTTCATCTTGTGCTTCTCCCCCTCACGCCGCCCGCCCATCTCGGTGACAGTCCACATGTTGATGACCACATATTCGGGCGTCACTTCGAGAAGCTCTGCGTGATTTTCCATGCCGAAGCTCGTCCCCTGGGCGGACATCGTAAACTTAAAGACGGTGCTGGTTCCGGGTTTGTGTTTCGACCAGCTTGCAAAGGCCGGGCTGGGAACCATTTCCTTTTCATCAGCGAGTGCAGGCGAAGCCAGAATTAACGCAGCAGCGAAGAGTGATGCAACTTTTTTCATGATGCTCCGGGTGGATGTGTCGCTGGATGTTGCCCGACGGAGCCCGCCGATGCAAGCGACGGATCGCACCGTCCTCGCTGGCTGCTCGCGGGGGACGATTATGGGTCTCACACAATTGTCGCTTGATCCACACGGTGTTTTGACCGAAGAATCGAGTGTGGGTCCGCTCCATCATTCTCGCTACACCGCACCCGTCGGTTTCCCGCGCGCTTCGGGGGCGCATCGGCGGGCTGGGTCTATCCTGATTTATACCGTCGTCTCGATGGGGTTCATCCTTGCGATGGTGTCCCTTGCAGTGGACGTTGGACGCGTGCAGCTGGCCAAGACCGAATTGCGCAGGGCGGCGGACGCGGCGGCACGGTATGCGGCGTCGGGGATCAGCAGCAGCACGCACATTGCCCGGGCACAGACCGCTGCGGCCGAAAATACCGTCGACGGCGCTTCACTTGCCTTGCTCACCAGCGATATCGAACTGGGCAACTGGACCGGCGGAGTCTTCACGGCAGCGGGCACACCTTCCAATGCGATCCGTGTGACGGCCCGACGGGCTCAATCACGGAGCACGGGCGTCAGGTTGTACTTCGCAGGTTTCATCGGGATCAACTTTTGCGACGTCTCGGCCGTCGCCATTGCCCAGGCAACTGCCAACACACCGACGTACGGCATTACAGGGTTGAATAGTGTGACGATCAACAGCGCCTCGGCGGGGACGGGTGAATACAACTCGGCCACGGGGACGTACACCAGTGGGGTGGTCTCCAACAGCGGGTCGATTGCCAGCAATGGGACAATCAGTCTGAATAAGAACACTTCCATCGGTGGAACGATTTATTACAACACGAAATCCGCGCCCACTGGTGGCACCGATTACGATGCAATAACGCGACTTTCCAGCACATTGACCGCCACCACTCCAACTGCCGGCAAAGCAGCGACGACGAACGACAACTCCAACGTCTCTAAAAGTTATCTGAGTGGCGGGAACTTCAGCATCGGGGGGAACAGCTCGCTCACGCTGCCAGGCGGAACGTACTACTTCGATACCTTCAGCTGCTCGGGCAACTCGCGGGTGACTTTCACGGGGGCGGCGACGGTCTACATTAACGGTGACGTCACCATCCGCGGAACGGTCAACACGCTGGGTAACGTCCCATCGAATCTCCAGATCAAGCTGCTGGCGGCCGCGAATTTTGACTTGAACGCAAAAGCAAATCTGTTCGCGCAGCTCGATTGTCCGACGAGCGACGTGTCGCTGCGCGGGAATGACGATCTGGTGGGCTCGGTAGTGGCAAAGACGATCGACCTGGGCGGAAACGCGAAGATCTTTTACGACACGGCCCTCGGCACAGCCGGGGGCGGGGGAACGTCGACCATATCGATGGTCGATTGAGTAAGTGCACTTCTTTTTGTTCGCCTCAAATTATCACTGCGGATGAGCGGGTTCCCCCGTTTGCGTGAATTGGATGGTGATACGCAACACGGTCTCGGCGGTCTTTTCTGGTCGATCTTGATTGTTCACGTCTGCGTCACTCGGGACGGGCTTGAAGCCGGTGTCGGTCGCATCCCTCAAGTCAGAATTAATTCAGGAACCGTCTGCGCAACTTTAGCTGCTGAACGGGTGAGCACGAACGCGGGGCGCGGCGATCAGCCGGCAGAGTCGTCATATCCTGCATAAACAGACAGATCGGACGGTAGAATCGAGGGAAAAATCAGTTGACTTCCTCTCCCCGGGATTGAATGCGGCGCATGTTTGTCGCGTCGTTGGGCTGACTCCCGGTGTTTACCAAAGAGGTTGTCATGAACCGCAAAAACAATCGCGGCGCGGTGATGGTTTATTCGATTATCGCACTATCAACCATGTGCCTGTTTGCGTCGCTCGGCACCGATTGGGCTCGCGTGCAGTTGGTCAAGACGGAGATGACCCGAGCCTGCTTCGCAGCCGCCCGGGCAGGGGCTGGATCGTTAGGCGGGGGCAGCGCGGCTGCACGGGCAGCGGCGAGAGATCAGATCGCGATGAACAAGATCGACGGGGTTGCGATCGACGTGCAGTCTGCCGACATTATCATCGGGCGATGGATGCCCGGCACCAAGACACTGGATACCACCGCAGCCAACCCCAACGCGGTGCGGGTTGTTCTCAATCGTCTTGCGTCGCGCAACAACGGTGTGGAGACGTTTTTCGCGGGCATCTTTGGACGAAAGACCGTGGACGTTTCGGCCCGCGCGACGGCTACCTATACGTCGCCCATCGATACCAATTACGATATCCCTGCAACGGCCAACCCGTGGCTGGCGGGCATGCCGGCCAACACCATCGCCAACCGGGTGAATCCGCACAGCAACCCGGACTGGTCGGCAGGCACGCCGGGTAAGGCGTCGGCATCTCCGGTGACTGTCACTGTTCCGCTCGTCCCTGGTCAGGAACTCAACTTCGGGAGCATTGCGGGCTATTCGAACAACGACGTGAACTACGACCCCAACGTGAACTATTCTCCCGACGGAAACTTTGGTTGGATTGTCAACAATCGCTATGCAACCGGTGGGTCGGGTGGTACGGAAAACGGGCTGGGCGATCTGCGCTGCCCGATCAACGCGGTCGTCGGTATCTTCCTTGGCGACGAGCAGCCCGATGCGTCGGCAGCGCCCACCAATACACTGGTCTACGCTGACGCAGCATCCCGCGACTTTGCAACGGTCCGGCCGATTCTGAAGCAACCATTCTTCATCGGCGACGGATTACGCAACGACGGCCGTACCATCCAGCATTTCATTATCCCTGCCGGTGCGACACGGTTCTATATCGCCCAGATGGATGAATACGAATGGAACAACAACCGCGGGGTGCGAACGTTTAAGATCACGCAGCCGGGCCGAGTGGATTCGGTCGAATAAAGATCAGATATGAATAACGACAGAGGGGGCAACATTCGCCCCCTCTGTCGGATTCCGTCGGTCGAAATTATCAAGCCACGTCCGCCAGTCGCTCGGGCTGATACTGCGAAGTCCCGATCTCGGTCGAGGACGTTTCGCTCTTTTGCTGGATCAACTGGTCGATCAGTTGTTCGATATGCCTTGCGGTCTGGGCGAAGCTGAAGTGCTGGTTCACGCGGTCGCGCATGAGTTTACCCAGTCGGCTGCGATAGAGGGGTTCACGGACAAGCTTGCTGACGCGTTCGACATACGCATGCGAATCGCGGGTGCCGATCGCGCCTTCGGATCCGACAAACGCCGCTGCCTGGGCCTGGGCAGGTGACTCTCCTGCACGCATCGCGACAACGGGCTTTTCCATGCTCATCGCCTGCAATACACCAGTCGCGCCGGCATGGGGATATTCCGCGAGATAGACATCGGCAATGCGCAGGAAGCCGGGCAGGTCTTTGCGTTTGCCAGTCCAGCCCACGCGCTTGGCCACGCCGGCTGATTCAAACTTGCGCTTCTGCCAGGCGAAGTCCCCTTCACCGACTGCAAGATAGATGACATGCGGATGCGAGCGCAGCACCGAAATCAGCGTCTCGACAAACTCTTCAGAGAGCGTCGAGTCCAGGTCATTCCCGGCAGTCGCGAGCACGACCGCAGCCTCGGGGATACCGTACGCGCTGCGCAGGGGCGCGGGGGCGAGCACCTCATCGGTATCAATGCCTTCGAGGACAAAGCTGGTCTCGATATTGCGTGTCTGCCAATACGACTTGTCCGCATCGAAGCGGTTTTGATCGACATATGTCACGCAGTGCATGCCTGCCGAGTAAAGCGGTGTCTTGCGACACAGGTTCACCTTGACCCGCGCCACGTCCCAGTTTGCCAGCAGCGCCGCGATGGGGTCGGCCTGGGTGGTGTCGAATATCACGACATCAATGTGTTCCTTGATCAGCTGGTTGGCCAGCTCACGCGCGGACGAGACGATATCCCCGTCAACCGGCGTTAGCCATGCGGGTGCTTTCAGGCGGTTCAGGGCGTCGATCGTTTCCTTACCCCGCTTGCTGCTGCCAACGACGTACGACCCTTGCGCGAAGAGCTGTTTTTCATGTCGAACAAAGGCTTCGGTGCTGAAGACCTGAAGCTTGAAGCGCTTGGCATCGTGATACTTTGCAAGGCTCAGAACCGACTTACTCGTCGAGTCGTCGTCGGCAATCCCGGACACGAGATACGCGATCTTCGTCTGCTTATTATTCCAGTCCGCCCGCTCGGTGGGTTGAAAGCCAATAAACTGCGACGCCCGCTCAAATTGTGTCGCCACAAACTGGCAGGTTTCCCGGTCTGCCGTGTACGCGCCGCCATGCTGCAGATCGTAGGAGATTCCGTTTTGGATGGCTTCAAGGCCCAGTGCATTCTCTCGGCGGGCGATCGCGCTTGCGCCGAACTTTACGACCGGGGCGCAGCGGGTGTCGGTCAGACCCAAGAATCCCGACACGCTGACGAACTGGTTCAGGACTTTTTGATCCGAATAATCGATTGCTTCCAGGCTTTGCAACATGTGCTGCTGCGCCCGACGCAAGTCGAGCATGGCATGGGCGTGGTGGGCCAGGAACTTTTCTGCACTGTTGGATGATTCCTGATAGACGTCGAGCAAATCCGGGTCGATCAATTCTCCCTTATTGACGCGATCAACCAATTCCATGAGTGACGGCATACTGAGCTCCCGATCAAATGATTAAAGACAGCACCACTGGCGTTGCCGGCGACCGGCCGGCAAATCTGCTGGGCAAAACAGCGACCCTGTGGGGTGATGCATTGGTTTTATCGGGCGCAGGACGTGAAACACATCAGTGCTAAAGCATTCCGGTGATTATCGGAACCAGATCGACGGAGTACCTCGAAGGTAACGGAGGAGGGCGCCGGTCGCGCCAGCCCACATAAGTGATATAGAGCAATGCATTTACGGCCAAAAACTTCTACGCTGAGGGCGTTTGGATGCCTGTTAATTTGAATCCCCCTGAAAAGGTGGTAGAATTGCCGGTTCCTATGGCAACCCGACTAAAAGCCCGTCGTACTCCGACTCGACGGACCGCAGCCCCTCCGACTCGCTCGTCGCCGCTTTCCAGGCCCATCCATCGCCGGATCGATCCGCGAAAGCACCTGCACGCGGAGGTTGTCGAGGCACCGGTCGACCCGTCTCAGTCAGGTGGATACTTAAGGGCGTTGCGCTACCTGGCTACGTTGTGCGATTACGAGCACCTGCGCATCGTTCGATACACGACGCAAAACTTTAACCTCGACCGCATGCGAGCCTTGCTCAAAAAGCTGGGCAATCCGCAGGAGGCGTTCCGGTCGGTCCACATTGCCGGAACCAAAGGCAAGGGAAGCACTTGCGCGATGGTTGCGTCGATGTTGCAGGCCTGTGGATACAAGGTCGCGCTGTATACGTCGCCGCACCTGGTCGACATCCGCGAGCGCATCCAGGTCAATGGCGAAATGATCCCCCACGCGGACTTCGCGCGGCTGATTCGCCTGGTTGAACCCCTGGTGAGCAAGATCAAGCCTTGCCCGACCTATTTCGATGTCCTGACAGCAGTTGCATTCAAATACTTCGCCGATGAGAAGGTCGATGTCGCCATCGTCGAAACTGGTCTGGGTGGCCGGCTTGACAGCACCAACGTGCTCAAGCCCGAAGTGACAGCCATCACCAGCATCTCCAAAGATCACATGGCCCAGCTGGGGCACACGCTCCCCCTGATCGCTGCCGAAAAAGCGGGCATCTTTAAGACTGGCGTGCCTGCCATCACCGTGACACAGGACCCGGAGGTCGAGCAAGTCCTGAAACAGGTGGCCGAGCAGATCGGTGCGCCGTTTGATGTCACCGGCAAGAGCATCGAGTTCAGCTATCGGTTTGAGTCAAGTCGAATGCTCGGCCCGCACAATCGTGTGTGCCTGACGACGCCCAACAGCAAGTTCGAACACTTGGCTGTGCCGTTGCTCGGCGAGCACCAGGCCATCAATTGTGGCCTGGCGTTGAGCATCATCGATCGCTTGAAGACGCGCGGTCTGGCCATTAACGATGCCCGCGCGATGGAAGGTCTGGCCAAGACCACCATCCCCGGCCGGATGGAAATGGTCAGCACGACCCCGCGTGTCGTCGTCGATGCTGCCCACAACGCCGCCAGCCTTGACGCAGCTATGCGGGCGATCGGTCAGCATATTCCGTACGATAGCATGGTGGTCATCTTCGGTTGTTGTTCAGACAAAGACGTGTCCGGCATGCTTGAGCGCATTACGTCGGGTGCTGACAAAGTGATCTTCACCAAGGTCAACAACATCCGCAGTGCCAACCCAGATGAACTGGCTGCGCGATATACCGAGCTTTACGGCAAAATGGCCCAGGTCGCCCCCACACTGGAACAGGCACTAGCCATCGCTCAGCGAGCGGTCACCAAGGAAGACCTCATCTGCATCACAGGCAGTATGTATTTGGTTGGCGACGCCAAACGCTACTTCACCGCCAAGGCAAAGCTAGCCGAGGAAGCCAAGGCGTTGGCAGGCAATACGTGATGGGCTATCCAGTAGCTTTACAAAGTTTCGCCGCGGGGCTTGCCCCGCGCTTCCGTCGCGCGGGTGGCACGGGGTGCAAGCACAGGTGAGCAAGGAAAGTCAACATCCACCCGCCAGGTAGAGCATAAAAGGCAGACACGCTCACACGACGAAATCGAGGGGTCAGCCCCTCCGCTAAGCCTGACCGAAGTAAGCTCTCCGAGCAACAACGCATTCCTACGGACCACGGACCACGGACCACTGACCAACCCCCATGTCAATTTACATGGATCACAACGCCACTACGCCGGTTGATCCGCGCGTGTTTGAGGCGATGCGACCTTACTTCACCGAGACGTTTGGGAATGCCGCCTCGCGCGGGCATAGCTTCGGATGGGCTGCCGAGGCTGCCGTTGATCGGGCACGCGAGCAGGTCGCCCACCTCATTAACGCGCGACCGGATGCCATTGTCTGGACCAGCGGCGCGACTGAATCGAACAATCTTGCGATCAAAGGCATTGCGGGCGCTCACGCCTCGCGAGGCCGGCACATCATCACGCAGGTCACCGAGCACAAGGCTGTGCTTGATCCTTGCAAGCGCCTGGGAAAGAACGGTTACGAGATCACCTGGCTGAAGGTCGACGCACGCGGGCAGGTCAACCTCGATCAACTGCGCGACGCATTGCGTGATGACACGATCCTGGTGTCGATCATGTGGGCCAACAACGAGATCGGTACGATCCCACCGGTCCGCGAGATCGGCGCGATGTGTCAGGCGCGGGGAATTCTTTTTCACACCGACGCCACGCAAGCCATCGGGAAAGTGCCCATCGACGTGATGGCCGACCACGTTGATTTGCTCTCGCTCAGCGGGCATAAGTTTTACGGGCCAAAAGGGTGCGGATGCCTCTACGTCCGTAATAAGCCCGAGAAGATTTTCCTGACACCCGAACTGGATGGCGGGGGGCATGAACATGGATATCGCAGCGGGACGCTGAATGTCCCGGGCATCGTCGGCGTTGGTGAAGCTGCAGCACTGGCGAGCCAGGACCTGTCAACCGAAATCCCGCGCCTTCAAGCCCTGCGCGACCGCCTGCAGACCGGAATTGTCGAGCAGCTTGCAGACGTGAAAATCAACGGCGACGAGGCCAGCCGACTACCCCACATGACCAACTTATCGTTCGCCGGCGTCGAACACGACCACCTGATCGCGGCCCTCTACGACATCGCCGTCAGCACCGGCTCGGCCTGCACCAGCGCCAGCCTGGAACCCTCCTACGTCCTCCGCGCCATCGGCCTCCCCGACGCCCTGGCGTTCCCCTCATTAAGATTCGCGTTAGGAAAATCCAACACGGTTGAACAAGTGGATTACGTGGTTAAACGGGTGGTGACAACAGTGCGAGAGTTAAGAAAGCTTGGATAACAGGTCGCAAGGTTTCAAGTCCTTTGCCCCGTTACAACGGTTGCAACCACCCATAGCCGTGATGGAGAAAAAACGGAGGCGGTAGGATTCGAACCCACGGTACCCTTACGGGCACTCCGGTTTTCAAGACCGGCGCATTCAACCGCTCTGCCACGCCTCCGAGGCGAAGGTGCAAGTATAGCGTTGTGCCTATTCTGCGTCAAAACCGCTGTTTTTATGCACGTTTCGTGGCCATCGCCCAAGTCACTTGAATCACTCGATCAAATCTCATCGCGCATATCCAAGTCCGGCAATGTCCTGCGAAGACCGACCTATGGTGGCACGGTGCATACGGATTCAAGCCACGGTAGTCTCCACAAGCAGGGTCGCAACAACCAAAAAGAACATGGAGGTACTACAGTGTTTTACGATCTATCCGTCGTTATTTGATTCAAATCGACGAGCACATGTTCATCGGCAGTCAGGGCAAGCGGATGCCTGGGGAGATCGAGAATCGCCGGGCCTTGGGTAACTTTTCCCTCGGCACTGAAATGAGAGTTGTGACATTTGCATAAAAAAGATTGATCGTCCTGGAGGCGAACTTTGCACCGCTTGTGCGTGCAGATGGAGGAGATTGCGTACAGCTGCTTATTGCGATGGATCAGAAAAAAACCTCGATCGCGATGACTGTCGTAGACGCGCGTTTCCTTGAACATTTCGAGTGGTCCTGCGTCGATCGGTTCAACAGAATTGGTCGCAGGTTGATCGGCAGCGAACATGTTGCATGTCGCACAACCGGTAGCAACGCTGGCGGAGAGGATGATAAAATCTCTGCGATTCATGGTTACTCCTTCATGTCGAGGTGATCCTTCCAGACGATACCGGCGGGCTGGGTGGTGGATTCGGCGGCAGCGTGAATGGTGCTGGGGATGGCGGCAGGTTCGACGGCTGGCGTGGCAAACGGGTCCGAAGCTCCGAAACTCAAAACTCCCCCGATATGACCTTGGAGCATCAGACTGCCGAGCACTACGGTTGTCACCAATAGGTACGCGATTGTTGGCGCAGTTTGTTTGCGAAAACTCTGCCACCGCCACAATGTCAGTCCCACCAGCACAAAGGCGGTCGCTGTGCCGAGCCATTTATGCACATTCATTTGCGGGTCATCCGTCGGCGGCATCGTGCGCAGCCAAAGCCATCCGGCGATCACTGTCAGAGGCGTGATCAGTGCGGCATAAAGCATCATCCACCACGCAGCGGACGTGAGCGATTCTTTTTTCAATCGTTTTCCCAGAATATCGCTGATGAGCGATGCGGGAACCAATGCCGCCGTGAAGTTCACAAGGATCGGGTGAATCGGTGGGACACTGATTCCCAATGGGAAGGATTCCGACCATGCAAGCCATTGTGAAATGATCATGCCTGTGCCCGGCAAAAAATGAACAGAAGTGAAAGGATCGTGCTGCCGGCGATGATCCGGCAGCACGACCCAAGTAACGGCGATTGGAGTTACTTCTTCTCCATTCCGGGCATGTCCTTCATGTCTTTATCCTTGTCGCCCATCATTTTGTCGCCGTCCGTCTTCATGTCCTTCATGCCTTTTGCATGATCCTTCATGTCATCTCCACCCATCTTGTGATGTTCGTCGTCGAGGGCGATTTCTTTCCAGTGTTCGCCGTCTTTTACGTAGGCCTTTTTCACGTCAATGGCGTGTTTCTCGTCATATACGACGCCTTCAACCTTGATGGTCTGGGCGGCATACGGTGCAAAGACTTTCGGGTTGGTCAGCATGATGAGGGCGTCGTCTTCGCCTTTGCCCTCGGGCAGAATGCCAGCGGGAATGCCGGTGGCCATACACTTCTGGGCGCACTCCGCATGATCCGTGCCCTTGGCATCGCCTTCGCTGGCGGTGAAGCAGGCCATGTCGATCACTTCACCTTCGATGGTGACGATCTTCTCATCATTAACGTCCTTATGCTTGCCCTCGTGAGCAAACACACCAGCCGACAAACCAGCGGCAACGATTGCGCCGCCCAACAGAACAGAAATACGTTTCATAGCAGACTCCTTGTAAAGTGCCGTGAAATCCATCACGGCTTGGTTTTCAGTCGAGTTCAACTTATTTTTTGATGACCAGCTTCATCCCACACTTGGGACATTTGCCCGGCGCATCACGGATAATTTCCGGGTGCATGACGCAGGTGTAAACCGCGGTTGCCGCCGGGGCGGTCGCGGGAGATGTTGCCTGTGCGGGGCTGCCGTGGTTGTGACCTGAGGTCACCGCGCCTGGCGTAGCTTTTCGCGCCGCCGGTGTGGTTTTGGTGTTGATGTCCACGCCGTCGCGACGGAGTTGACCTTCGGTTGCCACGACCGCCAGCGAACCCGGAGGGTCGACGTACCAGCCGGGGTCTTCATAGCTGGCGATGTTTTCGCGCACCTTCAGAATCGTGAACATCCCGCCCATGGTGATGTAATCCTTGGGCGTCCGTTCGCCGAGCATGGGGATGCTGTTCTCGGGCACGTCCATGCCCATGTCGCCCATGTCGGCCATGCCGGCTTCGCCCATCGTCATGTAGCCGGGCAGGAGCGTGCGGACGCGCTCGTCGAACCCTTCAGGCTTGATGCCGACGGTGTTGGGGATACCGTGGCCCATCTGGTTCATCACATGATGCAGCATGTGGCAATGCATGACCCAATCTCCCGGATTGTCGGCGACGAACTGAATCGTCCGCGTGCTGCCGGTCGGCATGATGACGGTGGTTTCCGGCCACTGCCCGACCTCGGCGATTCGTCCGCCGTCGGTCTCAGTGACGTAAAAGTGGTAGCCGTGCAGGTGGATGGAGTGGTGGCTCATCATGCTGAGATTACCCAGCCGGATGCGCACCTTCTCGCCGAGCTTGCAGACCAGCGGGTCGGTGCCGGGGAACGACTTGGCGTTGAAGGTGAGAACGTTGAAATCGGTCATCTCGTTCGGATCCGGGCGATAGGTGCCGGGGTCGATCTTCCATTCGCTGCTGAGCAGGACGAAGTCACGGTCGGGGCGGTCTTCCTTCGGCACGTCGCGCGGGTGGACGACGATCATGCCGATCATTCCCATGGCCATTTGCGTCATCTCGTCGTGATGGCTGTGGTACATCAGCGTGCCGTGCTGGCGGAGAGTGAATTCGTACACATAAGTTTCGCCAGGCTGGATCGAGCGTTGCGAAACGCCGCCCACTCCGTCCATGCCACTGGGCAGAAGCACACCGTGCCAGTGTACGGTCGTGGCGGCGGCGAGCCGGTTGGTGACGTAGATGCGCACGCGATCGCCTTCGACGACTTCAATCGTCGGCCCGTGAACCTGCCCGTTGTAACCCCAGCAGATGGCCTTGAGTCCGGGCGCGAACTCGTGCTCGACTTCCTCGGCGATCAGGTGCATGACTTTCACGCCATCGACCACGCGATAGGGCAG
>Ga0105047_10003460_pt1 | contig 27784 bp, 24 predicted proteins | sample MAT04_FD_78384 | JGI IMG/M metagenome (GOLD analysis project Ga0105047, IMG submission 78384) | Freshwater microbial communities from Lake Fryxell liftoff mats and glacier meltwater in Antarctica - MAT-04 (megahit assembly) | ecosystem: Environmental > Aquatic > Freshwater > Ice > Liftoff... | reverse complement strand
GAACATCACGACTGTTGCGCGCATCACGGGCATCATCACGAGCTCGTCATCGACGGGCTGTCCGTGGCTTACCGGGACATCCTCGCGTTGGATAAAGTCTCCATGGCGACCTCGTGCGGAAACCGCGTCGCACTGATCGGTCCGAACGGGGCGGGAAAATCCACCTTGCTCAAAGCTATCGCCGGACTCGTCCCAAGGCGGGGAGGAGAGATTCTTTGGCGCGGAACTTCGGTGAAGAAGTGGTCGCGCGAATTCGCATACCTTCCGCAACGCGAGGAGGTCGATTGGTCCTTTCCGGTCACCGTCAGAGGTCTTGTGGAAATGGGCCGCTATCCCCAGACCGGCTGGTGGCGGAAATTTTCCGAAGACGACAAACGCGCCGTCGATGTCGCTCTTGAAGCTCTCAATCTCAATCACCTCCAGCACCGGCAGATCCGCGAGCTTTCCGGCGGCCAGCAGCAACGTGCCTTCCTCGCCCGCTCCATCGCACAAGAGGCGCATGTTCTTCTCCTCGACGAGCCATTCACCGGCCTCGACCGGAACGCCGCACTCTCCCTCGGAGATCTCCTGGCAAAACTCTCGGGCGAGGGCCGGCTCATCATCGCATCACATCACGATCTCGTTTCCGCACCCTCGCTCTTCGATGAAGTCCTGGTGCTAAACACAAGGCAAGTCGCCTTCGGAGCCATCGAAAAAGTGCTGAGTCCGGCACTGATCGCCGAGACTTTTTCCGTCCCCGTCTGAACCCATGTTCCAGGAACTCCTAAGCAGCCCCTTCTACCAGCGCACACTCGCGGCCGCCGCCTTCATCGGCTTCACCAACGGCTTCTTCAGCGGATTTGTGGTCTTGCGGAGAAACGCCCTGTCAGTTTCCGCCTTATCCCACACCATGCTCCCCGGCATAGCCCTCGGGATTTTTGTCACGGGTTACCTCTCCCAATGGAACGCCTTCTTCGGAGCCATGTTCGCCGCACTTTTGGTCGGCCTCGGATCGGTCGCGGTGGCCAGGGGAAAACGTGTGGCGGAAGGGACATCTCTCGCCGTGTTATATACCGCAGCCTTCGCAGCCGGTGTTGCCATCCTCCCAAAACTGGAAACCCGCACCGAACTGGAGCACTGGCTTTTCGGTGACATCCTTGCCGTCGGGAACGCGGACCTTTGGATCGCCTTCTCCATCGGTGCCGTGATCCTGCTCGTCACGAATCTCCTGATGCGCCCCCTCCTTCTCACGCTCTTCGAGCCGAACGTCGCGGCCGCCCAGGGCGTCCCTGTCAGATTCATGCAGTACCTCGTTTTCGGAATGCTTGTCCTGGCACTCGTCTCATCACTCCAGGCCGTCGGCTGCGTGCTTTCCGTCGGGTTGCTAGTCACTCCGGCTGCCACCATTTCACTTCTCACCGACAAAACCTCCGCGCTCTTCTGGGGCGGGGGGCTCATTGGCGGAATCGGCTCGGTGGTGGCTGTCATACTATCCAGCCCGCTAGGTCTCTCACCCGGCCCGGCCATCGTCATGTTTCTGGGCATTTTGTTTATTTTAGCCTATCTGTTCAGCCCGAAATACGGTCTGCTATCTCCGAAAAGCCTTTCAGAAAAGCAGACATGAACGATCTCCCGGAACAACTCGCCGCCGCCGTAGCATCAGGAAAACTCCTCGAATCCGCCAAACACAATATCGACTCGCTTCTCGCCGGAGCATCCAGTGATTTGTCGATGAACTCGGTGAAAGAACTCGTCGCCGAAGGCAATTTTTCCGAACTCAACGACCGCTTTTTCAAAACTCTCGCCTTTGGGACCGGTGGCCTACGCGGTCGCACCATCGGACGCGTCGTGACCTCTGCCGAGCAAGGCGAGGGAGGCCCGAACGACAGGCCGGAATTCCCCTGCGTCGGCACGGCGACGATGAACTATTACAATCTCTCCCGCGCTGTCCGGGGGCTTGCCACCTATGCGAAAAGTTTCATCGGCGAGGGGAAAAAGCCCACTCTCGTCTTCGCTCACGATACCCGCCATTTCTCGGAAAACTTCGCGGACTTCGGCGCGCGTATTGCCGCTGATCTTGGTTGCGATGCCTACGTCTTTGATGGCCCGCGCTCCACTCCGCAGCTTTCCTTCGCAGTCCGCCAGCTCCGCGCGGACGCCGGAGTCGTCATCACCGCCAGCCACAACCCGGCCCACGACTGCGGCTTCAAAGCCTACTTCAGCGATGGCGGACAACTCGTCGAACCACAGGCCAGCGGCGTGATCAAAGAGGTCAATGCCATCACCAGCGAACGCTACGAACCGCTTCCCGGAGACGAGCAAGGCATCGTCAATATCCTAGGTGAGGAGTTCGACACAGAGTACGTCGAACTCCTGAAAACCCTCCTCCTCCAGCCCGATCTGCTAAAGAAATCCCCGACCAAGATCGTTTTCACCAACCTCCATGGAACCGGCGGCCACATCAACGTGCCCATGCTCCGCAACCTCGGTTTCGAGGTTCTCACCGTCCCCGAACAGGACATCCAGGACGGACGTTTCCCCACCGTCGATTCTCCCAATCCGGAGAACGCTCCAGCCCTCGCCATGGCGATCAGACTCGCCGAAACCTGCGGCGCTGAGATCGTGATCGGCACCGACCCTGATGCGGACCGCATGGGTGTCGCCGTTCGCGATGCGGAAGGAAAAATGGTTCTTCTAACAGGCAACCAGATCGGCTCCCTCATGGCCTGGTATCGTCTGAAAACCATGTTCGAGCTCGGCTGGCTTTCCAATTCGAACCGCACCCGTGCCGTGATCGTGAAAACTTTCGTCACCACCGAGCTGCAAAGCGCCATCGCGAATTCCTACGGCGTCTCTGTCGTCGATACCCTCACCGGCTTCAAATACATCGCCGCGAAGCTCAAGAAATATGAAGACGCCATCCCCGCCGACAAGCGCGGCGACTACCGCTCACTCACCCAGGAGCAGACCCGCAAGCTGCGGCTCGAGTATTCCCGATTTTTCGTCTTCGGTGGCGAGGAAAGCTACGGCTACCTAGGCTCCGATGCGGTGCGCGACAAGGACGCGAACGGCGCTACCCTGATGTTCGCGGAAGTCGCCGCCTACGCGAAGTCCATCGGAAAAACCCTGCCCGAACTTCTCGACGGACTTTACACGGAGTTCGGATACTTCCTCGAAGTCGGCAAATCCCTGACCATGGAGGGTGCGGATGGAGCTGCGAAAATCCAGGCTCTCGCAAACTCCTACGCCTCGAATCCGCCCAAGGAAATCGACGGGGCCGAAGTCGCCCGTTTCCGCGATTTCTCCATCCAGGACATCTACGATCAGGAAGGCGATCTCCTTCCGAAAGAGAAAATGCTTTTCTTCGATCTCGCCGACGGCCGCTCCTTCGCAGTCCGCCCATCCGGCACGGAGCCGAAGATCAAGTACTACCTTTATGGTAAATCGGAAGCAGGCAGCGACCTCGCCGCCACCAAACACGAAGTCGCCAGGAATCTCACCGGGCTGTGGCAGTGGATCGAAGAAGATGCGAAGAGCAGGGGGTGAAGTGTCGTGACTCCCCTCGGGCGATTGCCGCTGGATCTTTTAAATCCTGAGCACTTTCAATTCCAGATCCGGGATTTGCCGGAAATGCCTCGCGTTTCCGCTCACAAGCGCCAATCCGTGTTCGGCGGCGGTTGCCGCAACGATCGCGTCACCCGCACGCATCGAGTGCGAAAGGGAAAATTGCTCCACGTAGATCGATGCCCTGTGTCCGATGTTTTCCGTGAGAGGAAGCGTCTCGAATTCGAGATCCTTCAGGAAATCACGGTTGCCCTTCAGTTGTTTTCTATCCAGCGAACCATGGACAAACTCCATATAAGTGAAAATCGAGATACATCGGCGTTCGGCTGTCGTGATCAGGTCGGCAGCCTTGCCACTGCCGCGTTGGACAGCGATGAAGATATCCGTGTCAAAGACCATTGAAGCGGCCTCCCCGGAGCTTTTCCATTTCCTCGGATATGGTCGTATCGGTCTTTTTATCACTTCCGAAAAACGGGTGTTTCCGGACATCAATCGTTCTTCCTTCGTTTGCCGGCACGATCGTTCCTTTGATTTTCCCCCGATGCAAAACCTTGACCTCTTCCTTGCGCTCAAGTGCGTGAAGAACGTCTTTCATCCGGTATCTGAGGTCAACAATGGAAGCTTCCATGTCTAGATGATGTAGTCATTACGCGCTGAATGCAAACGCTAAAAACTGTCCGTATTTTCACCCCACCGGATGCCAGGTCGTCTTCAGCTCCACGAAATCGCGGATGTGGTAGAGCCCTTGTGCTGAATCCGCGAACCAGTCGTAAGGTTTCTCCGCAGGGATGAGCTTGGTGCGTTTCACGGACTCCGCCGCACCGGCTTGGAGGGTTTTCCTTTCCTCCGGAGTCGCAAAAGCGGAGACCGCGCGGATGTGCTCATGGGTCGCGAATGTCGGAATGATGTCCGCGTTTTTCCCGGTGAGAAGATTGATGACTCCGCCGGGAAGATCACTGGTGGCGAGCATTTCCCCGAGCAGGATGGCAGGATAGGGCTTTCTTTCGGAAGCAAGGGCGACCACCGCGTTGCCACTGGTGATGACCGGGAGTATCATGGAAATCAGCGCGAGTAGAGGAGCCTCATCCGGAGCAGCAACAGCGACGAGGCCCATTGGTTCGGTCACGGAGAAATTGAAGTGTGCGGTCGCGACGGGGTTCACGCTGCCCAGCAGGGACTCATACTTATCGGTCCATCCCGCGTAGTGGACGATGCGATCAATAGCCGCTACCACCTCCGCCGCAGCCTGCTTTTTCTCCGCCGCGTCCTTGGGGAAATGCGCATCCACCAGCTCGCCGGATCTGGCCTCAAGCATCTCCGCCATACGATAAAGGATCTGTCCGCGATTGTAGCCGGAGCGTTTCGCCCAGCCGGGACCGGCCTTCGCGGCGGCTTCGACGGCATTGCGGACATCCTTACGGGTGCAGAGCGGAACGTTCGCGAAGAACTCCCCCTTACTATCGGCGATCTCGTAGGTGCGGTTGCTTTCCGAGCGGATGAAGGCGCCGCCCACGTAGCATTTCGGAGTCTTGGAGATCTGGAGGCGGGACATTGGAGGAAACTCTAACTTTCAAATTTCAAAGTTCAAGGCAGAGGAAATGGCTCACGGCGATTTGTTTTGCTTTGACGTAATACTGTGAATCCAGTAGTAAAAGGGGGAAGTCATGAAATGTCCGCGATGTGTGCAGCGAATCCACCGTGCGGCGGGGAACTGCCCGCACTGCGGCTTCGGGATGGCGGATGCGGACCGGATGTTCGGTGACAGCGAGGTGAAGCTACGCAGCCTGACGGACGCTGCTGGCATTTTCCGTAGGAACGAAAGGGACGTGATTTCGCGCGCTCTGGAGAAATTTTCAGAGGTATTTCCTCAGATGTTCGTCGCTGTCTATACCGGCAGCCTCGGGGAGACGGGAAACCTCCGTCAGTTCGGTTTCTGGCTTTTGAACCGGGGGCTGTTCGAGGATGTTCCTGCGGAGAAGCCGAATGAAGCGGGCCTGCTTCTGGTGATCGACCCGGATTCCAAGGCGGCAGGAATGACTTTCGGCTATCTGCTGGATCCGTTTTTCGATGATCAGGATACCTTCGAGTGCTTGTCGCGGGCTCATTCGTATTGGCTGGAGGGACGCTATGCGGCAGGTGTGCTGAAGAGCCTGAAGCATCTGGACAGGATGCTGAGGAAACGTTGCAAACTGGCGCGGCGCGATCCGGAGAAATACGAGCGCAAGGTCGCGACCCCGGTGGCGGTGGAGGATCTGGTGAAAAAAATCCGCAGCGGCAAACCACCGGGACATGCCACTGTGGAAAAATTCCATGACGAGGAGGTGGAGCGGTGAGACGGATCCTGATCCTGATCGCCACCTGCACGGTGCTTTTCGCGAACACCGAACCACCCATGCCGATGTGGACCGCCGAGGAACACGCGAAAATGCTCAGCGACGGCTGGATCGCGGGTGGCTCGCTGCTGAATTTCGAGCCTTTGCCGGAGGAGACGAAGGAGGAGGTGACACCGCTTGCCATTGAGCAACCTACTCCGGAGGAATTGGCCCTCGAGTCGGTCAATGAGAACGAGGTCAGCGAGGAATACCTCAGCGCCTATTTCGCGGAACGCCCGGACGGTTTCCTGGTCGATCCGCAGGGTCTCCTCAGCGCGAGGGAAAAGAAAGACCTTGAGGCTTTTCTCGATTACCATGCGGGCGATACGTCCATCGACATGCACATCTATGTCTTCGGAGGGGAGCAGGAAATCCCCGGTGACGTGCGCGAGGAGGAGGTCGTGGAGCGGCTCTATTCGGTCGGGAAGCCTGCCGTCGTCGTCTATTACTATCTGGGCGCGCCGCAAAGGTCCGCTATTTATCTGAGTCCGGTTCTTACGGATGCGGTCTCGGCGGCGGAGCAGCGGCGGGCATTGGAAAGCTCCGTGATGCAGGCTTTCGCGAGCGTCGATGCGGTCGGCCAGCTCCAGGCCTTCCTCGTGCAGATGTCGATCCGCATCTACTGGATGGAGCGAATGGCGGAAGGCACGGCGGCGGAAACCATGGAGGCCATTCCGGACGGGGTGGGCGTGCGGAAATTTCATCAAAAGAAAGCGGTGGTGGAAGCACCTGTTGTCCTGCCCGAATGGGCGAAGCTCGCCGGAGCGGTGTTCGCCGCGTTCTGCGGGGGAGTGATCCTGCTGTGGAGTCTTGCGATGTGGTGGAAGAGCCGGGCACGTTTTGTTTTTCCCGAGTTCGAGGTGGAACCGAGGCTGGGTGGCAGCCATGCGGCGGGGATCGGAGCGGTGATCTCTTTCTCCAGTTCCGCCGTGCCACCCGCCCGGCAGCGCGACCAGGTCCCGGACTACATGCGCCGCGCGTAGTTTCCGGGAAATGGAATGTTGGATTGAAGAAACCGGGTGGACGGGCGAGGCTCCGCGCGGATGGACAAGCCAGGGATCACAGCGGAGGCAAGCGAGCGCGGGGCGGATATCCGTTTGGGAGGGAAACTGGGGCGCATGAGCCTGACCATGCAGGTCGTCACGCTCGCCATGTGGCCGCTGCTGGAACAGATCCTCGCCTTTTTCGTGGGTCTCACCGACATGCTCATCGCCGGGCGCATGGCCACCGGGGAGCTCCGGGTGGCCATCCTCGACGCGATGGGTCTTGGCGGTTATGTCGGCTGGTTCATCGGGATTCTCCAGGGAGCGGTCGCCACGGGGGTCATGGCCTTGGTCTCGCGCTCCATCGGCGCGGGTGACGAGAAGCTCGCCAACCGTGGCCTGGGGCAAGGGGTATGGCTGGGCGCGCTGGCGGGCTTCGCCTCACTTCTGGTCTTACAGGCCGGGACCATGCTTCTGATCAAATGGATGGGCCTGCGCCCCGATGCGGCCATCGAGGCGGAAAAATACATCCGTATGCTCGCGTTTTCCGGCCCGGTCAGTGGCGCGCTTTTCGCCATCAACGCCGCCCTTCGCGGCTCCGGCGATACCAGGACTCCTTTCCTGGCGATGGTTGTTGTGAACATTGTGAATGTCATCGTCAGCATCACCCTTGTCTTCGGGAACGCTCCGCTTGGAGGAATGGGCGTGGATGGAATCGCACTTGGCACTGTCTGCGGGTGGATCGCCGGTCTTGCCACCGTCGTTCTCATGCTCGCTCTGAAAAAATCCGGCCTTCGCTGGTCGCGGGACGGCCTCCGCCTCCACATGGAAACGCTCAAGCGGGTATGGCGGATCGGCGTCCCGCAGGCTGTCGAGATCGCGGGTATGTGGACCATCCATTCGTATGGAGTACGCGTCATGTCCACTCTTCCGCAGGAAGGCGCGCTAGGTGCCCACTTCATTGCGGTACGGTTGGAGTCCATGAGTTTTCTCCCTGGCTTCGCGATTGCCGTCGCCGCCTCCGCGCTCACCGGCCAGTACCTGGGAGCGGGTTCCAAGGAAATGGCCGTCCGTGCTGTCCGCCTGAGCTGGAAGATCGCCGTCGGGCTCATGATGGGGCTGGGATTGTGCTTCGTTCTTGGTAGGGAAACACTCATCGGCCTGATTGCACCGGGCAGCGACATCCACGCCAGCCTCGCGGGTCCGCTTCTAGTTATCAGCGCCGTCACCCAGCCGTTTTTCGCCACCTGCATCATCCTGAAAACGAGTATGCGCGGAGCCGGCGCGACCAAGCTCGTCATGCGCTGGTCCTTCGGCAGCATGATCTTCTACCGCATTCTCATCGTGGCGGCCATGTCCCACCTCGGCTGGATCACTCTATCCGGCGTGTGGATCATCTTCGGAATGGATATGGTCACCCAGGCGATCGTCTTCATGCGCCTCCACTTCCAAGGGAAATGGCTCGACTACAGGGTGTGAGGGCACCGGGGAAACTTACTCCTTGAGAAAGTCCTCCTCCGCAACTACTGGTTGCGGAATTCCATGAAAGCCCTGTCTTTTTCCCTGCTCGCCTGCCTCAATATTCCCTGCATCGCGATGCCGACCACCGGTGGGATCACACGGGATCTCTGGACGGGCATCGGCGGCACCGCCGTCGGCTCGCTCACCGTGCTCGCCACCTACCCGGCAAGCCCGAACTCCACCTCCACCCTCACCACCTTCAAGTCACCCACGAACGTCGCGGACAACTACGGGCAGCGGGTCTCCGGCTGGATCCATCCACCGGTCACGGGAAACTATGTGTTCGAAATGCACGCCGATGACAACGCGGAGCTTTGGCTCTCCACTTCCCGGTTCCCAGAGGAAAGGGTGCTCGTCGCCTCAATCCCGGAGTGGACCGACGACGGGCAATGGACGAAATTCCCTTCCCAGAAATCCGTTTCCATCCCTCTTGTCGCAGGACAGTATTATTTCATCGAGGCTCTCCAGAAAGAGGGTTCCGGAGGCGATAACCTCGGAGTCGCGTGGACCTACACCGGCCAAGCGCGGACCTACATCCCCGGCTCCTCGCTTAGCCCGAAACAGAATCTCCCTCCCGAGGCCTCAGCCGATGCGGCCACAGTCGGCACCACTGGAAACGTGGGCATTCCAGTCCTCGCCAACGACCGCGATCCCAACGGCAAACCCGATATGAATCCCGCCTCGCTCCAGATCGCCTCCGCCCCGGCCAGCGGCAGCACCGCCATCGACGCCGCGAACGGCATCATCCGCTACACCCACAACGGAAATGCCGCGACCTCCGACAGCCTCACCTACCGCATCCGCGATTTTGCCGGAGTTGAAAGCACCGCGACCGTCAATATCACCATCGTGCCCGGCCCGCGCATCCCGCTCGCCACCTCGCGTATGCCAGCGACGCCGCCCGCACAATCCATCGCCGTCGTCGATGCCTTTCCTACACTGGGTTTCTCCGCGCCCATCGATGTGGACACTCCGCCCGGGGAAACGAACCGCCTCTTCATCGTCGAGCGCGGTGGCTCGATCCGCGTCATATCCAATCTCTCCAACCCCACCAGCACTCAGTTCCTCAATCTCGCGACAGCCATTGCCGGGCGCAACCCCTCGGAGAGTCTGACCACAATTGGCGAGCAGGGACTCCTCAGCATGGCCTTCCACCCGAACTACGCGACCAACGGCCAGTTCTTCATCGTCTATAGTGTTGTCATCAATGGTAGCGATTACCAGCGCCTCTCCCGTTTCACCGTCTCTTCTGGAAATCCCAACCTCGCCAATCAGGGATCTGAAACCGTCTTTATCGAGATGCGCAACGAGGCCTCCAACCACAACGGCGGCGACATCCATTTCGGAAACGACGGTTATCTCTACATGAGCTGGGGCGACGAGGGTTTGCAGAACGACTTCCTCAACAACAGCCAGTGCATCGACAAGGACTTCTGGTCGTCCGTCACCCGTATCGACGTCGATCCCGAAGCCGAGGATTACACCGCCTCGGATGGCACCGGCTCCGATGACATCAACATCCGCCCCAACGCCCACCCGGCCGTCGTGCTGGTTCCGAATGGAAGACCGAACTACGAGATCCCCGCTGATAACCCGTGGGTCGGTGCTTCCTCATTTCTCGGCAGCGCGGTCACCCCGGCAAACGTCCGCACCGAGTTCTACGCCGTCGGTTTCCGCAATCCCTGGCGCTTCTCCTTCGACCGACCCACCGGCACTCTCTGGCTCGGCGATGTCGGTCAGGACATACGTGAGGAAGTCGATAAAGTCGTCAAAGGTGGAAACTACGAGTGGGCCTTCCGGGAAGGTTTCATCCAAGGGCCGAAGTGGGGGCAGCGCCCCTCTGGCTGGACCGGCTCCCACCCGCCCGTCATCGACTACGGCCACGGCAGTGGTCCGCTCCAAGGGAACTCAATCGCGGGCGGCGTTGTTTATCGCGGTTCCGCCATCCCGTCTCTTTTCGGAAAATACATCTTCGCGGACACCATTTCCGGAAACGTCTGGGCGCTCGATGAAAGCACCGCCCCCGCAACCATGTCCCGCATCGGCGGCGAGGGGAATATCGTCGCGTTCGGCCACGATCCCTCCGATGGCGACGTCCTGCTGGTCGATATCGACGGAAAAATCCGCCGTCTCGCCGCTCAGGATCTGAACGACGGTTTCCCGCAGACTCTCGCGGAGACTGGCCTCTTCGCCGATCCCCAGGCTCTCGTGCCGAACCCCGGCCTAGTCGCCTATGATGTGAACCTTCCTTTCTGGTCGGACAACGCCAGCAAGCGCCGCTGGTTCGGCATCCCGGATCCCAATGCCATGATCGGCTTTTCCGCGGAGGGGAACTGGACCCTGCCCATCGGCATGGTCTGGGTGAAACACTTCGATATCGAGACGATCCCCGGCGATCCGGCTTCAGAAAAACGCCTTGAGACCCGCGTCATCGTTCGGAACGCAAGCGGCAATTACGGCGTATCCTACCGATGGAATACGGCAGGCACCGCCGCCACCCTCGTCCCCGCCGAAGGTGTCGATTTTCCCGTCAATGCCAGCCAGACATGGCACATCCCGTCCCGGGCCGAATGCGCCACCTGCCACAGCGTCCAGGCGGGGCACGCGCTTTCCTTCCGCACCCGCCAGCTCAACCGGACAGGCACCATCGCGGGCACACCGGGGAATTTCATCCAGCTCCTCGCCGATGCCAGTTACCTCGCTAACCTTGACACCCCGCCGCCGCTGTTGCCGCGTCACGTTGCACCAACCGAAACGCAATATTCCACTGAAGAACGCGCCCGCGCCTACCTCGATGTGAACTGCGCGTATTGTCACAACGATGCTGGCACAGTCCCCGCTGATTGGGACGCCCGCGCCCACCTCGGCCTTTTCGAAACGGGTATCGTCAACGGCATTGCGCAAAACGGAGTGCAGCATCCCTCCGACCGCCTCGTCGTCCCCGGAAACGACCAACGCTCCGTCATCGTCAATCGCGCCGCCGCGCGCAATGGCTACTCCCGCATGCCTCCCATCGCTTCGAATGTCATCGACACGGAAGGAGTCCAGCTCCTTACCGACTGGATCAATGGCGAACTCGTCTCCCGTCGGGACTATACGGCGTGGCGGGAAAGCAACTTCGGCAGCCCTCCTGTCGGCGGACTCGTAGGCGATGATGAGGATCTCGACGGGCGCAGCAACCGCCAGGAATTTCTAGCAGGCACCAATCCGAATGCCGTCGATCTTCCACCTGCTCTTGCCATGACCATGACCGGCGACAACATGGACCTCAGCTTGCCCGCCATTCTCGGAAGATCCGTCCTGCTGGAGTTTTCAAATGATCTCGTGGACTGGGAAAAATGGATCTCCGCTGGCAACGATGGCCTCCCCCGCGATCCCGCAAGCCCCGCCACCTTCACCATCCCGCTCACCGAACCGATGCAGTTCTTCCGCGCCCGGATTGAGGAAAGGTGATGGAGTAAATCACAGTCCCGCCTTCTCGATCAAGGCGCGGAGCTGGGTCTGGAACTCCATGATGTCCTCGCGGCTGGGCTGGTAATCGGGAGTTTCCGGTTCGAGACCCGGGCGGCCATGGTGGTCGAGAGTCCAGAAGGCGTTCTCCCCATCGCTGAAGACGACCTTACCGCTGACCATCGAGCCTTCCAGAGGAACCGCGTCCATGGTCACGTTCACACCAGTCCCCGAAGGAGCTGGAGCGGCGGGGATGGCGACAGGCTCTTCCTTTTTTTCCTCGATCAACTCGATACCCAGATCCAGCACGACAAAGCGTGTGTCCATGTAGGTGACGGCGAGTTTCAGCTCGTCCTTCATCCGCAGTTGGATTTCCGAGAGGTTGGCTCCCGCCGCGGCCCACGATCTGATGGTGGCGATCTGGTCTTCGGAAAGCTGCTTGGTGCTGAACATGCGCGTATTGTGGGTGCCGCGCGGCGTTTGGCTAGGCCAATGAGCCGGGGATTTTCAGAAAGAATATTCAGCCGCGAAGCCAAGGACGGGGCCGCCGTAAAGCTCCAGATCCTCCACATTGCGGACGGGATCCCTGTCGATACGGAAATGGTAGGAATAACCCGCGCGAACGGTTAGACTGTCCATGATTTCCCGGGAGAGTTCCGCGGAGAGCACGAAGTGGTCCGGCCCCCGATGCCCATCGACCACATAACTTTATCCCATCCCGGAATGTTCCGGAAAGGATTCCTGCGTTGATCCGGTAATCATATGGATGCGCACGATTCTTTTCGCGATACTGTTGTCCGCCTTTTCCGCTCATGCGGAGGTCATCGAGATCGCGGATGGAGCGGCTTTGGTCAAGGCTCTGAAGAGCGTTGGAGACGGCGATGTGTTTAAAATCGCTCCGGGAAAATATCCAGGCGGGCATTACGTATCGAACGTCGCCCGTCTCACCATCGAGGCTGCGGATGCCTCTGACCGACCCGTCTTCGAGGGCGGCAACCAGGCTTGGCATTTTTCAAGAACACCCGGACTGGTCCTGAAAAACCTGGTCGTGCGCGGGCAGTCGGGGAACGGGATCAACCTCGATGACGGGGGAAAAATGGACGAACCGGTGCCAGGCATCAGGATCACTGGAGTCCGTGTGGAGGACATAGGGCCGAAAGGCAATTTCGACGGGATCAAATGTTCCGGCCTCAGGGATCTGGAGATACGCGATTGCGAGATCGAGGGCTGGGGCGGCCAGGCCATCGACTTCGTAGGCTGCCGCGATGCGCTGATCTCCGGCTGCACTTTCACGGGCAAGGAAGGATTTTCCCAGCACACCGGGCCGCAGTTCAAGGGTGGCTGCGAAAACATCACCATCGAGAAATGCCATTTCGTCAACGCTGGCGAGCGTCCCATCCAGGCCGGAGGATCGACAGGGATGGATTTCTTCCGACCGCCCGGCGCGAAGTACGAAGCCAGGGGCATTATCATCCAGGACAATCTCATCGAGGGTGGACTCTGCTCCACCGCGTTCACGGGAGTGACCGATGTGGAGTTCAGGAGGAATAAAATCATGCGCCCGGAGAAATGGATTTTCCGCATCCTCCAGGAAACGCAAGAGGAGGGTTTCAAGCCCTGCGGCGATGTGCGGATCACGGATAACGAGATCGTTTTCCGCAGGGCACAGGTGACCACGGAAATCAACATCGGAGAACGCACCGCCCCGGAGAGCTTCACATTCGCCCGCAACCGCTGGCTTGCGGAGGATCAGCCCGCACGCTCGAAACCAAGACTTCCGACCGAGGAAAAGGACGGAAGATACGAGTGACAGGTCTATCCGTTCCATCTGTTTTCAGGAAAAGCCAGCCAAGCGGAGAAGCCCCTGGACCTGTGAGCTTTCATGTGGACTGAGGCCCGGCTTGGGCATAGTCTCAGGCGTTGTAAAAACCCATGAAACTCGCCACCAAGCTGCTCCTCACCGCGTTGCTATCGCCGGTGCTCATTTGGCTGCTTGGCTACCACATGGAGAAAAGCTCCGAGGAGAGCATGAAGGCGGCTCTTGTCACTGGCGCCGAAAAAGAGGTGCGGGGCGTGCAGGACGAGATCGACCGCCTGCTGAAATCCCGCGCTGCGAACTGGCAGGCCTACGCGCATGGAGCGCAGGTGCAGGCACTCCTGCGAGCATCGAACGCCACCTACGCTGCTTTCCCCGATCCGAACGCGAAAGTCGCGGAACTCGATGCTCTCTGGACTGACGAGGCCGATCCCGAGAGCGAGGCTCTTTTGAAGGAAATCATGGACAACGGAGTCTCCACGGATCTCCGCTCCACCCTAGCGACCTTGAAAGACGCCTCGGGCCACGATATTTTCGGAGAGGTCTTCATCACCAATGCCTACGGAGCCAATATCGCCCAAAGCGGCAAGACCTCGGACTTCATGCAGAGCGATGAGGAATGGTGGCAAAAGGCGAAGGAAAGCGGTCTTCACATTGGAGATGTTGTTTTTGATAAAAGTGCCGGGATTTTTTCCGTCGAACTCTGCCCACGCGTCGAGGACGCGGACGGCGAGTTCATGGGTGTCCTCAAGGCCGTGATGAACATCGAGGATATCTGTGCGGTCGTGGAATCCCATGTCGCCCAGGAAGCGGGTGGCGACGCGCTGACCTTGCTCACATCCGAGGGGCTCCTGATCCAGGACGGTGCCTTGCGCGACAAGGACAGGCTGGACGGGGAACTTCTCGATGGCAGCCGTTTCATGGTCCCCGTGGAGATCGGGAAATCCTCCGGCTCGATATCGGGAGCGGACCCGAAGACCGGGGAGGAGCTGCTGCACACCTATGCCCTGGCTCGCCCAGGCAGTGTTACCGAGCCTCTGGGTTGGATGGTGGTCCAGACCTCAAAGGCCCGGAAAGTCCTTGCCCCACTGCGGAAACTGCGGCAGACCATCGCGCTTTTCTCAATCTCCGCCGCAGTGATCGGACTCGTGACGATGGGCTACATTTTCATCCCGGTAACCCGCCGAATCCGTTCACTGGAGAAGGCCACTCAGGAAATCGGAGCGGGCAATCTCGATGTGAAAGTGGACGGAAAGGGAAGCGACGAACTGGCGGTCCTTGGCCGCGAATTCATGGCCATGTCCGCGCGGCTCAGGCAGTCCCGCGCTGCGACCGAGGCGGCGATCGCAAAGGCCAACCAGGCGAACCGCGCGAAGAGCGATTTCCTCGCGAACATGAGCCACGAGATCCGCACGCCGATGAATGGGATCATGGGCATGACCGAGCTTTTGCTGAACACCGATCTCACCCCTGAGCAGCGCGAATACCAGCGGCTGGTCCAGCAATCTTCCGAGACCCTGCTTGCCTTGCTCAACGACATCCTGGATTTTTCGAAGATCGAGGCGGGCAAGCTGGAACTGGAGGAATACCAGTTTTCACTGCGGGACTCGATGGGCGATACCCTCCAGACTCTGGCCGTGCGGGCGCAGGCGAAGAAGCTGGAGATCGCATACCGCATTCCGCCCGGCGTACCTGACCTGGTGATCGGCGATCTGGGTCGCCTGCGGCAGGTGATCGTCAATCTGGTTGGGAACGCGATCAAGTTCACCGAGAAAGGCGAGATCGTCGTGAGCGTGGAAAAAGTTTCCTCGCGCAACGGATCGGTCGCCCTGAGGTTTTCCGTGAAAGACACGGGCATCGGCATCGCAAAGGACAAGCAGGGAAAGGTCTTCGAGGTCTTCAGCCAGGCGGATAGCTCGACCACGCGCCGCTTCGGCGGCACGGGGCTGGGCCTGACTATTTCCCGCAGGATCGTGGAGAAAATGGGCGGCAGACTGGAACTCGTGAGCGAGGAAGGAAAGGGCAGCGAGTTCCATTTCACAGCGAGCTTCGGCACGCCGGATCACATCACCAAGGAATCACCCCGGGAGTTCGGTTCGCTCGCCGGACTGCGTTTCCTTGTGGTCGATGACAATGCGACCAACCGCCGCATCCTCGGGGAAATTCTGCGCCACTGGTGTCTGCAACTCACCGAGTGCCCAGGTGGCGCGGAAGCCCTGGTGGAGCTGGATAAAGGAGCCGCCGAGGGCAACCCCTACGGCGTGGTGATCCTCGATGGCATGATGCCGGAAATGGACGGCCACGAGCTTGCACGCAGGATTTCCGAAAAGGGAGACGTGGATATGCCGAAGCTCATCATGCTCACTTCCGGCGGCGGGAACTGGACGATGGAAGAGCTGAAGCTGGTCGGTATCGAACGCTGCCTCAACAAGCCGGTCAAACGCTCCGTCCTACTCGATACCATCCTCCACGCGGCCGGCGGAGAGGACGATGGGGAACAGGACGAAAAAAGGCTGCGGGAGATTCCCGAAGTATCCCGCCCGCTGAAGATACTCGTCGCGGAGGATGGCAAGGTCAACCAGGTGGTCGCCCGCCGTCTGTTGGAAAACCGGGGCCATCAGGTAACCGTGGTGGTGAACGGGCAGGAGGCACTGGACATCACCGCGAAGGAGGATTTCGACATCGTGCTCATGGACGTGCAGATGCCGGAAATGAACGGACTGGAGGCGACCGAGGCCATCCGCATCCGGGAAAGGGTCGCAGGCGGGCATCTGCCTATCATCGCGATGACCGCCAACGCGATGAAAGGCGACGAGGAGCAATGCCTCGCCGCAGGCATGGACGGATACATTCCCAAGCCCGTGCAGGCGCAGCGCCTCTTCGCAGCCATCGAGGAGTTTTTTATGGAAGACCAATCCACTGACAACGAACCGCCAGCGGATGAGTGCGAGGCTGATGTTTTCGACGAGCAGGCGTTCCGCGCGAACACCGGCGACGAAGCGTTGATGGCCGAGCTGGTAGGATTCTTCGAAGAAGACTCCACGGAAATACTCGCGAAAATCGACCAAGCGCACGCGGCTGGCGATGCGGAGGAACTCCACCACGCCGCCCACGCCCTCAAAGGAATGGTCGGAAATTACAATGGCAAACGGGCTTTCGTAAAAGCGACCGAACTGGACCAGTCCGCGCGAGCCAACCAGATGCCGGAAGCCGGAGCCTTGATCGCTCCCCTGAAACACGAGATTGAGACACTACGGAACTGCCTCTACGCTTTCCGCGAACAACTGAAGAAATCATGAAGATACTGGTGGTTGAAGACGAGCGGGTGACGCGGACACGGATCGTGTCCTACCTGAAGGAATGGGGGCACCATGTCGTCGAGGCATCTGACGGCTCGTCCGCGTGGACGGTATTCCAGGACTACCATTTCGACATGGTCATCACCGACTGGCTCATGCCTGGGATGGACGGAACCGAGATACTGAAAAAGATCCGCGGGAGCGAGCTCGTCAGCTACCTCTACGCGATCCTGCTGACCTCCCGCTCCGAGAAAAGCGACGTGGTGGCTGGCATGGAATCCGGCGCGGACGATTTCATCTGCAAGCCTTTTGACAAGGACGAGCTGCGCGTGCGCGTACAGGCGGCTCAGCGCATTGTCGAGCTGGAGGCCGCCCTCGCGGAAAAGAACAAGCATCTGGCCGAGGCGAACGAAGTCCTCAGGGCGGCCAACACCAGGATGAAGGAAAGCCTGCTCGCCGCCGCGAAAATCCAGCGCTCCTTCCTTCCCGAGCGGGTGCCGGACAGCCCCGGCGCGGAGTTCGCATGGGTCTATGAACCTTGCGACGAACTGGGAGGCGACACCCTCAACGTCGTCCCACTGGATGACAGCCACGTCGGCATCTACATCTGCGATGTCAGCGGCCACGGAGTCCCCGCGGCCCTGCTATCCGTGCATCTCAGCCGTTTCATGACCCGTCTCGATGGTGCCAGATCTGTCCTACGGAAGAAAAACGGTGGCGGAGAATACGAGATCACATCCCCCACGGATGTCGCCGCGGAGCTGAATCGCCATTTTGTCTTCAACAACTCCTCCACCCAGTATTTCACAGCCACCTACGGCGTGTTGGATCTGGAGAAACGCGAGTTCCGATTTACCTCGGCGGGACATCCCGGACCGCTCGTAATTTCGGGCGGAAAAGGTTCGCTGCACAAGGCGCGCCCACCCGCCGTCGGGTTCCTGCCGGACGCCGAGTTCCAGGAAGAGACCGTCTCCTGCAAGGCCGGCGACCGACTCTACTTCTACACCGACGGAATCTTCGAAGTCGCCGACAGGAACGGCGAGGAATTCGGCCAGCAACGCCTCTGCGATGTCCTCGCAAACGCGGCCGACCAACCCCTTGATGAAAGTCTTCGCTGCATCGTCCGCGCCGTCAAAGCCTGGGCCGAAGGCGAACCTTTCGCGGACGATGTCTCGCTCATCGGCGTGGAGGTGAGATAAGTGGCGCGGAGCGAAAATTAGGGAAGGCATCCCCTCCGCGTCCAAGTGCCCACCGGCTGTCGACATCCTGTCGTTTTGCGGTAGCCTTTTCCGATGGAACCGAGAACCTTCCTTTACGCGCTCGTAGGGGTGGCGATCGCCGGTGCGTTGGCGTTGGAGAAACGGCTGACGAAGCTGCCGCTCTCGCTTCCCATCCTTTTCGTCGCCTTGGGATGGCTTGTGTTTTCCCTGCCGCTGGATCTCGGCTGGTTGAATCCCGCCTTCGATGCCAAGCTCGCCACGGTCGCCGAGTATGCGACGGAACTGATCGTGATCGTTTCTCTGGTAGGCGTGGGGCTGGCGATCGACCGCAAATTCTCTTGGAAAAATTGGAAACAGGTTGCGCCCTTGCTGTGGTTCACCATGCCTGTCTGCATTGCCGGAGTAGCCTGGATGGGATGGGCCTGGCTCGGTCTGGCTCCGGCCGGGGCTCTCCTGCTGGGTGCTTGTCTTGCGCCGACCGATCCGGTTCTGGCCCGGGCGGTCCAGGTGGGTCCACCGGGGGAATCTGGCAGGGATGATGTCCGCTTCAATCTGAGTGCCGAGGCGGGTTTTAACGACAGCCTGGCGTTCCCCTTCGTTTACCTCGCCATCGCACTATCGACACAAACGCTGGATGGAGAATTGTTCGCCCAATGGTTCGGATTCGACGTGCTATGGCGTATCGCCGCCGGATGCGGGGCGGGTTGGCTTACCGGAAAAGCCGCGTCCTGGTTCGTGTTCAGCGGTTCCGACAAAGAGGAGCAGTTTTTCGAGGGGAGGGAGGGGCTGCTGGTGGTCGGCTACGCTTGGGGTGGTTTTCCTACTCGTCCTGCGGCCGGTCGCAGGTGCGCTCGCGATGCTTGGATCCGGCCTACCCTGGCAATCCCGCTGGGCCGTCGGATTCCTTGGCATCCGCGGTCTGGGATCGATCTACTATCTTTCCTACGGACAGGTGAAAGGGGAGTTCGAGGAGCTGAACACACTGTGGTCTGCGGTGGCTTTCGTGATCCTGCTCTCGATTGTTCTCCACGGAGTCACCGCAGCCGGATTGCTCCGCTACCTGACCGAACGTGGACTGGAAACAAAGGAGGATCGGTAATGTGACTGGTGATTTTAAAGAGGTCCGCCGCGCCTGTTGGCATCCCGATGTGAGAGAGGAACCCCATCTGCCCGGGCAAACTGGAGATCTCGGGAACTGATTTCTCCTCGGGGGGGATGAATAAATCATTACCCCTCTACGTCCCACAAATAATATGCGCTTTTTCTTCGTATTCCTCACCCTCACTTCCACGCTCCGCGCGGCTCCCTTGGCCGGAGCTTGGGAAACTTTCCCCACGCAGGACAATGCCGACGCCTGGTCCCTGTATTCCTATGACGATGGCCTTGTCGCGCTTCCACCCTGGGCCGGCCCCGAATTCGACGACAATCCCTACGTCTATTCCTTTTTCCTCGGGGGTGAGGGCGTTTGGTTTTTCGCCGATGAATTCACCGCACAGGGAGCCTTCGTCGGAGATTACGCCGCTCAGAAAATCTCGGGTGTCGATGTCAGCGTCAACATCGACCCGGCGGAACTCGACTTCATCGATCTCGCCGTCTATGCCGATGGGCCGGACGGCCTGGACCACTACTACTCGCAGATCAAAGTGCCTGAAGATCTCGGAACGATGCCCGACTGGTATATCCTGAACTTCGCTTTTGAAGACATCTGGTTTTCATTTCAGGACGGGACCTACACCCCATTTCAGCCTAGCCGAAAATTTCTGCAATCCATTCAGGAAATCGGCATTCGGGTCTTTCCCGTTCCCGGAGTCACCGGGGATAGCTTCGTTGGCGTGGATGACTTCATCCTGATTCCCTCGCTCGAAGCGCCAAAGCTCTCGACCTCGCTGTCGGGCGGCAACTTCGTCCTTGGTTTCACTCCCAACCCCGGCGTCTCGGCAAGCATCGAAAAGCTCACATCCGATTTCAATTGGCGTGCGGTCGCGGGCCAGTCCGGTCTCATTGGCCCCCACACCTTTACCACACCGGTCAGGCCGGGATCCGGAATATTCCGGGTCGCCGCCGAAGAAAAGCTGACCCAGGTCACCAGCCCTTGAGATTAGTCCAAATCGGTGAGGAGCAAGGGCGTCTTGAAGAGATCGCAGCGAATTTTTCCGTGAGAGAATGAACGGTCGTAAGCCCAAATGGGAACCCTCCCAAAGGAAATCCAGGGCGCATTGCTTGCCGAACCGGGGCAGAAGCCGGTTTACGAAAGGGGTAATGGACTCATTTGGTTCGTTGAACAAAGCCGGTGTTCCTTCCAAGGCCACGTGGACTGAAGCGTGGCAAATCGCGGTGGACGAGTGGGCGGATCATGCATGGGCGGAAGGGCTGCCGAAGTGAAAGCGTATCTGGTCGATACCAATCTTGTCATCCGGTTTTCGACCGGGGAGCCGGAGAAGCAGGCTGCGGTTTCCGCCCAGTTTTCCAGGGAGTAGGACAGCTCAGGATTTCTTGAAGTGGTTCTCGATGGCTTTCACCAGCCCGGGGATATCGTGCTGTGCGGCTTCGACTGCGGGTTTGTGGTCGAGCTGCTTCAAGGTGGCGGAGGTGATGGGGCCGATGCTGGCGGCGACGCATTTTTCCGGCCATGGGAGGTCGAGGGCGAAGAAGTGTTCAGCGGTGGAGCTGGAAGTGAAGGTGACCATGTCGGCGCCTTCCTCGATGAATTTCGCCTGCGCTCCGGTGTAGTCGTCCGTTTCCGGGACTGTGCGGTAGGCGATGCATTCATCGACGATGGCTCCAAGTTTCACCAGGCCGTCATAGATGACATCGCGGGACTCGGCGGCCTTGACCCATAGCATGGTCAGGTTCTCGACGTTGATCTCCTTGAACGCATCGATCAGGCTTTCAGCGACGAATTTCTCAGGAAGAAGATCCACCCCGATGCGATACTCGCGGATCTTCGCCGCGGTTCCAGGTCCGATGGCGGCGATCTTGGGATTTCCCAAACTACGGGCATCCTCGTAGGTGGCGAAGAAGGCGTCGAAGAATTTCTCGACCCCGTTCGGGCTGGTGAAGACGATCCAGTCATACTCGTGGGCCTGGGTGACGCCCTCGGCGAAGCCTTCCCTGTCCTCCGGGAGCTCGATGCGGATGGTGGGGAGTTCGATCACGTCAGCCCCGAGGTTTTGAAGCCGCTTGCTCAGATCTCCGGCTTGCTCGCGGGTACGGGTGACAACGATTTTTTTCCCGAAGAGTGGGCGCTTCTCGAACCAGTTGATCTTGGCACGCTCGTTGACCACGTTGCCGATGACTGCGACAGCGGGAGAAGAGAATCCTTCTTTCTCGGCGATGTCGGCGATGGTTTCAAGGGTTCCTACGATAGTCCACTGTGAGCCGGTGGTCGCCCAGCGGACCAAGGCGATGGGCGTGTCGGCGGCGGCTCCGTGCTCGATGAAGGAGCTTGTGATTTCGCGAAGGCGGGCGACCCCCATGAGGAAAACTTTCGTGCCGGGAGCCTTCGCGAGCTGGGCGTAATCGATGGAGGAGTAGCCTTTCGTCGGATCCTCGTGGCCGGTGAAAATGGTGAGCTGGGTATTGTGATCACGATGGGTCACGGGGATGCCCGCATAGGCCGGCCCACCGATGGCGGAGCTGATGCCTGGGACGATCTCGAAGGCGACTCCCGCTTCCGCGAGCTCAGCCGCTTCTTCGCCGCCGCGTGCGAAAATCATCGGGTCGCCGCCTTTGAGACGGGTCACGATTTTTCCGTTCTTCGTGCGCTCGACGATGATTTCGTTGATCTGATCCTGCGGCACAGCATGGTCTTTCGCACGTTTCCCGACGTAGATTTTTTCGCAGCCTTTCTTCGTCCAGTTCAAGAGATCAGGACTACTAAGGGCGTCGTAAACAAGGACGTCAGCGATTTCGATGCACTCCTTCGCACGGAGGGTGACGAGACCGAGATCGCCGGGGCCGGCGCCGACGAGATAGCAGATTCCTTTGGATGTCATTTGAGAGATTGGAAAAGTTCTAGAGCGGTGGCGATAGGGTCAGTGCCCTTGGCTTGGCCGGTTTGAGGGATGCCGCCTTCTTCGGGGAAGACCCGAGCGAAGAGACTGATCTCATCTCCATCGAGGTAAGAGTAGACACCGACGGGAGTGTGGCAACCGCCATCGAGGAGACGGAGGAATTCGCGTTCGGCGGTGACCTTTTTCCACGTCTCCTTGTGATTGATGGAGCGGGCGAATGCCAGTGCCTCATCGTCACCATCGCGGATCTCCAGGCCGATGGCGCCCTGTCCTGCGGCTGGGAAGAATTTGTTTTCGGGCAGCCGATTAACGAAGACGTTGGGGAAATGTTTCACCGTCTCCTCGCCTTCGGGAGCGAATTCCGGGATGAACCCGAGTCGAACGAGACCGGCCTCGGCGAGGAGGATGGCATCGTAGTCCTGATGCTCGGCGAGCTTCATGACGCGGGTGGGGACGTTTCCACGGAGATCTAGGAGTGTGAGATCGGGGCGGAGAAATTCGATTTGTTTCGCACGCCGCACGCTGCTGGTGCCGACCTTCGCGCCTATCTCCAAGGCCTCGATGCCGCCTTGTTTTTTCATCAGCAGCACATCGCGGACGGGAGCGCGCTCCAAGGTGGCCGCGAGACGGAAGCGCGGATCGACGACCGTGGGCATGTCTTTCAGACTGTGGACTGCGATGTCGATGGAGCCGTCGGCGAGGGCTTCCTCGAGTTCCTTGATGAAAACGCCTTTGTCGAAAGTCCCCTCGGACTTCGCCACATCCGCGAGCGAGACATCCGTGCGCCGATCCCCCGTGGTACTGATGATCTTCCTGCGGAAAGCCGTTTCAGGAAATTTCCCGCGCAGGAGTAATTCTGTCGCTGTGGCCTGGACCAGCGCGAGATCGCTGCCCCTTGTGCCAATGATAATTTCTTTTCCTTCGCTCATTTCGTCCGCCCTTCCATGCAGTCCGGAAGGCTTCCGCGCAAGGCTAAGTAGCGCGAGAACTGGAATGCCCCTTTATTTTCGCGGAAGCGGGTCTAGTATCCCGGTGCAAATCTTCTTGCCAAGCCCCTCCAGGATCACTACTCCCGCCCACCTCCCCGCCGCCCGCAGCGACCGACGGAACTCCCTCATTCATATGAAGTTAGCCCAATTGCTCGATATCGATCATATCCTCCTGGACATGAAGGCGACCCAGCATTGGCCTGCTATCGAGGAACTCGTCAGGTTCCTTTCTGAAAAGGGGGACATCCCCAAGGACTGCCGCGAAGGCATCCTAAAAGCGCTGGAGGAACGGGAAGCGCAGATCAGCACGGGGATCGGCTCCGGAGTCGCCATTCCCCACACTTTTTCCGACACCATGGAAAACGTCGTCGCCGTGTTCGGTCGCTCGAAGGGCGGCATTGACTTCGAGGCACTGGACAACGCTCCCGTCCATTTCATCATCCTCTTCATCGTCCCGCGAAAGGACTACCATCTCCATCTCCGCACCCTTGCCGCGATCGCGAAAATGTTCACCAACTGCGAGGTGCGCCGCAAACTCGCTATCGCCGACACCCGCGACGAGATTCTGGAAATCCTCGATCCAAAACCCTTGCGCAGCGGAGCGGAGGCCTGACTCACGTTGGCCCACCTGAAATTTCAACGTTTCAGTTTTCGGCTTTTCAGCGTTTTCTTCTCGCATGACACTTTTACAAAGCCTGGAACTCCGCCTCAACTCCGCCTTGGAAAAAGCCCTCGGCGAGCCTGTCCACGCAAACATCGCTCCCGCCGCAGATCTCCGATTCGGAGACTACCAGAGCAACTCCGCGATGGTTCTCGCGAAAGAGCAGAAGACCAATCCCCGCGCCCTCGCCCAGGAGATTCTTGACGCTATCGATCTGGAAGGCATCGCCACCGCGAAAATTGACGGCCCCGGCTTTCTGAATTTCACCATCCTTCCCGAAGCCTACGCCGCCTATGCGGAAACGCTGGTGAAGGACGAGCGCCTCGGTGCGCCCGAACCGGGTGCGGGGAAAAAAGTCGTCGTCGATTTCTCCGCGCCAAACGTCGCCAAGCCCATGCACGTCGGCCACATCCGCTCGACCATCATCGGAGATTCGCTGTGTCGCATCGCGCGTTTCCTCGGCTACGAGGTCATCGCGGACAACCACATCGGCGACTGGGGCACGCAGTTCGGCATGATACTCCACGGCTGGAAAACCCTGCTCAACAAGGACGCTTTGGAAAATGATCCCATAGCTGAACTCGTCCGCGTCTATCGGCAGGTGAACGCCGCCACGAAGGAGAACCCGGCGGTTCTCGAAACCTGCAAATCCGAGCTCGTCAAACTGCAGGCCGGAGATCCCGAAAACCTCGCCATCTGGCAGCAGTGCATCGATGTCTCAAAAGCCGGTCTCCAGAAAATCTACGACCGCCTTGATGTCAGCTTCGATCATTGGCTGGGAGAAAGTTTCTACAACGACATGCTCCCGGGACTCGTCGATGAATTTCTTGAAAAAGGCTTCGCCCGCGAAAGCAACGGAGCCGTCTGCGTTTTCTCCGACGATACCAAAGCCCCCGAGCAAGACCCCTTCAAAGTCCACCGCGAGGATGGCTGGAATGACAATCCCGCCATCATCCGCAAAGCCGATGGTGGTTTCCTCTACGCCACCACCGACCTCGCGACCATCCGGTATCGCATCGACACCTGGAACGCGGATCAGATCTGGTACGTCGTCGGCGTCCCGCAGCAGCTCCATTTCCGCCAGATTTTCGAAGCCGCGGAACGCTGGGGAAAAATCGGCGACTTCCGCCACATCGCCTTCGGCTCCATCCTAGGAGAAGATAGGAAACTGATGAAAACCCGCTCTGGCGACAATGTGGGACTCACCGATGTCCTCGAAGAGGCCGTCGAGCGCGCCGCCGCGGCCATCGCCGAGAAGAACCCCGAACTCGTCGGCGACGAAGCGAAGGAGATCGCGGAAATCGTCGGCATCGGCTCGGTAAAATTCGCCGAACTCTCCCAGAACCGACTCACCGATTACGTCTTCGCATGGGACCGGATGCTTGCCCTCCAGGGAGACACCGCCCCGTACCTTCAGTATTCTCACGTCCGCATCCGCTCCATTTTCAGGAAACTGACAGAGCCGTTTTCCGCAGCGGACGCCAAGATCATTCTGGAGAAACCTGAGGAGATCCACCTTGCCCGTCTCCTCGCGCGTTTCGGCGAAGTCCTCCCGCCCGTGCTCGAGGATTTCCGCCCGAACCTCCTCACGAACTACCTGCTGGAGCTGGCCCGAGCTTTCCACTCCTACTTCGAGGCCTGCCCGGTCTTGAAATCCGAGGAACCCATCCGCTCCAGCCGACTGGCACTCTGCGAGCTCACCTCCCGCGTGCTGGAAAAAGGCTTGGGTCTCCTCGGCATCCGCTGCCCCGAAAGGATGTAATTTCGCGAAAACTCATTTCAGCGTTTCAGTTTTCCAAATTTCAGCTTCCATAGATCTCGGATGTCACCTTTCTACGTTATCGGCCACAAGAACCCGGATACGGACGCCATATGCTCCGCCATCGGTCATGCCGCCCTGTTACGCGCCTGCGGGGAGGAGCCTGAAGCCGTTGCCGCACGCTGCGGGGAGGTCTCCCAGCGCACGAAATGGGTTTTGGAAAAGGCCGGATTCGACGCGCCCATACTTGTCACCGACGCGCGCACCACTGCCGGGATGATCTGTAAAAAGGAAGTCATCCAGGTCCGATCCTCAGATACTTTCCTCACCGCCTACAACCGCATGCTCGCGGCCACGGTCCGCTGCGTCCCTGTCATCGAGGCCGATGGCAAGGTCGTCGGGATGCTTCAGTATATCAATCTGCTGAAACTGCTGCTTCCGGAAAACACCGAGGGCATCAGCGTCCGGACCGTCCACGCATCCCTTCACAACCTGGCCGCGACCCTGGATGCGGAAAGCCACGCTGTCACAATCTGCGACCAGGACGCCGAGGAGGATCTCATCCTGCTAGTCGGTGCATCCTCCCAGCAGACGGTCGAAAAGCGTCTCAAGCAGGCGACCTCGGACGGGAACATCGGCCGTTTCCTCGTCATCTGTGGTGACCGGCCCATCGTCCAGCGCCACGCCATTGAAAAGGGAGCGCGAGCCCTCCTCGTCACCGGCAGCAACCAGATCTCCCAGGAAATCAAGGATTTCGCCATCGCCCGCGGCACTGTCCTGCTGCGCTGCCGGCAGGACACCGCCAGCGCCAACACCCTCATCCGCTGCTCCCGCACCGTCCGGCACGTCATGGAGACCAAGTTCATCTCCGTGCAGGAAAACGACCCGGTTTCCAAAGTCCGCAAGCAACTCATTTCCGTGGACCAGGATCTGTTCCCGGTCATGGAAATCGGCACCGGCCAGATGCTCGGCGTCATCGCCAAGTCCGACCTCGTCGATCCACCCAAACTCCGCTTCGCCCTCGTCGATCACAACGAGTACGCCCAGGCCGTCTCCGGCATCGAGGAGGCGACCATCACCGAGGTCATCGACCATCACCGCCTCTCAGGGGACCTCGTTTCGCGCGAGCCCATCCGCTATCTCAACGAACCGGTCGGCTCCACCTGCACGCTCGTCGCTCGGAAATTCTTCCACCGGGATCTCATCCCCGCCCCAGGAGTCGCCCTCTGCCTCTGCGGCGGCATCGTTTCCGACACCCTCTGCCTGACCTCGCCGACCACCACCAATCTCGACCGGAAAATGCTCACCTGGCTCTCCGGGATCGCCAGGGTCGATGCCAAGGAATTCGCCGAGGAATTTTTCGCAGTGGGCTCGCTCATCGCCGCCGGCACCACTGATGAGATCATCAATACCGACCGCAAGGAATTCAACGAACAGGGCATGTCCATCAGCATCTCCCAGGTCGAGGAAAGGGATCTCCATGGATTCAAAGCCCGCCGCGAGGAGTTGGAGAGCGCTCTCCGCCTGCTCCAGTATAACAATAGCTACGATATCGCCGTTCTCGTGATCACCGATGTCGCACTCTTGAAAAGCATGGTTCTCGCCGTCGGTCCGGAAAATGTCATCGCCGCCCTGCCCTTCAACCGCATCGACGCCACCCTCTACCTCGCGCCCGGTGTGGTTTCCCGGAAACGCCAGATCTTCCCCGCCATCTGCGATGCCATCGAGCACGCCGGCACCGAGTAGAGAGCCGGGGCATCTCCGGACATCGCCCCTATCTGATATGCGCCTCGGATCGCTATTTTGAGTGTCGGATTCGCTCCACCATGCTATGCATTGCTCCATGAAAATCGAAACAGAGCGTGAAACCGATGGACGCTACATCGCGGATTTACCCTCCATCCCGGGTTCCCTCGCTTACAGCGAAACATTGGAGGAAGCCATCGCTAACGTCCAAGCCCTCGTTCTTTCACTCCATCATTGAACGATCGCCTCACCCCGGAGCCTTGCCACACTCTTCCATTCGATGTTCCATGTTGGAAGTTCGATGTTCGACGTTCCCCTTTCTTCCTCTTCCTTGAGACTTGAATTTTAAAATTTGAAATTTCATGTTCGCCAACCCCCTCGGCCTCCTCTCCCTCCTCGCCATCCCGGTGGT
>Ga0105047_10003458_pt1 | contig 27803 bp, 21 predicted proteins | sample MAT04_FD_78384 | JGI IMG/M metagenome (GOLD analysis project Ga0105047, IMG submission 78384) | Freshwater microbial communities from Lake Fryxell liftoff mats and glacier meltwater in Antarctica - MAT-04 (megahit assembly) | ecosystem: Environmental > Aquatic > Freshwater > Ice > Liftoff... | reverse complement strand
CTGAAGCCCGACGCCCCGGCCGAAGTCCGCGGCGAGTTCAAGCCGATCGACACCAACCTGCCGGGCGTGCAGATCTGCGAGCTGCTGCCCGAGACCGCCAAGATCATGGACAAGCTGGCGGTGATCCGCTCGATCGTCGGCCTGCGCGACGAGCACACCAGCTTCCAGAATCTGACCGGCTACCCGCAGAGCCAGGCCCAGCGCGAGGGCCGGCCGAACATCGGCTCGATCATCTCGCGGATCCAGGGGAACACCGACCCGGTCACGCCGGCCTTTGTCGACCTGTTCCCCACGATGCAGCACAAGCCGTACAACAGCCCCGGTCCCGGCTATCTGGGCCGCGGGCTGGCAGGCGTCACCGCCGATGGCGAAGACCTGGCCAGCATGAAGCCGCGGTACTTCACGCCGGGGCAACTGGCCGACCGCCGTCGGTTGCTCGACCAGTTCGATCGCTTCCGTCGCGCGGTCGATCAAGACGAATCGCTGGGCATGGACACCGCCTATGCCCGGGCGTTCGATGTGTTGTCCTCGTCCAAACTGGTCGAGGCTTTGAATCTGGATAAAGAAGACCCGCTGCTGCGCGATCGCTACGGGCGGGGTTCCTCGAAGCATCAAGGAGACGGAGCTCCGCTGTGGAACGACCAGTTGCTGATGGCGCGACGCTTGGTCGAGGCCGGCGTCCGCTGCGTGACGGTGGCCTATGGCTTCTGGGACACGCACGGCCAGAATTTTAAGAGCCTGCGCAACAACCTGCCGCAGTTCGACAAGGGGATCTCCTCGCTGGTCCGCGACCTGCACGATCGCGGCCTGGCCAAGGACGTGACCGTGTGCGTATGGGGCGAGTTCGGACGCACCCCCAAGATCAACAAGGACGTAGGCCGCGACCACTGGGCCCCAGTCAACGGCTGCCTGTTCGCGGGCGGCGGATTGAAGACTGGCCAGGTGATCGGCTCGACCGACAAGCTGGGCGGCAATGCCGAGGATCGCCCGGTGAACTATCTGGACGTGCTGGCCACGGTCTACGACCGGATGGGAATCGATCCGCATACGTTTGTGAAAGACCTGTCGGATCGCCCCGTGCCGATCCTGCCCGAGAGCGCCCGGCTGATCCGCGAGCTGTACTGAGAAGAAGGGGCCAGGCGCGGCAACGAGCGCGGCAGTCCCCCCCCCGAAGCTACTTCTTCTCGACCGTGATGGGAAACTCGTTCTTTTCCCCCGGTTTGACGGTGACCTTCAGCGGCGAATCTTTGGCGGTCAGGAACTTCTCGGCGACCAGTGCTTCGCGCCCGACGTAGGTCTTGTAGACCGTGACCACCACCTTATAGTCCCCGGCGAAAGCCCCGTCGGCCGGCTTGATCGTCTGCAGAACGAAGGTGCCGTCGGGCTTGATCTTGCCGGTCGCTCGCTTCGTCTTGGGAGTCGCCGGTTCGGGCTCGAAGCTGACTTCGGCCACTTCGCCGGCAGGGATGCTGCCATCGGCGTACTTCACGGTGCCGGTGACCTGGTGCAGATCGTAAGTGGGTTCGCCGCCGCCGCAGCCGGTCAGGAGCAGGGCCATGGCCAGCACGAAGCAGGCGTTGCGCGTGATCAAGAGGGGAGCTCCTGTCAGAAGTTCGAGGCGGAAATCGGATTGTTGTCGGAGGACAGAATCAAGCGGTCCCAAACGCTGCAGCACGCGCCGCTGGTCTGCACCGAGTTGCTGATGAAGTGGACGCTGCCATCGCAGAAGGCAACGTAGACGCCGCCCATGTGCATGCTGCGTGGCGTGGCCTGGTAGCTGGAGCAACTGTCCCAGCAGTCCATGCAGTTTTGCAGCATCACGGCCAGGCCGGGCGTCGTCTTGAGCGAGCTGCAGCCTTTGATGTCGTCGGAGCCTTCGGTGCATTCATTGGGCCCGTTGGCATCACCGCCGAAACCGGACCAGAACAGCCCGCTGGCCCCGGCAGTTCCCATGGCCCAGGTTCCGCGGCGATCGCTGGCGTTAAAGCCGACTCGCACCTCGCCCAGCATGATGGTGTTGCTGGTGCCGTCTCGGATCTCGGCGATGGTAGCAGCCACGTTGCAGGCCATGACCCCCTTGTACTGCTTACTGGTCCAGCCCGGCGCCTCGCGGGCGGTTTGGCCGCTCTTGCCCGGGTGGGTGGGAGTCCAGTTCCCCTTGGCCAAGGCGGCATTCCCACCGTTGGCTGCGTAATTTCCGCGAGCCCAGTTGTCCCCCTCGCTTCCGCCGCCGGCGAAGAGCGTCTCGCGACTGGCCGCGTCGGTCGGACAATTCATCACCGTCAGATTGGTTCCGCGGGCGGTCCGATTTACCGCGTGCGAGATCGTCTGCGTGTAGTTGAACGCGTTGTACAGCGCCAGCTGTTCGATCTCCGGCAGGATCATGATCACCCAATTCGGCCGGAAGTTTTCGCTCGACTCGGGGGACTCGTCGTAGTTGAACTGCACCGCCGGCGGGAAGGTCGTGGTCTTGGACTCGTAGTTCAGAACTGCGAGCGAAAGGTTCTTGAGATTGTTGATGCACTGGGCGCGACGCGCGGCCTCGCGGGCCGACTGCACCGCCGGCAGCAGCAAGGAAATCAGAATGCCAATGATCGTGATGACCACCAGCAGTTCGATCAGGGTGAAGCCAGAACGGTTCTTGGGCGCAATGGAATTGCGAGACATGGAACAACCTCCGCCGCAGGAGAGGGCAAGACGGGGAAGCAACCGGGGAATAACGCGATCTTAACAATGCCTGAGGTGGAAAGCAAACAAAACCATTGCTTTGGGGCATGGCATGGTGGGGGGGCCGACGGCCAGTAGGCGCGACCCTGCCATTCGAAAGACAAGCAGGGTGGGCCTCGCGGTGCGAAGCGCCACCCTGCTCGATTCAACTCTTAATCAACCGGCACTGAGGGCAGGCGGAATGCCTGCACCCCAAGCTACCGGGTGTACTGCCAACCCAGGATGGCGTTGAAGCCGGTCCCTTCCACGCCCGAGCCCAGGACGCGATAGCCCTTGTCGGTCATGTTCTCGAGGGTCACGCTGACCTGATGCTGGTCGTACTCGCCCAGCGTCGTTCCCAACCGCAGGTTGAGGGTGGCAAAGCCGGGCGTGCCGCCGGCGGGGAACCGCGCGTCGGTCAGATTCTGAGCGGCGTAACGATCCTGGCGGTCGACCATCCAGGTATAGAAGTCGATCCAGCCGCGATGATTCCAATCGCGATAACGCAGGCCCAGGATGCCCTGGGTCGGCGGAATGCGGCTGTAAGGTGCGTCGCGGACCACATCCTCGCCAAAGGTATAGAAGAAGTTGCCGTAGGTGCTCCAGCCGCCATCGAACAGGTACTCGCCGGCCAGTTCAGCACCGTAGATGTACGCGTCGAAGTTCGAGCGAATAAAGTTCTGCGAGCCCGGCGTAATCGGCTGCCGCTGGATGGCGTTCTCCAGATCGTTCCAGAAGAAGAACGCCTGGCCGCGCAGTCGAGGGGCGTCGACCTTCATGCCGACGTCGTAGATATAGGCCCGTTCCGACTGCACACCGAGGCTGGGAAGGTCCTGGCCGCCCTGTTGGACGGAGTTATCAGCCGTCAGATCGTCCAGGTTCGGCGCCCGGAAGGCCTCGGTGAAGTTGGTGCAGAGATTGACATAGTCTGTCAGTTCATACACAAATCCGCAGCTCGAGGCCCAGTTGTCATAGCTTTTATTGAAAGGGGTCCGCAGCCCGCTGACCTGATTGATGACACCCGTGGCGTGGGCATTCTCGTAGCGGACGCCGGTGATCATTGAGAGATTGTCCGTCAGATCAACGTCCCAACTGACGAAGGCCCCGGCCCGAGCATAGTCGGAGCCATTAGGGAACTGCGGATTCTGCTGCGAGGGCGGAGTGGCCGAGGTGCGGATACGTGTGGCGTCGACGTGGTCGTAGTAGTAGTCGGTCCCGTAAGTCAGCACGCCCGAGTTGGTCTCGGTGGCGAAGACGAACTGGATGCCACCCGTGTTGACGTCGAACTCCGACTGCTCCACGCGGCCGGCGTTCGGGTCGGGCGGAATGCGTGTTTCGGTCGAGCCTTCCTTGTTGCGCCCGTACATACCGGTGACGCTGAAGCCATCGATGAAGCCCCCCAGATCCGTTCCCATCAAGCGGACATAGGCCAGATCGCGTTGCTGCACGTCGAAGAACGTGGGACGTGCGATGGGCTGCGGCGGGTTCGTCACCGGCGTTTGGACGAACGGATTAAAACGGTCGCTGCGGGGCAGATTGTTCTGCTCGAAGTGCTGCAAGGCGACCGTCAACAGCACGTTGTCGGCCAGCAAGCGGTCGACTTTCACGTCGGCCGCGTACTGATCGAAGTTGGTGAACGGCTGCCGGCCTCGGCCGTCTCCGCCGATATCCAGGTCGTTCACGTTCATATAGCTGGCCCCGGCGAACACGCCGGTGTTGCCCGACCAGCCTTCCACATTCGTGCGGGTGTACGAGGCCGCGTCGGCCGTGCTGAAGTACTCGATGAACTGCCCCTGGCCATAGAGGCCGCGATTGCGGCTGGCGCTCTTGGTGACCACGTTGATCACCCCGCCAATGGCGTCCGATCCGTACAGCACCGAACCGGCGCCGCGGACGACTTCAATCCGTTCCACCTGGCCCGGATCGATCAGGTTGAAGTACTGGTTCGGACCGGCGCGATAGGTCGAGTTGTTCATGCGCACGCCGTCGATCAGAACCAGAATTTGCTGGCCCGTGAGACCGCGGATGAAGGGGCTTGATTGTCCGGCGGCCGTGCGCTGCATCAGCACGCCGACCTCTTGCTGCAGCGCGCGGTACATATCCTGCGGCTGCCGCTCGTCCAGGTCGTTCCGATCGAGGATCGTGCCCGGTTGGGGCAGATCGTAGATCGAGCGGCTGCTCATCGTGGCGCTGTTGAGCCCGCTGAAATCCTGCTGCCGAAGCGGCGGATAGCTGTTCGGGCTGAACTCGCTGAACGGGTCTGCCAGCGGGCGGTTCTCGGGAAGGACGGCCTCTTCGGGTGGACGAACCTCGACGGGCGGAACCACGGGGTCGGGCTGCGCGTTCTGAGACCAGGCAGAGGTGCCCAATCCCACCCACAGTCCAAGCCCAAGCATGAATCGCTGAATACGCATCTGAATCGGTCTCCTGCCGATCCGTTTGTCCTCGCCCGATGCTGGGACTCGCAGAACGGACACCAGCGACGCTGGGGGCGCACGCTGGGGCAGGAAAGGGCCTGCTGTCTCTCTTTTCGTCGTAAGGAAGTAGATTTCTAATATCGGGGGTGTGAGGGTGATATCGATTACCCAGTTCGCCAGGTCATGCCCCCAATCGGACGGTGACATCTCCTTCTTTGGCCTGAACCGCTCGGCTACAATTTGCCTCTCTTTCCTTAGCGGACCGTGCGGAGATTTCCTCAAGGATGACACGCCCGCGGTCGCTCGCGAGCCTTGCCGATTTTAAGACGCCCACCCGTTTGCTCCGACCGGACCCTGATCGCCTATGCGACGACTGCTCGTAACTTCTGCCCTGCCGTATGCCAACGGTCATATTCATATTGGCCACCTGGTGGAGTACATCCAAACCGATATCTGGGTCCGCTTCCAACGTCTGATGGGCCGGCGCTGCGTGTATGTGTGCGCCGACGACACCCATGGCACGGCCATCATGATCCGAGCCCGGCAGGAAGGGCGGAGCGAAGAGGCTGTGATCGCCGACATGCAGGCCGCGCATCAGCGCGACTTTGCGGATTTCGATATCCAGTTCGACAACTACGGCAGCACCAACAGTCCGTCGAACCGCGAACTTGGAGGTGAGATCTGGAAGGCGATTCGCAAGGCAGGGCTGGTAGCCGAGAAAGACGTTAAGCAGTTGTTTGACCCGGTAGCTGGGACGTTTCTTGCAGACCGGTTTGTGAAAGGGACCTGTCCCAATCCGGACTGCAAGTCCCCAAATCAGTACGGAGACAACTGTGAAGTTTGCGGCCGCACTTACAGTCCCGCCGAACTCATCAACCCGGTCAGCACTCTCTCTGGCGCGACTCCCGAAGTCCGTTCGGCCAAACACCTGTTCATCGAACTCGAGCAATTGCACGGATTCCTAAACGAATGGACGCAAATCGGAGGGCACCTGCAGCCCGAAGTGGCCAATTATCTAAAGGGGCACTTTCTGGGCGAGCCGCTGCGCGATTGGGACATCTCGCGCCCGGCGCCGTACTTCGGTTTCGAGATTCCCGATAGTCCGGGAAACTACTGGTACGTCTGGTTCGACGCGCCGATCGGTTATATCGCCTCGACTCAGGACTGGTGTCAGCGATCGGGCGAAAAGCTCGACCATTGGTGGAAGAGCGAGGAGTGCGAGATCCACCACTTCATCGGCAAGGACATTACTTACTTCCACACGCTCTTCTGGCCCGGCATGCTCAAGACGGCTGGGTTCAGTCTGCCGACGAAGGTCCACATCCACGGGTTCCTGACCGTCGACGGCGAGAAGATGTCGAAGCGTCGCGGTACCTTTGTTCTCGCCAGAACGTACGCTGATCGGCTCGATCCCTCGTACCTGCGATACTACTACGCCAGCAAGCTGGGCGGGGGAATCGACGACCTCGACTTGAACCTCGACGAGTTCATCAACAAGATCAACTCCGACCTGGTGGGCAAGGTCGTCAACCTGGCCAGCCGGTCCGCCAAGTTCGTACACAGCGCGGGTCTCTCGGCCGTGTACCCCGACGACGGCGGGCTGTTTGCCTATGCCGCCGATCAGGCCGCTTCAATCGCCGCCGACTACGAGGCCTGCGAATACAACAAGGCCATGCGGCAGATCATGGCCCTGGCCGATCGGGCGAACCAGTACGTCGAGCAGGGCGCGCCCTGGAAGCTGAAGAACGATTCCTCGCAGGCCGGACGGATGCAGGATGTCTGCACCGTGGCCCTGAATCTGTTCCGTCAGTTGGTCGTCTATCTGTCGCCGGTCCTTCCCAAGCTCGCGCGACAGACGGGTGAGTTGCTGGGCAAGCCGATCGAATATTGGAAAGAAGCGGCCGAGCCGATGGTCGGCACGCCGGTGGCCGAATTTCAGCATCTTATGCAGCGGGTTGATCCCGCGAAGGTCAAGGACATGGTCAGTGCCAGCAGCGAAGCGCCGTCGGGCGAGGCCCCCAAGACTCCCGCCCCGGCGACCACGGGCAGCGACGGCCCCGAGGCCCTGGCGGCCGAACCGATGGCCGCTCAGATCACGTTCGAGGAGTTCGCCAAGGTCGATCTGCGCGTGGCTCGCGTCCTGGCGGCCGAGGACGTGGCCGATTCGAAGAAGCTATTGCGGCTGACCGTGACTCTGGGCGGAGACGAGAAGCGGAACATCTTTGCCGGCATCAAGGGTGTCTACGACCCGAAGGATCTGGTTGGCCGACTGGTGGTGATCGCGGCCAACCTGGCCCCGCGGCAGATGAAGTTCGGGCTGAGCGAAGGGATGGTCGTGGCGGCGGGCCCCGGCGGCAAGGATATTTTCTTACTCAGCGCGGATACAGGCGCCGTGCCGGGACAGCGCGTGCACTAGCGGAGGTGCTGCAACTCTGCGAGTTGGCAAGCGCGCAGGGTGGGCCTCGTTTCACTCTGCATCAGCCCTACAGCTCGCAACGAACGCAATCCTGGAATCGCCCGGCGCGGTGGCGACTCCAGGATTGGTGATGTTCGTGCGGAACTCGGCTCGATCTAGAACAGATCGGGAATCGAGTAGCCGTTCTCAAAATCTTCCAGTGTTTCAGGAAGGAAGCTGGTCGGCTTCGATTCCTCGACGGTCTCTTCGGCCGATTCGCCGGACTCTTCGCTCGACTCTTCATGGGCGGGCTGGCTTAAGACATCCGCCTTCGGCTGAGCATTCTCGGTTACCGGCTCGGCGACGGGGATCTCCTGCACGGTCGCGGTCACTCCCACGGCTGACTCGGGCGATGCCGACTCAGGCGAGTCGTCGACACTGACCGTCGCGGCCGAATCGGGGGCGGCCTGCGTTTCGGGCTCGGCGACGACTTCGATCGCCGAGGCTTCTTCGGCGATGGTCCCGTTTTCGACCACGTCCTGGATCGAGGCCCCGGCCGACTTGGCAAGTTCGCCAGCCTCGTGAATGGCCAGGCGATTCAGTTCGCCAACCAACTCGCTGGCCAGCCAGCGGGCATAGCCCCACTCGTCGTTGTCTTGGTTCACCAGGGCCGCTTCCACAGCGCGGGCCGGTTCGACAATCACATCGGCAGAAACTGCGGGCTGATCGGCGACCGGCTGGGCGACCACCACGACCGGCGATTCGGCTTCGGACTCGACGGCCACCGGAGCGGCATCGGTCAGTTCGGCCGGGGGCGCGGGGGCGGGATCGTTCGTGTCCACTGCCGGGGCCGCTTCGCCAAGGTTCGCGATGTCCAGGACGCCTGCCGCCTGCCGCATCGCTTCGCCGATCTGGTTCAGCACTTCATTGGCCATCGCTTCGCGGGCGACTTCGGCTTCGTAGTCGATCTCGACGGCGATCTCCGCCGGCGCGGCCGGTTCGAGTCCTTCGCTCTCGTCGGTCAGCTCGAAGACGATGATGTTGCCGGCTTCGGCGGGGTCTACCGCCAGCTCACTCGCGTCCTCAACAGGCGCGACTTGCTCCGCAGCCGCCGCCGGAATCGGATTGTCGACTGCCGGGGTGGGCGAAGGTTCGGAAGACTCCGAAGGGACGGCGCCTGCTTCGTAGTCGTAGCTCTGCTCGGCCGGTACGTTGCTATCGACCGGCGTGGCGGCTTCACCGGGGGCGGGCTCGAACTGTGCCAGTTCGGTCGCGGCTTGCTCGCACTTCTGTCGTTCCAAGTGCGGGCACTGATAGGCCGACACGGGGCGGTGATGCGCGGCCTGCACGCGGCTGCTCATCAGGCTCAAGGCGGCACAACCGGCAAGAACGGCAAAACGCTTCCAGGTTCGTTTCATGCAATTCATCCTCGGCGAGACCGGCGCGTAGCGCCGGAGGTGTTGGAATGTTTTCTCGCGGCCTCGAAGAAAAAGGCGCGCAAGGCGATAGACCGAAGCTCAGAGGGCAAAGTCGCGAGAGCTGCGAGACACGCAACTCACGTCGACTTGATCGCGCAGGCAGCCGAGGGGGGATTGAGAGTCTGCGGAACATTGGCTGCCTGGGGAAAGATATCGGATCAGTGGATGCGAATGCATTAAGCAATTCGCGGGAGATGGTCTGACCTTGTGTCGTACGGATCATTCTGGAGAATAGGACGTTACGACGTATTCCGGCGCTGCGGTATGTGCCTTCTGCAAGGCGGTCCGCGCCTGCTCTCTGGCGGTATGCGATGACTTTTCAGGCGATGCTGACGCTGGGTGTGATTGTGGCCGTCTTTGCCGGCCTGCAACTCCGGTCCTCGGCCACCGATCTCGTCTTCATGGCCGCCCTGGCCTTCGTCACGCTCGCAGGCATCATCACCCCCGAACAGGCCCTGGCGGGCTTTGCCAATCCGGCCGTGGTCATGGTCGGCGCCATGCTGGTCATCGGCACCGGCATGCGCTCGACGGGCGCGCTCGATTGGGTGGGGCATCAGCTCCTGGGCAAGGCCCAGACCGATCGCGCGGCCGTCTGGCGGCTGACGATCTGGGTGACCACCTTGTCGGCCTTTGTGAACAACACCACGTTGGTGGCGATGCTGGTCCCGGTGCTGATCCATTGGTGCCGCCGGACGAACGTGTCTCCCTCGAAGTTGATGATCCCGCTCAGCTATCTGGCCGTGCTGGGGGGGCTTTGCACACTGATCGGCACCAGTACCAACGTCACTGTGAACGGGCTGCTGACTGCCGAATCGCGAAAAGCGATCCACGACGAGGCCACCCGCGAGCAGCTGCGCCCCATGACCTTTCTGGAGATCGGCTACGTGGGCATCCCCTGCGCGGTGATCGGCGGGCTGTATCTGGCGCTCGTCGGCCGACGGATGCTGCCCAACCGAACCGAACTGCTCGAGAAGTTGGGAGACGAGCGCCGCGAATACCTGGTGGAAATGACGGTGCAGCAGGAGTGCCGGATGATCGGCCGCTCGGTGCAGGAAGCGGGACTGCGACAGTTGCCGGGCCTGTTTCTGATCGAGATTGACCGGGGCGGAGATCTGATCGCCCCCGTCTCGCCCGACGACGTTCTGCATTGCGGTGATCGGCTGATCTTCACCGGCGTGGTCAGCACCATCATCGATCTGGAGAAGATCCCCGGGCTGGTGCCGGCGGCCGACATCACGTACGAAGTCAGCCCTCATCAGCGCAGCCGTCGGCATCTGACCGAAGCGGTCCTTTCGACGTCGTCGCCCCTCGTCGGCCAGACCATCAAAGAGGCCAACTTCCGCCAGCTCTACAATGCGGCCGTGGTGGCCGTGCATCGCAACGGCCAGCGCGTCACGACCAAAATCGGCGACATCGAACTGCAGCCGGGGGACACGCTGCTGTTGCAGACCCGCCAGCACTTTGCCGAGGCCTTCCGCAATCATCCCGATTTCTTCCTGGTCTCGAGCGTGGAGGGCTCCGAGCACGGCCGGCACGACAAGGCCTGGCTGGCCTTCACGCTGCTCGGACTGCTGGTGATGCTCCTCTCCCTGGGCAGTATGCTGGTCGCGGTCCTTGGCCCGCTGGATCATTCGGTGCTGGCCCCTGTGGGGAAGCTGCTCAATTCGACGGCCTTTCTGGCGATCGCTCCCATCATGGTCGGCGTGCTGATGGTCGTGACGCGCTGCCTGACCATCTCGGAAGCCCGCAGCTCGATCAATCTTGAGATTCTGCTGACGATTGCCGCCGGGGTGGGACTGGGGCAGGCGATGGAAAACAGCGGACTGGCCAAGGTGATCGCGGGCTGGCTGATGAGCGTGTCGGGTTGGCTGCCCGACGATGCGGGGCTGGCCAAGGCCTATCTGCTGTTGGTGTTGATCCACGTCTCGACGCTGCTTGTGACCGAGCTCCTCTCGAACAACGCGGCGGCGACACTGATGTTTCCCTTGGGCGTGGCCCTGGCGATCCAGGCCGGAGTAAGCCCTCGGCCGTTCATCATGTCGATCTGCATCGCCGCCAGTGCGTCGTTCATCACGCCGATCGGCTACCAGACCAACCTGATGGTGATGGGCCCCGGCGGCTACAAGCCGAGCGATTTCGCCCGGGTGGGGATCCCGCTGACGATTGTGGTGACGATCGTAGCGCTGGTGGTGATTCCGATGGCTTGGCCATTCTAGATCGGTTGTGCGATCCGAGCCTATGCAGGGCGGCGTGAACACGATGCCCACTTTTCAGGCAGCTATTTGCTTGTCCCCTTTCATGCCCTGCGGATAGGTTGGAGTTCCTTCGTTTACCTACACTCGCGTCGGTATGAACCTGTGGTATCGTCGGATTCGCTGTCGCATGAACGCACCCTCTCCCGGATGGCTTCGCTGGATTCGTGCCGCGTGCGTCACGGCAGCTCTGTTTATGGTGGTGTGTATGTTTGGTTGGTTCAATCAAGGCGGCAAGACGGCAAAGCCGTCGCTCGATTCCATCCGTTTCGATGTCGCTGGCTATACGCCCCAGGGGGAGCCGCAGCCGGGCAAGGTTCGCACCTGGTATACCCCTGCGGGAGATGGGCTGGGGATCTACTTCTTTTCCGTCCCGCCCGACTTGCCCCAAAATGCCGCTTCGGTGGATGAGCTGGCAGCTTTCTATCGAGGTTTGCTCGGCGACTCCCAGGCGAAGCTTGTCGAGGCGCGCGTCGTCAAAGCGGGCGGAGGTTCGGCAGTTCGCACCATCCTGTCGGTCCCTCAGTCGCCGTCGGGTCGCACTTACGTCGGATCGCTCACGATTCCGTTCCGGGACTTCAGCTATGTTCCGAAGTGCCAGTGCCCCGAACATGGGACGACGGGCGTCAAAGCCGCTTTGTTGTTCGATCGCAGCAGGGCGGCCAATGAGCCGATGACGATCGAGGGCGGGCGGTTTTACATTCCCGGTTTCGACCCTGACGACCCGAAGCACGACGTTGATTTCCCGCATGACCCCGTGGCGCGCGTCCGCCGGGTGCTGGATCACGTCGCGGGCTCGTTGGTGGTTGCAGACGAAGTGAGGCAACTGCCGGGCTTCGCCCTCCCATAGTGGATGAACGACTAAGTCATTCGACCAATCGGCGCAGTCCCCGCATGCGGCAGCCGACCGGCAAAGTGAGAGGAACGAGGGTCGCCTTGGCAACAGATCGCAACCCGTCAAGCACCTGCGGGTGAAATCGATAAGATCGCCCCTCGCGCGATGATTTACCCTCGCGTGATGACTCGTATATTGATTGCAGTCTCCGACCTGTTTTGCCTCTTTTTCGCGATCGTGTCTCTCACAGGAATGTGGGAGACAGCTCTCGGTCCACTTCAGCCACCTCTAAGGTACGGGCCGATCCACTTCGCAGTTATCGGAGTTGTGTACCCGTCCCCATTTGCAGCGTTCTGGGGAGCTAAGGCCTACTTCAACCGCCACGACTGGCAGCCCGTCTACTGGTGGGCCGCCTCGGTCCCGAGCTTCCTGCTCGTCGCAGTCGGAGTCACTCTGTTCGCGATTTCCGCCTGAGCTGAAGCGACCCCGTCGACACCCCCATCACTCTTTCGGTTTGAACGACTCGATCACCGCCGCGATCGCGCGGATCACGGCAAAGTCGATTTCGACCCGCGACCGTCCCTGGCCATTCTCCGAGACTTCGATCGCCCGCAGCCCCTCGCTGGCGGTCAGTGAGCCGACCAATTTTTCGAGTTCGGCCGATTTGGTGATCTCGGCGGCACGGCTCACCATCGGGGACAAGGCAATCGTGAAACGCTGCATGGGGACACGAGCAGGCGGTGCCGCGCATTTGTCCATGGCCGCGGTCAACGGCTTCCACGAGGTCGGTCCGGCGCACATCCAGACGGTGTCCGGCGTGCAGGCGAAATGCACGTGGATCTCTTCGGAGCCAAGCCACTGCTTCAAGATGTTGCGGTCTGCCTGCGGCGCGGGGAGCAGGGTCAAGGTGTGAATCTCGGCGCCCCGGTGCTTCGCCTGGGAAGGCTTGAAGGACTTAATCTGCGGATGCTTGGCCAACGCCCCCCCCAGCCGCACAAGAAACGCGTCGAGCGATTTGCCGTCGGGCACGCGCAAGGCCCCGATCACTTCGAAGGTCTCCCCTGCGCGCGAGGTCAGCAGGATCCCATCCAGCGTTTCGTCGCGGACGAACCGCTGCATCAGCTTCAGGCCTTCGTCCACCAGCTTGTTGCGCTCGTCCTGCTGGGCCTGAGGCAGCGTCTCGTCCGCCAGCTCTTCGCGAAGCTCATCGGCCATCTCCTCGAAAACTTCGTCCGCCTCCTCGTAGTCCTCTTCGTCCAGCTTCGGCAACTTCTTCGTCTGATGAAACAGCAACGGCAGCGACGGGTCGACCAGGGGCGCGAACGCGCTCATCGGCAGCGTGTTCTTCTTGCAGGTCTCGGCCAGGTCGGTGTCGTCTTCGGGCAAGACGGTCATCTCTAGTGCGATCTTCTTACCCGCCGCATCAAGCGAGACCTCGATTCCCACCAACTGGGCATCCTCGACCAGCGTCTGATACTCGGCCACCTGCCGCTGGGACTGCATCCGTTCGACCGACCGCTTGAGCGCGTTCCCGCCGCCGCGGCGATCGGCTTGCATTTCGGCTGTGGCTTCAATCATCTCGAAGGCCTGCTCGCGATATGCGTCAGGAATCCGCTGGGGAAACGCGGCCAGCGCCACATCGGCCTGCCGCACCAGCGGCGCTAGGATCTTTGCCGGATCGGGGAGCTTCTCCAGGTGTTCGGCCTGGCTCGCCACAAAGGCGTAGCCCCCCGAGGACTTCACCAGAAATGGACCGACTCGCTTCAGCCCGTTCACGTCCTGCGCCGGCCCGAACAGCCCCTGCAATGATTGGAGCACGACGGCCAGATCGGTCACGGGGATCATGCCGATGGAGATGACCTCCTCGTTGCGAACCACCACGGCGGCGCCGAACGGCTTCGTCCGGTCGATGCCCCCCGCGAAAGCCTCCACGGCGGCCTTCAAGGTCGTGGACCATTCGGGATGGCCGGCCCCCTTCGAGAGTTCGTCGATGTCTTTCAGAAGATCCGTGATCCCCTCGATGGCCAGGACACCCATCAGATCCTCGGGCATGGCCTTGGCCGCCGCGATGATCTCGCGCGAGGCGTTGAGTTCGCGCGTCTTGGCCGGAGTGTCCGCGGCCGACGATCCCACGGCCCCCACCAGCAGGACCCCGAGCAGAATGACGCCCATGGAAAAGATCCGCGACATAGCGATGCCCTTGCGATGCAATGAAAAGGAAAGACCGGCAATTCCCGGCAATTCAATTGGCCCGCAATGTAACACGGCGAGCGCCAGGTCTCTAATGAAATCGCCGTCGCCTGCGCCTATTCCCCTGCCAAGTGCTGCTCCAACAGTTCCCGGCTGGCCTGCCAGTCGGCATCGTCTCGGAAAAACCGCCGGGGGAAGAGATTGAACATGGCTGGCTGCTGGTAGATCAACAGCAGTTCGTCGTCCGCTTTGTACTTTAGATAGGCCGGCCAGGTCATGCGGGCTTCCAGGATCGGCAGCCTCAGCTCCACGCCGACGTCGCTGATGTGACCCATCATCGGCTGTCCATTCAGTTTTGAGGCGGTCCACATCTGGCGGTACGAGTGGCGCCGGATCACCAGCAGAGCGACGACCACCAAGGGAACGGAAAAGGCCAACATCGTGGCCGGTGTCAGCCGAGGGCCTTCCCAGGCCATCAGTCCGATCAGCAACGACGCGATCGTGACTACAACGGCCGACAAGAGGAAGCCGCCCCGCATGCCCGCGTGCAGCCGCTGCGCATGCAGAAAGTCTTCGTAGGTCAAGGTCCCCTCGAACGGGATGCCGCCCTGTTCGGGCCAGGGAGGAGGACCGAACATCGGCGTCTCGCGACCGAGCCCGGTGGGAGTCGTCTGATAAGGGTTATCGTCCGCCATGATTGCCCGAGGGTCTCGCCTTACTGTGGTGCAGGCGTCCCGCCTGCCGTGAAGTGCAATCGATGTTCCAGCAGGCGGGACGCCTGCACCACAATCGATTACACCCTCTCGCTGCGCAGCAGCTTCCCCAATTGTGATTGCCGACGAAGAGATCCCGCAAGGGCGAGGGGGGCAGATTCAGACTAGCGGCCGCGGCTATTTCGCGGGACGGGCGATCACGCGCAGCGCCATGGCGATGCCGTCGGCATCGATCTGCTTAACCGCCACCACATGGTCGGCCAGCTTAAGAATTGCATCGAGCTGGGTCAGGCTCTTCTCCACCTTGGCCGGCTCGATCGATTTGACCCGGGCGATCGCGGCCACCAGCACCGGTCGTTCCTCGGAGACCAACTTGCGGGCCGAAACCAGATTCACGTACAGCACCTGGCCAGGCTGACGGACCGAAGGGGGAAGGTGCGACTCCCAATGGCTCTGCTCGGCCAGCGAGTCTGAGGCCGAGAGGGTGCCGGCGCGGAGCAAGGCCTCGCGCGAGGTGCCCAGTAGCAGGTATCCCTTTGACAGGCTGAACGAAGGGGAGACGCCCGATGTCAAGCCGGAGATCCCTTCCATCCAGGTGAGCGAGATACCGTCGCGGACCTGCGACTTCACCGTCGCCACGCGTCCCGGCTTCTCCACATTGTGAGCCACGGCAGCGAAGCTCATCAGAGTCTTAAGCGCCCCGTCCAGGCCCGTGGCCAGAGCGGGCTTGTCGTCTCCCTTGGCGGGTGTCTCTTGAATGGCGATGGCGAAGACCGCCTCGAGGGGCAGCCCCCCTTCGGTCACCTGGCGATCGCGCCCCACATACAGCCCGTAGTCGGGACCCATGGCCGGCAGCACGTCGTCCCAGATGTCCAATCCGCCCAGCACGGCCGCGGCGACCGCGCGGAACTGAATCAGCTCGGCCTTGTCTTTGGGCTCGACCAACGCGATCAGCAGCCGGGCGACCTGTGCCAGTTCCATTCGACCGGCTACGGCGATCACGGCATCGGCTGGAACGAGCCGCAGAAAGCGCGACGCGCCGGAGAAAGCCGAGATGCCGGCGGCCCAAGCGGCCGGCACGCGGGCTCGATCGAGTTGGAGGTAGCTGGAGAATGTCAGGCCGTCGGCTTCGACTTCGGCGGTGACGCTCCACGATTGCAGGCTGGGATAGAGTTCGCCCAGCGCCTTGATGGCCGGGGCGGAATCGGGATCCTTGGCCGCGGCATCGCGCAGGCCGGCTTCGACCATCGGACCCCAGACCTTGGGATCGATCAGCAACCGGGCCAGCGCCTTGGAAGTCGGGGCGGTCTTGGCCTGCGAGCGGAGCAGCGCCGCGGTGGCCAGACTTCCGGCCGGATCGCTCCCGGCGGCGCGCAGGTCGAGCACCTGGCGCATGAGCGGTTCGCGATTGGTCAGGATGCCGATGTTACCGACGACGGCCACGAACTCGCTGGAGTCGGCACCGCCGCGGCGAATGCGGCGGATCTGATAACTCACCCCGGCATGCGGCACTTCGTCCAGGCTCTTCAGCTCCCCGTTGCGACGGCTGACGTCGTGAAAGCCGGCGATCAGTTTCTTGAGCAGCTCGGCATCGGGCGATTCGACCAGCAGCAGCCCGGTCCCTTCCCAGCCTTCGCCTTTGCGTTCGGGCCAGACGGCCACCAGCGCCGAACCGCCAAAAATCTTGGGAAGGTCGGCGTTGGTCAGGTTCAACTGCCCGGTGATCTGCCCGGCGATCAGCTTGAGGGCCGGGATGTTCGTCTGCTGCCAGCGGGCCATGGGGGGAAACGCCTGCCAGCGCTCGCTCAGTTCGCTGGCTCGGAAGCGTGTCCACTGCTCGGCCAGGTCGTCGACTTCCAGATAGAGTCCGGCGCCGGCGGGGGTCATGGCCCGTAAGGTGTCGTGGCCCGCCAGGCAGGGGGAGACCAAGCCCAAGGCCAGAGCGAAAGCTGCCAACGCGAGCGAGAATGTGGATCGGTTCATAGGGCGCGGGTGGCTCACGAGCGGGGCTCTTCGATGGGAATTGCCTGCAGCAGGAAATCAAAAGCACCGCCAACCGAGCGAGTGACCGGCTTCAAGCCGTCGCCGACCTGATCGATCCACTGCTTTTTGGCCTCGGCCTGGGGGTCGCGGGCGGGGACACTGGGGAGCAGTACGGCCACTTCCGCAAAACTTTCGCGCGTCTCTTGGGCCAGGGCCAGGTAACGACCGCCGGCCTCGGCCATCAAGGCTCGCAGGGCGGGATCGTTGCGGGGAGCATCGGGCGCGACCGAGGGGGGCACGGGGGACGCGACGGGAGTCTTCTCGACGTGGGCGATCTGGGGCGCTTCCGGCGCCGGCGTTTGCTTCACCGCCACGGGGTTCACGACTTGGATCGTGCCGATCTGGAAGTAGACCAGCGGCGCGATGACCAGGCAGGCGGCCGCGGCGAAGGCAGCCCATGTTACCGCTCGAGCGAAGCTCATGGTGCTCGGCGGCGGGGCCAGCGACTTCTTCTCCAGGCTTGACTCGTCGTGGAGCTGCGACAAAACGCGCACAGCCAGGTTGGCCGAAGGCCGCTCCTGTGGACGGGCGCGTCGCTGCCGCAGCCCTTCACCGAGCGCGCGGTAGCCTTCGAGCAGTTCGCGATGGCCGGCGTCGTCGCGGGCCGCTTCGAGCCATTGCGGATCGTCCAGCGAGCGCCGCTCGTCCAGGGCCTCGTCCAGCCGGCGCGCGAACTCGCTCTCGGGACCGAGATCGTCCGGGTTGTTGGCATTCGGGTTGTTCGCTTCACGCGTCATCGCACTTCCTCCACCACGCCGCGTTGCCGCAGTTGGTCGACCAGTTCTTTTCTCGCCCGATGAATCCAGGTTTTGACGGTTCCCACGGGCACATCTAAAGCCGCGCCGATCTCGCCGTAGCTCAGCTCCTGCTCATGAAACAACACAAACGCCTGGCGGTATTCCTGGCGGACGTTCCGCAGGGCAAGTTCCACCTCTTCAGCCAGATTCTTGCCCGCCTGCAAGTCAGGCGATTGGTCCGGGATGTCGTCGACCAGATCGGTCGGCTGGGCCCGGTTCTTCTTGGCCGCCAGCAAGCTGCGACAGCGATTTCCGGCAATGGCCAGCAACCACGGCTTGAAATCCCGCTCGGCATCCCATCGCGCAAGGCTGCGGAACACACGTACGAACGTCTCCTGGGTCACGTCCTCGGCGTCCTGGCGGTGATGCAACATCCGCAGGCAGAGGCCAAAAACGAGGCACTGAAAACGTTCCACGAGCGCAAGCATGGCCGTTTCGTCGCCCTGGAGCGAGCGAGCGACCAGGATCCGAACGTCGTGTTGGTCCGAGGTTTGCACGTTTACCTTGGGGTCTTCTGTAAAGAATTACCCGCGCCCTGCGGGGGTGGTTTCAGCAAGGCTGGCTGGATTGTACCCGGCTGGTGGGGGAGGAAGCGAATTGGGGGAGGGATTGCAAGTTTCCGCCAAGGCGTTCGGGGACATGGGTGACAGGTTCCTTCCCGCCTTTCCCACCCCTCTTATCGAGATGTCGGGAAAGGGTTTGTGACTCGTTCGCGTCGACCCGAAAGTTCCACCCGCCAACCCACAAAGTGGCGGTGCCCCTTTTAGGCTGTCGCCAACAAACCCCTCGCGAAGGGTAGGAATTCCTGGAGCACCGTTCTCTCAGGAGGTCGCTATGCGCATTTCACGCTTGCTGGGGCTGCTTGCCGTTGGTCTCGCCTGGGCCGCACCGGGAGATGCAGTCGCTGGCCCTCGGGTCAATTACGATCCCGAGAGGGGTGGGGTTGCCCTGGTCCGCAAGTCCGAGATCGATGGGCCGGTGAAGAGCCAGTTCGAAGTTGCCGCGCGCGGGGGCGAAGAGGTATCGAATGTAACCGCAGTGGTGGCGGGCGTCTTGTTTCAGGCCGAGGCTCGGCCGGCCGCGAATCTGGAGTCCAAGCCGATCCGCCTGTCGTATGCGCTGCGCGGCAAGGACGACGCCAGTCTGATCGTGAAATGCGGCGAGCAGCAGTTCGCGTCCGATACGCCCGCCTGGGTTTGGGCGGTGGCCGCGCGGTTCGCGGTCCATCCGGCAACCGCCGCTGTGACGATGCGCAACGCCCCCGAGACGGCTGGCGAAAAGCTCTTTCACGAGCATTGGAAACGGAAGCACGGGGAACAGTACCGACTTACTTGGGCCCGCTACCATCCGGAACTCGACGACACGCTGATCGGATTTCACCTGATCGTGGCGGACGCCATGATGGCCGACGCCGAACAGTACTGCGAGGTGATCCAGGGGCTCGACGGCGACTATTCCACCTCGTCGCCCGGCGAAGCGCCCCGGCGTCTCCGCTCCGCCCGAACGCTGGCGGCGCTGGTCCGTCTGGAATCGAAGCCGGCCGACTGCTCGATGCTGAATGACGTCGCGTCGGACTTCGTCTTCTCGGCGGCGGAAGGCAAGTTGCAGATCCAAGGGGCGGCCAACTACCAGTTCGCGCGACTGGCCCTTTCCGGCAAGTACGAGCCGCTGAAGGGACTCTCCGACGCGCTGCGCACGAATCGTCATCTGCAGCACCAGAGCAACCCGGCCCTGTATCGCGCGGTGGACGATTTCTCGCGCCTGGTGGCGTTCTTCAACCACGTCGAGCGCATCGACCCGGCAGGCATGCAGAAGTTCGCCGGTAGCTTGGAGCCCGTGCTGGAGCGGATTCCCGCGATCGATACGCCCATCGGACTGCCGGTGAAGCTGACGAAAGAATAGCGAGAACGATTCGCTTCAAATAGCGCAGGGTGGTCTGTGCCCGCCATCGCCACCTCGACGATCCCGCTCCAAGGGATCGTGTGCAATCGTTTGAGAGAATCGCACACTTACCGAACTTCAAAAACGGTCATGCATCGCCTTGGCGGGCGCAGCCTACCCTACTCAAGATGCCCATTGGCGCGACGCCAGGCACGTTCGAGCACCGAATGCGGACGGAATGAGAAGGTCTGGCTCGCGCAATTGACCATGAATGGTCAATGCAAGGATTTTGCACTCTTCGTTCCTGGAACTTGCGCCCAGATGCAGCAAGAATCCGTCTGAAGAACGAGATCGACATCTCGCTCACGCGACGGGACGGGCGAGGCCCCTGATTTTCTCCGTCGCACGCGTCCGCTCACACCTGCACCGACGAAGGAGAGAATGATGGCACTGCCAACAAAGCTGTCTGGCGAATGGTGGCTCAAACACAAGGGGAAGACGGTAGGGAAGACCGGGCTGAGCGCCCCGCTCAAAGCCTATGAGGCGCTGCGCAAGTCGGCGGGCGAAAAGTTCGAGAACCAGAGCCACGACCTCTACAAGAAGCTCGCCGAAGCGCTTAAGAAAGTGAACAGCGCCTTGCCGGTGGCCTTGAAGAAGACCGATGGTGTGACTCACGGCGCCTCGCACAAGATGGTCCAGCGATTTCAGGAGCTGGCCAAGGAGGAAGCAAAACTGCTCGTCGAGCTGCAGAAGGTCTACACCGACGCGATCAAGATCTTTAAATCGGGGAAAGAGGCGGGGCTGGCCAAGATCGTCAAGCACGAAGCAACCGCCAAGGGCTACCTGGCCGACTGCAAGGCCGCGTTCCAGGTCGTACAGGGAAACGGCACGAAGAAGGAAAAGGAGAAGGCCTTCAACGAAATCGACGATTTCACTCGAAAGATCGCCAAGACCTTCGCCGAACTCAAGGCGTCGATGAAGGACTACGACAAGTTGCAAGCCCAGGATCTGCATCACGAAGATCTGAAGTTCACGGGCAAGCATGTCGCCCAGATGGGCGATATCTACTCGGAGATCATGACCGCCGAGCGGACCATCCAGGACTTTCGCTCGAAGGCGAATGAACTGCTCAAGAACCTGCCGTAGCCATCGCATGATGGGGGAAGCAGCTCGTGGCATGGCGACAAGTGCCACGAGCCGTCGGGCGCAGATCGCGATCGGCTACCCCACGTGCCAGTGATCGATTCTCGACTCAAATTCGCGTTCGCACGCTTCGGGTGCGAGCGCCTTGATCCTGGTCCACTCGTCACGCCAGCGCGGACTGGCCATCAGACACTCGCGGTCAGGAAGGGTGCGCTGCGCGATCCCTGCCCGACAGAGGAGCAACAGCACGTGGGCCGTCGTCGTCGTCTTTGCCAGTTCCCATTCGTTGCGAGTGATGCCAGTGGCCACCATCACCAGGAACTTTCCGGTGCCGGTGAGGAACGTAGATTGAGGGAATAGGAATGGCCAGAACAGGACTGCCTGAATGGCGCCTACCGCACGAATGTCTGCCGTCCGCTGCCCGGTGTATACGCCGAGACTTCCATTGGAGTGCTGCTGGAAGCCGAATGGAAAACGGTCTCCCCACTGGATCAGCTCTCCCTCGGTCATGTAGGTCATGAACAAGTAGAGCGCTTCGGCGGCCCAAGGGCTCTCCGTGGGCGTCACGAAGGCGAACTCCATTCCATGAGCGGAGTAGGACTTTCCGGTCGCACGTTCCGCGGCCACTTGCTTTTGGTCCACGGGCTGCGACAGACCGAGTGTCAGGTAGAGCCAATCCGCTCTGCCGGAGCGTGGGGGAGTAAGCGATGCCTCGACGGGTGGAAACGCCATGGCGCACGCCCCGGGGCAACGGATTCCATCGTCCCACGAGAAGCTGGTGACAGTCTCGGGAGGCTGTGTCTGGCCATACGCTTGCAGGATTGCGTCGGTCCGCTCCGTCCAGGTGCGCTCCCAGAACCCCATGCTTGACCTCGCGCGTGTCCAGTGCCTTGACTTACCAGGCCCCCAACTCTTCCTGCAGCTGCACCCAGCGTTCTTCGGCTTCGGTCAGTTGCGCGGCCAGGTCGGTCACTTGGTTGTGCAGCCGCAGCGCTTCGGCCGCGTCGTTGGTCGACATCAACTGCGCGTTGATCTGCGTCTTTTCCTTGTCGAGCTTGGCGATCGTTTTTTCCAAGGTCGCCAGCTCTTTCCGCGCGTCCTTCTCGTTCTTCTTCTGCACGTCGACCTTGGGCTTGCCAATCGCCTTGCCCGCCGGCTTGGCGGCCGCATTGCGGGCGGCTAGTTCTCGCTCGCCGTCCTCGATCTCCTTATTCACCGCGTACAAGTAGGCCTCGTAGTCGCCGCGGTAGTTGGTGACGTGGCCGTCGCGGACTTCCACAATCGAGCTGGCCACCCGCTTCATGAAGTGGCGATCGTGGCTGGTGAAGATCACCGTCCCCTTGTAGTCCAACAGCGCCTGCGCGAGCGCCTCGACCGTGTCGACGTCGAGATGGTTACCCGGCTCGTCGAGGATCAGAATGTTGTACGAACTGAGGAGCAGGCCGGCCATGCAGAGACGGGCTCGCTCGCCGCCCGAGAGAACCTGAATCCGCTTCTTCACCTGCTCGCCGCGGAACAGCAGCGCGCCGGCCAGGTCCAGAATCTGCTGGTCCTTGGTCCCCGGTGCGGCGTGCATTTCCAGATACTCCAGCACGGTCTGCTTGTCGGGCAGGCTGGTGTAGACGTGCTGAGCATACGTGCCGATGTTGCAGCCATAGCCCCAGCGCATGTCTCCCTTCAGCGGTTTGAGTGAGTCGACGATGGTCCGCAGGAAGGTCGTCTTGCCTTGGCCGTTGTCACCCACCACCGCGGCGCGCGAGCCGTGCTCGATCTCCAGATCAATATCGTTGGCGATCTCGCGCTCGGGGTAGCCGATGCTCAGTCCGCGGCAACGCAGGGCCGGGCCTTTGCGGGGCTCGACGATCGGCGCGCGGATGTTGGCCGTCGGCTCGTCGCTGGCGATCTCTTTGACTTCCAGCCGCTCGAGCTGCTTGCTCTTCGAGCGGGCCCGGGTGGCGGTGCTCGCCCGGGCTTTGTTCTTGGCGATGAACTCTTCCAATTGCTTGCGCTTGGACAACACGGCCGCGTTGGTTCGCTCGTCGTGCAGACGCTGCTCTTCCTGGAACTCCATGAAGGCGTCGATCTTGCCCGGGTACATCGTGAGCTTGCCGCGCGACAGGTCGAGCGTGTGCGTGCAGGTCGCCGCCAGGAAGGCGCGATCGTGCGAGACGATCAGGCAGGCCTCGCTGAAGTCGCGCAGGAAGTGCTCGAGCAGAATCTGCGTGCGCAAGTCGAGGAAGTTCGTCGGTTCGTCCAGCAGCAGCAGGTTCGGCTCGTGCAGCAGCAGAGCGGCCAGCTTCACGCGGGTCTGCCAACCGCCGGAGAGCTTGGCCACGGGGCCTTCCAGATACTGGCCTTTCAGCTCGAACTGGCCGGCGACTTCGCCGCACTTCCAGTCGGGCTGGCCACTGTCTCGCATCAGGAATTCGAGCGAAGTCTCGCCCGGCTGAAACGGGTCGTGCTGCCGCAGGTAGCCGAGCCGCAGTTTGGGATGAAAGATCACTTCGCCCTTGTCGAGTTCCTCTTCCCCCAGCAATATGCGCAGCAGGGTCGATTTGCCCGCGCCGTTGCGGCCGACAAAGCCGACCTTCACGTTGTCGATGATCGTGGCTTCGGCGGCGTCGAGCAGGATCTGGTCGCCGTAGCTCTTGTACGCGTTCTTGATTTGCAGCAGGACAGCCATGCGGAAAAGCGAGCGGGGGGTGGCGGGGAGTTTCAGGGCGAGAGGTTCGCCCTTGAACGATATCAAGCAGCGGAAAAACGGGGAAGGGCGGGGGGAAGAAGTGGGGGGGCAGGTCAACCCGCTCTCTCTTTACTGAATGCGACTTTCACCAGGATCCGCTCGCCTGCCGAAGAAACCAAGTTCAGGATCTGCAGCTTCCCATCAAGGTATACCCAGTAGGTAAGCGTACTCGACTTTCTTGCTTCCCTGAGAGGTGTGGTCTAACGTCGTAGAATGGTTCCTGGGAGGCCTCCAAGGGCTCATCTCACCACGGACGAACGCGAACCATTCCCAAGCGTTCAAGGCAGACCGAGGGATGACCCATGAGTTCGGTACCCCCTAAACCTACGCTGCCGACTCGCTGGGCCTGGGCTTCCGTCGCCATGGTCATCGCAGGAATCGTCTGCGCGATTTTTGCATCGCCTTACGTTGTCGCCTGGCTGCCTGGCGCTCAATACATCCCCGCGATCCCTAGAGACTCTTTTTTCTGGTTCGGTTGGACTTGGTTTGCCTTTTGCATTCCTGGGCTCGTCTTCGCCGGAATCGCGCGCGCCCGGAACGAACGGATGCGGTGGCTGACGATCACGGGATTCGTCCTGAACGGCCTGCTTCCTGGCACGCTCTTCATTGTGATCGTCAGGTTCCTCATGGGTTGGGTTTCGTCTGTGATCAACGACTTGTGGTTGAAGATGATTCTGTAAGGGACGATTCTGAGAGGGGCGACCCCCGGCGTCGCCGGCCTCAGACGTAAGGATGGCCCGAATATTTGTCGAATGGCGTGATCGAGGAGATTGGAACGAGGATGACAGACCCCAAGCCAACGCTGCCAACCCGGTGGGCCTTTGCCTCCCTAGTGATGCCCTTTGCAGGAATCGTCTGCGGGTTCTTTTTCGCGCTTTATCTCGCTCCCTTGCTCCCTTCCTTTGTTCAACCCAAAGGACATGGCAAAGACCTTGCCTGGGTCGCTTGGACTTGGGGGGCTTGCTGCGTGCTGGGGCTCGTCTTCGCGGGGATCTCACGGGCGCGGAACGAACGGCTGCGGGGGGTCACGTGGACGGGATTCGTTTTGAACGGCCTTCTCCCCGGCGCGGCCCTTATCGCCGCCGTCGCATTCTTGGCCGATTGGTTGCAAGTGGTCGCGAATGACATGTTCGACGGTTTCTTCGGATAGCTGCCTCAAGCCGCTGGCCATCGTGCCATTCCGCACTTCCCTTTTTGCTCCTCACCGCCTGCCAGCACGCTACAAATCCCCTGCAAACTGAGCTTGTCGAAAACCCCGAATCGCACCACAATCCGCCCCTCGCGGAAGCTGCCGCGTCGAGACTGCTGCGCGAAGTGCCAGCAGCGACTCGTCAGGCGGGCCGCGCGAAGCAACGCCGAAACCGATCCCCCCCACTGGGACGAAGCGCACGCGATAGATTTGCCGCAGGCAGGTTTCCCTCGCTGGCGCTTCGGGTTAGTTTGGAGGGGTCGGTTTGGTCGCAGCACCACTCACGGGGAAGCCAGCAGGCTTTCGGACATGAACTGATCGCCCAGGTCCTAACCACCTCGACGACGCATGCAAGAGCTTGACCAGACATTCAGTTCCTCCAGCGACCGCTGGGTCGATGTGCCCCAGCAGCGGGTCCCCGTTCTGATTGTGCTCCGCGGAGCGCAGCTCGGACGGCGCTATCTGCTGAACGAGAACTACCTGGTCATGGGTCGCAGCCAGCAGCGGGCCGACCTGGTGATTCCCGAGGACCGCGAGATCAGCGGCCGGCATTGCCGCATCGAATATCTCCCCTCGCGCGACGCCTATGTGCTGCGCGATCTGGGCTCGACCAACGGCACCCGCGTGAACGGCCAGAAGGTGGAATCGGCCGAGCTCCACGACGGCGACAAACTGCTCGTCGGCGCCGCGATCCTGAAGTTCACGTTCCAGGACGTGATTGAGGCCGAGTACTACCACGAAATCGACCGCATGATGAACATCGACGAGCTGACCGGGCTGGTCGTGCCGCGGATGTTCAACGGGCGGTTCCGGCAGGCCCTGGCCCAGAGTGTCACGGCCGGCAAACCGCTGGCCGCGCTGATGATGGACATGGACGGCCTGAAGAAGATCAACGACACCCACGGACATCACGCCGGCGCGGGAACGATCGCCGCGGTCGGCAAGCTGATCGGCAAGCTGTTGCCTTCCGATGGGGTGGCCACCCGCTTCGGCGGCGACGAGTTCACGGCCTTCGCCCCCGGCTTCGATTCCGCCCGCGGGCTGGAATTGGGCGAGAAGATCCGCCAGGCGGTGAAAGAGCATCCCTTTGAGTTCAATGGCGCGGTCGTCCATCCCACGATCTCGATCGGCGTGGCTGCCTTGCCCGATGATGGCAGCACGGTCGAGCAACTCACCCGCCGCGCCGATGAGGCCCTGTATCGGGCCAAAGCCGCGGGCCGCGACTGTGTAAGCCTGTAGCGGCACTGGACTGCGTGAGCTTTGCAGCGGATCCACGCCCCGATTCGCTTCCCCCCGCGCTTCGCGGCAGGGTACAATCGCCTTGTCCGCCAGCGGGCATTCGCTCCCCCTGACGGCCGGCTTCCCACCTGTGAGGGCTTCCCCCATGCCCCCTGCCTCGCGTCGCGTTCCTCTCGTCGGCATGCTGTTTCTGGTCGTTTCGGCCGGCCTGGCAGCAGGCGTCTACGCGGCCGACGACAAAGCGGCCGTCGAATTCCTGAGTCAGAAGAATCTGGTCCGCAAAGGCTTCTTCTGGCTCTGCCCGGAAGAGGTGAAGATGGTCGAGGGGCTGGCCTCGCTCAAGCAACTCGAAAAGAGCTACAAAGAGAGCCGCACCAAGATCGAGCAGGGGTTGAAGAAGAACTCGGTAGCGAAGGCCGCTTTGACGCAGGCTCGCAGTGAGTACGACAAGCTGAAGCAGACGTTGGAGCAGAACCCCAACATGCCGACGCCGCAGTTCAACCAGATGGCCACCGAGATCAACAAGCGTGCGGAGCTGGTAAACACCTATCTGCCGCAGGTTGTGGATCTCGACAGCCCCGAAGAGAACTCGAGCTTCAAGAAGCTGTTTGTGGAGATGATCGATCATCGCAACAAGCTGCTGCTGACAGTGCTGTCGGTCCGCGCGAACCTTGACAAGCTGCCCGACTGTTACGCCAAATTGGGCGAAGACGCCGAAGTGAGCGAAGCCCTGAAGGCACTGGGGCCACAGTGGAAGCTGGGGCCGGCCAAGAACTACACCCGCGATCTGAAACCGCTGGAGTCGGCCGAAGCCTTGGTGCTGACGGACGACACGCCAATCTTTCGCGAGAACAAGGCGCTGCAGCTCAGCCTGATCCTGAACGACGAGACTCCGGTGATCCTGGGCTACACGACCAGTGCCGAGTACAGCATCATTGCCGCTGACAAGGCGAAAGAGATCGGGCTGAAGATCGACGACAAAGCCCCGGTCGTGAATCTGAACACCGACGGCGGCGGCGCACTGATGGCCCGACAGGTGACGATCCCCTCGCTGCGGATCGGCAAGCATCTGCTGAAGGACGTGGTCGTGCTGGTCCTGCCCGAGGATGCGGTGGCCTTTCCCACGTTCCTGGGAACCGGGGCCTTCAAGGATCTGAACTACACGATCGTGCGCGACGAATTCCGCTTCTTGATCCGACCGGCAGCGGGAGCGGCGCCTGCCGAGAAGGGAAAGAAGAAGACGCCGTAAAATGCTGCCGTCCGCCGAAGCCTCTCCAACCGTCAGCGACGCAAACTGAGCGGCACGACGCTAGCCGCCGGTGATCCCAGGTTTCGCTCTCCTCATCGCTTGCGAGTTGAACGTCCTAGCCCGCCGCCGATGAGAGCCAATGCCCAAGGGATGCTCGAACCGTGTACTACCGGCGGCTAGCGCCCTGCCGCTCAGCTCCGCAGCCGCTGGCGTTTGCTCCCTCGCCGTTGAAAAGTTCACAGCCTCTCCGTGTGCCGTCCGCCGAAGCCTCTCCAACCTTCAGCGACGCAAACTGAGCGGCACGGCGCTAGCCGCCGGTGACCCCAGGTTTCGCTCTCCTCATCGCTTGCGAGTTGAACGTCCTAGCCCGCCGCCGATGAGAGCCAATGCCCAAGGGATGCTCGAACCGTGTACTACCGGCGGCTAGCAGGGTGCTGAAAAACTCAAACGGACTCCGAAGACTACGCTAAATGTTGCGGCGATGTTTTCGGGCGACACAACATGCAGTGCTGAAGTCTGCCATTTTGGCGTTT
>Ga0105047_10003457_pt1 | contig 27804 bp, 28 predicted proteins | sample MAT04_FD_78384 | JGI IMG/M metagenome (GOLD analysis project Ga0105047, IMG submission 78384) | Freshwater microbial communities from Lake Fryxell liftoff mats and glacier meltwater in Antarctica - MAT-04 (megahit assembly) | ecosystem: Environmental > Aquatic > Freshwater > Ice > Liftoff... | reverse complement strand
TGGGTCAACGTCGCCAGCGCCAAAACCAACAGCAGCGGCAACGTCTCCATCGGCTCAGCACCCAGCAAGACCGCCGACTTCCGCCTCAGCTACAGCGGCATCTACAAGTCACCGTTCTACGCGCCGGCCATCACCGGCACCAAGCGCGTCAACGTCACGTAGGTCGCCGAAACAGACCAAACAGTGATGGCCCCGACTCCGCGAGGAGTCGGGGCCATCACTGTTTGGTCTAGGAGGTCGGGCTCAGACCACCACTGCCTTGAGAGCATCGCCGAGGTCGTTTGCCTCAATCGCTGAGAGCTCGACGACCAGGCGGCCGCCACCCTCAAGCGGGATGCGCATGACGATTCCGCCACGCCCCTCCTTGGTGACCTCAAGCGGGCCGTCGCCCGTCCGCGGCTTCATGGCCGCCATCTGAGTCCCCTTTCAACGTGTTCTGGTGCGCCTCCACGGACGCACGAGAAGTCATTATCGCGTAGACCGCCACGTCACTGCCCGCCAGGGCTGGCCGACCCCTACGCTGTGCGCCCATGACCTCCACGCAGCGCTTCGCGACCCAGATCGTCGGCAGCTACCACAAGCCCCACTGGCTGGCCGATCATGAACTCGTCTACGCCAAGGAAGGCGTCTGGTGGCGCGTGGCCCCCGACCTTCTCGAAGAGGCTCAGGACGACGCTGTGCGCCTGGCGGTGTTCGACCAGGAAAGGGCCGGCCTCACCTACTCGACCGATGGCGAGGAGCGTCGACAGACCTTCTCAGGCCACTTCTACGCGCTCGGCGGCATTGACTCAGACGAGCAGGGCCTGGTGACGAACTTCGGGGGCGATGTCCTCGAATACCTCACCATGAAGCAGCGCGCGATCACCTCTGATGAGAACCAGAAGCCGGCCGCACCGCCGGAGTTCAAGCAGCCGCGCGTGGTGGGTCCGATCACCTGGGAGCGCCCGCTGGTGGTGGAGGCCGCAGGCTTCCTGCAGAACACCACGTCGGCCAAGACCAAGGTGACCGTCATCGGCCCCGCCACATTGGCGCTTCGTCTAGTGGACGAGCACTACGGCTCCCTCGACCAGGTTGCGTTTGCCGTAGCCGACGCGCTCAACAAGGAACTGCGGGCCCTCGACGACCTCGGCATCGATCTGATCCAGCTCGACGAGCCCGAAGTGCACTTCCGCTACAGCCAGTTGAAGGACTTCGCCGTCGAGGCCATCGACCGCGCCTTCGCCGGCATCAAGACGCGCAAGGCCGTTCACATGTGTTACGGCTACAGCAAGAACATCGCTGAGAAGCGCTCAACGCCCGTGTACGCCGATGCACTGGCGTTGCTGGCCTCCACGTCGACCGACGCCATTTCGCTCGAATACGCGCAGCCTGGGCACTCCCCTGACCTGTTGCAGAACGCTGGCGACAAGACCGTGATCCTCGGCGTGCTCAACCTCGACACCGAGGCACCGATCGAGACAGTTGAGGAGATCGTGGCGCGGGCCGAAGCCGCGATCGCGGTGGTCGGTCCCGATCGCCTCGAGTTGGCCCCTGACTGCGGCATGTGGTTCCTCCCGCGCGACACCTGCCTCGGCAAGCTCCAGGCCATGGAATCGGCCGCTCAGCAGCTGCGTCTCAAGTACTCCTGAGGCAGGCTCGGACTTCGGCTGGGGAGCCGCTGTTCAGGGAACAGGATTCTGCGACCTCTCGGTCCGGCTCCGCCGGACCTTCATTTGACGGTCGCTGCCATCCCGTTCCCTGAACAGCGGCTCTTTTCTGGTGGGCCTTCGCGTGGCGGTTGCTGCCATCCCGTTCCTCGGACCACACCTCGTTCATCCACCGGTGTTCAACAGCACACCCGCGTCTGGGTCACCTCGTTCAGGAAGCGAGGTGGCAGTCGGCGACGTGGTCGTCGACGAGTCCGCAGGCTTGCATGGCGGCGTACATGGTGATTGGTCCGACGAACACGAAGCCGTTTCGCTTGAGCTCCTTGCTCAGCGCGTTCGACTCGGCTGTCTGTGACGGGAGTTGACTGAGGTCGCAGGGGCGCGGCGGTCGTGTCGACTGGTCGGGGGCGAATGACCAGATCAAGGCGTCGAGGGCTCCGTAGCCGTCGGAGTCGCGAAGATCTCGTGCGGCTTTCGCGTTGGTGATGGTGGCGTCGATCTTGCGGCGGTTGCGCACGATCCCTGCGTCGTTCATCAAGCGCTCGACGTCGCCTTCATCGAACTGGGCTACGGCGTCGATGTCGAAACCGGCGAAGGCAGCGCGGAAGTTCTCTCGCTTGCGCAGGATCGCGAGCCAGGAGAGTCCGGATTGAAACGCCTCGAGGGTGATCCGCTCGAACAACGCGACGTCGCCATGGACCGGGCGACCCCACTCGAGATCGTGATACTCGATGTAGTCAGGCGTCGAGAGGCACCACCCGCACCTCACCACTTCCCGTGTTACTAGTTCGAGTGGTGGGGTGTCGGGCGCTGCAGCGCCCGACACCCCACCACTCGAACTAGTAACACGGGAGCTCACGGGGTGCGGCGGGCTTCGGCTTCCGCCAGTTCGGCCAGTTTGGTCAATGAACGGCGGATTCCCACGACGAACGCGGGCCGCGCGATCGGCCAGCCCAGCCGACCCACCATGCCAAGCGGGAGTTCCAAAGATTCCGACCAGATGAATCGGGTGCGCCCGCTGGGGAGCGCGAGCAGCTCAAAAGTGCCGGTGCCCTTCACAACGGCGCCGGTATGCAAAACGTCGCAGCGCTTCGGCCGCTCCCACACCGTCACCACGAAGGTGTCGAGAAAGCCCACCTTGCCCACGCCGCTCCAGGCTTCAATCACGCTGCCCACCGATGCGCCATCACCTGACGCGACACGGACGGCGGTGCCGAGGATCCATTCACCCTGCCGAGGCCAATCAAAAAGCAGATCCCACACGATCTCGGCCGGGGCGTCAATGATGACGTCGAGCGTGACGTCAGGCACCGGAACGACCCATCGAGTCGGTCACGGCTTCGGCGTCGTCTGCTTCGGCGTCCACTTCGGCGTCCACTTCGTCGTCAACGGCGGCGTCATCCGTCGCGGCGTCAGCACTCACCTCAAGGGGCGTAAGCGGCACGGGGGGTTCAGGCACCTCGAGGCCAGCGGCAACGAGGGCCGCTGTGAGGTCGTCGAGGTAGCCCTCGCGCTGTTCGAGATCGGTGGAGAGCCGGTCGAGCACCGCGTCCACCTGATCCATTCGATAACCCCGCAAACCGATAGCAAATCTCGTGCGGTCGACATCGCGACTCAGAAGCAAGCGATCATCGGGAAGGTCAACCGGTTCAATGTCGGGCGGCGCATCGGCCATCCGGCCGGCTCGGCCCGTGGCAAAGGCGGCAACGCCAGCCACCAGGGCCAGCGCCAGCACGATCAACACCGTCGACACGCGTCACTCCAGCCAGGGTCGAGGAACTGCACGGGCCACCCGATCGTGCCACGCTGGGCACCTTCCCCGCACACCCCCACGCTCGGAGCCGTTGTGTCGCTGCATCTGGGTCACCGCTCCTTCGGCGACGACGACCTGCTCATCATGGCCATCGTCAATCGCACGCCCGATTCGTTCTACGACGCGGGCCAGACCTTCCACGACACCGCCGCGATGGCGGCGATCGACCGCGCCATCGACGAAGGCGCCGACATCGTCGACATCGGTGGCGTCAAGGCGGGCCCGGGGGAACCCGTTGATGCCGCTGAAGAGATGCGTCGAACCGTGGGCTTCGTCGACGCAGTGCGCACCAAGCACCCCGACATCGTCATCAGCGTCGACACCTGGCGACACGAGGTGGCGCAGGTCGTGTGCGACGTCGGCGTCGATGTGCTGAACGACGCCTGGGGTGGAGTCGATCCGATACTGGCCGAGGTCGCTGCCGACCGAGAGGTGGCGATCGTCTGTACTCACGCCGGGGGTCAGCAACCACGCACGCGTCCGCATCGCGTGGAGTACGTCGATGTGATGGCCGACATCATCGCTGTGACGGTCGGGCTCGCAGAACGAGCAGCCGCACTGGGCGTGCGGCGTGATTCGATCCTGATCGACCCCGGCCACGATTTCGGCAAGAACTCTCGACACTCGCTCGACGCCACCGCGAGGCTGCCGGAGATGGTGGCCACCGGCTGGCCAGTTCTGGTGTCGCTCTCGAACAAGGACTTCATCGGCGAGACCCTCGATCGCAGCGTCGGTGAACGACTGAACGGCACCCTCGCGGCCACGGCCGTGAGTGCGTGGCTAGGCGCGCAAGTGTTTCGCGTACACAACGTGCGCGAAACCCGCGAGGTGCTCGACACTGTGGCGTCCATTCGAGGCACCCGTGCACCTGCGGTGGCCCGCCGGGGACTTGCATGAGGCACTGCCAAAGAGAGCAAGTTGTTTCACAACCGTGTTTTACAACCCTCTGACACCAACCTGACGACAGGCTGACGGCGGCAGGTGAGGATAGGAAATGTCATCGACCTTCCTCCCCCACTCATTGGTGGTCACGCATGAAGAAACCCTCCGCACGTAGCGCAGCGATCGCTGGCGCCTGGCTCACGGCAGGTGCGCTCGGCGCCACCGTTCTCACCGGCTTTGCGTTTGCCGCGAACAACCCCTCCGCCCCCGCACCAGCGGGCATTGCCGCCACCGCCGCTCCTACCCCTGTCGCTCCTGGTGATGGTCAGGGTGCTGGCATGCAAGGAGAGATGGGCCGTCATGGCGGTCCGGGTCGCGGGATGCCCGGCATGGGCGGGCCCAATGGGCCGGTCCTGCACGGCGACATCGTCGTCAAGGACAAGGACGGCGTGGTCAAGACGATCCGCGTACAGAACGGCAAAGTCACCGCCGTCGCCAGCGGTTCGATCACGGTGGCCAGTTCTGACGGCTTCACCAGCACCTGGGCGCTCAACGCCGGCACCAAGATTCGGCGCGATATGGCCGATGCCACCGCCGACAAAGTCGTCGTGGGAGACACGGTGCTTGTGCGTGGCGAACTCGGCCCAGGGAGCCCCACCGCCAAGGTCGTTCGCGCCTTCAGTCCTGACGGACTGGCCAAGGCTGAGCAGAAGCGCACCGAGAGGCAGCAGAACCGTCAAGACCGCAAGGGGCAACAGGCTCCCGGCACCACCGGCGGAGCAGTCACACCGCCAGCGGCAGCTGACGGCGCGGGATTCGACGTCCTCGGTATCTGACCAGAAAGCAGCATCACCCTCGACCCGATCACACCCATGGTGTGGTCGGGTCGAGTCATGTCAGGGCATATCTTCGAGCAACTCATCGGGCGTAGGCGCGATGTAGGTGCGCGTGGCCAATCCGTGCTCAATCGCCTCGAATGCAGCCTCGACCGTCGTCGTCCACACCAATGACTCGACGGAGGTTCGGCGCAAGAATCCTTGATCGACCAGCACCTCGATCTGTTGGCGCAGTGGTGCGTAAAGGCCTTCGGGATCGAGGACGACCACTGGCTTGTCGTGCATTCCGAGGGTCCGCGCTACCCACACCTCCATGAGTTCTTCCAACGTGCCGATCCCACCGGCCATCGCTAAGAACGCATCGGCGCGCGAATCCATCATGGCTTTACGCGTGCGCATGTCGCCGGTGACGATCAGTTCGTCCGCGTCGTGATCGGTGATCTCAACGTCAGTCAAGGCCATCGGAATAACGCCAATCGTGCGCGCACCCGATGCACGTGCCGCGCGAGCGACTTCGCCCATCATCGAGATCGCCCCGCCACCAGACACCAAGGACCAGCCACGTTCACCGATCAACCGTCCGAGGTTTCCCGCAAGCTGCAAGTGGCTCGGATCGATGTCGCGGGACGACGAGCAAAACACGCAGAGCGCGGTCATGACAACGGAGGCGCGATCTCAGCCGCTGCACTCTCAGCGATGATGAGTTCCCTCAGCGCCGCGCGCTCTTCGGCTTCCCTGGGTTCGCTGTCGACAGACGCCGCCTGAATGATGTCGACAACTTCTTCAGCGGTATCGACCACTTGAATCAACGCCAGGTCGGCCTCGCTGGCCATCCCTCCGGCGACCAGACGGTCGCGCATCCAATCCACCAGCCCCGCCCAATACTCCGAACCAACCAGGACGAGGGGGAACGCCGTGATCTTGTGCGTCTGCACAAGACAGAACGCCTCAAAGAGCTCATCGAGCGTGCCGATCCCGCCGGGCAGAATGACGAAGCCTTGGGCGTACTTCACAAAACACGTCTTGCGGGCGAAGAAGTAGCGGAAGTGGACCTCAATATCGACCCATTCGTTGACGCTCTGTTCGAAGGGCAATTCGATGCCTAAGCCCACCGACACACCGCCGGCCTGGCAGGCGCCGCTGTTGGCCGCTTCCATCGAACCAGGACCACCGCCGGTGATCACCGCGTAGCCGGCGTCGGCCAATGCCCGCCCGACTGCGACGCCGAGGGCGTACTCCTTCGAATCACGCGGGGTGCGTGCGCTGCCGAACACGCTGATCGCAGGACCGAGTTCAGCCAGTGCGCCGAAACCTTCGACAAACTCCGCCTGGATGCGCAGCACTCGCCATGGGTCGGTGTGGATCCACTCGCCATCGCCTCGGCTGTCGAGCAGGCGACGGTCGGCAGTGGACGTGTCCACTTGACCACGGCGTCGTATGACACTGCCCGAACGACGGGCGGGAGTGTCGGGCTCGTCGAGGAATCCGTCAGGAGGTGCTGGGCTCATGCAACAACCCTAGGGCTGCACAAGGCCCAGCCACGACCGCAGCGCGCTAAGGGTGCTGTGCAGGTGGGCCACCGGTACGTACTCATCGCGGGTGTGGGCCAGCAACGGATCGCCCGGACCGAAGTTCACCGCAGGCACCCCGATGGACGAGAAGCGCGAGACGTCGGTCCAGCCAAACTTTGGACGAGCCGTTCCCCCTACCGCGGAAAGGAACGAGCGTGCCGCCGGTTGCTCCAGGCCCGGCAGCGCCCCAGGGCTGTTGTCGACGATCTCAAGCGCAAAGCCTTCGAACACCGCGCGGACGTGTTCGGCCGCCTCAACCGATGATCGATCGGGGGCATAGCGGTAGTTGACGGTCACCGTGCACTCATCGGGGATGACGTTGCCGGCCGACCCACCAGCGATGCCCACCGCGCTTAAACCCTCGCGGTACTCCAACCCATCGATCTGTACGCGTCGCGGTTGATACGCGGCCAGACGCTCGAGAATCAGTCCGGCGCGATGAATCGCGTTCTCGCCCACCCACGCGCGCGCGCTGTGGGCCCGACGACCGGTCGTGGTGATGATGGCGCGCAAAGTGCCCTGGCAACCTGCTTCGACGCCAGCATCGCTGGGCTCCATCAGGATGGCGAAATCGGCAGCAAGCAGTTCCGGACGCTGGGCCAATACCTCCGCTAAGCCGTTGTGCACCGCCTCGACTTCTTCGGCCGCGTAGAAGGCGAACGTCACATCATGAACCGGGTCGATCGCCTCGGTAGCCAACTTCAGTGCGACGGCAACACCGCCCTTCATGTCGCAGGCTCCCAACCCGTAGAGCCGGTCACCGACCACACGCGAGGGCAGGTTCTGCGCGGCGGGCACGGTGTCGAGATGGCCAGCAATCACCACCCGCTGGTCTCGACCCTTCGTGGTGCGCGCGATCACGTTGTCGCCCAGTCGCGTCACATCAAGGTGGCTCAGTGGTCTGAGTGCACGCTCGACAGCGTCGGCCAATGCGGCCTCGTGGTGGCTCTCGGACGGGATGTCGACCAAGGCCGCCGTGAGTTCGACGATGTCCGCTGTGAGATCGAGGTCGGTCACGTGGCTACGGTAGTCCGGTGACCACTGAAGCCCATGAGATCCGTGTCGCCTGCGCCATCGGCGTGGCCACCTATTCCGCCGCCGGTGCACTGCTCGACGCCTGGTATCCCAGCCCGGCCCTCACGAGTTCGCCGGAGCTGACCAGCGGTCTTGACGCCGCCGCAGGTAACGATCCGATTCGAGGCACGCATTCGGCGCTGATCACCACCGTGATCGACGACCTTGATGCGCCACCGGCCGATGCCGCCGATGCCTACCTGCGACTGCACCTGCTGTCGCACCGGCTGGTGCGTCCCCATGGGCTCAACCTCACCGGAGTCTTTGGGCTACTCACCAACGTGGCCTGGACCACCCTTGGACCGGTGGCACTTGAGGAGTTAGACGCGACCCGACTTCGCGCTCGCGCCGCCGGTCACCCCCTCAACGTCTTGAGCGTCGACAAGTTCCCCCGGATGGTCGACTACGTCGTACCCAGCGGAGTGCGCATCGCCGACGCCGATCGAGTACGACTCGGAGCCCATCTCGCCGATGGCACCACCGTGATGCACGAAGGCTTCGTCAATTTCAACGCCGGCACCTTGGGCGCCTCGATGGTCGAGGGACGCATCTCGGCCGGCGTGGTGGTGGGCGATGGTTCTGACATCGGTGGGGGCGCCTCGATCATGGGCACGCTCTCGGGCGGTGGATCTACAGTCATCAGCATCGGCGAACACTGCCTGCTGGGAGCCAACGCTGGCATCGGAATCTCGATCGGCGACAACTGCGTTGTCGAAGCCGGCTGCTACATCACGGCCGGCTCCAAGGTGACGCTTCCTGATGGAGCGATCGTCCAGGGACGCGAACTGTCCGGTGCCCACGACTTGCTCTTTCGTCGTAACTCCATCACCGGCCGCCTCGAGGCGTTACCGCGCAGTGGCTCGTGGGGCGGCTTGAACGCTGCCCTGCACGTGAACTGATCACGGGCTCGACTCAGGAGATTTCGCATGCCACGACCTAACACCGCCTTGGCCCTGATCGGTGGGGGCATGTGCCTGGTCACTGCTCTGACCGGATGCGGCGGATCGAGCCAATCCTCACCGAGTGCCAGCGCCACGGCAACGTCCGCGCCAGCCGTCACGCCGCCCAGCAAGGCGGCCATTGCAGCGGCTCCCACCACCGTCACGATCTCGTGCACCACCAAGGGGACGACGGTGTCGAAGCCGATCGTGACCACCTCGTCGACCGGTGTCAGCCTCGCCGTCGTCAACCGCACCGGCAAGCAACGCGTTGTCGGTTACCAGATCACGTTGGCCAGCGGCGGCCCCGCTGTGCTCGGCTCCTTCGAACCCACCACGTCGACCAAACCGGCCATCTACGACCTGCCGACCGGCCGCATGGACCTGCGCTGCGGCACGTCTGCCAACACCGGCCTTGATGACGACGTGTCGCTAGCGATCGTCGACCGCAAGAGTTACTACAACTCGGTGAACACCGCACAAGCGCTGGGGTGCACCCCCAAGAAGCTGAGCACCGAGCGCATTTTCCCGGCGCGTGCCACGCGGGCCGACGCGCTCACGCTGATGGCCGAGCGGCTACCGACGCCAGGCAAGTACACCGTGACGAGTGGACCCGGCTACAAGGCAGCCAACGTGACCACTCATTTGGTACTGCGTAACGGGCGCGGCTACGGAGTCGCGACGGTGACGTTGCTGCCCAACCTGTCGTACCGCCCCGCCGTCGTCGCCACCTGCTGACGAGCGCTGGATCAGCGCGCGTCCATTGCCACGTAGTTGCGCTCGGGAGCACCGATGTACACCTGGCGCGGTCGGCCGATCTTGGTGTCAGGGTCTTCGATCATTTCGCGCCACTGCGCAATCCATCCGGGCAAACGACCGAGGGCAAATAGCACCGTAAACATCCGCGGCGGGAATCCCATGGCCTTGTAGAGAATGCCCGTGTAGAAGTCGACGTTCGGGTAGAGCTTGCGTTCAATGAAGAAGTCATCGCTGAGCGCGACCTCTTCGAGACGGCGGGCAATGTCGAGCAACGGGTCTTGCACGTCGAGTGCAGCGAGCACTTCATCGCAGGCACCCTTGATGATTTTGGCTCGCGGGTCGTAGTTCTTGTAGACGCGGTGACCAAAGCCCATGAGACGCACACCGTCTTCGCGGTTCTTCACCTGGCGAATGAACGTGTTGACGCCGCCACCAGCCGCGTGGATGTTTTCGAGCATGTCGAGCACTGCTTGGTTGGCGCCGCCGTGCAGCGGGCCGAACAGTGCGTTCACCCCGGCCGACACCGACGCGAACATGTTCGCGTGCGAAGAACCCACCAAGCGCACCGTTGACGTCGAACAGTTCTGCTCGTGGTCGGCGTGAAGGATGAACAGCAGATCGAGGGCCTTCACGACCGTGGGGTCGAGCTGGTAATCCTCTGCGGGAACGCCGAACGTCATGCGCAGGAAGTTCTCGGTCAAGCCGAGCGAGTTGTCGGGGTACAACAGCGGCTGGCCGACGCTCTTCTTGTACGCGTACGCCGCGATGGTCGGCACCTTCGCGAGCAGCCGGATCGTTGAGATCTCGACCTGCTCCTTGTCGAAGGGGTCGAGGCTGTCTTGGTAGAAGGTCGAGAGCGCACTCACGGCACTCGACAGCACCGGCATCGGGTGCGCATCACGCGGGAAGCCATCGAAGAAGCGACGCAGGTCTTCGTGGAGCATCGTGTGATTGCGGATGCTTGCGTCGAAGGTGGCCAATTGGTCGGCGGTCGGGAGCTCGCCATAGATGAGCAGGTACGACACTTCGAGGAAACTCGAATTCGCTGCCAGCTGCTCGATCGGGTATCCGCGGTAGCGCAGAATTCCAGCGTCGCCGTCGATGAAGGTGACGGCGCTCTCGCACGAGGCGGTGTTCATAAAGCCGTGGTCGAGGGCGACGTGGTCAGTGGCCTTGAGCAACTGCGATACATCGAGACCGGAGTTCCCCACCGTTGCCGGCACCGGTCGAAGGGGCAATTCGCCGCCTGGATAGTTCAAGGTCACGTCCGACACGAGGTCCTCCGCCGGTTTTGGTCTGCTGCTCCGATCGGTCTGATCGGGTGGGATGAAACTAACCGGCCCTCCTTGCGGCCCCGCAGGGAGGTCTGACCTTTTGGACGGATACGCGCAGTCGTCTCAATCGGCGAGACGGCTAGCCGCCGCATCGACGCGCTCATCGGTGGCCGTGAGCGCTACTCGCACGTGGTGACTTCCGGCCGCTCCGTAGAAGGATCCGGGAGCCACGAGGATCCCGCGCTCGGCCAACCAACGTACGGTCGCCCAGTCGCTTTGACCACGGGTGGCCCACAAGTAGAGACCGGCCTCGGAGTGCTCGATCGAAAAGCCTGCTGAAGTCAATGCCATGTGCAGTACCTCGCGACGACGCGCGTACCGCTCACGCTGCGCGGCCACGTGATGATCGTCATCGAGCGCCACGGTGGCGGCGGCCTGCACCGGACCGGGCACGATCATTCCCATGTGCTTACGCAGCGCGAGCAACGAACGCACCACTCCAGAATCACCAGCCACGAAACCGAATCGGTAGCCGGCCAGGTTGGATCGCTTCGATAAGGAGTGCACCGCCAGCACGCCTTCGGTGCTGCCACCGCAGACTCTGGGATCGAGCACCGACACCGGCTGCTGCGTCCAACCGAGTTCGATGTAGCACTCGTCAGACACCACGAGCGCTCCACGCTCACGAGCCCAATCGACCACCTTGCGCATGTGCTCAACGGGCAAGACTCGACCCGTGGGATTCGACGGTGAGTTCAACCACACCAACGACACCGGTGCAGGACCAACAGAGGTCAGCGCATCAGAGACGACCGTTTGAGCTCCGCACATACGAGCACCGACGTCGTACGTCGGATACGCCAGCGATGGCACGATCACCCGATCCCGAGCGCCAAGTCCGAGCATCGTCGGAAGCCAGGCGACTAGTTCTTTGGTGCCAATCACTGGCAGCACGTCGAGCGGATCCACAGCCACCGCTGCCGTGCGCCGACTCATCCATCGAGTGGCGGACTGACGCAACGGGTCAGTGCCTTGCGTCGTGGGATAGCCGGGGCTGTTCGCGGCGGAGGCCAGCGCCTGCTGAATGACATCCGGCGTGCCATCGACGGGCGTGCCTACGCTGAGGTCGACAATGCCGTCGGCATGCGCTCGGGCGACGGCATCGTCTGCCGCCAGCAGATCCCAAGGAAAGGCCGGCAGCCTCGACAGCGGACCACCCGTGCCCTCGGCGGTAGTGGTCATGGTGGCGCCTCCTGCCGTAGTGGTGGTGCCCAGAACGAGCGACGCGCCGCCATCCCAGAGGGAGGGCGGCGCGTCGCCACGATCGAACCAAAACTATTCGGCGTGCTCCTGCGGAGGCAGCGCGATCACGAGCGGGACGTCGCGATCCGATGCGCCGACGCGGCTGGCGCCGCCAGGCGATCCAATGCCTTCAAAGAAGTCGACGTTCGCCGCGGTGTAGGCGGTCCACTCTCCGGGCACGTCGTCTTCATAGAAGATCGCTTCCACCGGGCAGACCGGCTCACAGGCTCCGCAGTCGACACACTCATCGGGGTGGATGTAGAGCATCCGGCCACCCTCGTAAATGCAATCGACAGGGCACTCCTCGATGCAGGCCTTGTCTTTCAAGTCGACGCAAGGCTGCGCGATGACGTAGGTCACGTGCGGGGTCCTTCCGGTCTCATCGCAGCGGCTGTGCCGCTGGGCGCTCTTCCCGGCGGCCTGCCCACCAGTCACTCTAGTATTCCCATTGCCTGCTCCGATGTCACCGCGGGGGTTACCTGTGTCTGCGCCATCAAGCCCTCCACCTACCGAGGGCCGCCCGACCCAAGGTCTGGGTGGCCGGTTGGTGGTCGCCGTGGATCAGACCAACATCGGGTCCCGCGTGAGCATTCGGTACCTGCTGCGCGGCCAACATCCGAGCGACTCAGATGTCTTGATGACCGACGTCGTCGGACATTTGCAAGCATGGGGGCAAGGAACGGCCACCGTCCGTCGTCGCACCGGCGACATCGTTGACGTACCCATCGCGGCGATCGTGGCCGCCAAGGTGGTTCCGCCCATTCCCCCTCGACCGGCGGCTACCGCCTTGTGAGCGCCGCCTCACGCGCGCGCTTTGCCGACGTTGCCCGCAATGCGCCCGACGACCTTGCGTTGGCCTGCCTTCTCATGGCCGTCGAAACAGCACCCGACCTCGACATCGCAGTAGCTCAAGCCAGGCTCGCCGCGCTAGCCGATGCCGTGCCCGATGGCCCCGATCCCGCGTGGCGGCTACGACAAGTCCTGGGCCACATGCAGGGCAGCCAGGCCGACTATCGCCACCTCGAATCCAGCCTGTTGCCCGATGTGCTGCAGAACGGCAGGGGCCTGCCCATCCTGCTGTCGATGGTGTGGCTCGATGTCGCGCACCGGATCGGAGTTCGCGCCGTCGGCTTAGGTCTGCAGGGTCACTTCGTGGTGGCGCTCGGAACTGACGCCTCCGACGAGGTCGCCCCCGGCGATGAGTCGATTCAGGTGGTCGACCCCTTCTGCGGCGGGGCTTCCTACGCGTTGGACGCACCCGTGCGGCCAACGCCACCTGTTGAAACCCTGCATCGAATCTTGCGGAACATCGCCGCGTGGGCCGATCGCCCCGAGCGCACCTCAACGGCGTTGTGGGCCTGCGAACTCGGTCTGCTGCTTCCGCGGCACCCCAGCGAACTGCGGCGTCGGCACGCTGAACTACTTGTACGCAGCGGGCGCTTTATCGAAGGAGCCGCTGAGTTCGAGGAGTTTGCCGACACGGTCGAGACGGTCGATAACACGGTGGCTCAGAAGGCGCGCGTATCGGCCCGGTTAGCGCGTTCGCGACTGAACTGATTCGCTGAAGAAGCCGAGTCGTTGAAGAAGCTGAGTCGTTGAAGAGGCTGAGTGATGGGCACTACTGACGCGTCAGCGCGCAGACCCACTAGCGCACGTACTCACTAGCGCACGTACTCACTAGCGGACGGGGGCACCGTTACCGGTCTCAATCGCCTTGCGAATCTTGGCCTCGACGCGATCAGCAATCAGACGGCGCCAGACCGGAATCGACACGGGAACGAAGTAGTCGGAGTCGAACCAACCGCGTTCGGCCCAGAACTTCTCATCTGCAGGACTCGTCTCGGCCGTGAGCCGCACCAAAAGGCGCACCACCCGAAACCCAATCAAGTCGTTCAGCGACGGAGTCTGCGGTGAGGTACGGCGACTCACCGTCACCGCTTCCACTGCGATCTCGTCGATCGCACGGTCGACCTTGGCCCGATAATCCGGCTGATCAAGGCCAGGGCCGTTGACACCCAAGCGACCGGCCACCGTGAATCCCCACCGTCGGACGGCAGATTCCAGGTAGTCGAGGGCCCCCTCGTGCCCCGCGCCAGCAGCCGTGGTCATCAGCACAGCCGTGCCATCAAACATGCGGGGGCGATGAATCAGATAGGCGAACTGATCGATGAAGCGCTTCATCGGCGCACTGATCTGGAAGCTATGAATCGGGCTCGCGAACACGACAATGTCGGCGGCGAGCATGAGCCGCTCGATCGGCGCAGCAACATCACGCAGTGGGCAGAGCTGCTCGCCATCGGTCATGCAGGTGAGGCAGCCAGAGCACGCAGGGCCAAGAAGCAGGTCAGCGACTTGAACGGTGTCGACCTCGAGCGGATACCCCCGGCTCTGCCATCGCGAGAGAAGATCTGCGACGACACCACCGGTCGCCCCATGCTCAGCGTGCGGACTTCCATTGATGACAAGCACGCGCATAAGAGCCCCCGTTGGTCCTCAGTGCGGCCAGGGGATGCGTCCCCATGGCCGTTCGGCCCTCACGAACGTACGCTCAGGCCTACCGCACGGTAGCAACCGACGGTTCCCTCCCTCGACGATGCACTCGGAGTTCTGTTGCTGCACCTGACCGACACCCGCACCCGCCAAGTCGAGCTGATCGAACCGAGCACCCCCGGCCGCCTCTCGGTCTACGCGTGCGGTCCGACGGTGTACCGCTACGCGCACGTCGGCAACTTGCGCACGTTCCTGCTCACCGACTTGATCAGACGGACAGCGAGTTACCACGGACTGCAGGTGCAGGTCGTTCAAAACATTACCGACGTCGGCCACATGGCCGATGACCGTGGCCTCGAAGAGGCTGGCGAAGACAAGATTCTGAGTCAGGCGAAAGCAGAGAATCGGACGGCACTTGACGTCGCACGCTTCTATGAATCCGCGTATCTCGATGATCTGGCCCGACTGAATATTGCGCCGGCCGACATCGCGCCTCGGGCCTCCGAATCGATCCAGTTGATGATCGACCTCATCGCCACCCTCATCGAACGCGGCAACGCCTACGTCGGGGGCGACGGTTCGGTCTACTTCGACGCCCGCTCGTTCGAGGGCTACGGGGCCATCAGCGGCAACCGGCTCGACGCCTTACGCCCGGGGCTGCGCTTTGCCGTCGAGGAAGACCCCGAAGCCGCTGACCGTAAACGTTTTCACGCTGACTGGGCCCTGTGGAAGGTCGCTGGCACCACTCGCACTCAGTTGGTATGGGACACACCCTGGGGAGTTGGATTTCCCGGATGGCACGTCGAGTGCTCGGCTATGAGCGTGCACCACTTGGGCACCACCATCGATGTGCATACCGGAGGTATCGACCTGCGCTTTCCTCATCACGAAGACGAGAAAGCGCAATCGGACGCTGCCGTCGGTCACGAGGTGGTGCGGCATTGGATCCACGCCGAACACCTGCTGTTCGAGGGCCGCAAGATGGCGAAGTCGACCGGCAACGTGCTGCTGCTGCACGACGTCATAGATCGTGGCATCGACCCGCTCGCTCTACGCCTGTGCTTCTTGGAACATCACTACCGCCAACAGATGAACCTCACCTGGAACGCGGTCGAAGCGGCATCAACGTTGCTCGATCGTTGGCGACTCAAAGTGGCCGACTGGGCCGAGTCGCCCTCGGCGCCGATCGATGAACCCACCCGCTTGGCGGTAGTGGCTGCATTCGACGACGATCTCGACACCGCCCGCGCGATTCAGCTACTGCGACGCGTCGAGAAGGACGAGTCGCTGGCCGCCGGAACCAAGTTCGAGACTTTCGCCCACCTGGATCGACTCTTTGGCCTTGACCTGGTGCGCGAGGTGGGCCGGCCGCGTGCCGTCCAGGTGCTTCCCGCGGGAGCACAGGAATTGCTTGACGCCCGCGTCGCTGCTCGCGCAGGCAAAGACTGGGCCGGATCAGACCGGCTGCGCGATGAGCTCGCTGCCCTCGGTGTTGCCGTGGCAGACACCAAAGATGGTCAGGACTGGACGCTGACCAGCTGATCCAGTGCCACTGGCTCAGCCCGTGGATTTGGGAGTGGCCGCGGGTTTAAGTGCTGCGCTCGCCGCAGGGGGCGCCGAGGGTGCCGGAGTTGCCGCCGGCTTCTTGCAGGTGATGTCGTTGGCCGGGTTGTACCTCGTGGTCAGCGGCTCCCGCTTCACCTCTTTGCCTGCCACCGAAAACACGCGAGTGACCACGATGCGGAATCCACCGACACCACTTTGCCGCGTACAGGTCGCGCTCGTGTCAGTTTGCGAGCGGAATGCCTTCTGGTTGGTGCGCGGACCCGAGTCGGCCGTGATGTCGTAGCGCTTCGTGCCATACATCGTCACGGTGATGAAGTTGCTTCCGCTTTGCGACGTGATGAAGACGCCGTTGGGCGAGTCATTCTTGAACCGCAGATCGAGGCTTCCCCACGCCACGGTCGCCTCAAGGCCGGCGCGATACCGCGCGATGTAGAACGAGTGGGCGCGCTGCTCCACCCGCTCTAGGCCGGCAAAGAAGGCGGCATGCCACGTCGCCGTGGCGCTGGTCGAGACTCCGCCGCCAAGGTCTTCAGCCAATCGGCCACCGCTGATGACGAATCCGGTCGTGTAGCCATTTGCCGGGGTACGTTCAAGCACCGTGTCGTTGAGACTGAACGTCTGGCCGGGCAACAACAAGGTGCCATTGATTCGCTTGGATGCTTGGCCGATGTTTTGCTTGCGGTAAGCCGCATAAGGGAAGGGCTGCCGAAACGATGAGAGTTCCTCGACGACACCCAGTTTCTTCGCCGCCGCCGTAGTGAGAGCAGCTGGCTGTGCGGTCAACGTCACGGCTGCTACTCGCGAATCGCGCGAACTGACAGCGGCCGCAATCGTCGAGCCAAGCTGCCCCTTGCCCACCGAATTGCCGTCCCGCGATGGCACCACGACGGGTTTTCCGTTCACGATGCGAAAAGTGGCGTCTTGAGCGGGCACTTCAAGGCGGCCCAGATCAGACTGAAGTTCTTTCATCACGCCGCTCGCATCGACCACGATCGCGAGCTTGGCGTCGACCACCTGAGTGCCCAGATAAGGCGACAGCCGGCGAATCGGCACTGTGACCGTCTCGTCGACAGGCCCAGTGCTCGACGTTCCCTTGACGCGGATGGCCACCGGTCCAGACACCACTGTGGCGCCCAAGGTCTTCACCGCTTCAGCGACGTCAGCCGAGCTCAGTTGGGGTGACTGCACTGTCGTGGCGACCTCGACAGTACGGTCACGCGCGCCAGCAGTGCCTTCGATCGCACCTGCCACCGAAGCCGGATCGACGCTACGGCCGGCGACCGGCTCAATAGCAACGGCACGGCTCTGCACGAAGTCGATTCCGCCCTCAACGCTGGCGCGACTCAGTTTGCGAACCACCACGACCACGCTGGCCTTCAACTTATTGTCATCAACCTTCAGAGCTGGATCGACGGGGCCGGCCTTGCCGAAGAGCCCGGCGATGGTGGTCAAGGGACCGCGTCCTGAGGCGGCCTCTGACACGGTCGCACCGACGTCGATCGCCACACCCGCGGCCTGAGGCTCCACCGCAACCCTTGACGCGTCGGCCACCACGATGACCGGCTTGTTCGTCCGCGGCACCAATTGCTTCGTGAGAACAACCTTCGCGGCTTCTGGGGTGAGACCACCGATGGCGATCCCCTCAACCGTGGTGCCCTTAGGGACTCGACCGTGATTGGCCACCGATGCGAGCAGGAAGAGAGCGGCAGGCACCAGAACGATCGCCGACCCCAGCGCCAACCACCGACGACGAGCCGACACGTCGAGGGAACGGCGAACACCTGAGGGCGAGTCGCTGGGCATTGCCGAGTCATCGCTCCAATTCGTGTCAAAGGACGAACGATCGGACACGAGTACCGAGGCCTTCCACGACGAAGATTCGCGCGAACACGCGAGTGCTCATGGTACGACGGCTCACGTCGTCAGCGCGTTCCGGAGTTGGGTCAGGCCGGAACAGCACCGCTCTGACGCGCGTTGGCGATCACTACAGCGGCTGGCGATTCGACCAGACGCAGGGTGTTCAGCGCGGTTTCTCCGAAGGCGCTCTTGGTCGCGCTGCTCAGGGCGAGCACGCCCATGGTGCGGCCACCTGCACGGAGTGGCATCGAGAGGAACGTAGCCATCCGGCCCTCGTCTTCGACCCCGAGATAGCCATGAGGATCGGCCACCCGCGACACCAGATCGTTGGCGGTCACCGGCGACCCGGACACCTGTGTCGCAGCATCGGCCACAGCGCCGAAGAATTCGGCGTGGTGGGTCGGCGAGGTTTCTCGCGCCACTGTCAGATAGGCCACCCGGTCGTCGAGCATCAGCACGGCCGCAAGGTCGTAGTCGACCACTTCGCCCAGCACATCGAGCACGCCGGCGATGGTTTCCTCGAATCCGTGGGCATCAGAGGCGATGGCCGTCACTTCGGACGAGATCGAGGCCTCAAAGAGTTTGCGATCGAGCAAATCACACACGCGGGCGAGCACGTCGTCAGAGGTGAGCTCCAAGGGATCCGGGCGCAACGCCGGTCGTCCCCCACGGGCTTCGTCAGCGGTGGTCAGCACCTGACGCACAGCCGACACCAACTCGGGCGCTTCAAAGTCTTTGGTCAGGTAGCGATCGGCGCCCACGCTGCGCCCCCAATAGCGATCGCTCGCCGCATCGAGAGAGGTCAACAGCAGGATCGGGATGTCGGCGGTCTGCCAATCGTCCTTCAAGAGGCGAGCCGCCACGTACCCCGATACCCGAGGCATTTGGACGTCAAGAATCACCGCATCGGGCTGCTCGCGAAACACCGCTTGCACGGCCTCTACACCGTCCACCGCGTGCACCACGGTGAAACCCTCGCGCTCCAGCACGGTGCCGACGATCCGGCGAAGGGTCGGGCTGTCGTCCGCGACCACGATGGTGGGCATGACTGTCTCCTGGTTCTAACGTCCGACGAGGCGTCGGACCGTCTCTACTAGTTCGTGCTGATCGAACTCGCTCTTGAGCAGATAGGCCGAAGCTCCTGCATCAAGTCCGGCTCGTTGGTCGGCCTCATCGCCCCGTGAGGTCATGATCACGACGGGAACGTCTTCCCAGCCGCGGGTTTTACGGATGGTCCGCGTGAGGGTAAATCCGTCCATACCCGGCATTTCGACGTCAGAAACCACAGCATCGACGGGCTCGTGGCCGAGTCGGCTGGCACCGTCCAAGCCGTCAACGGCCGTCAGCACCTCGTATCCGGCGCCTTCGAGAATGACACGTTCGAGTTCACGTACGCCGATGCTGTCTTCCACCACGAGGATGCGTGGTTTACGAACCGCTGAGGTACTCCCCGAGGCCGACGGCGTGCTCGAGGGTGAGGCTGTCGGCACCGATGCCGGGATGGCCGAGCCGACTTGAGCCACGGCCATCTCACGAATATCAAGAAGCAGCATGACGGCGCCATCGTTGTCGATCGTGGCCCCAGACAAGCCCTGTGGGCGGCCAAGGAATCCACCCAGTTCCTTCACGATGAGTTCGGATTCGCCTTCCAGTTGGTCGACGGTCCAGGCCAACAGATCCGAAGGTCCGCCAAAACGCACCACCACCGCAGCGCGAGCATTCCGTGATCCTGTGCAGCCCAGCGCTATCCCGAGATCGGCCACGGGAATGCTGGCCCCCTCACGTTGCAACACTGGTGCGCCTGCCACGGTGCCCAGCACGGCCGCACTGACCGAGACGGTTTCAATCACCGCTGAGATAGGGATCGCATAGCGCTCCTGGCCTACGCGGGCCACCAAACACCGCATGACGCCAAGCGTGACGGGCAAGGTGATGACAAAACGGGTGCCCGAGCCCACCTCGGTTTCGATCTCAACGGTGCCGCCGAGTTCCTCGACCGAGGTGCGCACGACATCGAGGCCGACACCGCGACCAGATGTTTGGGTGATGTCACCGCGGGTCGTGAAGCCGGCAAGAAAGAGCAATGACAACGCAGCGCCAGGAGCCAGAACAGAATTCGGGTCGAGCAGTCCCCGCTCCACCGCCAGATCGCGGATGTGGTGCTCGTCAATGCCGGCGCCGTCATCGCTTACTTCGATGACCACGGTCGATCCAGCGGCGCGTGCGGCCACCGTGACACTCGACTGAGCCGACTTGTGGGCAGACACTCGGGATTCGCCTGGTTCACAGCCATGGTCAACAGCGTTCGTCACCAGGTGCTGAAGAGCTTCCGCTACGCCATCGAGCACGCGCGCATCGATCTCGACGTCATCGCCGGTGACGACCAACCGCACGTCCTTGCCGGTGGTGCGAGCTACTTCGCGCACCAATTGACCAAAGCCCGCGGTGACTCGTCGCACCGGAACCATCGCCAGCCCCATGGCCGACGTACGCACTTGCGCCAAGCGAGAGGTTGCATCCTCCACGCCGGAACGAAGATCACGGGCACCCGTAATGAGCTGATCCTCAAGCCCGACCAGCCCGTGCACCGCGGCAGCAACCTCGGGGGGCAGTGCATGACGCGAGGCCGCCTTTCGGACGGCCGCGAGTTGCTCAAGATGGTCGTCGAGCACATCACCGAGAGAGTTGGCGCGACGTGCCACACGACGCAATTCGAGTTCAGATTCGCCAGTGACATCGAGGAGTTCGTAGAGGCGAGCAGCACGCACCCGCACCTGATCGCTGGAACGCATCCGGCCGGGCCCATCGTCTTCAACTTCGTCGAGGATCCGACCAAGGTCGGGCACGACAAACGAAAGCCCGTCGATGGCACGATCCAACGCCCCGACAATGCGCGCGATGTCGTCAGGTTCCAGGGGGTATTCGGCATCGGGCATCGCCCGGCCGATGGCCTCACCCGTGCGAAGCAGCAGATCGATGATGGCCTGCCCAACCGCGACCTTGTTATCGCGAACGGCACCCAGCAGGTCTTCGGCGCGATGCGCCATCTCAACCACCGGATCAAGACCCAGCATGCGGGCCGATCCCTTGACCGTATGGGCATCGCGGAACAGCCCGTCGAGCAAGGATCGAGGAGCACCTTCGGATTCCAGCCGCAGCAAACCCTCGCTCAAACTCGCAAGCCGGTCCTGCACCTCGGTGCAGAAGGTCGCGAGAAGTTCAGGATCATCGGCCCAGGCCATCGAGACCTCAGGCCACGCGGAACTGGGCGATCGAAGCCCTGAGCTCGGCGGCGAGCACGTTGAGTTGTGCGGCGGCTGCAGCCGACTGCTTCGAGCCGACGGCGTACTGCCGCGCGACGTCAGACACCTGCGTCATCGCGGCGACTACTTGGTCAGAAGCCGACCGCTGCTGTTGCGTGGCGATAGAGATCTCGCGTGCAGCCGTGGTCGTTTCGTCGACCATGCCGCTGATGCGCTCCAACGCATCGACCACGTCGCGCGCCAACTCAGCACCGGCATGCACGTCCTTGGCGCCTTCTTCGCTCGCAAGGATGGTCGCGTTGGTTTCGGATTGAATCTGAGCCACGATCGCTTGGATCCGACCGGTCGACTCCTGGGCCCGCTCGGCGAGTTTGCGCACCTCGCTCGCGACTACGGCGAATCCTCGGCCGTGCTCACCAGCTCTGGCCGCCTCGATCGCCGCGTTCAGTGCCAAGAGGTTGGTCTGGTCGGCCAGATCGTCAATCACTTCCAGGATGCGACCGATCTCTTGGCTCTTCTCACCCAAAGAAACGGCGCGAGTCGAAATGGAGTCGACGCGATCCGCGATCTGGTCCATAGCGCCGACGGAGGCCGCAACAGCAGAGCGACCTTCTTCGGCGTAGCGAAGGGTTTGAGCTGCGTAGCGCGACACGGCCTCTGCCGTCTCAGCGATCTGCGCGGCGGTCGCAGCAAGTTCTTCGATCGTCGTGGTGGTTTCGGCCACGGCAGATGACTGCTCAGTGGCACTGGCTGCATGTTCTTCTGCAGTCGAGAGCAACTCGCCAGCACTGGCCGAGATCTGCTCGCCGCCGGTACGGATCTGATCGACCAACCCACGCAGGTTGGCGATGGTGTGGTTGAACGAGCCCGACAACGCAAGGATCGGATCGTGCTCGCTGACCACTTCGGGCACTGGCACTTCGGACGACAGGTCGCCCTGCGCCGCGCGACCAAGTTCGTTGGTCAGCGCCTTCAATTGGGCCTCGCGCGAATCCCGTTGGGTGCGTGAGGTCTCTTCTGCACGCAGCAGCGAGTTGGCCAGTTCACTGTCGATCAGGATCATCGCGGGCAACGCGAGGATCGCCATGATGAAAAGCGGGGCGGTGTCGGGACCAACGGTCTTGCTGACCAAACCGGATACCACGATGCTGACGGCCATACCGCCGGCAAAGAGCGGCTTCTGCCAGCGATCCAGCACCATTGAAGCGAACAACACGACGACGGCCAACAACACCGATGTCGCGCCCCTCATGCCCCCACTCACGGAGGCCATGCCCGTAATGAAGACGACTTCGCCCGCCAACAGGATTTGGGCCGCTCGACGTACGCGGCGCTGACCTAGTTGATCGAGCACCGTAGGAATAGCTAATCCGACGGTGGCGACGAAGAGCATGAGTCCGATCGTGGCCCAGGTGGCCACGCCGCCGGTCGACACCTGGACGTCGGTGACATACCGCGCGGTCAGGTAGGCCGAAAGAATTCCGAGCACGAGAGTGCCGCCGAACGCAATGGTGGCAATCAGCGCCACGCGACGGCCGACGGCCGTGGTGGCCTCGACATCAGCGTGCTCGTCGGTCTCGATCACCTCAGGTGCCTTCCATGACGTAGCGGTCGCGGCCGGTAGGCAGCCAGCGACGGCTACCCCCATCTGCGGGGTCCTTAGGGGAGGCATCGGGCGTTTGGGTGAGTTTCTGAAGCGTGCGGGGTGAGGGTGACTGCGTCACCAGGCGGGGCGGGTCTGCCGAAGTTGGCCGCGCAGCCCCAGGACTGAGGCCACATCAAGCAGGCCCACCGGTCCATCGGACTCCACGATCCCCTCAAGGATCGAGGTGGCAGCCGGCGACACCGTCGCAGGCACGGAGGCCAGATCGGCGCTCGGATCATCGAGAAGCCCCACGACTGAATCCACGAGCACTCCGGCCCGTACTTCGCCTTCGGCCAATACCAGGATGCGAGCACTACTCGCCAACGTCGAACGCTCGACGCCCAGCAAGGGCCGCACATCCACGACCGGCAACACGCGGCCACGCCAGTTGGCCACGCCGGCCAGCCATAGTGGAGCGGCCGGCATGCGGGTCAGCGCGGGCACTTGAAGCACGTGATCAACCGACGACAAAGGCACCGCATAGCGGCCCTGCCCGAGGCGGAGCAGCACATGCGTCTGCTGCACCCGAACCAACTGTTGCGCTTCAGCGGCCCAGGGGTCATCGAGGGCGATCACCTGAGGGGTTGCAGTCTCCACGCTCTGGTCATCGACTCGCGCGCACCCGACCTGAAGCGGCCGGCACCAGTGGCGCAGCCATCAGGGCCACACCGGTGACGATCACAAGGCCACCACCCAGAAAGGCGTATCCGTACCAGGTGCCAGGCACCACAAGATCACCTGCGGCGGTGTTCGAGGTGAGCGCAAAGGCGCCGATCAGCCACCCCACGGCCATCGCGACTGCTCCCGCACGACCCACGGTCAAACTCGAGATCACCCGCGCGCCCGCCCAGGTGATGAGCAGTGCGCCCCCAAGTCCCATGGGCACCAGCACCGAACCGATCAGCACCGTCCCTACTTGCCAGAAGGCGCCGATCACCGCCACCACTCCCCCGAAACCCACCGCCACCAACAAGGTGAAGGCGTAGCCGAGGCGATGCATGAGGGTTCTCACACCCTGAGTGTGCTGGTGTCAGATGGACTCGTGCACGTCATCCCGTAGATCGACGACGTGGGGGCGCGTGGTACCTCCGGCCGCCTCAAGAACGTCGTTGATCTCGCTGCCGATCAGTTCGGCCCGATCCAGCAACGCATCACGCAGCGCCGCCACGAGGTGACGGTTCTCCGACAACAGGGTCTTGACGGCCGCCTTCTGCTCCTGCAGAAGTTTCTCGACCCTGGCCCGGCCTTCGGCATCAGCCAGCACGCGTCCGACGATGTTGCTGCCGTTGAAGGCACCACTCTGAACCGCGGCGTAGGAGATGAGGGTGTCGGTCATGCCGCAGGACCCCACCATGTCGGCCGCCACGTTGGTGGCATAGAGCAAGTCGCCGCCCGGCCCGGTCGAGACATCGCCGAAGAAGAGCTCCTCGGCCACCTGTCCGGCCATCGCGATACGGATCAGTGCCAACATCTCTGAGCGTGAACGCGTGAAGACATCTTCAGCGTCGCCATGGGCGAGAAGTCCCAACGCTCCACGACGCTTGATGATCGTCAAGATTTCAAGCCGGCGATGCGGAGCGCACAGGTACGCCGCGGTCGCGTGACCGGCTTCGTGCGTTGAAATGAGCTGACGTTCGTAGTCGGTGTAGGCCACTGGCTGTCCGAGCCCCACCTCTTCGACCAAGCGGGCGCGCTCGACGTCAGCCATCGACATCTGACCATGACCGCGGCGAACAGCGTTGATGAGTGCCTCATCAAAGAGGTGCTCAATCATCACCGGCGTGTAGCCGGTCGTGACTGATGCGATCTGATCACGCAGCACGTGGGTGTCAAGTTCGGGGACGTGCGCCTTGGTCGACAAGAAGTGATTAATCAGGTCGCGTCGTCCGGCCTTGGCCGGCAGTTCGAAGGTGAGGCGGCGGTCAAAACGACCGGGACGCAGCAGCGCGGGATCCAGGTTGTCGGCACGGTTGGTCGCCGCGATCAAGAGCACGTTGGTTCGCGGCGGCACCGGGCGGGGGATCTGGCGGTTTTCAGGAAGGAACAGGTTCACCTTGTCGGCCGCCCAGGTCTGCATCTTCTGAACGCCGGTCGGTTCATCGAAGGATTGCATCTGCACGAGGAGCTCGTTGACGACTCCGCCGACGCCTTCGCTGGTCATGCTCGGGCTGATGACGACGTTGCCGACGTTGTGGGCGTTCGCAAAAGAGCTCGGCAGGGTGTGCAAGCCACCGCATCCGTGCGACACCGATCGCATTGATTCTGGAGCGACTGACATGCCCAGACCACCGCGCGACATCGCGATGGCGTCGATCTCTTCAATGAAGCCGATGGCGCCACCCTCTTGACGCGCCACCTTGCGCAGCTTCTTGAAGTACGAACGGATTTTGCGTGCAGTGGCGCCGTAGTACATCGACTGGAACGACGTGGCCGACACGAAGAGGAACGGCACACCCGCTTCCGCTGCCATCGCCTTGGCCAGGTGGGTCTTGCCGGTGCCAGGAGCACCCTCGAACAACAGGCCACGTCGCGGCGTGCCGCCCATCTCGTCGGCAAACTGCTTGTGTGCGAGGAAGAGGTTGAGGCTGCGCACCACGTCTTCTTTGACCGGATCGATTCCGATCACGTCGTCAAGGCGCGTGGTGATCTGCTCGGGGCGGTAGAGCACATGCGGTGAGCGACCTGCTCCGACCGTGGAACCCACGAGCACCACGCCGAGCAAGACAAAGAACAACAGTGGCACCACGAGGAGCGGGTCGATGTTGGGCAACTGGAAGAAGTCGAAAGCATCGCCGGTGAGCAAGCGGAACCACAGGTAGACCGCCGGGATGCCGAGCACGACCGCCATGGTGCGCAAACGGCGACGACGCTGCTTCTCGCGATTGCGACCGACGTCAGCAGTGCGCGCAGCAATCAGCTGAGGCAGCGCTGTGATTTGGGGCGCCGGCGCCAGCGTGGCGGTCTCAGTCGCCGAAACGACTTTGCCGCTCGTGTTGATTCCATGCGTCGCTTCTGTCCGCTTCACGCGTGCCTCCAGGGCCCCAGACGGCGTCATCGTGACGTCGTGAAGGCAGTCTCACCCCCACGGATGCTCCGGCGCGAGGGCCATCACCCGTCCGGCGCATCAAGGCCGAGACTGCGGCTGACGACAGCCGGCCTGCAAACAGGGCCCTCGAAGCGGTCTCAGGCCAGCGACAGCCCAGCCAGCAGGTCGGTCTCCCGCCCCTGACTATCGCGCTCGCCGCCTGCGGTGCCACGCACCAACCGGAAGTACTCCGTGCCAAGGCCCTCGCGCCCGACCATCTCGGAGATCGCGAAGAACGGTGCTTCTTTGGTGATCTGAGTGCGGTGGGCCAACAAGGCCTCAATCTTCAGCGGCTCGAGATCAAGATCACGCACCGATGACGTGATGAGTTCGTCGGGGCACGCCCACGGTGTGCCGTTGTCGGGCTCATCGCTGGAGAAGAAGTCGATCCCGCGCTCGGCCATGGCGGCCCGCGTGCGTTCGATGCTGGAGAGGGGGAACGCCGTCCAATAGATCTTGGGCACGTCCCACGCGTCACCCACGTCAGGCTTGAAGGAGGGTGCTGCCGCGAGCAGCGCTCCGTACATGGCCACCCGATGGGCCTGAATGTGATCGGGGTGTCCGTAGCCGCCGAACTCGTCGTAGGTGACCAGCGCATGCGGTCGCGTTTCACGGATGATGCCGGCCATCGTGGCCGAGGCTTCCGTCAGATCGGCCTGCCAGAACGAGTCTGCACGAGCGTTCTGCTCGGTGCCCATCATCCCGCTATCCCGATAGCGACCAGCGCCGCCGAGTAGCCGGTGATCGCTCACTCCCAGGATCTTCATCGCGTCGGCAAGTTCGCCCTCACGATGGGGGCCGAGGACGTCGTCGTTCATCGAGGCCAACGGCTCGAGTTCAGGCACCAGCACCTCACCCTCTTCGCCCAAGGTGCACGTGACCAACGTGACCTGGTGACCGAGTTTGGCGTAGTGCGCCATCGCGATTCCCGTGCCGATGGTCTCGTCATCGGGATGGGCATGAACGAACAGCAGGCGACCTTGGGAATTCATGCTCGACATCGTAGGCGCGCACGATCCTGGCGTCAGGCTGGCAGGATCGGTTCGTGAGCTCACCCCAGAATCACCCCGACAACGTCTCGTTCCCGCGCCGCTCTGCGTTGACCCGAGGCTTTCGACTGGGAGCACCTCGCTCCTTCACGCTGAGCGAGGATGGCACTCGTGTGCTGTTCCTACGTTCAGCCCACGGCACCGATCCGGTGAACCTGCTCTGGGAACTCGACCTCACCTCCGGTGACGAACGTTGCATTGCCGATCCTCACCAACTGCTGGCAGGAAGTGACGCGAGCGAGGACCTGCCGCCGCAAGAGAAGGCTCGCCGCGAACGTGTGCGTGAAAGCGCGGGCGGAATCGTGACGTACAGCGTTGACGAGACCTGTTCGCGCGCCGTCGTGTCGCTGGGTGGTGCGGCCTTTCTGATCGATGTGCGGCGCGGTGACGGCGAGCGGCTCGATCTTCCTTCCCCTGCAATCGATCCCCGGCTTGATCCCACCGGTCGCCGGCTGGCCTTCGTGCATGAGGGAGCGCTGTGGGTGCACGACCTGACAGGCCTGGCCAGCGCCGCACCCGTCCAGGTGAGCCCGCGCGAAACCTCCGAGCACATCACCTGGGGTCTGGCCGACTTCGTGGCTGCCGAAGAAATGAATCGCACGCGCGGCTTCTGGTGGTCATCAGATGCCGCCGCCCTCTTGGTGGCGCGGGTTGACGTCTCGCCGGTAGACACGTGGTGGATCAGTGATCCGGCTCACCCTTCCGTGCCGCCTAGTCAACAGCGATATCCCGCGGCGGGAACGGCCAATGCGCT
>Ga0105047_10003456_pt1 | contig 27822 bp, 24 predicted proteins | sample MAT04_FD_78384 | JGI IMG/M metagenome (GOLD analysis project Ga0105047, IMG submission 78384) | Freshwater microbial communities from Lake Fryxell liftoff mats and glacier meltwater in Antarctica - MAT-04 (megahit assembly) | ecosystem: Environmental > Aquatic > Freshwater > Ice > Liftoff... | reverse complement strand
GTCTTTCGCTTCGGCGAGGTCGAGGTCGAGGGCCGCCTGAAGAGCCCGCAGATCGTCTACTTCCTCCGCCGCGTTCGCGCCGAGTTCGCCGCCGGAGACCTCGGGCATCGCAGCTTCGTCGGCGAGCTCAAGGAGACGCGCAACGAGCCTGGGTTCTGATGAGCCGGGGCTCGTGGCTCGCGGTCGCGGCTTCCGCGCTGCTCCTTCTCGGCTCGTCGGGCGTCGCGCGGGCTGACGTCGCGTACTCGTACGAGTTCGAGAACGCCGATGCGCATGCCGACAAGGTGCTCGTCGTGTGGCCGCGCGCGTGCGGCGCGACCGGCGAGCCGCTCGGTACGGTCGACCTCGCGCTGAACCCCGACTGGGCGTCGCGCATGCACGACGTCGACTACGAGGTCGTGGTGCGAGGAAGGAGGCACACGCTCCTCGACCACTGCACGAAGAGCGCTCGCCTCTATGCTCTCCCGGCCGAGGCGTTCGCGCGCGGAACGCGCGTGGCGACCGCCGACGACATGTCGATCGGGCAGATGGAAGCGGGCGCGCCGTTCGCCATCCTTCCCGCGCTCGACGCGATCGATCTCGCGAAGCGAATCGAGCTCTTCGGCAAGGACGCACGCGTCCTCCGCACGTCGTTTCGGTTCGAACCGACGAAGCCGTCACGCCCGGCCGCGCTCGAGGCGGTGCACGAGGTGCTCGAGGTCGACGCGTTCGACGCCACGTCGTTCGCCGTGAAGACGAGGCGTGTAATGTACACGCATCCGGGCGGCCGCATCGAGACGGTGACGGACCCGGGTAGCGCGCCTGCTGCGCCGAGCGCGTCGGCGCCCACCGCCCCTGACGCCTCCTCGGCAGCGCCCGTGTCCCCGGAGCCGGCGAAGCCCGACCTCGGCACCCGCTGGATCCTCCTCGCCGCCGTGTCCGGCCTCGTCGTCGGCGGCGTCATGGCGTACCGGAAGAAGCGCGCGGCCGCCGCGAAGTGACGGGAGGCTCACGCGTGAGGTCGCCCGCGAAGCGTCGGCGATCTGGTCGAGCTCGGCGGTGCCGTTCGGCTGAGTCCGTGAGCCGCGCGATCTCGAACAGCGAAGGGCGTGGTGCTACCTTGAGACGATGACCGTCGCTGCACGGACGTCCTTCACGGAGACGGAATACCTCGCCCTCGAGAAGGCGAGTGACCGAAAGCACGAGTTCGTCGACGGTACGATCGTGGCGATGGCGGGCGCTCGACCGCCGCACAACGCGCTCGCAAGCAACATCTCGGCTGCGCTCGTGGTCCTCACACGCGGTCGAGGCTGTCTCACCTTGAACAGCGACCAGCGCGTACATGTTCCGGCGACGAAGCTCTACACCTACCCGGACGTGACCGTGGCTTGCGGAGAACGTCGCTATGACGACGCAGAACCGCCCTCCCTGTTGAATCCGACCTTGGTCGTCGAGGTGACGTCGGACTCGACCGAAGACTTCGACCGCGGAAGGAAGTTCCTTCACTACCAGAGCATCGCCGAGCTCCGAGACTACGTCATCGTCTCCCACACCGAGCGCCGTATCGACCACTTCCGGCGTGAAGGTGACGGCCAGTGGCACCTCACGACGCACACGCTTGACGATGCTCTCGTCGACTTGCCGGAACACGGTGGAGCGATCGCGCTCTTCGACGTGTATGGGAACGTCGACCTCGACGAAGGTCGCCGAGCCACTCGCTGACGTCCCGCTGCGCGTAGACTACGTCCGCGTCACGGGCACACTGCGAGCGCACCGTGAAGAAGTGAGCCATTCGCCGTTAATGACGGCAGAATGCGCGTGTCGGTGGACGTCGCTCACGGGTCCACCTGAGTGACCCTTTGAATCCCGGTTCTGCGGAACTCGCGGCGCGTCTGATACCCTAATGGACGATGGCCCAGGCCCAGCCGCTGCCCCCGAATGCGCTCCGTGTTGCTGCCGTCTGGGGGACGACGGTCGTCGCCCTGAAGACCCTCTCGCGCGGCGAGTCCTTCGAGCTCGGTGACGGAGAGAACTGCGAGCTGCCGATCCCCGACGGGATCGAGATGTCCGCGACGCCGCTGAAGGGCGGCGCCGGCGGATGGGAGCTCGATGCGCGCGGCAGCGTCGGCGGTCTGCTCACGCTCCGCGGCCGCGGCGAGGACCCGGTCGCGATCGCGCGCGCGGGCGCGCCGGTGCCGGTGATGCCCGGCGACTTCGGCCTCATCCAGTACGGTCAGTTCGCGATCTTCTTCCAGTACACGGCGCAGCCGATCAAGATGGGCTCGCTGAAGGGCCCCGAGCTCCTCACGGTGCTCGCCATCTTCTGCAGCGCGATCCTCCACCTCGGTCTGCTCGGTCTCGTGCGCACGCTGATGACGCCCGACCAGCTCGCCAAGCCCCTCGAGCTCACGAACCCCGAGGAGTACGCGGCTCGGTTCGGTCTGAAGCGCGCCGTGCTCGAGACGCCTCCGCCGGAGCCCGCACCGGCGCTCGGCCAGGAGAAGGGCGGCGGCAGCGGCGTGAAGGACCCGGGCGCTCAGGACAAGAAGGCCCAGGGCGGCGGAAAGAAGATCAAGGGCGACGAGGGCAAGTTCGGCATGAACGACAAGGCCGACCACACCCAGCTGCCCGGCGAGATCAAGCCGACGACTCACTACGGCGGCCTCAGCGAGGTCCTCGAGGGCGACACCGGCAAGGAGATCCAGAACACCCTCAAGTCGATCAACACGGTGTCGGCGGCGCTCTCCGGGCTCAACTCGAACACCGTCGTCCTCGGCAGCGGCGGCGGCACGGGCCTCAAGGGCGCGGGCTCCGGCGGAGGCGGCACCGGCGCGGGCGTCGCGTTCGGCTCGGGCACGCTCGACACCGGCTTCGGTGCGGGCAACGGCGGCGGCTACGGCAGCGGTGCGAGCGGCCCCGGCGGCCGCGGGTCTGGCGGCAACGGCAAGGGTGGAAGCGGCGGCGGTACGGGGACGGGAACCGGCAACGGCGCGGGCGCAGGCGGACCCGGCGAGTCGAAGGTCGCCGTCGGTGCCGGAGCGGGCGCGTCGAAGGGGGGCCTCTCGCAGGAGCAGGTTCGCCGCGTCGTCATGGCTCACCTCGGAGCCGTGCGTGCTTGCTACGAGAGCGAGGCGCAGCGCAACCCCGGGCTCAAGGGCGGCGTCACCGTGCAGTGGTCGATCGACCCGAGCGGCAGCGTCACGAGCGCGTCGCTCGGCGGCAGCACGCTCGGCAATCCGCGCGTCGAGGGCTGTGTCATCCGGCAGGTGAAGGGCTGGCACTTCCCGTCGAGCGAGAGCCCCACGATCGTCGGCGGCTTCCCGTTCAAGTTCGGCGTCGGCGGCTGACGCACCTCGGCTGCGCGCGACGAGACCGATTCGAGAGGAAGAGACAGAGAGACGCGGGGACGCGGAGACAACGCGGAGGGGGCTCGCCTCAATCGCTGACTGGACACGTGTGGTTCCGAACGGAACCCGCAAAGCCGGGTTCCCTCCGGTGGGGAGGACTCCCCTCCATGCCGCGAGGTCGTTCCTCGCTCCATTGCCTCGCCCTGCATCGGACATCTCTTCATCGACGACTCGTAGGACGAGATGTCCGATGCGTGGCGAGACAATGGAGCGAGGGAGTACCTCCGTAGGGCAGGATCGAGTCTCCCCACCGGGGTGAACCCGGCCTTGCGGGTTCTCCCGGCACGACGAGCGTCCAGCAAGGAATCGAGAGGAGACCCCTCCGCGTTGTCCCCGCGTCCCCGCGCCTCTCCGTCTCTTCCTCTCCCTCCTCAATCGGCGATCAGAGCTCGCGCCGTCATGAGGCACGCGTCCTCATCGGCCCAATTTCAGCGTGATTGTGGGCGCTGCGTTATGCAGCACTTGTGCACAATGCAACGACCGACGGCGTTTTCAGCTCGAATCGTTTGGTCGAGTCGCCCGCCAGAGGCATGATGGCGTGACGCGCGCCCCCCCAGCGCCGCGGATGGCCATGCCGAAGTCTCTCCTCTACGTCCTCACAGTCCTGGCGCTGCTCTTCGCAGCGCTGGTGCTCGGTCGAGAGGTCGAGCCGAAGGCGGGCGAGGTGCGCGGGCTCGCGAAGGCGCGGTCGACCATCCATGCGCGCTCGCACGTCGCACGCGGCGTGCTGTACGCGTCGGTGCATGACCGCACTGCGATCGACGACGATGACGCTTTCGACGGCGACGACGAGATCGAGACGGCGATGCTCGCTCCCAAGCAACACTCGCCGAACGACGTCCCGTCGGACGGGGCGTGCGACGGACGGACCGTGACCGCGGACCCGCTGCTGCCTACGACTGCCACATCGCTTCGCATGACAGGGCGAGGGATCCGCCCGGCCGGAGAGCACCGGACAGCGACCGATAGACCACCTCGTAGCTGACCCGGCCCGGAACGAGCGAGGGCACGCGCCATGCGTGTGCGTCCTCACGTGTCGCCGCAGCTCGAGGAGGTCATGGGTTCGATGTGCACTTTTGTTTCGAAGAAGAGAGCTCGCCGCTCTGCCGCAGTCGTTGTGTTCGCCGTGCTCGCGACCGCGGTCGCTGTGTCGACGGCGAGCGATGCGCGCGCCCAGCCACAGGGCCCGAGTGCAGGCGAGGCTCCGGCGGGCCCGCTCTCGCTCTCGCTGAAGGAGGCGCTCGAGCGCGCCGAGCAGCGTGGGCCCGAGGTGATCCTCGCGGGTCGTGCGGTCCAGGAGGCGCGTGCGCTCCGCGTGGGAGCCGGCGTGGTGATGCCGTCCAACCCGCGCGTCACGGTCGACGCTCGCCCGCTCTTCACCGGCGGCCCCGTGGGGCAGCTCGGATACGCCGCGACGCTCGAGATGCTCTTCGACGTGGGCGGCGCCCCGAGCGCGCGCGTGCGCGAGGCGGAGCGCGCGGGAGACCTCGCGACCGCCGATCTCTCGCTCGAGCGCCTGCGCGGCCGCGTCGCCGCCTGGGTCGCCTATCTGCAGGTCCGCGTCGCGGAGATGCGCATCGACGAGACCAAGTCGCTCGTCGGTATCGGCGAGCGCATTCTCCGGGCGTCCAAGCAACGCGGCGCCATGGGCGCCTCCGGCGATATCGAGGAGACCCTCGCGACCGCCGACCTCGGCCAGCTGCGTGCGGCGATCGAGACCGCCTCGCGTCAGCGCGACGAGCACATCGCCATGCTGCGCGACGTGCTCGACCTCGCGTCGACGCAATCCGTCGTGCTCACCACTCCGCTCGAGGCGCCGCCGCCGCCTCCCGACCGCGACCAGCTCGTGCGTCGCGCCATCGACTCGCGGCCCGAGCTCGCCCAGATCCGCGCGCGTCTCGCGTATCTCGACGCGCGCTACGAGCGCCTCGGCCGCGAGCGCTTTCCGAAGATCGGAGGCTACGTCGGCGTCGACGCCTCGCCAGCGAACCCGATGTTCGGCATCCTCGGTCTCTCGATCGAGCTCCCCGTCGCGCAGCGCAACTCGGGCCCACGCGCCGTCACCGAGGCCGCGCGTGGCACCGAGCTGGAGCGCCAAGAAATCCAGGCCCGTCGCATCCTCCGTGAGGTGAGCGCTCTCCACGCGGCCTACGAGTCGCGTCGCGCGGAGCTGAAGGTCATCGAGACGACCTCGGTGCCGGCGGCCGAGCGGACTCTCGAGCTCGTCGAGGTCGGCTGGCTTGCCGGTCGCTTCGACATGTTCCGCGTGGCCACGGCGGCGCGCGACGTCGCGCGCATTCGTTCGGCGCGACTCGATGCACTCGAAGGCGCGTGGCTGGCGCGCATCGCGCTCGACCGCGCGGCAGGTGGTACGACCCTATGAGCACCCATCACGAATTCGGCGTCAGTCCTCCGGCCGCCTCACGCAGCCGAACCACCCGCATCGTCGCCATCGTCGTGGCGCTGGCCGCCGTGGGCGGCATCGGCGGGTTCCTCGTGCTCAGGAAGGGCACACCGGCGTTCGCCGAGCCACCGCGCGACGTCCCGCACATGGACGGGAAATGGATCCGCTACTCGGCGGCCTTCGCTGCACGCTCGAAGCTCGAGTTCGGCGTTCCGGAGAGCGCGGGGCTCACGCCGGTCGTCAACGTCACCGGCACGGTCACGTTCGATCCGGAGCGTGTCGCCGCGGTAGGCGCGCGCATCTCCGGGCGCGTGCGGAAGATCGTCAAGTTCCCCGGCGACCCGGTGAAGGCAGGCGACACGCTCGCGGAGCTCGAGAGCGCCGACCTCGGCCAGGCGCAGTCGGCCGTCCTCGCGGCGCGCGCGCATGCCGAGGCCGCGAACGCGAACGAGAAGCGCGAGACGCAGCTCGCGGAGGCGCGCGTCTCCTCCCAGCGCGACGCGGAGCTCGCCAAGGCGACGGCCGCGAGCGCGAGGGCCGACCTCCACGCCGCCGAGCAGCGTGTCCATGCCCTCGGTGGAAACGCCTCGGGCGAGATCGGCGTCCTCGCCGTGACGACGCCCATCCCCGGCAAGATCGTGGAGTCCCACGTCTCGCGGGGCCAGTCGGTCGAGCCTAGCGCGACGCTCTTCCGCGTCGCCGACCTCAGCCGCGTCTGGGTGGAGCTCGCCGTGTTCGAGCGCGAGCTCGGTCACATCACCGCGGGGGATGCGGTCGAGATCTCGCCGCAGACGAACCTCACCGTCGTCCTCAAGGGCAAGGTCGCGCACGTGGGCGACACGATCGATCGCGAGACCCGGAGCGGCGACGTCCGCGTCGTCGTCGAGAACGTCGACGGCTCGCTGCGTCCGGGCCAGTCGGTGCTCGCGAAGATCCACACGAAGACGACGCCGTCGGCGGTCCTCCTCCTGCCGCGTGAGGCCATCACGAGCGTCGACGGCAAGCAGACCGTCTTCGTCGAGCACGACGCAACGTCGGTCGAGCCGCGGGCCGTGACGACCGGCGCACGCGACGGCACGCGTGTCGAGATTACCTCCGGCCTCGCGCCGACCGACCGTGTAGCGACGAGCGGAGTCTTCGCGCTGAAGTCGGAGATCTTCCGGTAGTCATGCTGACCACCATCGTTGCGCGGTCGATCCACGTCCGCTTCTTCATCCTTGCGATGCTCGTCGTGCTGCTGATCGGCGGCGGCGTAGCGGCGCGCTACCTGCCCATCGACGCCGTCCCCGACGTCTCGACGGTGCAGGTCTCCGTGCTCACGGACTGTCCAGGGCTATCGCCGATCGAGGTCGAGCGAACGGTCACCTTCCCGATGGAGGCCGCCCTCAACGGCCTACCCAAGCTCGTCGAGCTGCGCTCGGTGTCACGCAACGGGCTGTCGGCCGTGACCGTCATCTTCAAGGACGGCACGGACATCTGGTTCGCGCGTCAGATGGTCCTCGAGCGCGTCCGCAGCGTGGAGGAGAGCCTCCCGAAGATCGCCGGCAAGCCCGAGCTGTCGCCGGTCTCCGGCGGCCTCGGCGAGATCTATCAATTCGTCGTTCGCTCGGACAAGCACTCGCCCACGCAGCTCCGCACCATCCTCGATTGGGAGATTGTCCCGAAGCTTCGCTCGGTGGGGGGCGTGATCGAGGTGAACACGATGGGCGGCGACCTGAAGGAGTACCACGTCGTCATCGACCGTGGCCGCCTCCACGCCCACGAGATGACCCTGAAGGACGTCGCGGCAGCGCTCGCTCGCGCCAATGTCGCGGTCGGCGGCGGCTACCTCGATCGCGCGGCGGAGTCCTTCAATCTCGTCGGCGTCGGCCTCCTCAAGAACGAGGACGAGATCTCCAACGTCGTCCTTCGAACGGCTGCCGACGGCACCCCTCTCCTCGTGAGGCACATCGCGCAGGTGAAGATCGGCGCCGCTCTCCGCCATGGCGTCATCACTCGCGACGGGGAAGGCGAGGCCGTCACCGGCGTCACGATGATGCTGATCGGCGCGAACAGCCGCGACGTCGTCAACGCCGTGAAGAAGAAGATGGGGAAGATCCAGAGCGAGCTGCCCCCCGGCGTGATCATCGATCCGATCTACGACCGCGCGGACTTCGTCGGCCGCACGCTGACCACCGTACTCTCGAACCTGGTCGAGGGCGCCCTGGTCGTGACCGTGGTGCTCGCCGTGCTGCTCGGGACCATCCGAGGCGCGCTCGTCGTCGTGCTCGGCATCTTCGCGTCGATGTCGATCGCCCTCTTTGGCATGCACATCTTCGGCGTCACCGGCGACCTGATGAGCCTTGGTGCGATCGACTTCGGCTTCCTCGTCGACGGACCGATCGTGATCCTGGAGTCGGTGATGGCGGCCACTGCCGGGCGTGATCTCGTCAAGAAGGCGCGCGAGCACGCCTACGCCGAGATCGCGGCGGCCGTCGCTCGCCCCGTCGCCTTCGCGGTCGCGATCATCATGCTCGTCTACCTCCCGCTCCTCTCGCTCGAGGGGATCGAGGGAAAGATGTTCCGGCCCATGGCCGTGACCATGGCGTGCGCGCTCTTCGGTGCGCTCATCTACTCGGTCGTGTTCTTCCCGGCGCTCCTCGTCACGTTCGTGCCGCCGCCGAAGACCACAGGGCCGCGCTGGGTGACGGCGCTCGAGCGCGCCTACGAGCGGAGCCTGACCGGTGCGCTTCGCTTGAAGTGGGCGCTTCTCGGCGGCGCCGGCGTGGCGCTGATCGCGAGCTTCGTCCTCCTGGCCAGAGCGGGCGCCGATTTTCTCCCGCGCATCGACGAGGGCGACCTCGTCGTCACGTTCCGTCGCGCCCCCTCGATCAGCCTCGCGGAGGCGAAGGAGCTCGACCTCGCGGCCGAGCGAGTCCTCCGGCGCTTCCCCGAGGTCGTCACGACCCTCGCCATGACGGGACGCGCCGAGGTCGCCATCGACCCCGTCGGCAACGACAACACGGACATGTTCGTCCACCTCCGCCCGAAGAAGGAGTGGACGACCGCCCACGACCTCGACGACCTCTCGGTCGCCATCAAGAACGCCATCGAGAGCGAGGTCCACGGCACGTTCGTCTCCGTCTCCCAGCCCATCGAGGACAAGACGAACGAGCTCATCAGCGGCTCACGTGCCGACGTGCAGATCGCCGTCTTCGGCGACGAGCTCACGGAACTGAAGCGCATCAGCGAGGAGGTCGGCGCGCTCGTGCGCAACGTACGCGGCTCGGGTGACGTGCGCATCGAGCGCGTCCTCGGCGCGCCCACCATTGTGGTCCGCCCCGATCGCGTCCGTCTCGCGCGCTACGGCGTCGCCTCCGAGGACGCACTCTCGGCCATCGAGGCCGCGCGCGTCGGCATGCATGTCGGGTCCATCTACGAGGGGCATCGCCGCTTCGACCTGCGGCTCGTCGTGCCGCCCCGTACCTCCTCACCGGAGGCGCTCGGCGAGCTCTTCGTCGAGGCGGCCGGCGGCGGAACCGTACCGCTCGCCGAGGTCGCGAAGATCGACGAGACCGAGGGGCCCACGCAGGTGCGCCGCGAGGCGCTCACACGCACCGTTCGCGTCGAGGTCAACCTGCGCGGCCGCGACCTCGTCTCGTGGGTCGACGACGCGCGCGCGCAGGTGCAGAAGCAGGTGAAGCTGCCGAGCGGCTACGAGATCCAGTGGGGCGGACAGTTCGAGAACTTCGAGCGCGCGAAGACGCGCCTCGGGCTCGTCGTCCCGATGGCCCTCGCGATCATCTTCGGCATGCTCCTCTGGATGTTCCAGAGCGCACGCTATGCCGGTGCTGTCTTCGCCGTCGTCCCGTTCGCCCTCATCGGCGGCATTCTCGGCCTCGTCGGTCGCGGTCTCGCGTTCAGCATTCCCGCCGCGGTCGGCTTCATCGCGCTCGCGGGCGTCGCCGTCCTCAACGGCGTCGTCATGGCCGCCGACGTGAAGAGTCGCCTCAAGTACGGAGCTCCGCTCGACGAAGCGATCGTCGACGGCGCGACGCACACGATGCGCGCCGTGCTCACGACCGGCGCGGTCGCCGCGTTCGGCTTCATCCCGATGGCGATCGCGACGGGAGCGGGGGCCGAGGTGCAGCGGCCGCTCGCGACCGTCGTCGTCTCGGGCATCCTCGTCTCGACGCTCCTCACGCTCTTCGTGCTGCCGGGCGTCATCCAGATCATGATGCGTGGCTGGAAGCGGGAAGAGGAGGAGGAGCCGATCCACGAAGCTCCGCCGAACCTTCGTCACCACGGCGTCGTACCGCCCGGCGAGTGAGCCGAACCATGTGCCCGCGTGCGGCGCCGCGGGTTTCGTGGCAGGTTGCCGTCATGGATTGGAAGCTCCTCGCGTCGACGTTCACCGCCATCTTCATCGCGGAGCTCGGCGACAAGACGCAGCTCGCGGCGCTCTCGTTCTCCGCGGGCTCCTCGTCGAAGTGGACCGTGTTCTTCGGGTCGGCGCTGGCGCTCGTCGCGAGCTCGGCGATCGCCGTCGCCGGCGGCGAGGCGGTGTCGCGGTTCGTTTCGCCGATCTGGCTGCGCCGGATCGCAGGCGTCGTGTTCGTCGGGATGGGGGTCCTGTTTCTCGTGCGCAAGCCGAGCTGAGAGCACCGGTCGCATTCCTCGGCGGCCGAGCTTCGGCTACGGTCGGCGCATGTCTCGCATGCCCCGCGTCGCCGCCCTCGCTCTGTGCGTTTCGGTCCTCGCATGCGGAGGCGGCGCCTCCGAGCCCGTGACGCCCGCCGCCACGGCACCGCCGCCGCCCGCCCCGATCGTCACGACGGTCTCGGCCCCCGCGGCTGCCCCCGCGCCGCCCAAGCTCTCGCCACCGCTCGACGAGAAGGCCGTCGCCGCCGCTACCGGAGCCGACAAGGTCGAATCGTCGGACGGAGTCGTGAAGGTCTCGTTCCCACGCAGCGACGTTCCGGTCACCGTCGACGGAGCGCGCATGGCGCCGTTCATGGGGCTCACGTCGTGGGCGGGCTTCTCGCCCGCGCGCGAGGGCGTTGCCGAGGCGATGGTGATGGGAGATCTCGTCCTCTTCGAGGACGAGGTCAATCCGGTGATGAGCGTGCTGCTCGACGGCGGTGTGCAGGTCACCGCGCTCCACAATCACTTCTTCTTCGATTCGCCGCACGTCTACTTCATGCACATCGGCGGTGAGGGGAGCGTGGCCTCGCTCGGCAAGGGCGTGAAGCTCGCGATGGAGAAGGTCACCGAGCTCCGGAAGAAGGCGCCGAAGCCGGCCGCGTCGTTCTCTGCGCCGGCGCTGCCCGCCAAGAGCGCGATCGACGCGGCGAAGCTGGACGCCGCGTTCGGCGTGAAGGGTCAGGCGAAGGACGGCATGTACAAGGCCGTCATGGGCCGGAAGACGCAGGCCGCGTGCGGCTGCGCCGTGGGCAAGGCGATGGGCGTGAACACCTGGGCGGCGTTCGCAGGCACCGACGACAACGCGGTCGTCGACGGTGACTTCGCGGTCGCCGAGAGCGAGCTCCAGCCCGTGCTGAAGGCGCTCCGGGGCGCGGGGGTCAACGTCGTGGCGATCCATTCGCACATGAGCCAGGAGTCCCCGCGCATCCTGTTTCTCCATTACTGGGGTCGCGGCAAATCCGTCGACCTCGCGCAGTCACTCAAGCGCGCCCTCGAGCTCACGGCCTGGGACGGGCGAGGCCAGTCGACGTAGCGCCGCGACATGACGCGCAGGAACGAAGCGCCGGGCTTCTGCGGCGGCGCAACTGTCGCGAGATGGCTGCCCATCCCGGGTGGGTCAGCGAGCCACGCCGCCGACGCGTCGAATTGTCAAAGCGCTCCGCCACCGGAAGAGCGAAGCTCCGTCGAGCGCTCGTGGAGACGACCAGGGAGGTCGTCTTCGCATGAATGGAATCATGTCTCGCTCACCGTGTGCGGCCATCGCGCTCGGTAGCCTCGCCATCGTTCTCGCCGTCAGCCGGAGCGCTCGCGCCGACGAGGCCTCGAGCCCCGAGCCCACCGAGGCCCAGGCGCCGGTCGCGGATGCGCCGTCTCTCTCGACCGGAGCGAAGCTCGCGAGCGGGTTCGGTGAATCGGGCTCCGTCGTGCTCGACGACCTGCTCGGCCTCGGCGTCGGCCCAGGCGCCGTCGTCGGGCCGCCCGGCATCGGCTCCTCGTCGGTGAGCATGACGGGCTGGATCGCCTACAGCGAGCTGAAGTACGAGGCCTCGGCGGGAGCGACGTCCGTGAGCGTCTCGACCCTGGCGTTCGCACCGAGCTTCGACGTCTTCGTCGCGCGTCACCTCTCGATCGGCTCGCAGGTCACGCTCTTTCATTCGAGCTTCCGCTCGGACCTCGAGTCCTCGGCGCTCGGGGGCGGGCTCCGACCCCGTATCGGCTGGGTCGTGCCGCTCACCGAGGGCCTCGTGCTCTGGCCGCGTGTGGGCGGGTCGGTCTCCGTCGTCCACCTCGAGTCGGTTCCTTCGACGAACGGCTCGCCCGCGCCGTCGGACGACAGGACCAGCCTCACGTGGGGGCTCGGCGCCGAGGCCTTGCTCGTCGCGCCCCTCGGCCGGGTCGTCGCGCTGACGTTCGGTCCGACCCTCGCGTACGGTAAGACCGACGCGATCAGCGGCGAGCCCGCCCCGACGCAGACCGCCATCTCGCTCTGCGTCCACGGAGGGATCTCGCTCACGCTGTAGTCTCGACCTCGCGCACCATCCCCTGAACGTCCAGTAGCTCCAATGCTATCCTCGCCCCAATGCCCGAGATCGACGGAGCGGTGGCCTCGAGAAATGGCCCCGACGCGATGCTGGTGCGAGCACAGGACGTCCTCGTTCGGCTCTCGAACGAAGACGAGGTCATCGTCGAGATCTACGGTGAGCGCCACCTCGCCCCGCGCGTGGCGCTGACCGTGCTCGATGCGTTCTCGGTTCCTCGCACCGTGAAGGAGGTCCTCGCGTCGATCCACACGGCGGGGACCGAGCACGCGGCCGAGGTGGCGAACTGCATCGACGACCTCGTCGATCGCGGCGGCCTCGTCGACCCCGCCACCCGCGGCGGTGAGGATGCCACGCACGGCTGGGTTCGCCCTCACGTCCATCTCCAGATGCTCGACGATCGCGCGCGCACGATGGGCTTCTGCGACGCGCTGAAGGCGACGGTCGAGCCCGGGGACGTGGTCGTCGACATCGGCACCGGGACGGGCATCCTCGCCACGTGCGCGGCGAAGGCCGGCGCGCGTCATGTCTTCGCGATCGAGTCGAGCGGCATCGCCGAGGTGGCGGCGCGCATGTTCGAGTCGAACGGCGTCGCCGAGCAGGTGACGCTCGTGCGCCGGCGGTCGACCAGCGCCACGCTGCCCGAGCTCGCGTCGCTCCTCGTGACCGAGACCATCGGCAACGACCCGCTCGACGAGCAGCTCCTCGAGATCATCGCCGACGCCAAGGAGCGGCTCCTCGTCCCCGGCGCGCGGATCATTCCGGCGGCGATCCAGATCTACGGCGTCGCCGTCGACATCCCGCGCGTGCTCCTCGAGAAGCACGTGTTCACCACGCGAAAGCTCGACTCCTACCAGGCCTATTACGGCCTGGATTTCTCGGCGCTGGCCGAGCATCGGCTCTCGTCGACCGAACCCATCATGGTCGAGTCGAAGGACGTGCTCAGCTGGCCGCTCGAGCCGCCGGCGCTCCTCGCGGAGGTCGATTTCTCGCAGCCGTTCGAGACCTGGCTCGCGATGCGCACGCAGATCACCGCGTCGCGCGACGTCGCGCACCTCGGCATCGTCCTCGCGTTTCGCGCCAAGCTCGCCGAGGGCGTGATTCTCTCGACGCTGCCGGGTGACACCGGCGAGGGCAACCACTGGGCCTATGCGCTCTTCCCGGCGTTCGACTACCCAGCGCTCTCGAAGGGTGAGACGATCGCCATCGAGTACTCGTACGACCGCGGCACGACGATGGTGCGCGTCGTGCCCGTGTGACCGACTGCGCTGAAGCCGCTCAGCGGCCGAAGTTCGGGAGGCCCGGGATCTGCGGGAAGCCCGGCGGGATCTGGAATCCGGGGATGCCGGGGACGGCCGGGGCGCCCGGGGCAGCCGGGGCGCCACCACACCCGTTGCTCGGGCGCGTGTTGTCGGGACAGATCGGCCCGCACACGCCCTTGCTGACGTCGACCATCTCGTCGGCCCCGCAGTCGTCGTCGGTGAGGTCGCCGCTCTTCACGCCGTCGGCGAGCTTCACTTTGTATGCAAAGTGCATCCACTTCTGGACCATGGCCTCGCTCACCCAGCCGTAGCCCTTGTCGCCCCAGCTCGTGCCCCAGTTGTTGTGCAGGAGGAACTGTCGGCCCTGCGGCGTCTCGCGGAAGCCCGACATCGTCACCGCGTGGCCGCCGTTCGGCTCGCTCCAGTCGGGGATGACGCCGTTCCTCATCTTCGAGCTCGACCACGCGAAGCCGTCGATGCGGAACGCGACCCAGAGGTCGGCGCCGGTCGCGAGCGTCTGCATGATCTGCTCGATGTTCACCGGGATGCGATCGTCGACGAGCTTGTCGAACCCGACCACCTTGTAGAGGCCGCCGGAGTCGGCGCGGTCGGACTTCGCGACGAGGTTGGGATCCGAACGGAACGTGCCGGCGACGACCGGCGGGCTGACGGCGGTGCCGCAATCGCCGATGATCGGGTTCGCGATCTTGCACGACTCGGAGTGGCTCTGCCCCCAGAGCGACATCGGCGCGATCGCGCGGCCGAGCGTCGCGTCGGCAGCGGTGCCCATCTGCGGGAAGCCGTAGCCGGCCCAGACGTGGTTCGCCGACGAGGCCTGCCCGGCGACTCCGGGCTGCATCTTGCCGGCGCGGATGGCGGCGTTGTCGATGGTCGTCGAGAGCGAGAACGCGGTGCATGCACCGACGGGCCCCTGATCCTTGATGGGGCCTTCGAGGTTCTGCAGGCGGTGATCGACCGTCCCCGGGAGCGCGTCCGCGACGATGACGGGCGCGGTGCTCGCGCCGGTCACACCCGACTGCGTGCCGCCGGCGGGCCTCTGGAAGATGCCCTTGCTGAAGCCCTGCGCCATCGCCTGCTGGAACGTGCCGCCGAAGATGCGGAGCGGCTTCCACTGCGTCGTGTGGTTCGAGATCGCCATCGCCTTGCGCGGAGACAGGTGCACGAGGGCCTTCTGCGCAGGGGCGTAGGCGTGGCAGTCGACGCGCGTCCAGACGCCCGGCGCGACCTCGAAGAAGCCGCAGGCCTTCGGATTGCGGTTCGCGAGCGCCTGGATGCTCGCGACGTTGATCGCCTCGGGGAACGAGCCGGCGGCGGGCGCGACGTGCGTGGGTGCGTAACCGGGCTGAGGCCCACCGGGCTGCGGTCCGTAGCCGGGCTGTCCGCCGAGCCCGCCGGGCGCCGGTCGATAGCCGGCCTGCCCCTGGGGGATTGGCTGGCCGTAGCCGGGCGGCGGTCCGTATCCCGGCGGGTAGGGCCCGTACCCAGGCGCATAGCCCGGCGGCGGACGGGTCTGCGTGGCGCCGCTGTCGCAGCCGCTGACGGCGCACGCGGCCGCGAGCAGGGTCAGGACGAGGACTGCGCTGGGGGGTCCAAGGACCGAGACCTTCTTCATCGTCGAACGCTCCTCTGGACCCGTGTCTTCGTAAGACGGCGAGAGGCTCATGGTATTCGCGCCGAAGGGACCTACCAAGCGACACAGGCCGAAAAGTTGTAGGAAGTCCGGGCCTCCTGTTACGCGACTGACATGGCCCGTCGCGTCGCTCCCTCCATCTTCGACCGTGGGATTCGTTCCGTGGCCAGCGAGCCCCAGGACGTCGAGGAGGCTGCCGATCAGAGCTTCGGCCGGGCTTTCCGCCCGATGCTCCGGGCCGGCGAGCGCTTCGCGCGCGACGCCGCCAACCGCCCGATCCTCATGTTCGAGGACGTCTACAAGTCCTACCGCCCCGGGGCTCCCGTCCTGCGCGGCATGAATCTGATCATCGAGCGCGGCGAGTTCGTCTTCATCACCGGCCCGAGCGGGTCGGGCAAGAGCACCCTCCTGCGCATCTTGTATGCAGCCGAGAAGCCGGACGAGGGACGCATCCTGTTCCTCGGTCGCGACATCGCGCGCCTCCGTGAGGAGTCGATCCCGTTCCTGCGCCGCAACATCGGCGTCGTGTTCCAGGACTTCAAGCTCGTCAATTCGTGGACGGTCTTCGAGAACGTCGCCATCACGCTCGAGGTGCTCGGTCTGCCGACGCGCCTCATCCGCTCGCGCGTCGGTGAAGCGCTCGAGCGCGTCGGCCTCCAGGGCCGTGGCGGCGACCCGGCGGGTGTCCTCTCGGGCGGCGAGCAGCAGCGCGTCGCCGTCGCTCGCGCGATCGTCGGCGAGCCGGCGCTCATCCTCGCGGACGAGCCCACCGGCAACCTCGACCCCCAGCTCGCGCTCGACATCCTCGGCCTGTTCGAGGAGATCCACGAGAACGGCACCACGGTGCTGTTCGCGACGCACGACCGGTCGCTGCTCGACCTGCGCGCGCGTCGCCTCATCGTGCTCGACGAGGGCAAGGCCGTCGACGTCCCGAACGGCGTCGCCGCTCCCGAGCCCGAGTTCGACAACGCATTGCCCGTGTGACTGCGGAAGGGAAGAGAAGCATGCTCGATGGCTCGATCGGAACGACGCGCAGGGCACGTCGCGGGATGCTGCGTGAGTGGCGGCTCCACGCGCTGAGCGTGTTCTCGCTGGCAGTGGCCTTCGTTTGCCTCGGAGCCGCGCTCCTCGTGCTCACGAACCTTCGCGCGATCGAGGAGCGCTGGGCCCACGCCGGTCGCGCGTCGATCTACCTGAAGGACAACGCGCAGGCGCAGGACGTCGAGTCGCTGAAGGCCGCGCTCGTGAACGTCCCGGGCGTCACCGGCGTCCGCTACGTCTCGGCGGCGCAGGCGCGGACCGACTTCGGACAGAAGGAAGCCGGACCGAAGGCGGAGCTCGCCGCCCTGCCCGTCGACGCGTTCCCCGCGTCGATCGAGGTCGAGGTCAAGCCCGAGCTGACCGACGCCGAGATCAACGACATCGTCGCGAAGCTCCGGCAGCTGCCCGCCGTCGACGACGTCGAGACCTATCAGGCCTGGACGGAGCGCCTCGCGCGCCTCGTGAAGGGCGGGGTCGCCGCCGCCGCGCTCCTCGCGTTCGTCGTCTTCGCCTCGGTGCTCGCGGTCGTCGGCTCGACGATCCGCCTCGCGCTCCAGCGTCGCCGCACGGAGGTCGAGGTCCTGAAGCTCGTGGGCGCGAGCGACCGCTTCATCAAGGGCCCGTTCCTCGTGGAGGGCAGCACACAAGGCGCGCTCGGCGCGAGCGGAGCCGTCGCGATCCTCGCGGCTCTCTTCTTCGTGGTGCGCGGGCGGCTCGACGCCGAGCTCGCGAGCCTCGTCGGCATCGAGCCTTCGTTCCTGCCCTGGTACGTCATCCTCGGGATGGTCGCCGTCGGCATCATCCTCGGGACGCTCGCGGCCCTCCTCGGTCTGCGGAGGCTCGTGACCGTATGAGCGCGTCGTTCGCCAAGCGGGTTCGCGGTGGGCTCGTCCTCACGACGCTGCTCGTTCTCGGCGCCGTGTCGAGCGACGGCAGCGCCGCGCCGGGCAAGGAGCTGCGCACGCGCGAGCCCGCCGGTCCGCTCGGCGTCGTTCCGCTCCCGCCGGCCCCGTCGCCGGGCGCGACGTCGCCCGCTCTCGCGCTCGCCGCTCTCGACCGGCGCATCGCCGATCTCGACGCGGAGGAGGCGCAGTCGAAGCGTGACCTCTCCGAGCTCGGCGCGAAGATCGCCGAGGCCCACGCCCGCTCGCTGTCGCGTGGTCGTGCGTTCTACCGCCTCACGCGCGCGGGCATGCTGCCCGTCGGCGGAGGCTTCAACGAGCTCGTCTCGCACGCCATGCGTGTCGAGCGCTCGCGTCGCGCGCTCGCGACCGACCTCGAGTCCGAGAAGAAGCTCCGGACTCGCGGCGGAGATCTCTCGCGTGCCCTCGAGCGAGTCGCGCGCGATCGCATGGCCCTCGGAAGCCAGCGCAGCGCGATGGACGCCGCGCGCGCCGCGGTCGAGGACGAGTCGCGTCGTCAGGGCGCGTTCGATCGCGCGTTCTCTACGTCGAACGGCCCGAGCGAGTACGTCGCGGTGTACGGCGGCAACGGCGCTGCTCCGGACCGCGCGGGGAGCGGCTTCGCGACGTCACGTGGTCGGCTCCTCTTCCCGCTCGCGGGTCGCTCCGAGGTGAGGCCCGCTCATCGCGAGGGCACGGATGGTCCCGGCCTCGAGATCCGCGGCGCGCTCGGTGCGCCGGTTCGCGCGGTCTTCGGCGGACGCGTCGCGTTCGCGGATCGCTACGGCCCGTACGGCCGCCTCGTCATCCTCGACCACGGCGATCACTACTACTCCGTCAGCGGCAACCTCGCGGCGATGGACGTGAAGGTCGGCGAGGACGTCTCGGCCGGCGAGCGCATCGGCACCGTCGGTGACGAAGGTCGCGGCGCGATGCTGTACTTCGAGGTCCGCCACGGCACCGAGACGATCCCGCCCGGGCCCTGGCTCGGCATCTGAGCCTGTGCACGATCGCCAGCCGTTCTGAGCCGTTTCCCGGGGGAGGTCTTGGCCTTCCCCGCGTACAATGGGAGCGCAATGGCCCGCCCGTCAGCCCGTTCCTCCTCTTCTGCGCGCTCCGTCTCTCGCGCGCTCCTCGCCGTCGTCGCGCTGACGTCACTGTCTGCCGCGGAGGGCTGCGCCGCGCTGCGCAGGCTCGCCGGCAACGACACGATCAACCTCGAGAAGGCCGAGGTGAAGACGATGTCCGTCGACATCCGTCGCCAGCAGAAGACGATCTGCCCGCGTGATTCGGTGCAGATGGCGATCTTCGCCGACGTCGTGCTCGACGGCGACAAGGCCCCGAAGCCGGTCGAGACCTGGCAGGGCAAGAAGGGCGTCAACAAGAACGACAAGCTCGACTTCGTCGACTTCGCGTTCCAGAGCGATCAGGGCGCCTTCGATCGCGACGGATGGTTCGCGCCGAACCCCGATCTTATCGCCACCGTCGGCAAGGAGTTCTCGATCAAGAGCGTCTACCGTCGTCGGCCCGACAAGTTCTCGTTCACGACGACGTACAAGCCCGACTACTCGTGCATCAAGGAAGGCGGCAGCGGCGGCGGCGCCGGGCGCGAGGGCCCTGCCGGTGGTGACGGCTCTTCGGGCAAGAGCGGCGCGAGCGGCTCTTCGTCGTCGTCGGGCGGCGAGGGCGGAGACGGCGGAAGCGGTACGAGCGGCGGCTCCGGTGCCGACGGCACTCAGGGGCCCAAGCTCACCGTCTACGCGACGGTCGTGAAGACGGCGTTCTACGAGCGCCTCATCGCCATCAGCATCGACGGCGACCAGAAGGACTTCCTCCTCGTCCCCGAGGGCCAGCCGATCGCGATCAAGGCGCTCGGCGGCGCGGGCGGCATCGGCGGACACGGCGGTCGTGGCGGCTCGGGCGGCTCGGGCGGCTCGGGCAACCCTGGTGGTCGCGGCGGCAAGGGCGGTCAGGGAGGCAACGGCGGTAACGGCGGCAACGGCGGCCCCGGCGGTTCCATCGAATACGTGTATGATACAGCTCATCCCGAGCTGAAGATGGCGATCAAGCTCGACGTCTCCGGCGGCTCTGCGGGCCCCGCGGGGCCGGGCGGCGGTGCGGGCTCGGGCGGCAGCGGCGGTAGCGGCACCACGCCGTCGAGCTCGGGGAACGGCCCGCCGCCTCCGCAGGCGAAGACGGGCGCGTCGGGGCCCGAGGGCACGAGCGGCTCCGGTGGAGCCTCGGGCCGTCAGGGCTCGGACGGAAGGGCGAGCGCCGTCGCGGGCGCCGTGAAGGACAAGTTCGCGAGCCGCGCCGGGGTCACGCCGCTTTGAGCCGCGTCACCCGTCGCGATCTCCTCGGCGGTTTCGCGACGCTTCCGCTCATTGCGCTCGTCAGCTCGCCGCCGCTCCTCGCGGCGTGCGGGAGCCGGCCGCCCGAGACGCCCCTTGCGCACCTCTACGGGCACGAGTGGGTGCAGGGCGCCTACAAGCTGTACTCGACGAAGTACGCCGCGGTGCAGACCTCCGCGGACGACACGAGCCACGACGTGTACCGGGTGCTCGCGCAGAAGGGCATCGTCGCGCTCGACGCGCTCCAGTCGCGCGACGTACCGTTCTACGTGCGCGTCGATCCGGCTGCGCGCTCGTTCGCGATCGAGCGAAAGGTTCCCGAGCGGCTGACCTTCAGCGCGGACATGACCGACGCCGACCGCAAGAACGCGGAGACGTCGTGGAAGAAGGCTCGCGACAGCATCCACCTCGACTACGAGGAGGTGCGCCGCCTCGACCACGCGCTGACGCGCCTCCTCGGCGAGGTGGGGCGCATCCGCAACGCCATCGAGGAAGGCCGCGTCGAGCAGTACCGGATCGTCGAGCAGCTCGCCGAGCTCAAGGCCGACCCGACGCGTCTGCCCTATCAGCTGCCCTATCAAGTCACGCCCAAGAACTACGAGGAGATTCTCCTCCTGTTGCTCGAGCGGCTCGAGGACGATCGCGCGCGGCTCGGCGTGATCGAGGGCGACGTGGTCGCGGTCGGCATGACCGTCCGTGCGACCGACGCCGGCTCGGCGACGATGGCGGCGAGCATCCGGAAGGTGCTGCTCGCGGTGATCGAGGACGGCACCGCGAAGCCCCGCGAGCCGCTTTTCCCGGCCGATCAGGGCGAACGCGCGAAGCTCCTCGCCGCGGGGCGCGCGCTGCAGGCGAAGCTCGAGGCGAGCCCCGAGTTCGTCGCGTGGCGGAAGGCCGAGAGCGAGAAGAAGCTCGCAGCGCTCGGCGCGTTCCTGCAGGCGCTCGACATGATGACCGGGCTACCCACGTCGCAGGTCTACCGCACGGTGCTGAATCTCTGGCGTGGCGACCACGACTACCTGACGTACCTGAAGACGATCGCCGGCTTCGTGCCACACGGCGGCGCGGTCGCGCGCACGCTCGTCGAAGCGATCGAGTACACGGACAAGGCGCGCCAGGTCGGCGGCACTGTACTCGCCAGCGTGAGGGCGGTCTCGAGCGGGAACCTCGATGCGCTCGCCGCCGAGGCGAAGGCTCAGGCCGCCGCGCAGGCGAAGGGCGTCGTGCTGAACACGAGCTCGCGCTTCGCGCTGGAGCGCGCGGACAAGCAGCTCTCGTTCTTCAAGGACAAGGCCGAGGTCGCGAAGGTGACCGATCTGCTCGCGCAGACCGACCTGATGAAGCAGACGATCCCGGGGCTCTGAGCGACCTTCGGGCGCTCGTGTCGAGAGGAAGAGACAGAGAGACGCGGGGACGCGGAGTCCACCGCGGAGGGGGTTGGCCTCTCCTCTCTTGCTGGACGCTCGTGGTTCCGGGGAGAACCCGCTGCGGGTTCTCCCCGGAACCACGAGCGTCTAGCCAGCGATCGAGGCGAAACCTCTCCGCGTTGTCCCCGCGTCTCCGCGACTCCGCGTCTCTTCCTCACGCTTCCTCTCTCTCTCCAATCGGCGATCAGACGCGCTAGGGTTGCGCGCACATGTCGACCGCACATCCCGTCTCCGTCACCATTCCCGTGCAGTGGGGCGACATGGACGCTCTCGGTCACGTCAACAACGCGCGGTTCTTGAGCTGGTTCGAATCGGCTCGGATTGCGCTGTTCCAGCGGATCGGCGTGGCGACGAGCGCTCCGTCGGAGGTCGGTCCGATCCTCGCGACGACGACCTGCGATTTCCTGCGTCCGGTCGTCTTTCCCGCCACGGTGAAGATCGGCGTGCGGGTCGCGCGTGTCGGCGAGACGAGCATCGGCATGGAGTACGAGGTGCGGGACGCGAGCGCGACCGAGGGTACGGCGACGGTCTACGCACGCGGCACGTCGGTCGCGGTGCTCGTCGACTATCGCTCGATGCAGAAGGTGCGCGTCCCCGAGGCCGTTCGCACCGCCATCGCCGCGCTCTAGCGCCAACGTCACTTCCCGGCGCAGTCGACGGGCTGCCACGTCGAGGCCGTTCGATGGCTGTCCCGGAGTTGCCTTCAGGTAAGCGAGGTACGCTCTACTATAGCCCTCGATGGGCAGCGCTCTACGCATCGGTGTGATGGGGGCCGGTGCGATCGGCTGCTACGTGGGCGGCTGCCTCGCGGGGTACGGGGCCGACGTCGTGTTCGTGGGCCGGGAGCGCACGAAGAAGGAGCTCGAGGCGTCCGGACTCGTGCTCTCGGACCTCGACGGCGCGAGCGGTCGGTTGGTCCGGAAGGAGCGCATCGTCTTCGCCACCGAGGCATCGGCGCTCGCCGGGTGCGACGTCGTTCTCTGCTGCGCGAAGAGCGCGCAGACGGCCGAGATCGGCGAGCAGCTCGCGTCGGCCCTGAAATCGCGGGCGATCGTGGTGAGCCTGCAGAACGGCGTACGCAACGCCGACGTCCTTCGCAAGAGCCTGGGCGACACGTCGTGCTCGGCGGAATCGTGGGCTTCAACGTCGTCTCGAAGGGCGGCGGCACGTTTCGCCGCGCGACGAGCGGCCCGCTCGTCATCGAGAAGGTGTCCGATCCGCGGCTCGACGCGCTCGCCTCGCTGCTCACGTCGGCGGGCCTCGCGCCCGAGCTCGTCACCGATCTGCATCCGCTTCAGTGGTCGAAGCTGATCATGAACCTGAACAACGCGGTCGGAGCCCTGAGCGATCGACCGACCGTGGAGCTCCTCTCGGTCGACGGCTATCGCCGCATCCTGCGCGCGCTCAAGTCGGAGGCGCTTCGTGTCCTTCGCGCCGCGAAGATCCCGACCGCACGGCTCGGCCCGCTCCCCACGACGCTCCTCCCGCTGGTCCTCGGGCTGCCGGCGCCGCTCTTCCGGCTGCTCGCCTCGGCGCAGGTGAAGATCGATCCCTCCGCGCGCTCCTCGATGTGGGAGGACCTGACGCGCAACCGCCCGACCGAGGTGGACTACCTGAACGGCGAGATCGTGCGCCTGGCCTCGGAGCACGGCGCGCGAGCCCCCTTCAATGCACGCATCCTCGAGCTCGTGCACGAGGCCGAGTCCGCGCAGGGCGGCTCGCCGGCGCTCTCGCCCGAGCGCTTCTGGTCGGCGCTCACTGCCGGGTGAGCGCGTGGCGTGCCGCGCTCAGCCGCGGACGCGCTTCACGACCGCCATGACCTCGTCGTCGGTCATGATGCGGTCCTGCGTCTTTGCGGCCTTCAGGATCTCGGAGACGAGGACGTCGTCGGCCTCGATGCTCCGTTGCGAGAGCCAGAAGTTCACGTTCGACGCGCCGCTCATGAAGCCGATGCAGATCTCCTGCGGTCGGCCGATCATCCCCGCGGGGACGCCGCTGTAGATGCGGTCGGCGAGCCAGGTGTCGCCCTTGGCCATCGCCTTGATGACGGCCGACGCGTGGACACCGGTGGCCGTGCGAAACGCGTCGCGACCGACCAGCGGGTAGCTGATCGGGATGTCCCAGTGCACGGCACTCGCGATCGTCTGGCAGTACTCGAGGAGCTTCGTGAGGTCCTGTCCGTCGAGCTGGCCGAGGAGCTTCAGGTTGAGGAGCAAGAGCTCCATTTGCGCGTTGCCGACGCGCTCGCCGATGCCGAGGCCGGTCGCGTGCACGCGGTCGGCGCCGTACTCGAAGGCCCAGATGGCGTTCTCGAGCGCGAGGCCGCGGTCGTTGTGGCCGTGCCAGTCGATCCCGATCTCGGCGCCGGTGCCGGCGACGACGTTCTTCGTGAACTGGATCAGGTTGCGGACGCCGTCGGGCGTCGCGTGGCCGACGGTGTCGGAGAGGCAGATGCGGCTCGCGCCGTGATCGATCGCGGCGCGGAAGAGCGTCGTGAGGACGTCGGGGCGTGAGCGCGTCGTGTCCTCGGTGACGTAGGCGACGGAGAGACCAGCCTTCACCGCGACGTCGATCGCCTCGGTGCTTCGCTTGGCGATCAGCTCGACGTCCCAGTTCTCGACGAACTGTCGGATCGGGCTCGAGCCGATGAAGGCGTAGACCTGGACGGGGATGCCGGCGCGCTGCGACAGCTCGATCATCGGCGTGATGTCGCCGACGACGGTGCGACCCGCGCAGGCGATGCCGATCTTCATCTTGCAGTCGACGACCTCCTTGCAGAGGCGGAGCACGTCCTCGAAGGCGCGCTTGCTGGAACCGGGGAGACCCACGTCGGCAACGTGGATGCCGAGGTCCTCCATGAGGTGGAGGATCTTCAGCTTCTCTTCGATGCCCGGGTCGACGACCGAGGGATTCTGGAGGCCGTCGCGCAAGGTCTCGTCGAAGAACGTGGCGTTCTTCGGCAAAATCCGACCTTTGCGATTGACCTCGTTCCAGTCGAAGATGAGGTCGGCCGCGCGATCGCGCTCGGTGGCGAACTCGGACATGACTACAGTATGCCACGACACACGAGCGAACGCGCGCGCAGCCGACCACCGCTGACAGGAGTGACGACACGATGGAAGAGCTGGGGACTCTCGACACCGCACGACTCTCCGTGGTCCAGCACGGGACCCGTTCGAGCTTTCGCAGGCGCGTCATGGACGCAATGCGTCAGGTCGTCCCGGCCTCGGGGGCGTTCATCTGCTTCGGCACCGAGGATGCGCGGGCGTACGCGGATTCCTCGCGTCTCGTCGACGGCGTCCTCGGCTCGCTGAAGGGGGCGGAGGGCACCCGTCTGACGCAGGCCTTCGGGTTCGAGACCAGGAGCGTGGTCGAGACGACGCGCCGCGTCTATGTCGCCGGGGAGCTCTATCCCGAGGACGAACGGATGAGGCTGCCCTATTTCGCGGCCCACGCGGGCGACGGGATGAAGCACACGCTCCTCTTCTTCCTCCACGAGGGCGGGGTGCTGTTCGGGCTCGCGGGCCTCGAGCGGCGCGAGGCCGAGGGCGAGTTCACGGCCGAGGAGGCCCAGAAAATCGAGGCGCTCGGCCCGTTCGTCGTCGCCGGCGTCCGCACGCAGCAGGCCTACGACGAGCTCTCGCGCGAGGCCGCGGCGCTCCGCGCCTTCAGCAAGGTCAGCGGTACGCTCTTCGTCGTCGACCGCGAGCGCCGCAAGGTGCTGTGGGCGGCGAACCGCGAGCGCGGCGTCGACTGGGAGACCGACGTTGCGCCCATTGCCGACCACATCGTCGACGCCGCCGAGCAATCGCTCGCCGCGCGCGCGAAGGGCGACGCGCTCCCGACGCCGCCGCGGCTTCCCTCCGGCGCGGTCGTCGGGGTCGCGAAGATCGATGGCGACCCCGTGTTCGGCAGCGCGAAGTGCGCCGTGCTGCGCGTCGAGCACCAGGACAAGCCCCAACCGATCGACGGCCTGAGCAAGCGCGAGCGTGAGATCGCGAAGCTTCTCGTGGCCGGCTACAGCGGCGTGAACGTCGCGGCCATCTCCGGCCTCTCCGAGAACACCGTGCGCACCTACGTGCGGCGCCTCTACCAGAAGCTCGGCGTCGCGAATCGAGCGGACCTCGTTCGGAAGCTGATGTCGCCGGAGCCGAAGTCGGCGGCGGCCCCCTCGTCGGTCCTGGCCCCTCCGCCCGACTCCTCCCTGGTCGACGGCGACGACACCCTCGACTGAGCGCCGCGCAGCAATTCGAGCAACTCGTGCTCGTCGCGGCCGAACCGCTGTCATGAGGACAGGTGCGACGGGCTCTCGACCCAGCGGCGTAGCCCCTACTCGGCTTCGGAGGCCGCGTGTGAGCCTTCGGCCGAGGAGACTGCGGTGAAGGAGGCCTCCGCGCAGCAGGCCACGGAGCGCGAGGCCGAGGCCGGGCGGAACGCCTATTTTGCATCGGGGACCGACGAGGGCGGTCGTTCGTCCCGCGCCAGCTCGGACCCGGGCGCTCTCCAGACGTCGAGCAAGTACGACCAGCGCGACAAGAACGCGCGGCTCGCGGAGTACTACACGCGCATCGACCGGCCGCTCCAGGACGACGTCGCCGGCAACGCGCTCGTGGGAGCCATCGGTGCAGGCGCGATCGGCGGCGTGGCCGCGGCGACCAAGGCGGGCGGGGCGGCCGCTGGAGGGGCGATCGCGAAGGCCGCCGCGGATGCCGCCGCGAAGAGCCTCGTGACGACCGTACGCAACGAGGCGCTCGTCGGCGCCTACGACGCCTCGCGGCGCGGCGTCGGGCTGCCGCCCTCGATCACCGAGCCGGCCACTCCCGCTGCAGCACCGTCGACCGCCGCCGAGGTGGGTCGGTCGACGAAGCGTGGTGCGAGCGAGATCGTGCCGGGGCCCGTGCGTAGCGAGGCGCCGCGCATTCCCGAGGCGCTCCCGCCGCTACCTGTCAGGATCCAGGGATGAACGGCTGGTTTCTGAGCGAGCTCGCGACGCGGGTCCTCGGCGGGCTCCTCTTCTCGTCGCGTCGCGCGCCGCCGAGCACGTCTCGCGGCCGCGCCCGCCCGCGAGAGGTGACCGTCTCCGCCGACGAGATGTCTGCGCGCGCCCGCGACTACGAGACATGGGCGACGTCGCACGGTCTCGAGCTCGTGCCCGAGGACCGGCCGAGCGCCCACGGGGCACGCTTCCGTGGAACGCGATGCGGTCGTGCGATCGAGCTCACGACGGGCCTCGGCGAGTACGGCCCGCCGCGGTCGCCGGAGCTGCTCGTGTGGACGGACGCCCTCGCGCCGATGGATCCGGTGCTGCTCTCTCGCGAGAATCCGCCGGAGCCATGGGCGTCGGCGAACCCGTCGACGCGCGAGCTGGCCATGGTGCTGGACGCCGACGGCGTCCGCGACATCGGCGTGACCCAGCGATTCGTGCGTGTCCGGTTCGATGCCTTCGCTGCGCCTAAGGCCGTGGAGCGGGGCTGGAACGCGCTCGAGCTCGCCCTCGCGACGCTCGCGACGCCCGCGAACGAAGCGGCTCGCGAGTCACCGTATCGCTGACGGTGCCCAGTCGAAGTAGAGTGCGCTCGATGAAGCTGACCACTCCGCTGATGACCAAGCTGGGGCTGAAGTATCCGTTCGTCTCTGCCCCGATGTTCATCATCTCGAACAAGGAGATGATCGTGGCCGCGGCAGAGGCCGGCATCCTCGGGACGATGCCGTCGCTCAATGCGCGCACGGCCGAGCAGCTTCGCGCGGACCTCGCGTGGATCCGCCAGCGCACCGATCGTGCGTTCGGGATCAACATCACCATCGGGCTGACCTCGCCCGAGCGCGTGGCCGCCGACATGGATCTCTGCATCGAGTTCGGCGTCCCCGTCATCATCACGAGCTACGGAAATCCGACGGCTCTCGTGAAGCGGGCGCACGAGAGCCGCCCGGGTGCCGACAAGATCCACGTGTTCCACGACGTCATCGGGCTCGCGCACGGAAGGAAGGCGGTGGCCGCGGGCGTCGACGCCATCATCGCCGTCTCCGCGGGCGCCGGCGGACACGCGGGTCGGATCTCTCCGTACGTCCTCGTGCCCTGGCTGAAGGAGGAGCTGAAGGTTCCGATCCTCGCCGCAGGCTGCATCAGCGACGGTCGCCAGGTCGTCGCGAGCCTGAGCCTCGGGGCCGACCTCTGCTACATCGGCACGCGCTTCATCGCGTCGACCGAGTGCGGCGCCGCCGATGACTACAAGAAGAGCGTGGTCGCGGCCGGCCCGGAGGACATCGTCTACACGGACGCTGTCTCCGGCATCCACGCGAACTTCATCGCGCACACGATCCCCGAAGGCTTCACGCCCGACCGGAGCCCCGAGGGCTCGAAGCGCTGGAAGGACATCTGGAGCGCGGGCCAGGGCGTGGGCCTCATCCACTCCGTGAAGCCGATGTCCGCCATCGTCGAAGACCTCGCCCGCGAAGCCCACGACACCCTAGCCGCCTTCGCCTAGCGGCCTAGGAGACTGGTGTGAAACGACCTCACGCGACGAGATCGTGGTGGTGCGAGGGCACGGTCGTAGCCTAGTGCCGCCCGGCAGAAGTTCGGTCAGATTCTTCTTTCCATGCTGATCGATTCGGTTTAATCACGGCGCATGATCGAATACGACGAGCTGGCGGGCCGCCCGCACGGCGGTCGTCCGAC
>Ga0105047_10003453_pt1 | contig 27834 bp, 24 predicted proteins | sample MAT04_FD_78384 | JGI IMG/M metagenome (GOLD analysis project Ga0105047, IMG submission 78384) | Freshwater microbial communities from Lake Fryxell liftoff mats and glacier meltwater in Antarctica - MAT-04 (megahit assembly) | ecosystem: Environmental > Aquatic > Freshwater > Ice > Liftoff... | reverse complement strand
GATGGACGCGGTGCTGGGCGGGTAGGCGACGCGCCTACGCATCGCAGGTCGGCCTGGCCCCGGCCCCTGACGAGCCGGAGCCAGGCCCCCGGCTTCAGCGCGGCATCGTGATCTTGAACACCCACGGTCCCTTGATCCGGATGCGCTTCGCCGGGTACCCCGGGTCCGAGGTCAACTCATCGATGCGGAGCGTCCAGTCTCCGGCCGGGTCGTCGCTGCCCGGCTCCCAGCCGATGTCCGCTTGGTTGCCGTTCGTACCGCCGCCCCCAGAGTAGAACCGCTCGCCGCGGTGCTCCAGCCGTCCCGTCGCCGACCAGACGTCGTCAAGAGAGCGGCGAAGGGGGTCGCCGCTCCAGTGCAGGAAAGCGATGACCGAGGTGGGTGAGACCGCCAGGCGATCGAGGGTGATCGTGACACCCGAGGCAGCATCGGCCACCGAGCCGGTCCAGGTCGAGCCGCCCGCGTTGGCCAAGGTGAACGAGAACCGCCACGGTCCATCGATCCTCCTGGGATTCGGCCCTGGGCCGTGGCATGCAGCGGCCGCTGGCGGATCCGCCGCCGTGCCACCCCGGAGCGATGGCTCGGGCCGGAGGGGAGTGGCCACAGGTGCTCCCGGAGCACACAGATACGGGATGTCCAGCTCGAGCCTGGCCCGGTCGCCGATGCCACGCGGGGTCGAGAAGTTCAGCACCGCGGCTGAGCCGCGCTTGCTGGGCACCTGGTAGACGCCGCCGCCGCGGGCATCCCGACCATCGACATGGAGATCGGCCTTGGCGTAGTGGTAGCCCTCCATGGTCAATCCGATGACCACCCGGGCATCGTCCATGTAGGCGCTGTCCACGCCTACGGTCACGCCCCGGACCGTCTGGCTCAAGCCGAGTGGCTTGGCGCGCGACCAGGCCAGCTCCCACGCAGGGGTCGAGTCCCGGAACACCCGGTCGATGAGGCTCACCCCACCCGCGGCCACGGTCACCATCGCCACGATCGCGATGAGCGCCACGCCGCGCGACCTGCGCAGCCGCGGCAGCGCCGGGAGACCGATCCGGCGCGCCGGCGGCGCGGCCATGGCGGCAGTGACACGCGCATCCATGTGAACCAGGGCAGCGGTCGTCGGGAAGGCGCCGAGCGCGGTCGTCAGGGCGCTATCGAGGTCCAGGTCAGTCGTCGTCACGGAGTGCCTCCTTGAGGGTGTCGAGGCCGCGCTCGATGAGTTTCTGGACCGCGTCTGGGCTCTTGCCCAGGACACGGCCGATCTCGGCGCTGGTGAGCCCGGCGGTGTATCGGAGCGCGATCGCGTCGCGGGTCGGTGCGGGCAACCGCGCCAGCGATTGAGTCAGCTCGGCCGCGAGCTGGCCACCATCCCCAGGTGATGGGATCTCCGAGACCTCGTCGAGGGAGGTCAGCTGGGTCGATCGGCGGCGGTCGTTGAGGTAGGTATTGCGGGCGATCCGCAGCAGCCAGGCGCCGAGGCCGCCGCCGCTGCCCCTGTAGCTGCGAAGCGACCGGAGCGCCCGCTCGAAGGTCGTCGCGGCCAGGTCTGCGGCGGAATCGTCGTCGAGCCCGAGCGCACGCAGGTAGCGATAGACCGGCAACCGGTATCGCTCGTAGATGGTCGCGAACCGGGAGCGGTCCAAGATCGCGTCCGCCACGAGCTGGGCATCGTCGGGAAAATGCTCACGTCCGGCCACCATGCCGGCCGCGGTCGTCACCTCGTCCACATCCGCAGTGTCTCCCGTGCCACGGTGCCCTGGCAGGGCATCGCTACATGGATGACACGCGGGGACGGTCGATCCGGACATCCGCGCGAAAGGATCTGCCAGGCCGCCGTACCTCCGGCGCCCATGGACGAGTCACGAACGTCGTCCCTGCGACACGGTCCCGATGGGTTCCCAGGTGCTTGAGCCGAGGCAGCGGGAGATGGGGACAGCAGCCCCTAGTTGTCCATCCTGGCCGCGGCCTCGCCTACCGCCGAAGCCAAGCTAGTCTGCGGTGCCCCCGTCGACGAAGGTCTCGTCGCAAGCTGCTGATGAGGTAGTCCCCGAAGCCGAGGTTCTCGAGCCGAACGATGTAGTCAGCGGACAACTCTTGAGGAGCTGCTCCGACGTTGTGCACCACGAGCAGGTGCTCGCGCATGGGGCTGCGCACCGTCAGTTCTGCGCCGGAAGCTTGGGCCTTCGCGGCATGTCGGGAGAGGCGGCGCCTGTCAGCGCGGCTCGTCATCGGCGCGTGGGTGCTCATTCGGGCGGAGTATGGTCGGTAGCAGCCATGTCTGCCTAGTCCCCGCGCAAGAGGGACTGTATCGCGCCTGTCGACCGGCGCACGCCCGACCGATTGGCAGCAGATCGCATGGTCTCGGTCATCCCTTTCCGGGTGCACCCGACGGTGGCTATGCCGATCAGCTTGCCCCTATCTGAGAACAGGGGCACCACGAAGACGCTCCAGTACTGCTCCACGAGGCAGAACTCCTCATGTGTGAGGTGGAGCCGCTCATCCGGGGGCAAGGCATCGAACGCCTCAGCGCCGTCCTTGAGCTTTGCTTGCTGTGGCTCGAGGTCAACGACTCCTCCTTTACGACGAGACCAGCCAAGACCGACCGCGCCCTTGTCCTTCACCCAGCGGATGCCTGACGAAGCCACCTGCGGGTCCATCTTGAAGATCCCGACCCGCTCGAGATGCGCGTCTCGCATGAACGGACGCCGGACGCGCCACACATGCGCGGCGAGTGCGTCCACAGGCAGCTTCGACCCTTCGCAGAAGCCCAGGGTCAGATCCTGCGCCAGTTCGTTGAAGGCCTTGGTCCGCTGGACAGCTCGAATCTTGTGAAGCAGGTAGAGCGCGCCGAAGGCCGTGGCGGTTCCAGCCAACGTCCCGCAGACCACGATTGCCCAATGCAACTCGCCGGCAATCCCGGTGGTCCAGAAGTTGGTGTCCGGGATGCCCTTTGCCTCAAGGGTAACCTGACCCGCATATGCGATGGCTACGACTGCGGCCAACTGACCCAAGAACCTGAGGAGCCCGCGAGCAGTTGGATGGGAGTCGAGCAAGTACAGACTCATTCCGGTGGCGAGGTTGGATCGGAGGTGGAGCGAAATCGTATCCAAGTTGTCGCGCGTCAGGCGGACCCTTCCGTCCACCCGGTCCTATACCGGGCCGCCACGTCCATGGAGTTCGTTCGCCGTGGCTGGCAGCGTGGCTGGCAGTGGCCAGCAGAAGCTAGCACTGCACCACTGATACCTAGGTATCCATCGCCATCTACGAGCAAATACTGGTGAGCCGGCTGGGATTCGAACCCAGGACACGAGGATTAAAAGTCCGCCTGTCCGCCGTCCATGGCGTGGTGTGAGGCCAGTCTGCGTACGTTTCCCGCGCGGCTGTCGTCCACAGGGTCCATCAGGTGGTGTGGAGACTGTTGGCCGTGGCTGGCAGCCTGGCTGGCAAGGTGGTCAAACGGATCAAGTGTTGCTGCCCTGCCGAAGCAAGACCGCCACTCACCCCGGCCGGTCGTCGGTGTATGCAGCTCCGGCAGCACCTCATCGGCGCCTGTCATCTAGGGCTTTCTTAGTGGCAATTGCGGTGGCGGTTGCGATCCCGCCTACCATCACTGACAGGAGCACCACCACTACAACGCTAGCCTTCCCTTGCAATGCGCCGGCCACCAGGACCAAGGCGGACACCGTACCCCCAATGAAGACCTCAGCTGCGTGTTCGGGCAGCCGGCCTGCGCGCGACCGTCGCCTGAGGGCAGGCGCAACAGTCAACCACGAGCCGACCACCAAAACGATAGCGACGACAGAGATGATTGAGTTCATGGTCAGAAGGGTAGCCATCGGAATTGAATATCCGTGCAACTCGAACTACCAGAGTCAAGCGCAAGGCCAGTAAAGCCAAAGGTCAGACTTGCGGCCAGGAGGTCCAAAGGCACCAGTACGAGTTCCGCAGGCGGAAACGCCAAGGCAACGAATGTCGCCTCACCCAAGGCGCCGTCAATGCCGCCCATACCCGCAATCCCAATGACACCCGCAATTCCGGCGCCCGTGCAAGAGTTCTCGATATACATCGTGAAATTCTGGCGTGGAAGCCGCCGGAAGTAGAACGATATCCGCTGTGCTTGGATACCCCTGAGATAGGCCCTATAGCTGAGGTGGTTGCGGACATATGCCACACCCAGCGCGTGGCGCCATGCTACCTTACCCACGGTGACTCTGGACTTGCCATTCGGGTCACTGCCATCCACGGGAGCACCCTCAGCATAGGCAAAAAGTTGCCTCGAGTCCGGATTGACAGGCTCACCTAGCAATCCGTCCTCGCTGATGAAGCGCCCGAGGCCGGGCGCATACCAGCGCGTAACGGCCCACGAGATGCCGGTGGCGGTGTCGTTCCAGGAGCCTTGGAAGCGCCAGTCGGGCAGGCTGGCGCCCGACGCGGCGGCAATGTTGCCCCAGGGGTCGTATCGCAAGGTTGCCACGACGGCGCCCGAGCCGTCGGCGAGCCAAGTGACGTCCCCATGGCCGTTGGTGCCGCAATAGCGGGGGTTTGAGTTCGAACCGGTCCACGTGGCCAGTCGTTCACCTGCCCAGCCGTTCCCCACCTTGATCTGACTGGTGCCGGTGGCGTTGTCCACGACCTCCGAGACCTGGGTGCTCGTGCCGCTGTAGCGGAACCGGATCGTCGAGCCCGACCGGGCCACGGTGCGCAGCCGGTCGAGCGCGTCGTAGGTGTAAGTGCTGATGAGTGCCGTGGTGGAGCTGTTGCGGACCTCCTTAAGGCGGCCGATGCTGTCCCACGCCATCGTCTGGCCGGGCTGGCTGGTCATTCGCCCGTCGAGGTCGTGGCTGTAGCCCGACGTCGTGATCCGGTCCGCCGCGTCGAAGGTCAGGGTGGTCGGCGACCCCGCGCCGATGGTCAGGCTGTCGCGGTTGAGGACCTTCTGCCAGCCGTATGCCTGATTGGTACTCGCACCGAGCGGGGACGTGTATCCGGTTAGCCGCCCGGGAGCGTCAGAACTCAGACCTGAGGTGCCGTTGGCCGGGTCCCCGGTGACAGTCGATGCCTCCGAGAGTCGCAGTCCGGCCCGGTTATATGTGTAGGTTAGAGAGGCGCGGGTCGGCGTGCCGCCGGAGCCGGTGGTGACTTTGGTCAGCAGTCTGCCGATGGTGTCGTAGCCGTCGGTCGTGACGTTGGAGTTGGGGTCGGTACGCGTGGAGACCTGTCCGTCGGCCCGGTACGTCGTCACGAACGCGCTGCCCGACAGGGGCAGCGTAGCGCTGGTCTCGCGGCCGACCTTGTCGAGCGCGAACGTCGAGCTGCCCGCGGCATCCGAGCGGGTCGGCGCCGTGAAGCTGTAGGTGGTGGCGGTGTGAGCGCTGCCGTCGTCGGGCGTCACATCGGTCGCTCGGTTCAGCCGGTCGAGCGTGGTGCCGATGGTGCCGGACGGGCCTTGGGCGCTGGTCAGGTTACCGTTGGCGTCGTAGCCGTAGGTCGTCGTGACGCCGTCCGCGACCCGGGTGAGCAACCGATTGGCGTTGTCATAGGTCCAGGTGATGGCGATCGCCGGTGTGCCGACCCGGTTGGCCTGGGTCAGGCGGTTGCCGCGCTTGTCGTAGGTCCAGTAGAGGGCGTTACCGAGGCCATCGGTCCGGCTCGTCATCCTACCCGCGCCATCGTATGCGTAGGACTGGGTGTCGCCCCGAGCGTCGATGGCCGATGCGAGGTTGCCGTTCGAATCGTAGGTGTAGCGCGTGGACAGGTCACTCGTGGTAGTCCCCGACACCGCTGTCGAGCACGGGTTGGCCAGCGCCTGGAGGTCCGTCGTCGCCGCCTCCAGCACGCGGCATAGTCGTGCGCCGCCGTCGTACGCATAGCGGGTCGTTAAGGTGTTGGTGGCACCTGATCCATCGGACGGCTTGGGCGTCGTCACCGCGACCTGGTTGCCGAGGTCGTCATACGAATAACTCGTCGTGATATTGGTGACCGCGTTGGCGGTCCCCGCGCCGGTGCACGTCGCCGGGTTCGATGGTGCCGTCGTCCCCGAGTCGGTGCAGTTCACGATCTGGGACGTCATCCGACCCTGGTCGTCATAGATGCGCCGAGTCACCACAAATGTCGTGCGGTCATCAGTCGGAGCCTTGGTGGCCACGTCCCGACCACGATCATCGAAGTAGTAGTAAGTGGTGAGGTTCTGGTCGGATACTGTGGCCGACGCGACGTAGTTTTCAGTCGTCCAGACGAGTCGATCCGACGCGTCGTACCCGTGGCGGGTCTCGCGACCGTTCGGCGCGACTTCGGACGTCTGGTTGCCGCGGGCGTCGTAGCTAAAGGAGGTGGTCAGGTTCCATGTGGCATCGGCCGTGCCGGCACCCGTGCAGGAATCCCAGACCGGCGGGATGGTCGTACCGGTCGTCGTGCAGTTTTGCACCGTCTTGACCAACCTGCCGCCAGCGTCATACCAGGACCGGGAGATGGTGCCGCGAGGATCCTTGGACGCGACGTCACCGGGGAGCCTCCCCGATCTGAGGTCCCCCCAGGTCAGCGACGCCGCTGCGACAGCCCTTTGCGGGCGTTGCAGGACGGACACAGGACGCCGGGCTGTCGGGGGAGTGGGTCGCCACCGAGCGCCAGCGGGTCGGGGTGGTCGCAGGCGAGTCCACCGGGAGCGACGGGATGCGCGAGCCGACGCCAGCCGGGGCACGTCCATCCGTGGCGGGCGACCCATGCCTCGATCGTCCGCCTGGCCAGGGGCCGCCAGGCCGCGGTGCGATACACCGGGTTCGAGGGCTTCCGCGCGAAGCGGCCGCCGAAGCCCGGGCGTCGCCCATGCACCGGGCAGAACGGACCAGGTGTGGTCGGATTGGGGCAGCGGACACCCGGGGTGGTCCAGCCGCGGCAGATGACGGTACGGGTCATCAGGCGGGTCGGAGACGTCGTCCGAGGGGTGGCGGAGGGGCATCCCGGCCAGCCTATCCGGGCGCGGTGCCCCTGCCTAGGGTGAGAGCGAACAGGTGTTCTGTTCCGATACAAACGTGAGGTTGGTGGACACCATGCCTTCACGGCAGGGTGCCTGCCGAGTGGGAAACGAACAGGCAGATAGTGGCCGGATGAAGTGTTCGCGCCCCGCACGCGGCGCACTTGCCACCCGTCGCGTAGCGGGACTGCACCAGGGTGCGCTCGCTGAAGGTGACAAGGGTCGACCCTCGACGCGACGGTCGGCTCGTGGCCCGAGCCGGGTTCGTCGCGCGCGTTGAGTCCATCCTCGCACGAAGAGGAGCCGACGGGTCATCGGAGGACCCGTCGGCTCGTGGTTGCGCTGACTACTCGTCGAGATTGGCGAAACCAGGGCACTCCTCGGTCTTGGGATCGGGGGTGCACTTCGTGTCTTGGCCCTCTCCAGTCCAGTTCGCCCCTTTGGGGATCTCCACCAGGAACCGCCCCGGTCCCTGGTGGGCAAGGCCGTCGTCGGAACGCTGGGAGCTGCCCACCGTGCCGAGTCCACCGCCCCCGACGGCCACCAGGACCGCCACTCCCAATGCGTACAACCAGTTCAAACCCATCTCACCACCTCAGAGTGTGTCGTCTGTCCATGGATCGGCCGTATCGAGATCGTTGAGCGACCCGTCGCCGTTGGTGTCGTTCTTGTTATTGGTCGTGCACTTGTACCTGGATGGCGGGGTGCCCGAGTTCTGCACTACTACGCACGGGTCTGCGCCGCCCCACTTGTCCACCCAGAACCAGTCACCACCGCGACGGTACTGGGCGCGCATGTTGATGTCGCTCGTCGAGGTCGGCTTGTGGCCGAGCTGCGACTTCGTGTTGTTGGTTTCGGCACCCCACCAGCCAAGGTTGCCCGTGCTGCTTCCCCAGGTCCGCGCGCGGGTCGTGCACGTGTAGTCGTCACCCATCGTGATGTCGCGGATGCAGTAGCGCCAGATCGGATCGCCGCTGCTGTTGGTGTCGGACTCCACCTTGAAGCCGTACGTGCGACCGCCGACCGGGTCGTTGGGATACCAGCCGGCGTCGTACATGACGCCGCCAGTGTTGTCGTACTTCGTGAAGGCGAAGTGCTGCTTGTCGTCGTTCGGCCACAGGTTGGCGCACGCCGCATTGGCCTCGCAGCGCCCGTAGCCGACCTGGACGATGCAATAGCAGGCGTCCGTCTGCAGGTTCGCTGGCAGCACCCACGGCACATCGAAATTGACACCGAAGTCCGTGTGACCCGGGCTCGTGCATCCCGTCAGGTTGACGACGGTTGCGCGCCCGGCCACCGCCGAGATGCCGGGGCCGTACTTCTCGCGAAAGAACGCCCCGTACGAACTCTTGGCTGATCCGCTCGAGCAGGTGCCCACTGTCGACTGGGCAGACGCCGTGGGTGCGAGGCCCACTCCTGACACTGCCAGCAGGCCCGCCGCGGCCAGGATCGTGGCCCTCAGGCGACTGCGCCACCGAGACCAGAACGTGGAAGCTGGTCCATGCCATGCGTCCTCCTTGTTCAGGATCCCCCACGCCGGCGAATCTACACCCGAACCGTCATCCGTCAACCATGGTGTCGAAATCGAATCGAGCGGGCAATCCCGCGGTGCCGGACCGGGGTCATGACCTCGGGGAGGTTTCCGCACGTCCGGCAGCGGCCGCCTGGCGCAGACGGGTGCTGGAGCAGCGGCCGCTCGATGACTTCGACGGGTCGATGACGGGGGCGGCAGTGGCACGGGACCGGTGCCGGGCGGTCACTCAGTGAGGGACTTGAGCTTCACCAAGTCAAGGTAAATCAGATCCTCCGCCGCGGAGCCAAACTCGCCGGCCTGGTCCGTGTTCGGGCAGGCAGCTAGCACCGTGGCGCCCACATCCGCCATGCCTCTAGGTCGGAGACGTAATCCGTCAGCTCGGCCATGGCGTCGGTCACTCCGACGTCAGGTTGCCGTCATCCCACTCGACCTCGCCTCTGGCGCAGGCCCGCAGCTTCTTGACGCTGCGCAGCATGTTGCTCAGAGAGCGTTGTCATCCTCGACCACGGCACTGAAGTCCTCAGCCAGCTCCATCGCCAGCTCACGCCGCAGCCACCATGCAGCCTGGGCTGCGTTGCTGGCCCCGACCCGTGCCATCAATCGGGAGACGCGTTGCCGGCACGTCGACTCCGCGATGGCCATGACGCGGGCGGCCTCCTTGTGCGAGCCGGTCTCCAGATAGGCGAGCAGGGTCCGCAGTTCCCGTCGCACGACCGGCGTTGCCGAGTCTTCGGCCAGCGCACGAGCACAAGCAGGGTAGGCGGTCACGCCCCGGTCTCCCCGCCGACCGCGGCCAGCGCGACGGAGGCGACGGCATCGTCCCAGGGCTCCCCGGGATGCTCACCCAGCCGAGCATGCACGAGGGCCTCGAGGTCGGCGGGCGGCTCCACGGCCTGCGCCTGCCGGGCCGCGCCCGGAGCGGCTGCCTGGAGGGCTCGGTCGAGGAGGCCGACCTGGTAGGCGCGTCGGTATGCGCTGCCCAGACCAGCCGCGTCCGGGATGACCTTGGCGATGCCCTGCTCCGCGAGCCGGGACTCGATGAGGGACACCAGCTCGCCGCTCGTGAGCATGTTCAGCTCCACCCGCTGGTCGCGGCGCAGGAAGGCGACGTCCGCAGGCGTGGCCCCGTTGCCGCGCAGGGTCCACTCGTCCTGGGTCAGGCGCTGGTGCTCGGCCTGGAGCCCGTGGGTCTCGATGTCACCGAGCCGCAGGCCCGCGTCGATGACCTCCACCGCATTCGTGAATCGGTATCTGCGTGTGGAGCGGCGGAGCGTGCCGATGATGGAGAAGCCCGCCTGATCGAAGTCGTGGAGCACCAGCAGCGGCACGCGGAGCCGGTCGACCAGGTGCCTCGCGGCGACCACGGACATGCCCTTGGTGGACATCACCGCGATGTCGTAGCGGGCCGCGATTCGGGCGGCCTCGAGGATCTCCGCGAAGCCCTCCTTCTCGATGAACAGGATGGCCCCGAAGCGCGCGTCCGGGCCCAGCGTGGGGTAGCCCGCCGGGAGTGCCCGGGCGTCGGGGCTGCCGACCCGTGGTGGCGCTCGTCAACCGGGGAATCGGGACGGCCTCGGAGCGGGCGGCCGTGGTGACCGATGGGACCGGGCCGCTCTGGTTCATGACCGATCCGCAGGTACCGGACCTGCTGACGTTCACGTACCTGCAGCTCCAGACCCTCGTCACGGGGCTGGTGCCCCTCCGGACGTGCGCCGATCCCGGCTGCGGTCGTTCCTTCACACCATCCGATCCGCGGGCGCGGTACTGCGAGCCAGCCCACGGCAACCGGACACGGTCACGGCGGAGCCGACAGCGAGGACAGACCGGGTGACCCGCCGCGGCCCCAACGAGGGCTCCATCCACGAGCGATGGGATGGCCGCTGGGCGGGCAGCGTCCACATCGGCTACCAGGATGGCAGGCGGGTCCGCAAGCATGTCATGGGCCACTCCCGTGCCGAGGTCAAGGAGAAGATGGCGGCGCTCATGCGAGCGCATGACGAGAATCGGCCGATCCCCGACCAGCGCGAGAAGGTCGGGCCGTTCCTGCGTCGCTGGCTGGACGAGGTCGCCAGGCCGACCATCCGCGCGTCCACCTACGACAGCTACGACGACATCGTCGCGGGACACCTCATCCCGGGGCTCGGGCGCATCGCGCTTGCCAAGCTCGGGCCGGCCGAGGTGCAGACGTTCCTCAATGCCAAGTCCGCCAGCGGCCTATCGCCACGCCGCGTGCAGTACATCCACGCGGTCTTGCGCCGGGCGCTGGTGACCGCCGAGCGCTGGGGCATGGTCAGCCGCAACGTGGCCAAGCTGGTCGACCCGCCGCGGGTGCCGAAGCACGAGATCTCGCCGCTCACGCCCGAGCAGGCCCGACAGCTGATCGAGGCGTGCGTCGATGATCGCCATCTGGCGCTGTATGTGACCGCTCTCGGCACCGGCCTGCGCCAGGGCGAGCTGTTGGGTCTCCGGTGGGAGGACGTGGACCTGGAGACCGGCAGGCTGCGGGTCCGCCATACGCTCGCCAACGTCAAGGGGCAGCTCACTCTGCTCGAGCCCAAGACCGAGCGCAGCCGGCGCACGGTGATGCTGGCGGATGCGGTGGTCACAGCCCTCCGGGCGCATCGCACTCGGCAGCGGAAGGAGCGGCTGGTTTCCGGTTCACGCTGGGTGGACAGCGGTCACATCTTCACCACGCTGCACGGCACGCCGTACCACGCGGCGACCATCACGCGGGCATTCCAGGCCGCGCTGGAGCGGGCTGGCTTGCCGCGTTGCCGGTTCCACGACCTGCGGCATGCGGCGGCGACGTTCCTGCTGGCGCAGGGCATGACGCTCGAGGACGTCAAGAACCTCCTCGGCCACAGCTCGATCACGCTGACCTCGAACACCTACGGGCACGTGCTGGAGCAGCGCCAGCGGCAGGTGGCACGGGCGATGGACGCGGTGCTGGGCGGGTGATCAGGGCGCCTTCCGGACTAGGACGCCGTCAATCGCATTGGGGTCAGGAATCGCGTTCCTGACCCGAATCACCAAGGCATAACTAACGGCCGCAGCATCGCAGCCGGGCGTCCTGTCGACGACCCGTATCGCGCTGAAGTCGCGAGCGATATCGATGTTAGCCCGTGGACCACACGCGGTCGACAACCAGCGCACCAGCAACTCTCTCCCACCTCCGGGCAGGAATGCGATCGGCCCGAGCCGGATCACGCTGTCTGGGTCCCCACCCACCTGCCGTAGGAAGAGCAACTCCTGATCGGTCGGAACCCGAGCGCCCGTCACGAGTCCGCTCCGGTCCGCAACCACCAATCGATAGCGTCCGCCAGTGTCCCCAGGACCCGATACCACGATCCGCTTGGCCACGGGTTCCATGAATAGCGCGTTACGATCGTCAGCGGTTTCTGGCTCGGACGTGACGTCTGCCTCGAGCGGCAGGACGACAACCGCCGCCAGTTCGAGTTCCCCAGCGCCAGCGTTGGCCCAGGCCATTACGGCATCGGGACCTGCTCTCAGAATCTCACCAGATTGGATTGTCGTTGCATCCGACGCGGCAGCCACAATCTCAAGAACCCCTGTCGTACCGACTACCTCGGCAGGGCCCTCGATCAGGTCGACAGCCAATTCGCCTGAAACAACCCTGACCAGCCAAGCACCGGCGAACTCTAGAGGCCCGGACTCCTCGCCCTCCACGAGGGTCACGCGCAGTAGCTCGATTCTTTCGTTTGGCCGGTCGCTGGGAGACGAGACCCCAAGCGAGACCGTGGTGAGACCAGCATTTGCGTCGCCACCTGGTGATGGAGCAGGCGATACTGCCAGCGCGGCAAGGGAAGTGGCCATCGTCCCAACCAAAGCGAGCAGCATTGCCACCAGGCACGGACGCCCCTGGCCCTCAGCTCCCATAGATGCTGGCCCCCGGCCACTGCTGCAGCGCGTACTTCACCTTGGCCATGTACATGGTGGAGGTCCAACCGGCAATCGGTGCGTGCGACCGTGACAAAGTCGCGGGCCGCTCGTGGCGAGAGGATCCGCTTGACGACCCGGCCACGACCCGCCGGGTCCACAGCCTAACCAGACTCCGCGACGGAGCGATCGATCTCCACAGGCGGCGGCGATCCTGCGAGTTTCCGAACGGCGCGGAGCCTGCTCGGTACTTGGTTGGCGTCGGGGGCGATGGCCCTATCCACGGGAACCGCGGGCAAGACGCCGGTCAACCGGGTGCCCGGCCATCCGGGACCGGCTGGCCAGCTGCCGACCAGCGCACAACTCGTCTACATCTAGTCCCGCCTGGCACCGGTCGCCCAATGTCCTGCCGTGACGCGCGCGCGTCACGGTGGCACGCTCCGATCCTGACCAGGCCGGGCATGTCACGTCGCATGTACGAGGGAATCGGTTTGTGACTCTTAGCAGTTCACCCACGATGCGGCGGCGCCGTCACCGGCTGCGAGCGTCTTCTAGGCTCCCGGTTCTAGCTGCCTGTGGATTCATGGTCGTGTCCGCGATCCTCTCCGCGGCGCCGGCCACGGCTGGTCAGTTCCTTCCTGACGAGTTCGCTCGCGTCGATGACAAGCAGTGCCCGCGTACCGATCGCGCCGTGGCGCACGCTCGCGAGATCCGTGGGGCGGTGGGCCTGAGATCGAGTCTGGCGGTCACCGAGGACAGCTTCGCCGACCCGTCCTACTACTGCACCGCGTTCGGGGTTCCGCTGAGCGACGATGAGGCTCAGGAGTTCATCGCCGTGCTCAATGCGCAGGCCGAGCTCTCGGACAAGGTGAGCACTCTCGAGGACGACCCGACATACGCCGGAGCCTACCTGGATGGCGCGACCCTGGTCGTGTCCAGTACCAACGGCACGTTGGGGTCGGGCATCGAGCATCGGCATGGCTTCATCGAGACCCCGAGGGTCAGCAACAGCTGGGCCGAACTCCAGAAGACCGCAGACACCATCGTCGCCGGCCTCAGACGAGCGGAAAAGGCCGACGTCGACATCAACCTCGTGACGATCGACCCGAGATTCGGTGACCGTCTACTACACTTGGAATCAGCCGCTGTACTGGACCACAGCGGTCTGCGATCCGTGGGTCGTCCAACCATGCACCACGACGGGCTGTCCGCTCACATGATCAACCCGAGGCGACGTTTCAGGCATAGACGCCGCTGGGCGACGGCCATCATCATCACGCTGGTCCTATCTGGCTGCGCCATGATCCCCATGCATTCTCTGGGCGACCGGCTTCCACGGTCCGCAGCGGGAGTCTCCTTCGGCTCGCTCGTTGCGGTGGACAACGGGTACCTGTCCGGCCATGCGATCGACGACGTCCTCGTCAAGCTGGGAAAGACTCGGGACGACGCCGTTGCCTACTTCCGAACCGCGAGCGGGACCGAGGAAGTCGTGGGTGCGGTGCGTGTCGATGGCATCGACGGCGCGACATTGCTCCAGGCCGTGGCGGACAGCTGGATGAGCGCCGCCACCGTCGCTCGATCGGAGACGACGATCGGGGACCGGATCGCGACGGTCCTTGAGACCCGGGATGGGTCGATCACGGTCGCCTACCAGCGGGACGATATCGTCTACCTGGTGACGGGCCGTGACCCTGCGTTGGTCGATCGGATCGTCGCGGAAGGGATGCCCTAGCAGCGGTCGGACAGGGGCATGCCGGTCAGGGGCATGCCGGTCGCCTCACCGCCCCCGTCCGCAACGGGCCACATCCACCGCCTGCCATGCCGCCCATCCTATCCACCCTGTACTACCACCGTGGCTGGCAGCGTGGCTGGCAGCCGCATACGAAAGCTCTCACAAACACCCAGAAACCTAGTCATCTGCGATGGAATACAAGCGAAACGTGGTGAGCCGGCTGGGATTCGAACCCAGGACACGAGGATTAAAAGTGTGTCCGGGTGGCGTCCATGGCGACGTTTCGGGACCGTCCGGCTCCACCCAGCGCGTGGCGCCCATCCATGGCGTCCGTGGGGCGGTGCTGCGTGTCATGCCCGTGGCTGGCAGCGTGGCTGGCAGGTCGGGCGACAGTCAGTGACGACGACGCGTCGTGGTCCTTGTCACTTGCGTTGGCCGGCAGTGAAGGTGTGTCGGTCCGTCAACCGCTCCACTTCCTTCCAGTCGACCTGCAGGCTGAGTCCGGCCTCCATGGGAGCTTGAACCTCGGTACTCGCGGACGGAAGGTCCATCTCGTGGGCCACGAAGCGGGCCGTGCCCCAGGTCGGGCAACCGGGCGCGAGAGTTCGATAGATGTCACGCCGCCCCAGGCGAATGCGCAGTGTTGATGGATCTCGCCGTAGGCGTGCGGTGACACGCCCAGGCCCGCTCGCTCGGCCTGTGCCTGCTGCACGGCAAATGTCGTGAAACCGCCGATCGATGTCGCGTCCAGCCTAACTGCATCAACAGCTGCTTCACTATTCAGCCGCTCCATGACAGAAGGTACTGACACCTCATCACCCACTGCGATCGGGGTTATCGCGGCTGCTGCCAGCGCCCGATTCGACTGCCAGACGTCGGCAGGCAATGGATCCTCGACCCATGCAAAGCTGGTCCTGCTCCCAGCGCTCGACGGCCGAGATTGCATCCTCGACGGAGCGAAAACGACTAGGCCATGTCCACGACCAGGTCAACTGAGCCCCCGATCCGGTCGCGAATGGCAGCGAGACAACGAGTCATCGCATCGGGATCTGCGAGCGGGTATAGCTTGATGCCGGTGTAGCCTCGAGAAGCCAGCTCGTTCACACGCCCCGCATAGTGTCGATCGGACTCGCCCGGCGTTGCGTACGGAGCCACCATCCCGACCGGCGCTGCGGCACGCGTACCGCGACTGGCGAGCATCCCGAACGGGACGCGGCGCCAGGAGGCAACGCCACGTGGCGGCACGGGACCTCGCCGAAATCACTTTGGGCGGCCCATTGTCGCGGATGAGACGGGTGCGAGCGTGTCAGGGGACGTTTTTCACAGACGAGAACCTGTCGTTGGCACCCGATCCCACGTTGGGTAGGTCACACCGCGGGTTTACGGCACCTCGACGCTACCCGTCCGGATTGCGGATGCAACGGGTGATTTCGCCCGATGCGGACGCGCAAAGCCACGGCTTGACACCCCGGAATGGCGTTCGCATAGTGTGACCCGTGCTGTCTAGAGCGCCTGCCCTGCTGGCCCTCATCCTGCGTCAGGGGGGTGCGTGACCATGGAAGGATCGCCGAACGCCGGGCTGGTCGCGCTCCAGGTCAACGGAGCCGCACGACGCTACCGGTCGAACGACCCTTGGGCCCTCCGTGACGTGTCGTTCGAGCTCTCGGGCGGGACGATGACCGCACTCGTCGGGCCCAACGGAGCGGGCAAGTCAACGCTGATTCGCTCGTGCGTCGGTCTCGAACGGCTCGACCGCGGGCGCATCACCATCCACGGTCACGACGTTGCAAGCGACCTGGGCTCCGCGATCGACGCGTGTGGCTACATGCCCCAGTCGATGGCGCTCTACCGGACGCTGTCGGTGCGCGACCACCTGACGATGGCCAGTGCCGCACGCCCCACCTTCGACGTGCCGGTCGCGCGGGCTCGCCTGCAACGCCTGGGGGTTGGGGCCGATCGGAAGGTCAAGGAGCTCTCCGGCGGCCAGCAGGCGCAGGTCGCCCTCACGCTCGCCCTCGGCTCGGACCCGCGCCTCCTCCTCCTCGACGAGCCGATGTCGAGTCTCGACCCGCTCGCGCGGCGCCAGTTCCTCGCCGAGTTGGCCGCCGAGACGAAGCGGCGTGGATGCGCGGTCCTGTTCTCCACCCATCTCGTATCGGACATCGAGCAGTCGTGCGAACGGGTAATCGTCCTTAACCGGGGCTCCGTATCGCTGGATGCCCGGGTGGACGATCTGGCCCTGCGCTTTTCGGTGACCGAGGCCAACCACGCGCCAGCCAATCGGACCGTCGGGGTCTACCTGTCTTCGACGAACGAACCCCTGGCGCTCATCGATGGCGCCGGTGACCGTCCGGCGTCCCTCGAGGATGTGATCCTAGGGCACCTCGCCGACCCGCTGGAGCGGGCCGCCTGAATGCCGGGCATGACCTGGGGCTGGATGTTCGTGACGTTGAAGCTCAACCGGTTCGAGCTGCTGGTCGCGATCGCCGGTGCACTGATCATCGGTACGTGGGCGGCATACATCGTGGTCTCCCTGGGTGCTATCGCGGTCCCTGATGGATGCATCGACGGATGGATCGGCGCCAGTGATCCGCGGCCTCAGTGCCTGCCTGCGATGAACGACTGGGCGAGCCTCCTCGTGAGCGGCAGCGCCGACCTGCTGTGGTGGGCCCAGATCATCCCGTTCGTGATCGGAATCGTCGCCGGCGCACCGATCATCGCCCGCGAGGTGGAGCTCGGCACCGCGCACACGACCTGGACACTGTTCTCGAGCCGGAGCCGGTGGCTCGTCTCGCAGCTCGTGCCCGTGATGGTCGCGATCGCCATCGCGGTCGCGGCGGCGTCGGTGGCGACCGAACTCGTCGCCGGACTCCGGGAGCGGGTGGGGCTCGCGGTCATCAGCGACATCGGAATGCATGGCTTGACGTTCGCGATGCGGGTTGCGGCGGCATTCGGGGTCGGCCTGCTCGTCGGCGCCGTGGTCGCACGCTCGGTGCCGTCGGTCGTGATTGGCGTCGTGGTCTTCGTGCTTGTGATTGGAGTGCTGGGCGTCGCGCGTGAGGCCTGGTTCGCGAACCAGCCACGCGCCGCCCTGGACCCGGATGACGCCACGGCCGTGACCACGACATGGCTCTGGCGCGATCCCACCGGCGAGCTCGTAACCGACGAGATCGCGATGTCGACGGTGCCGGCCGACGTGGCCGCTCTGGACCGCGGTTCGGCCCAAGCGGTCGAGTCGATGAACTGGCTCGAGGGCGCTGGCTATGATCTGGTCCCGGTCGGTATCACCCAGGACCAGGCGCTCGGCTGGCAGCCCTACGAGGCGGGCATCCTCGCGATGCTGTGCGTCGGATCGGTCAGCAGTACGTTCCTGGTGGTCCGGCGGAGGCGCATCTAGCCCGTCCACCCACCATGAGAGGCCCGTGTGCATCGGCGTGGCCACCCCGCGGCACGGTCCTGGAGCAGCCCTCCGACGACCCGGAGCAGGTCGGTCGATGATCGGGTTCGTGATGGCGGACATTGGCCGGCCGATGGTGCCGGGATGGTCGGGGATTCGTCCCTGGCCTGGTCAGTGCGTGTCGAAGGAGTTGTAGGGAGTGGCCGGTCTCAGGGCTGCGTACACCTCGAAGATCGTACGCAGCTCGGGTTCGGGTACCGCCACGAATCGGACCTCCATCGCAGCCACGCGCTCACGTGCGAGCCGAAAGAAGTCCATGAAGGCCGGATCACTGGCCAGCTGGCGCCGTGTCAGAGTCAGATTGATGTGCGGATGCTCGAGGGCGACCCCTCGGGCCAGCAGGAAGGCAACGACGCCTCGTTCTCACGCGATGTCGCACCGCCGTGCTTACGGAGCCGGCGACGGAGGGTCCTCGTCTGACCAACGTACAGTGGCACGAGGGCCTCGAGACGGGTTTGGCCATGGTCAATAGTCATCAGGGCACCATCTCACGGGGCGTGGGAGGGCGTTCACCCGGTCACGACAGGTAGCATCGGCCGGTGCACTACCTCCGCCTCACCCACCCGGACCTCGACTTCTGGATCGACGTCCGCGTGCGGGAGTTCGATGGCCGCTGGCTGGCGGTCGCGGACCTCGTCGACGTGCCCGAGATTGGGGTGGGGGAGACGGCGTCGCAGGCGCTCGCCAATGCACTCGCGGTGTTCGGGGAAGCCACTGCGGACGACGTAGAACGGTCAGCCCTTGCGCAACTCCGATAGGGAACGCGGTGACCGGCTCCGGACCGGACAGGTCCCACGAGTCCGATGCGGAGCTTGAGATCATCCCGGGGATGGGCCTGCGGGTGGACGGCCGCAGGCTGCATGTCTTCAACGAAGCCGACCCGGCGGAGTACGCCCGCTACCTCGAGTCGCAGCGGGCCCTGCGGGCGGCGATTCCTGAACGGCTGGCCGAGATCATCAGAGAACTCAAGGACCGACTCGCCCGGGTACCCACCCTGCAGCTCCTCGCCATGAGCGCCCTCCGCTACACCGGCGACCCCGCGCACGTCAAGGAGCCCGACGTGCCGCCGTACCTGCGGCTCGAATACCTCACGTGGCTATGTCTCACGACGCTCGAAGCACCGGTCCCTCCCGAAGTCTTGATGCCATCGGCCGAGGAGATCGACCAGCTCGTCGACCAGGCGGTCAACCTCGCCTACTGGCGCGCGATGACCGACCACCTGAGGAACGATCTTGACGAGCCGACCGCGCTCGAGACGCTCCAGTTCCACACGAGGACGCGCTCGCTCGCCGTCCGATACCCGGGGTACACAGTCCACCTGGTCGAGCAACTCCGAGGCTTGTTCGCCGCGTTCGATCGGACCCTGGAGACGGCGGTGGGGTTCGGCGTCGAGGATGCGATCTCACTCGCTCTGGCGCTCGAGAAGCTCGTCGACGACCAACTCCAGGACTACGTTGGGCGGGCACGTGCCGCACAGGCGCGCTGGCAGGGCATGGCGGACGGAAGCCTCGTCCCCAGCGATGTCACGCCGGAGGAGCTTGAAGTCGTGCGATCCGCGGTCGCGGCCTGGGGCATCGAGAATGCCGCAGATGTGCTGGCCTCGAACTGGAGCGCGTCCGTGGCTCCGATGGTGTACCTCGCCGACGCATCAAGCCTGGCGACTGGGGCGGAGGTCGACGTGGGTGTGGCCCGCAGCTTCCTCGCCGCGTTCTCGCTCGGTTTCGGCCAAGCACCGATCGCGGACGGCGAGCCAGCGGCCTACGAACCCCAGCAGTCGCGACCCCTGCTGGCCGTCGATGGCCAGTACTGGTTCGCTCACATGCCGGGTCACGTGGTCTGGGCCCTGCGCGATAGCTTTGAGGCGGTCCTGCTCGCGTCCGGTCAGGAGTCCTACCAGGGGGCCAGGGCCAGGTATCTGGAGGAGCGCGTCGCGGACCTGCTCGCTGGGACCAGCGTCCACGCCCGCCGGTACACGGGGCTCGTCTACGAGATCGACGGTGAGACGTTCGAGCTGGACGGCCTGGTGCTGATCGACGATGTCGTGTTCCTCATCGAGGCGAAGGCCGGACGTGTATCGGGGGCGATGCGACGCGGCGCGCCGCGCCGCTTGGAGGAGACCCTCGCGGAACTGGTAGGCGAGGCACACAGGCAGGCGAGCCGTGCCTTGGGCTTCATCCGCTCGCGCGATGTGGCCTCCTTCGATTCGCGCCAAGGCCCCGTTTCGGTGCGGGCCAGCGAGATCCGGGAGTTCCCGGTCGTCACAGGCTCGCTCGATGACCTGAGCGCGTTCGTCATGGACCGCGCCAGCCTGGTCGGCCTCGGCACCGTCCCGGCTGACGCAGACGTCTGGCCGGTCTGTGAGCTAGATCTTCGGGTGATCACCGACCTCGTGGAAGGGGCGGGCCAGCTCATCAACTACCTGACCCGTCGGAAGGAGCTGGTGCGCGGCGCCTTCTCTGCGTTCGATGAGCTCGACCTGTTCGGGCGCTACCTAGCGGAGGGACTGCGGATGGATCGAGCGCCCCGATGGCATCACAGGGATCGGCATCATGTCGTACACGGTGCCGTTCGATGACTACTTCGCGTACGGAGCCGGTGTGATGCCCGGACCGGTGGAACGTCCCCACGCGGAACGGCCGGGACCGCTCACGGACCTACTCGCGGACCTTGAGACACACGGCCCGCCAGGCTGGTTGCGCGCCTTGTGCCTTGCTGGATCTGACGGCGGACGACGCTGTGGCCTTCGCTGGTGCGCTCACGGGCGACCCCGCGGCAATCGCCGAAGCTGCCGCAGGTCCGGTCGTGGTCCGTCAACGCGTACGGCGACTCCGAACTTGGTGAGGCCGCCCGCGCCTTGGCGCACTCCGTTGTGGCGCCGTGGGCAGGGGACACCGTCGTGGCCATAGTGCGCGCGAGGGATCCCTCGCGTATCGCGGTCGGCTTCGCGGGAACGGCAGGCTCGATGGACTCGCTGCCGGATGTGCCCAGCACGGACGCTGAGACCTGAGTCAGGATCTCAGATAGCCGCGCCGCCCGCTTCACTCACACCCCGATGGCATCCGCCACGCGGGCCCAGGAGTGGTCCCCGGTGCCCTCCAGCCGGCGCAGGTACACGGTGGTGACCGCCAGCGAGGAGTGGTCGAGGAACGCCGACACGTCCTCGACCGCATCACCGGCGTCGCGCCGGAGCTTCGCCGCGGTATGGCGCAGGACATGCAGCCCGGTGGGTGCCAGGCCTGCAGCGGCGAGATAGCGCCGGAAGCGGCCATACATGGTCGCACCGCTGATGCCCGCTGCCCGGGCTCCCGCCTGCCACAGGGAGTCGCCGGGTGCCATGGTCGCGGGGTCCAGACCGGCATCGGTGAGGGTGAGCAGGATGGCCTCGTATGCCGGACGGGGCAGTTCCCGGCGTCCCTGCCTGCCACCCTTGCCCCGGTAGGCATACAGCATCCGGTCAGCCTCGCAGGTGATGTCGCCTGCGGTGAGGCGGAGCACCTCGGAGCGGCGCCGGCCGGTGAGCACCAGGGTCAGCAGGATGGCCCGGTCCCGGCGACCGGGCACGCTGTCGGGGATGACCCCGAGCAGGCGGCGCACCTCGTCGGCGGTATAGCCCCGGGCCTGCGAGGGCAGGTGTCTCGGTCGCTCCAGGGCATCGCACGGATTGGACGTGACGAGGCCCATCCGGATGAGGAACCGATAGAGCGACGAGAGGCACGCGATGCGGGCACCCACGGTGGCCGACGAGGGCACCCGGCCCGAGGCACCGATGCCATGGGCCCAGGCGAGGACATCGGCGGCTGTCACCCGGTCGGGTGGCCTGCCCACGGCGGCGAGGAAGGGCCAGAGCATCCGGCCATAGGACTCCACGGTCCGGCGGGAGCCGGAGCGGTTGCCCTTCTCGACGAGGAACGCATAGACCGCCTGGTCCCAAGAGGATGGGTCGCTGGTGGCATGTGCGGGCAGGAGTGGTCGCTCCATGGGTGGACTGCCTCGGGCTGCGGGAGTGGATACCCACATCACTCACTCGGGTCCGGCCCGGAGTCAACACGATGGCCCGATCGTGTGGTGCGTCGGGGCACGGTCGGGCTTCCGATGCCTCGCACCCTCGAGCGGAGCCGGTCGAGCACCACGATATCCAGCACCGCGACCTTGCGGACCCGGTTTGGCCGAGCCGCGCCAGGGCGTAGCAGGAGCGCGTTTGGCTCCATGCCCGTGGATGATGGCCACCACTACGGCGGTGCAAGGTTCGTAGGATCCCTCCGGATACGCATCCATCCGAGCTTTGCTGTTTCGATGCCCGGGGAGACCAAGCGGGCGGCCCCCCGGCGCATCAGGAAGAGCCACCACGTCGGCAAGCGCCATCTGGTACAGGGGAGGACCAGCGAAGGAAGGGTGGCAAGGTACTGGACCTGGTGGACGAACGCACCTTCAGCTGCCGCTGCAGGGAGCCCGGCCCATGCCCCGATCGAGTCCGCGATCAGTGCTTCGGCTTGAACGCGCGAACGAGCGGATCTTGCTGCCTGCAACCCCCTCCACCACACTCCCCAGGCCTCGCGACGACGCCCCAGCGTCGCCAACGCCGCCGACTCGCGCTGGGCGGAGACGATACGACCTCCCTCGCCGATCCACGGTCGGGAGTCCTCTTGGAATCGTCGGTATTCGGCGAGCGCCTCCTCGCAACGCCCCTCCAGCATGCGGAGGTCCCCTTTCACGAAATAAATGAAAACCTCGACGATGGACGAGTAGCGTTGAGCGACGGCCTCGGCGCTGGCAACCAGCGCCGCAGCGTGGTCAATCGCCTGGCGCCGCTCGTCGCGTCGTTTGCCTGACGCCGCCAGGACCGCCACCTCTGCCGCATGCCACCAGGCGTCAAAGAGTTCCGGAGCTTTGTCAGCAGGGGGAACCCCAAGCCCTCCGGCCATCTCGGCTTCGAGGGCCACGCACGCAGCGGTGAAGTCACGCGCGGCTCCCTCGAAATCGCCTGCGTTGCGTCGGTAGAAGGCGCGATTGGCGATGGCCTCGCCGGGCAGAGGCCGACCGTCCAGACCATCCACCTCCAAGGTGTGGACCGCGGCACGGGGAAACCCGATCGAGCCGAACGCTCCTGCAAGGCACAGTCGCGCTCCGGGCGTGTCCCGATGTCCGATCGCTGAGCGGCAGCGTTCGACTGCGAGCTGGTGGCGGCCCGTCATGTCGGCGATGATCGCGACCACGAGATCACGTTGATCGGGGCTCAATGACGCCATCCAGCGCCGGACGGCCTTTGACGCGTTGCGGACAGCGATGTCTCGCTCCCCAACGGGCGAAAGGCTGATCTCCTTGAACTCGGTACATCGGAAGCGCCGCGACCGGTTGAGGAGTATCACCTCTCGGCCCGACTTCTCGAGCGCGGGCAGGATGTCGCGGTCCCGCCCCGAGTAGCCCACGACGACCAGTGGCCAGGTGGCACGGACCCACTCCAGCAGCTCTTCCCGGGAGCCGGCCAATGGCCTACCCACACGGCGCTGGAACGCGGCGACGCGTGCAAGGTCCTGGAGGGAACCGTGAAGGTGAATCACCCCCTCGACCCCGGTGTTCACCCCGGTCGACCGCCGCGCGGCGGCCACCGCCACCCTGATCTTATCCTCGTCGTCGACCGCTGGTAGCCCACCAGCCTGCTCAAGAAGTGTGTCGAAGTTCGTCGTCATGAGCACCGCGATACCGGCGCCGACACCACCTGACAGGAACAGGTGATTGGCGTTGGAATGCGAGGAGCTGAAGAGCAGGTCGAGCAGCGCGGCGACGGGATCACGGCCATCCTCCACGAGGAAGCGCCGCAGGGTCTCCATGAGCAGTTCGAACGGCCTTTTCGTGAGGCTGTCGAGGACCTCGTCAACGGTACCAAGCGATCCATCCGCCTCGACAGCGCAGGCGGCGACCGCAGGATGAAACGCCTCGACCGTAGGGAGGCCAGATGGGGCCGCGAGGCTGATCGCAGATCCCGCGAGCACAGCCACCTTCCCGTACCTCGCAACGACATCTTCGAAGGCGGTTGGCAGGTCAACGGCATCCATGTTCAACCCGTGGGCGGTTTCGTGAAGGACATCATGCGGTGCGCTCGAGGGCGTGCGCAACCTGATGTGCACGGTCCACAACGGCGGCGTACAGCGCCTCCGGGCTATCTGGATCGACGTGCGCATCCCGTAGTTCGACGGTCGCTGGCTCGCGGTCGCTGACCCGGCCGACGAGGCCGACATCGGCACCCGCAGGTCAGTCAGCGAAGCGATCCGAACGCCCTGGCCTCGCTCGGTAGGCGTGTCGCCGAAGAACTCGCGCTCAGTGTCGCCCGCGACAGCGCCTGACGGCCCCGAGCACACGATCTACCCATCGTGTGGGTGGTCCGTCTGACTCCAAGTCGTCTCGGTCCGCCCGACCCGTGAGAGGTCGGCGAAGCACTCAAGATTCACGAATCGTTATCGATCGGTGACACCTTCGGGGCTTGCCGAAACCCGCGACCACCGATAGAGTCCGCGCTCGTGGGGGTCTGACGGCGCGGGGGCCATGGCGCTGGTCGGAGTCGGCGGCTGACGGCGACATCGGGGGGAACGCTGTCCGTCACTGTGTCTCGGCACACAGAGGAGCGTCCATTGAGCACTAGACGAGCACGGTCTTCACCCGGTGGGCTGACTATCCGCACCCGGTCCGGCAGCCAAGCGTCGAAGAGGCTCGCGGCTCTCGCCACAATTGGCGCCATCGCACTGCTCGCTCTGGTCCCGACATCCGCCACCGGCCAGGATGTCTCGGACGAGGAGTTTGACTACGCGCAGACGTTCCGGCGCTCCGCGGGCCTGCCAGCCAGCGACAGGGTCGTCGCGGACAGCTTCTCCGAGCCCGGCTACTCGAGCGAACGCTACGGGCTGCCGCTGAACGAGGACGAGCTCAGGTCCCTCAGCGAACGGTCCCGGATCCGGCAGGAGATGCAGCCGGCCATCAGGGAAGCCCTCTCCTGGGGCGGCTACGGAGGGATGTATATCGACCAGGAGCGAGAGGGCACCGCCGTCTTCTGGTTCACACATGACCTGGACGAGCGCCGGGATCGACTCGACGACCTCATGCCTGGCGAGGCTCGATACGAGGTTAGGAAGGCCGACTACACCTACGGGGAGCTGAGGGAAGCCAAGGATGCCGTCGCGAGGCGCAGCGGCGCCTTTGCGGGCGAGGGCATCGAGATCGTCGAGATGGGGCCCGATGACCGCCGCAACCGGATGGCCATCGGCGTCGCAAGCGACGTCACGAGCGCACGAGAGGTCTTGGAGAACGAGTTCGGTCCGATCGTCCGCGTGGAACGGGCGTCAGCAGGAGAGATGGACTGTCCGCGCACGAACTGTCGTCCGATGAAGGGAGGCCTCCATGTGCTCGGAGACGCCGGGCCTACGGACTACTGCACGAGCGCGTTCCTCGCGAAGACCAACGCAGGCGACCTGCGACTCGTGACCGCCGGGCATTGCATGATCGGTCGGAAGGACCACACCTGGACCCACAACGGCTCGTCGCTCGGGACGGCCGCCAACCACACGCTGAACTCGAACAACGACACGTGTGGTGGCAATTACTGTGCTGACGCCGGCTGGTTCCAGCTCGACGGCAACGAGAATGTCACGGATCGGCATGAGTTCCTGAGGACGACGCTCATCTACTCCTTCGATGGGGTCCGTCATGACACCGCGCAGCAGGTCGGTGACTGGATCTGGCGCGCCGGTCGCACGACGGACATCGTGACCGGTCAGATCACCAGCCGCAACAAGCTCAAGAAGACCATCGGCGCCAATGGCACGACCTACTGGATCGACGGCGTGAACGTCATGGATCGGGACGCCCGCGGCGGGGACAGCGGCGGGCCCTACTGGGTCGAATACGACTTCGCCGGTGACCGCTTCCGGATGGTCGCTGGCATCCATAGCCACTCCACCAATGACACGAATCATCCGACCGACCCATGCGAAGAGGACGATAACAACCCGAACGTGACCGACTGTCGCGCGTGGTATACCACCGCCGACACGTTCGAGGACAACGTTTCCCTGACGATATGCACCAAGCAGACGTGCCCTTGAGGAGGTCAATGACATGAGATGGACCCGCCGCTTCGCGGTGATCTCGACGCTCGCTCTGGCTCTCATGCCGTCCGGCCCGGTCGCGGCCGAATGCATCGGCCCATGGACGCCGATGCCGTCGTTCACGGCTGTCGCGCCGAGCGCGGAGCGGGTGATCGTCGGAACGGTCATCCAGGACCTCGAGGACCCGCAGGGCCTCGAAGCAGAGGGGGGCGGTATCACCCCGTCCTTCGTCATCGCGGTGGACACGGTGCTCCGTGGTCCCGATCCGGGACCCACCCTCACCTTGGACCTGGTGGCCACGGGTGTGCCACAGAGCGAGGAGTGCGGAGGCAGGCCCACCGTATTCGCGACCCCGGGCGACCGCATCGCGGTCGCCTTCGAGGGTAGGCTGCCCGGGCACCGGCGGCCCATCACGGCCGCGGCCTGGATCGAGGGTCAACCAGACGCGCTCGGGGCGCCAGATGCCGAGGTGCTCACCATGGCGGAGGTCCGGGACGCGATCACCCGGATGCCCGACACATCAACGGCTGGCGTCGCGGAGCCGTCGCTGGCAACCATCCTCAAGTGGCTTCTTGGCGCGAGTCGTAGTCCCTAATAACTGCGAAGGGGGCTCAGGGGGCGAGCGTCCTCGTCCTGGATCGCGCTCGTGGGCCGCGTTCGGAGATTGGCAGGCATCCTCCGCGTTCCTCAGCCGCGACCCGGCCACGGGCCACCGGACCGGGCGTGACGTAACGCGTGGACTGAAGCAGATGACGCGCGACGAGATGTTCGCAGCATGTGAATCTTCTCTCAACCACTGGACCGACAACGGACTCGTGCAGATGAGCCAACGTGACCTCCGGGTGCGGCCGACGTCAGCGAGGAGTTGATAGATCGGTTCTCAGGGCTCAGGCGTCGCCCAGCCACGAAGGACCAATCGCGTCGACCAAGGTCGACGGGCAATAGAATAGGCTCGATCCACACCATGACCAGATGGTGTGGATGTGTGGCGCGAGTCACGATACCGGCTCGTCGGATGCGAGTGGACGCTCCTCCATGATGGGTGTAGCAGGTCCCAGTGCCATCGAGCGCTGCATGGGTCGGCCGTCCTCGTCGAACCCCTCGAGGTCGAGCTGGCCCGTCCATCCCTCGTTCGTCGATGGTGTAGGCGGCGCCCCTCTATGGGTATCAGTGCGCCGGTGATGGCGGCGCAGGTCGGTGACGACGAGGTGCCCGGTAAGGCACGATGAGGTGGTCAACAAGGAGTGACCCTCCAGGAGCTAGAGACTCCGGGAGGGTCGGTGGTGGAGACGTATTCCACCGATGGCGATCGTATGGGCTTGCCCGATCGATGTCGATGCCTATGCCGCGCTCGGGCGGGGCATCGAGCCGCCCTGTCCGGCGTGCCCGCTGTGCGGGGGTCCCACGCAGCGCTGGCACGGATACCTGCGCCACCTGCGGCATGACCGCGACCGCCTGATCTGGATCGCCCGCCTGCGCTGCACCGCGTGCGGGGTGACCCAGGCGCTGCTGCCCTGGTTCGTGCTGGCCCGACGCTGGGACACGGTGGACGCGGTGGGCCAGGCAGCGGAACTGGCCGCGGCGGGTCTCGGTCACCGGCGGATCGCCGTCGCGGTGGGTCGCCCGGAGACGACCGTGCGGGGCTGGCTGCGCCGTCTCCGGCCACTGGCCATGCCCCTCGCCGCGACACTCCTGGCCCGGGCGGTGAGCGTCGGCTGGTCGGGCTTCGGACTGCCGGTGGCGCCGCTGCCACGCCTGTGTGCCGCGGTGCATGCCCTTGCCGGGCGCTGGCCCGGCAGCCGGCAGGGCGGTCCCTGGGCCGTCGCCGTCCTCGTCACCGGCGGCGGCCTCCTCGCGACCAACACGGCCGCGCCCTTGGAGGGGATGACCGGCTCGGGTCAGATGGCGACCCCAACCCCACGAGGTGTCCCATGACCCATGACACGGCAGAAGCGCTCGCACTCTGGCGCTATCACCTGATCGCGGTTATCCCGAACTCGGGATAACCGCGACTATGCCGAGTAGCGCGTTATCCCGAGTGGACGGCCGGTGGGCGCGTCCGCCCGCTCGGGCGGGGGGTGGACGTGCTGGGCCGCTCGGCATAACACGGGCCGTTCGATGGACGCTTCCTGTCTTCGGTATCCGCGATCCGACAGG